>Ga0207979_100098_pt1 | contig 60299 bp, 56 predicted proteins | sample LakWasM124_LOW14_2_FD_183936 | JGI IMG/M metagenome (GOLD analysis project Ga0207979, IMG submission 183936) | Freshwater sediment methanotrophic microbial communities from Lake Washington under simulated oxygen tension - Sediment Metagenome... | ecosystem: Environmental > Aquatic > Freshwater >...
CAAAAACGAGTGAGTTGATGAGAGGTTGCACTTCCCATCGTGGCACTTTGATGCCGTACCCCGCAACTGCGCGGATCACTCGGGACGGGGAAGTCCCTTTCATTCGTTAGGACTCATCGATGACCCCACATGCACTGCTTGCTCAACTGGGTCACTTTGTGCTGACCTTTCAGGCGGTCGAAGCTGCAATGGTCGCTCTGACGGTCCACCTCGTTGATGCGGACCCTGAGTACGTTTCTTCGCTCACTGCGGAATTGGAATTCAACTCCAAGGCACGAGCCCTTGACGTGATCTATACGCGGTACGCACAAATCCACGGACTATCGAAGCAGGCGCCTCATCCCGATTTCCACAAGCTCATGGCGCGAGTTCAGAAGCTCGCGACGCGCAGAAATGACCTAGTGCACTCTTTCTACGGCCTCCTTATCACTGTCGACGGTGAAGCCGCACTCGCGCGCCAGCCGACAAAGCTAAAGCCCAGCGAAGGTTTGCGCGAGCAGGAAGGCGAGGACATCCTCCCAGAGCGTCTTGAAGCAGAGATTGCTGAAATGCACTCGATCCTGCACGAGCTGGAGAGCTACCGCTTGCAAGCCATCAACATCAAGTACCCGGACAATGAGTCCTAACAGGTTGTTCGTCGCGGACATTCAGCAGCAGAAGGCCGCTGCGCGGCATATGCTGCCCGCCGGACAACGCCGACGTTAGGCGAAACGAATGCCAGCTCTTCGCACATTGATCGACGGTGTTCCAATCGCAACAGTATCGAGCGATGGATACAACTTGCTTTCTGTTCGTGTCAGCGGCACTCGAATCAACGAGGAGCTAGCGACGATCGAAGTATCGGGAGGCATTTACCCCGAAGGCGGCGAGTCCACCTACCTTATCTGGGCTGCCGATATCCACCTTCTGCCTAATCAAGAAGTAACCGTTCAATATTTGGAGAAAGCGGAAACAAGCCACCCCGGAAAGACAATTGATGAGCAGTACCCCGATGAACCGTCGTGCGAAGAAGAAGACTTCACGCCAACACCGGAGATGTTTACAAAGCTCAGAACCATGCCCACTTTTCGAGACGGTTTTAAGTTGTTTCTTGAGTCGTCACAGGGCGCGCACGCACGAGTGGACACCACCCCAGAAGACCATGGCTTCGCTTTCTCCGTCGATTGGAATTCGTTCCGCCCCCAACACGCTCGCATGTCATTGCATAGCTACACAATCCAGAGCATGGAAGACCGGACAGATAGCACTTACCATGTTCAAGAAAAGATGAACTGTGGGGACGAGGTTAAGTTTGCGCTATTCGCCTAACAATTCCGTCGAGAGGGACCGCCCACAAGCTGCGCTTGTGGGTTCCCTTCGCGGCTTCGCCGCTACGGCGGCCCCTCACGTCAAACTACAAGGGCTTCCCCATAAAAGTCAAACGAATTTCCATCCGTGATGCATCGCGCAGCGATGGATCACGGAATGCATTTCGATTGACTTGATTCAATCCACACCATCTACGCCAGCGCTGCGTTGCCCAATCGAGCAAGGGAAGCGGACAGCGAAACTACAAACGGTCATTAATGCTGCTTGTTGCAGCGGACCCTGATGAAAAGACGCACGCGGGGGACCCATTCGTTAGCCGAGGTTGGCCACTGTTTCCAGTCGCCCTGATCTCCTTGAGTTAACCGGTCACGCCCCGCGCAGGTCCAACCTTGACTCATCAACGTTGCTGGCTGCACGCGGTGGTGGAAATCGAAACAAACCTCCTCTGTGTCAATGTATTGGCAGTGCGGTTCAAGCACTCATGCCGGCAGCCTGAATGCCTCGCCTCGGCTGAGCACGGCCCAGCACATGCGGGCGTTCTTGGCGGCAATGGCCACAATGGCTTTCCAGTAGCCGCGCCGCTGCTCCAGGCTCACGGCCCAGCGACTGATCGGATCACTCTTGGTCTTGGCCGCTGCCAGCACTGCTCGGGCACCGAGCACCAGCAGGCTGCGCAGGTACGGGTCGCCCGCCTTGGTAATACGCCCCAAGCGCTGCTTACCGCCTGAGCTGTATTGCCCAGGCACCAGGCCCAGCCAGGCACACAATTGGCGGCCGCATTTGAAGTCGCGCCCGTTGCCGATGGTGCTTAAAAGTGCGGTCGCTGTGGTCTCTCCCACGCCGCACAACTGCATCAGACGCTGTGCCTCGATGCTTTGGCGCGCCATCAATGCAATGTGCCGGTCGTATTGCGCAATGCGTTCGTCCAGATGGGTGACCTCGCTGAGCAGGTCCCCGATGACGGTGTTGGCCCAGCCGGGCAAGTCTTCCAGGCGGGCCATCGCCTCGCGGCGCACCACAGCGGCTTTGAGCGCCAGCACGATGCCCAGCTCAGAGAGCAGGCCCCGGATGCGGTTGAATGTGGCGGTGCGCTGCTCCACAAAGCCTTGGCGGGCGCGGTGCACCATGAGCTGGCCTTGTTGCTCGATCGATTTGATCGGTACGAATCGCATGTTGGGGCGGGTGACGGCTTCGCAGATGGCGGCTGCGTCGGCCGCATCGTTCTTGCCACGGCGGCCCGAGAGGCGGTACGGGATGACGAACTTTGGCGCCATCAGGCGCACGGTGTGGCCAAACTTCTCAAACTCGCGCGCCCAGTGGTGGGCGCCGGAGCACGCTTCCACGCCGATGAGGCAAGGCGGCAGCGCGGCAATGAGTTCGAGCAACTTGCCGCGCGGCACGCTGGGGCGCACCAGCACGCTCTTGCCTGTGTCATCCACGCCGTGAACAGCAAAGACGTTCTTGGCGAGATCGATTCCAATGGTGACAATGGCAGACATGGACTTCCCCTTCCACAAAAACGAGTGAGTTGATGAGAGGTTGCACTTCCCATCGTGGCACTTTGATGCCGTACCCCGCAACTGCGCGGATCACTCGGGACGGGGAAGTCCCTTTCATTCGTTAGCCATCATTTATGGATCGATACCAACTTGTTCCCGAGCTGAAAGCCTGGGATGACCAAAACGGAGGCGACGAGTCTCCAGAAGGTTGGGCCTGTTGCATGGGAAGCTACTCGCTTGCCACAGCATACGCAGGTCTTGTGTGGCCTCAGTTCGACGAAGTGAGGGGAATGATCTTTCGCCAAGGCGTGACAGAACAAGACGTGGATAGCTGGCTGGCGCATATGCCTGACAAAAGAGCAGTGGAAGCCACAATAAATCACCTGCACCTTTTGGATGTTCAGCATCCGGGCATTTGGTCAGAGGCAACGGAAACTCAACTGCGTTTCCTCGGCGAGACACTGCGGTCTTCCTGGGCGGCAAAGTTGGCGCTCGACTTCCCTGCTCGCACCTTTGTTGTCGAGTTCATTTCCGGTTCCATAGAGAACCCACGCGAATATCAGGTTCTCTTCTATGAGCGGCGTGATGGCTAACAGGTTCGTCGATTGGACCCTCAACGGCGGCCAACATGGTCGCCATTCTTCACAACTGAGTGCGCCGTTGCGGTCCACTCACGGCCGACGTTAAGGCGCAGAAAGGGCGATTGTGGCTATCCTCATTGGCATTGGTGCTCTATTGGCTCTTTTGGCGTTCATTGCATGGGATCGCCGCCGCATCGCGAACTCGCAACCTGCCGTACTTGGCGGGGGGAAGTCGCGTTTCGGATCAAACCTCCGCGCGAGCGGGTTTGCCGCTGTTTCTCTCATGGCCGCGGTGATGGCGCTCAGCGAGTATCTGCAGCCGCGTGTTCCTCCGTTCACTGGTCGGTGGTCGTCCGTTTATGAGTTTGCTTACTCTACTGGGCCTTTTGGCCTCGTTTTCTACTGGACTCTGTTGGCAACAGCATTTGCAGTGGCGGCGGTGGCCGCTTGGCGGGCAGGGTCTCTGTCATGAACCTGTCGCAATTCGCCTTAACTGGGTGCTCCATCGGATCGCCTTCGGCTCCCGCTGAGCGTCAACGTTGAGAGCCTGCGTCTTGATACCACCAGCGGCGGCTCATGGCCGGCAACAGCCTCTCATCGTCTAGGACTTGAATGCGCCGTCTCAGACACGAATGGCAAAGAACCCGCGCTGCGCCCACCATTCCGGGCACTTCTGACGCCGAGGCCGAGCGCAGCGATGGCCCGAAGGGCTGCCCGGCTCCCTTCCCCTCTGGCCGTGCCGAGGAGCACAGCTTCAGGCGGAGCAGGGCCGCGCGCTGTTTGAGCCGCCAGGCGAGTTTGCGCGGACCCCGCCTGAAGCGAGCACCACAGGTTGCCCCGAAGGGGTCACGGACAGCGGGGTCGCCTTCTCTTTGGTGTCTTTCTCTCGGCCGGCGAGCCGGTGGCGACGCAAGAGAAAGATACTGCGCCGCCGGGCGCACATCCCGGCACCCGCCCTTGGCGAAGGCATACCGCCAATCCATCGAACCGGCTTCGGCAACCGCTGAATTCAACCGTTTCAAAACAAGTCTCTGGCGGCTCCTGGCCCTGAACAGCCCAACGACGTGGCGGTGGAAACTGCAGATGGAAACCCAAGGCGCAAACATTCCCGCAGCGCCCTATTCAACCCCATTCAAATCAAAATTGATAGCTAGCAGCGCATACCCATAAAGCGCTAGAGTCCATTTTCTCTATATTTTTCCCTGCTACGGGTTCTTCGCGGCACGAGGCCCGGCCAGGGTGCAGCGGAGAATGGGGCCGCGCCCTTTATTCCGGGATGGGGGTCTGAGCACGCGTTTCGCTGCGCTGCATCGTGATCCAACCGTTGCACTGCGCCCCCAATGCCTGCACCGCTCCCGCTGCCAACGCCGTGGCCAAGCGCAGCGATGGCCCGAGAAAGGCGGCTTCGCTCCCAACCCCCGCTGTCCCTGCACCGCTCGCGCTAGATTTCACTCATGCCGCAGCGCATCGATCGGGTCCATGCGCGCCGCGCGCCGCGCTGGAAAATAACCAAACAGCACACCGATGGCGGCCGAGAAAACGAACGAGGCGACGTTCACCGCCGGGTTGAACAGGAAAGGAATCCCCATGGCCCCGGAGAGCACCACCGAAGCCAGCGCCGCCAGCACGATGCCCACCAGCCCACCCAGCGCCGCCAGCACCACGGCCTCGATCAGGAACTGCAGCAGCACCTCGCGTTCCAGCGCGCCAATGGCCAGGCGCAGGCCGATCTCACGGGTGCGCTCGGTGACGCTCACCAGCATGATGTTCATGATGCCGATGCCGCCCACCAACAGGCTCACGGCGGCCACCGCGCCCAGCAGCGTGGTCATGATGCGGGTGGTGCCCGAGAGCGTGTCGGCCAGTTGCTTGGTATCGAGCACATTGAAATTGTCCTCGTCGGTATCAGCGAGCTTGCGGCGCTCGCGCAGCAACTGCGTCAGGCTCGTTTTCACCCGCTCGGCATCGCTGCCGTCGGCCATGGACACCAGCAGCGTGTTGACCTGCGTGTTGCCGGTGATGCGGCGTTGCAAAGTCTTGATGGGCAGGAACACCATGTCGTCCTGGTCGTTGCCGAAGGCGCCCTGGCCTTTGGAGGCGAGTACACCCACCACTTCGCAACTGATCTGCTTCACGCGCAATGACGCACCGAGTGCCGCACCGTTGCCAAAAAGCTCACGCCGCACGGTATTGCCGATCATGCAGACGGCGGCACCGGCGCGCAGTTCCGCTTCGGTAAACAAGCGGCCGCTGGCCAGCGTCCAGTTGCCGATGGTGAGCCAGTCGTTGGTACTGCCGGTAATCGCGCTGCTCCAGTTGCGGCCGTTGGCTACCAGCGTGCCGCTGGCGCGCGATTCGGGCGCTGCTGCTGCCACGCCGCCGATCTGGCTGGCAATGGCCTCGGCGTCGGTGTCCTTGAAGGCCGGTGCGCTCCCCCCGCCGCTGCCCGGGCCCATGCGCTGGCCGGGCCGCACCTGGAGCAGGTTGGTGCCCAAACCCGAAATCTGACTCTGCACCGCCAGCGTGGCGCCGTTGCCCACGGTGACCATGGTGATGACGGCGCTGACACCGATCACGATGCCGAGCACCGTCAGGAACGAGCGCATCAGGTTGCGCCGGATCGAGCGCAGCGCCAGCAGCAAGGTGTTAAGCCACATGGGCGGCCTCCGTGGGTGCGGGGGCAGCCGTCTGCAGCCCTACCGGCGCCGGATTGCGCTCGTCGCTTGCCACCACGCCATCGACAAAGCGCACGATGCGCCGCGCATAGGCCGCCATGTCGCTCTCGTGCGTCACCATGATCACGGTGATGCCCAGGTCGGTATTGAGGTGCCAGAGGAACTCCATGATTTCCTTGCTGCGCGCGGTGTCCAGGTTGCCGGTGGGTTCGTCGGCCAGCAGCACGGCAGGCTCGGTGACGATGGCGCGGGCAATCGCCACGCGTTGCTGCTGCCCGCCCGAGAGTTCGCCCGGTGAGTGGTGCTCCCAGCCCTTGAGTCCCACGGCTTCCAGTGCCCGCGCCGCCATGGCATGGCGTTTGGCTGCGGGCTCACCGCGGTAAATCAGGGGCAGCTCGACGTTTTCCAGCGCCGAGGTGCGCGCCAGCAGATTGAAGCCCTGGAAGACAAAGCCCAGATAACGCCGGCGCAGCCGGGCGCGCTCGTCGCGGCTGAGCGACTGCACCTGCACGCCCTGAAACTCGTAGGTGCCCGTGGTGGGGGTATCCAGGCACCCCAGGATGTTCATGGCGGTGGATTTTCCCGAACCGCTCGGGCCCATGATGGCCACGAAGTCGCCGCGCGCAATGTCCAGATCCACGCCCTTGAGGGCCTGGAACGCGGTGTCACCCGTGCCGTACACCTTGGTAATGCCGCGCAGGCGGATCAGCGGTGCATCGGCTGGCATCACGCCCCGGCCCCGCTGCTGCGCTGATCGGTGATGACGGGCAGGCCGGGCTCCAGCCCCTCGCCGCTCACCTCTGTCACGCGACCGTCGCTGATGCCCGTGGTGACCGACCGGGCCTCCGGCTGGCCATCCTTGAGCAGCCAGATCTGGCGTGTGCCCGGGGAGTTGCTGTCGGACCGCGCCGTCTTGGCACCGCTCCTGGGGGGGCGCGGCATCATCTTGGAGAGAATGCCACCGCTCTGTGCACCGCCGCCCTTGGCCGCTGAACCGGCACCGGGCGAGAAGCGCAGCGCGGTGTTGGGCACGACCAGAACGTCCTTGCGCTCGGTGGCCACAATGGTGGCCACCGCCGTCATGCCGGGGCGCAGGGCGAGGTCCGCGTTGTCGACATTCAGCGTGGTCACGTAGGTCACCACATTGTTGGTGCTGGTCGAACCAAAGGCCACGCGCTGGATGCTGGCCGGAAAGCGGCGTGTCGGGTAGGCGCTGACCGTGAAACTGGCTTTTTGCCCCACCGCAACCGCACCCACATCGGCCTCGTCCACGCTGGCATTGAGCTCGAGTTGCGCCAGGTTCTCGGCCACCGAGAACAAGGTCACGGCCTGCAGCGATGCCGCCACGGCATTGCCCGGCTCCACCGAGCGGCTGAGCACCACGCCGTCGATGGGCGAGCGGATCGACGCCTTGGACAGGTTGGTCTCGTCCGTGGACAGCGTGGCACGCGCGACAGCCACATTGGCCCGGGCGCTGTCTTCTGCGGCCAGGGCGCGGTCCAGGGTGGCACGCGCGCTATCGAGTTCGCTGGCCGAAGGCACCTTGCCGCCCGAGAGCTTGGCTACTGCTTCGAAACGCGCCAGGGCGGCCCGCGTCTCTTTGGTGGTGGCCACGCTCTGCGCTTGCGCAGCCTGCGCGGCCGCCAGCGCAGCGCGTGATCGCGTCACCTGGTCATTGAACTTCGATGCGTCGAGCTCCACCAGCACCTGCCCGGCCTTGACGCGGTCGTTCACATCCACCAGCACCCGCTTGATGGTGCCCGAGAGCTCGCTGCCGATGTTCACCGAGCGTGTCGGCTGCAGCGTGCCGTTGGCCGACACCGTCAAGGTGATGTTGCCTTTGGCGAGCGGCGTGGTGACATAGGCGGGCGCGGCTTTCACCGCCTTTTGCGCCTGCCAGTAATAAACGCCGCCCGCTGCCAGCAGCAGCGCGGCAAGCCCGATCCACAAGGAAGAGCGCCGCCACCAGCGCGGGGGTTTGTCTTCGCCCAGCAGGGTTTGCAAATTGGCGGGCGAGGCTGTCGGCGAAGTGGCTGTGTTCATGGATTGGGAATCTTGTGGTTCTGTGCCGGGCGGGGCAAGCCTCAAGGCTTGGCAGTGCCATCGGCGCCGGGGACCCAGCCGCCGCCCAGCGCCTTGTAGAGGCGCACATGGTCGGTGGCGAGGCTCGCTTGTGCGCTGGCGACGCCATCCTGGGCCGAAAGCAGGGTGCGCTGGGTGTCCAGCACGGTGGGGAAATCGATCAAGCCACTCTGGTAGCGCTGACGCGCCAGCAGGTCGGCATTGGCGGCGGCACCGGCTGCGGCCTGCAGCCGCGCCAGGCGCTCGCGGTCGCCCTGCAGGGCAACGAGCGCATCCTCCACGTCCTGCAGCGCGGCCAGCACCGTCGCTTCATAGCCGATGCGGGCCTGCTCCAGCGCAGACGCCTGCACCCGGACCTGGGCGCGCGCGGCGCCCCCGTCGAACAAGGGCACGGAGATGCCGGCCAGCAGCGCGCTGGCGACACTGGCACCGCCGGTCAGCGCACCCAGCGTGGCGGCGCTCAGGCCCAGATTGCCGCTGATGCGCAGGCTGGGGTAGCGTGCAGCGTCGGCCTGCGACACGCGCGCCAACGCCGCGCGGATGCGTGCCTCGGCCGTGCGCACGTCGGCGCGCTGGCGCAGGGTTTTTGCGGGAATGGCCAAGGCCAGGTCGGCTGGCGCCTGCGGCACGGGAGCAGCGTCCGCCAAGGCCGCATCCAGCGCTGCGGGCGGCTGGCCGGCCAGCACCGCGAGCGCATGGCGCGTCTGGGCCAGGCTGCTCTCCAGGGTCGGCACCTGCGCGGCCGTTTGTTCCACAGCGGCGCGCGCCTGCTCGGTCACAAGCGAGCTCGTCAGCCCGGCCTGCAGGCGCCAGTCGCTGATCTGCAGTGTTTCTCGCTGCGTCGAGAGGTTGCTGCGGGCAATGGCCAGGCGCTCCTGCAGGCCGCGCAGCGCAATGTAGTTGACCGCCACTTCCGCAGCCAGCGACACCTGGGCGCTGCCCAGCGCGGCGGCTGTGGCCTCGACCTCGGCCTGCGCCGCGTCCACCCCGGCGCGCCCACCGCCAAACAGATCCAGTTCCCAAGCTGCGTCCAGCCCCAGCCGAAAGCTGTTGCTTGTGTTGTTTGCGGCCCGCCCGCGCTGCCCCTGGGCCGAAGCACCCAACTGCGGCGCCAGCGACGCCGCCTGCACATCCACCTGGGCGCGCGCCTGCGCCAGGGCTTCACGCGCCGCGCGCACGCTGGTGTGCGCCGCAAGCGCCTGCGTGATCAATGCAGAGAGCTGGGCATCGCCAAACTGTTCCCACCAGGGGCCGGGTGCCGCGGGCAGGACGGCAGGCGCCAGCCCCTGCCCGCCAGTGGATGACCAATGGTCCGGAACCGCCAGGGCGCGCGGTTCGGCAGGCGGCGCCACGGGCAATGCGCAGGCCGTCAACAGCAAGGCAGAAGAAGCCCAGGCGAGCACGGTACGCGTCCTGCGGTGGTGGAAAGGAGGGCGAAGGTTCATCGGAAGGAGCGTGGGCGGAAAACGAGCCAATGGGCAGCAAGTCGGGACAAAAAGATCAGGGAATGGCCAAAGAGGTCCAACCAGGCTACGTTGCCCACCCATTGTGCGGTGCATCTGCATCGCCCTCGCTGCCAGCCGATGAACGGCAGGTAAAGCTTTGGACACCCCGCAAGTCCGCGAGCCAAATGCTATTTAATAGATAGCAAACTAATGAATATCAGAAAGCGTTAGAGGCACAAAACACTGAGAATTCAAGGCCGCTTTGACGCGAACTCATAGCGCAGCAGCGTGGTGCTTCCCCGCCAGTAGGGTTTGCGCCCGCCCTCTTCGGGCGGCAGCAACCACGCCACCTCGCCGGTCATCGGCACGCGCATGCCATCCTGCACCTGGTAATCGGACCAGCGGCCTTCCCAGGGCCGCATCACCATCTGCCCGTCCACGGTGCGGCCTCTGGCCTCGGTCCGCACCGATTCGATCAGGCTGTCGGCACCAAAGGTGAATGTCAGGGACAGGGTCAGTTCACCGTCGACCACCGTCGCCCGGGCCGAGCTTTCGCTCACTGGCGTCCAGCGCACGCCCTGGCTGGGCAGCAAGGCCGTAGGGTAGCTGGCGGCCTCGGCGTAGAAACGCATCAGCTCACCTTGCGCCAGCGCTCCCGTCCCGCGCAGATCCGCGAGCGTGAACAGGCCCAGGATGGCCGGGTGCAGCACGCCCTCGCCGGCCACGTAGGCATCGTGCACCCGCACGGCGATTCCGGGCAGCATGCGAATCCGGCCATCCCACACAAAGCCAGGCCTTTGCATCACCACGCGCTGGCGGGAGCTGAACGGCTTCCATACGTCGGCGGTCTCGCCCATGTTGAAGGTGCCGCTGTGCTCCATCTCTGCGGCGGCGATGAGGGGCGCGCCCTCGGGCAGCACGGCACGAAAATAGCGCTGCACCACGGGCGGCAAGCCGCCGAGCTCGCGCGCATCGAAGCGCAGCGGCACTGGCTCCAAGCGAGCGGTTTCAAGCCGGTCAACCAGGCCCTGCGTCAGGCCTTGCCATTTCCAGTGGCCCCACACGGTGAGCGCGGCACAGGCCAGCGCAAACAGCAGTGCAGTGACAAGTGCAATTTTTGGCATTTCCTGCTTTTCTTGCGCTCCGGCGGGACGACGATGCTTGCCACACCTGCCTTGCAACGTGTGGGCAGGTCACTCAGGCGATTGTGCCCAGCGCCCAGCGCGGCTTCACGTCGAACGCATAGCTGCGCGACGCCTGCGCCACGCCGGCCTGCAGGCGCATGGCGGCGGCCAGGGCAATCATGGCGCCGTTGTCAGTGCACAGATGCAGTTCGGGGTAGTGCACGCGCACCCCGCGTGCGGCGCAGGCTGCATTGAGCTGCTCACGCAAATGCCGGTTGGCGCCCACGCCCCCAGCCACCACAAGGCGCTGCAAACCCGTTTGCGCGAGCGCCGTCAGCGATTTTTTGACCAGCACCTCGACAATGGCCGCCTCGGTACTGGCGGCCAGATCGGCCTTGCGCGCGGGCAAGTCGTCGCCCAGCTTTTTGGCCTGCGTCATCACGGCCGTCTTGAGGCCGGCAAACGAAAAATCGAGGTTGCCACTGTGCAGCAGCGGGCGCGGCAGCTTGAACGCCACCGCACTGCCCTGCTCGGCCAGGCGCGAGAGCGCCGGTCCACCAGGGTAGCCCAGGCCCATGAGCTTGGCCGATTTGTCAAAGGCTTCGCCAGCGGCGTCGTCAATGGTTTCACCCAGCAGCGCGTACCGACCCACGCCATCGACGCGCATGAGTTGCGTGTGGCCGCCAGACACCAGCAAGGCGACAAACGGGAACTCGGGTGGGTCGGCGCTGAGAAAGGGCGAGAGCAAATGCCCCTCCAGGTGGTGCACGCCCAGCACTGGCACCTCCAGCGCCGAACCCAGCGCGCAGGCCACGCCGGCACCCACCAGCAAGGCGCCCGCCAGGCCAGGGCCGCGGGTGAAGGCCACCACGTCCACCTCGGGCAGGGTGCAGCCGGCCTCACGCAGCACCGCCTCGGTCAGCGGCAATACGCGGCGGATGTGGTCCCGACTGGCCAGTTCGGGCACCACGCCGCCATAGGCCTGGTGCATCTCGATCTGGCTGTGCAAGGCGTGCGCCAGCAAGCGGGGCACGCGCGCGCCGCTCTGGGTGCGCACCAGCGCAACGCCGGTTTCATCGCACGACGACTCGATACCAAGGACAAGAAGGGAGTTCAGATGCATAGCGGTTCCGCCCAAGTGTAGGCGTTGGGAACCTGCGCGGCAGAAGGCGTTGAAAGCGAGAATCGCCCCCAGCGAGGACAGTTTTTGCCGAATATGCAGCCCTATAGCCCGGCTATGGGGCAAAAGGGCGGTGTTCTCGAAGAGCGGCGAAGCCAAAAATGGACCGCTGCGGGCGAGTCGCAGACTACGATTCTTCTGCCCAGCAGGCTCCCGACAGCATGGGACAATGGCAGGCTTATGAATCCGCAGCAGTACGTACAAGAAAAAGCCGCAGCTTCGGGCAGCAGCTTCTATTACGCCTTTCTGTTCATGCCCGAACAGCGGCGCCAGGCCATTACCGCTTTTTACGCGTTTTGCCGTGAAATAGACGACGTTGTCGACGAAGTCACCGACCCCGGCGTCGCACACACCAAGCTTGCCTGGTGGCGCGGGGAGCTGGCCAAGGCCTTCGCAGGCGAACCGTCCCACCCCGTGACCAAGGCACTGATGCCGCACGCAGCAGCTTTTGGCATCACCCAGGCGCCGCTTCAGTCGGTAATCGACGGCTGCGAAATGGATCTCAGCCAGACACGCTACCTGGATTACCCCAACCTGCAGCGCTACTGCCACCTGGTAGCCGGCGTGGTCGGCGAGGTAGCGGCGCGCATTTTTGGCCAGACGCAAGCGGCCACCACCGATTACGCGCACAAGCTGGGCCAGGCGCTGCAACTGACCAACATCCTGCGGGACGTGGGCGAGGACGCGATACGCGGGCGCATCTACCTGCCAGTCAACGAGCTGCAGCAGTTCGATGTGAAAGCCAATGAGATTCTGGAGCGCAAGACCTCCGACCGTTTTGTCGCCCTGATGCGCTACCAATCCGAACGCGCACACCGCCTCTACGACGAAGCGTTGGCCCTGCTGCCTGCCGAAGACCGGCGCGCGCAAAAACCCGGCCTGATGATGGCCAGCATCTACCGCACGCTGCTGACTGAAATCGAACGCGACGACTTCCAGGTGCTGAACCAGCGCGTGGCGCTCACCCCGCTGCGCAAGTTCTGGCTCGCCTGGAAGATGCAGGCCCTCGGGCGGATGTAGCCGCGTGACCGGCATGCGCATGCGGATCGCCGTGGTGGGCGGCGGCTGGGCGGGGCTGGCCGCTGCCGTGGCCGCCGCCGAGGCCGGGCACGACGTGACGCTGCTGGAGGCCGCGCGCAGCCTGGGTGGGCGGGCGCGCAGGGTCGCGCTGCCAGGCGCCGATGGCGCCGCGCTGCTGCTCGACAACGGCCAGCACATTCTGATTGGCGCCTATACCGATTGCCTGCGCCTGATGACCACCGTGGGCGTTGACCCGCGCGATGCCTTCGTGCGCCTGCCGCTGGCGCTGCGATTTGCCGACGGCAGCGGCCTGCAGTGGCCCGACATCGCACCCCCCTGGGATGCCTTGCTGGGCATTGCGCGAGCCCGCGGCTGGAGCTGGCGCGAGCGCCTGGCGCTGCTGGGGCGTGCCCAGACTTGGCAGCGGCGGCACTTTGCCTGCGCTCCCGAAGTCTCGGTAGCGGCGCTGTGCGAGGGCCTGCCGCCCCGACTGTTGGGCGAATTCATCGAACCGCTGTGCGTGGCCGCGCTGAACACCCCGGCAGCAGAAGCCAGCGGCCAGGTGTTCCTGCGCATCCTGCGCGACAGCCTGTTGGGCGGCCCCGGCGGCTCCAACCTGCTGCTGCCGCGCAAGGACCTGAGCGCCCTGCTGCCTGACGCGGCTGAGCGCTGGCTGCGCTCGCGCGGCGCCATCGTGCGCACCGGCGCGCGGGTGCAGGCGCTTGCCGCCACAGCGTCCGGCTGGAGCGTGGATGGCTCGCCCTTCGACGCCGTGCTGCTCGCCGCGCCCAGTACCGAGGCCGCACGCCTGGTGGCGCAATGCGCCCAGGATGCGCCGCTGGCCGATGCCGTGGCGCTGTGCGATTGGGCGGCCAGCGCGCAGGCGCTGCGCTTTGAATCCATTACCACGGTGTACGCCCAGGCCGCCGCGCCCGCCAGCGGCAGCGTACTGGCGCGGCCCATGCTGGCGCTGCGCTCGGCACCCGCGCAGTTCGTGTTCGACCGCGGGCAGCTGGGCGGCCCGGCCGGCCTGCTGGCCTTTGTGGTCAGCGCGAGCCGCACCGAGCGCGCGCAAACCGAGGCACAGGTGCTGGAGCAGGCCGAGCGCGAACTGAACCTGCCCGGCCTGCAATGCGTGCAGACCGTGGTGGAGCGCAGGGCCACCTTTGCGTGCACGCCTGGCCTGGCGCGCCCGGCCGCGTGCATCGCGCCCGGCCTGTGGGCCTGCGGCGACTACGTCGCTGGGCCGTATCCGGCCACGCTCGAAGGCGCGGTGCGCAGCGGGCAGGCGGCGGCAGCGGGTTTGCAGGATGCTATTGAATAGGTAGCTGCTTGCGCTTACTGGATAATCGCTAGAGCCCGATTTTCCTTAGTTTTTTGGCTGTCGAGGTCGACTGACATCAACGAGAGCGCGGTGTGGGTGGAACGTGCCTTATGGCAAAGGGCGGAAGCCGGGTATGCGCCCGGCGGCGCAGTAACCTTCTTTCGCGAAAGAAAGTCACCAAAGAACGCCCGCCCTACTGTCCGTGTCCCTGCGCTGCTCGCGCCGGGCGGGGTCTCGCTCAACTCGCACCTGCGGTGCTCAAACAGACGCGAGCCCTGATCCGCCCGACGCTGCGCTTCTCGGCACGGCCACAAGGGCTCAAACATCCTTCCGGGCCATTGCTGCGCTCGGCCCGATAGAAGCCATGCGCGCCACGGCTGAGCGAACCGCGTTCCCCAGGCCGAGCGCAGAAAAGGCCCGTAGGGTTCCCAGCCCTTGTGGATGCGCCTGCGGCGGGGTACTTGCGGGGTGGCATGCGCGCAGGTGCGCGCATGCTTCGTTGGCAGGGCCTGCTGACACTGTGCAAGGGGTCGCGAAGCTCACCAGAGCCCGTCCATCAAGGCGCGCGACGCAGCGCGTGCGTCCGCACGCTCAAGGAACGCAACGCCGAGGGGCGGGCTCTGGTGAGCTTCCCTTCGGGTTGCCTCGCAAAGGGGCCGTCTGCGACGTTGCCCGCGCTTGCAAGGCACCAGCCTTGCTGCGCACGTGCGCCTTGCATACAGCCCCTTTGCGGGGCAACGTGATCCCCTTGCACAGTGTCAGCAGGCCCTCGCTCGCCGTGGTTGTTCGAGCGTAGCTGCGTAGCTGCGAAGTGAGTTCCACGGCGCACCCCGCAAGTGCCCCGGCGCAGGTTGCCCCGTAGCGCAGCGAAGGGGTCGCAGACAGCAGGGTGAGCCTTTTTTGGTGACTTTTTTCGGCATGAAAAAAGTTACTGCGCCGCCGGGCGCATACCCGGCTCCCGCGCTTTGCCACGGGGCACGGCAGGCACATCGTCAGCCAACATTTATCCCATTTTTGCGTCTGCCCCGGCCGCTGGCTCAGCACCAGACGCGTCCAGCACATCGGCCAGCCGCAGGCGATCGAACTGCGCACCCTGCCACAGAGCTTCCACATGCGGGCCGCGCTCGAGCAGCAGGCGCTGCACCAGCGGCGCCAGCGGCGTGCTGGCCGGGTCTGCCAGCAACACCAGGCGCGGTTCGTCGCGGCGGCGCTCGGTGTTCTCTTCGATGCGCGCAACCCAGTCCAGTGCCAGCAGGGCTTCGAGCGCTGGCGCCAGTTGCAAGGCGTCCACCCGCATCCGCCGCGCCAGCGCCGTGGCCCGCAAGCCGCGCCCGTGACCGATGCGCGCGCGGTGCAGGTGCTGCAGCAGCTCGATGGCCAGCTCGAAAGTCCAGCCCTGGTGCCCAGAGCGGCGCGCCACCCCGGCCATCAGGCTGGGCAGGTAGGCAGACACCACGGCGCCCAGCAGCACGATGACCCAGGCGATGTAGATCCAGATCAGCAGGATGGGCAGCGTGGCAAAGGTGCCGTACACCGCCGAATACGTGGGCATGCGCACCAGGTACAGCGCCAGACCTTTCTTGGCCAGCTCGATGCCCACCGATACGAAAATGCCGCCGACCCAGGCATGGCGCCAACGCACCGGCGTGTTGGGTATCGAGTGGTAGAGGCTGGCCATGCCGCCCGCCAGCACGGCGAACTGCAGCGAATTGATGAGCAGTTCAACGCTGCTGGGCAGCGTCTCCACCAGTCCGCGGGAGGCCGAGATCGCATACGAGGTGAGCGCCAGGCTGAGGCCCAGCAGCAGTGGCACAAAGGTCAGCGCCGCCCAATAGATCAGCACCCGCTGACCCAGTGGCCGCAGCCGGCGCACGCGCCAGATAGTGTTGAAGGTGCGGTCCACGGTGAGCATCAGCGCCAGCGCGGTGACGATCAGCACGCTGAAACCCACCAGGCCGAGCTGGCTGGCCTTGGCGGCGAACTGGTTCAGGTAGTCCAGCACCGGGAGCGAGATCGAGCTGGGGATCAAACTCTGCAGCAGCCAGTCCTGCAGCACCTGTTGGACGCGGCTGAACATCGGGAACGCACTGAACACCGCCAGCGCCACGGTAAAGAAGGGCACCAGCGCCAAAATGGTGGTGAAAGTCAGGCTGCTGGCGGTAAGCCCCAGCCGGTCTTCCCGAAAGCGCTCGCGCAGCGTCTGCGCCGTGACCTTCCAGGGAAAGCGCGAAAGATCGTGCAGCAGCGCCTGCGCACGCTGCCCGGGGCGATCATGAGGAAACTCCATGGCCGGTATGATGCCATCGCGATGCCCGTCCCCGACCGATCCAACCTCTCGTCCGCCCCCCCGCCCTACCAGCCCACTACTGCCCCCGCCGCCGTGCGGCGCGCCCGCAGCGTGGCCGTGGCCAGCCTGCTGGCGCTGATTGCGCTGAGCCTGGCCTGGGAACTGTGGCTGGCGCCGCTGCGGCCCGGTGGCTCGTGGCTGGCGCTCAAGGCGCTGCCGCTGTGCCTGCCGCTCGCCGGTTTTCTGAAGAACCGCATGTACACCTACCGCTGGGTCAGCCTGATGGTCTGGCTGTATTTCACCGAAGGCATCGTGCGCGGCTGGAGCGACCGGCCGCCGAGCAACTGGCTGGCGTGGGCCGAAGTGGCGCTGTGCATCGTGCTGTTCACCGCCTGTACGGCGCACATCCGCCTGCGTCTGCGCAAACCCGCGCCGCTGGCCGCCGCCGCACCTGCCACCCTGTAACCCCCGAGCCTCCGGGTCCCCATCTCCCTATTTCCATGTCCGATTTTCTAGCCACCCTGCGCAGCCTGGTCGGGCCGGCGCATGTCTTGACCGAAGGCGACCTCACCGCCTATGAGCGCGACTGGCGCGGCCGCCTGCACGGCAAGGCCCTGGCCGTGGTGCGCCCCGCGAACACCGACGAGGTCGCCGCCGTGGTGCGCGCCTGCGCCGCCTTTGGCGTGCCCATGGTTCCGCAGGGCGGCAACACCAGCCTGTCGGTGGGCTCCACGCCCGACACCTCGGGCCGCGAAGTGGTGCTCAGCCTTACCCGCATGAACGCCGTGCGGGACACCGACCTGGCCAACCTGACCATGACGGTGGATGCCGGCTGCGTGCTGCAAAACGTCCAGGCCGCTGCCGAAGCGGCCGGGCTGCTGTTCCCGCTCTCGCTCGCCGCCGAGGGCAGTTGCACCATTGGCGGCAACCTGGGCACCAACGCCGGCGGCACGCAGGTGCTGCGCTATGGCAACACGCGCGAGCTGTGCCTGGGGCTGGAAGTCGTCACGCCGCAGGGCGAGGTCTGGAATGGACTCAAGGGCCTGCGCAAGGACAACACCGGCTACGACCTGCGCAACCTGATGATCGGCAGCGAAGGCACGCTGGGCGTCATCACCGCCGCGACGCTCAAGCTCTTTCCCCGCCCCGCCGCACGGTTGACGGCCTGGGCAGCGGTGCCCTCGATGGAGCAGGCCGTGGCCCTGCTCTCGCTGGCGCAGCGCAGCCTGGGCGCCGACCTGACGGGCTTTGAAGTGATGGGCCGTTTTGCCCTCTCGCTGGTGGGCAAGCACATGCCGCAGTTGCGCGTGCCGTTTCTGGAGCAGGAAGCGACGCAGTACGGCGTGCTGCTGGAAAATTCCGACAGCGAATCCGAGGAACACGCCCGCGCGCGCTTCGAGGCCTTGCTGGAAGCCGCGTTCGAGGCCGGTTTTGTGAGCGACGCGGTGGTGGCAGAAAACATCGCCCAGGCGCAGCAGCTCTGGCACATCCGCGAGAGCATTCCGCTGGCGCAGGCGCAGGAGGGACTGAACATCAAGCACGACATCTCGGTGCCGATCTCGCGCATCCCTGCCTTTGTCGCCCACACCGACGCGCGCCTGGCGCGCGAGATTCCCGGCGTGCGCCTGGTCAACTTCGGCCACCTGGGCGATGGCAACCTGCACTACAACGTGCAGGCGCCCGAGGGTGGCGACGCCGCTGCCTTTCTGCGCGAGCGCGAGGGCGACGTCAACGACCTGGTCTACGCCGCCGTGGCGCAGTTCGGCGGCTCGTTCTCGGCCGAGCACGGCGTGGGCGCGCTCAAGGTGGACACGCTTATCCAATACCAGTCGCCCGTGGCGCTGGCCATGATGCGCAGCATCAAGCAGGCACTGGACCCGCACAACCTGATGAACCCGGGGCGCGTGCTGCACAGTTGAACGGCAGGCGATTCGTGCGCGTAAAATATGCGCATACTTTGTGCTGTTTGGAGTTTCCATGCTTCGTTTCGACAACGCCCCCAAGAAGGCCACCAATCTTTCGCTCAACAGCAAGGTACTGGAGACAGCGCGCGAACTGGGCCTGAATGTGTCCCAAACGGTCGACGGACTGCTGGCAGCCGAGGTCAAGCGGCTCTATTGGGAACGGTGGAATGAAGAGAACAAGGAAGCCGTTGCCGCTTACAACGCGCGCATCGCCAGCGAAGGCCTTCCGCTTGCCAAATATCGGAGTTTTTGAGGTGGCACGCTTCGATGTCTACCGTCACCCCGACGCTGCGCTGCGCAAAAAAACGCCCTATCTTCTGGACGTGCAGAACGACTACATCGAGGGTATGGAGACACGCGTTGTCCTTCCGATCCGCGCGGCCAGCCTTTTCGGCCTTCCCATGCGCGACCTGAATCCATTGCTGGAAATCGATGGCTCACAGGTGGTGCTTGATGCTGCGGCCATCGCAGCCTTTCCGGCTGCGGAATTGCGCAATCCGGTGGTGAATCTACGAGCGCAGGCCGATGTGATCGTCAACGCACTCGACACCCTTTTGGGCTCTTACTGAAATGACCGCCCCCCAAGCCAGCCCCATCCGCTCGCAATACGAAGACTTCCTGCGCCACGTGCTGGCCCGCGGCGTACACAAGGGCGACCGCACCGGCACCGGCACGAAAAGCGTCTTCGGCCACCAGATGCGCTTCGATCTGCAGCAAGGTTTTCCGCTCATCACCACCAAGAAGGTGCATTTCAGGAGCATTGCGCTCGAACTGCTGTGGTTCCTGCGCGGCGACGGCAATGCGCGCTGGCTGCAGGAGCGCGGCGTCACCATCTGGGACGAATGGGCGGCGGAAAACGGCGACCTCGGCCCGGTGTACGGCGTGCAGTGGCGAAGCTGGCCCACGCCGAAAGGCGGCCACATTGACCAGATCGCGCAGGTGATCGAACAACTGCGCAGCAACCCCGATTCGCGCCGTATTCTGGTGAGTGCCTGGAACGTGGCCGAGCTCGACCAGATGGCGCTCATGCCCTGCCACGCGCTGTTCCAGTTCTACGTGGCCCCAGCGCAGCAGGCAGGTGAGCGCGCCCGGCTTTCGTGCCAGCTCTACCAGCGCAGTGCCGACCTGTTTTTGGGCGTGCCATTCAACATCGCCAGCTACGCCCTGCTCACGCACATGGTGGCGCAGCAATGCGACCTGGATGTGGGCGACTTCGTCTGGACCGGTGGCGACTGCCACATCTACAGCAACCACGAAGAGCAAGTGCGCACCCAACTGGAACGCACGCCCTATGCGCTGCCGCAGCTACACATCAAACGCCGGCCCGCCACGCTGTTTGACTACGCGTTTGAAGATTTTGAAGTGCTGAACTATGAACACCACCCCGCCATCAAGGCGCCAGTGGCGGTGTAGGCGGTTGGGCCGATGAAAGTCAACCTCATCTTCGCCCGCGCAGCCAACGGCGTCATCGGCAAGGACGGGCACATGCCCTGGCACCTGCCCGAAGACCTGGCGCACTTCAAGCGCCTGACCAGCGGCTGCCCGGTGGTCATGGGGCGCAAAACCTGGGATTCGCTGCCCGCACGCTTTCGCCCACTGCCCGGCCGCGCCAACATCGTCGTCACACGCCAGGAAAATTGGCATGAAAATGGCGTCCAGCGCACATCCAGCTTGGGTGAGGCGCTACAACTATGTAAGTCCTTGGACACCGTCTGGGTGATTGGCGGCGCGCAGATCTACGCGCAGGCACTGCCGCTGGCCGATGTGGTGGAAGTCACCGAGATCGATCGCGACTACGCGGGCGATGCCTACGCGCCCGAACTCGGCCCGCAATGGGTCGAGCAAAGCCGCGAGCGCCTGCAGGCACGGGACGGCACGCCGCTCAGCTTTGTGCGCTACGAGCGGGCCCGCGGCTGAAGTCGGTTCAGCCCGGCGCCCCAGCCTCAAACCGCGTAGCGCTGCTCCAGCGCATCCAGCGCCGGCTTGTCCACGAGCCGCTGGCGCTCGGCAAACGGTGCCACCAAGCCGGAATCCTCCCGCACCGAGCGCTCATCGCGCAGCACGGCGATTGCTTTTTGCATGCCCATCACGGCGCCCTGCAGCGCGGCGTTGGCGCAGAGCACGATGCCGTAGCCCATCTGCGCAAGTTCTTCTGCGCCGACGATGGGTGTTTTGCCGCCAATCACCATGTTCATGCGTTGCAGCTTTTCAGGGCGCTGTGGCAGCGCGCGAATGTGCTCGGCAATGGTGTCGGCCCACTTGCCACGCGATTCGTGCAGAGGCTCCCTAGCGCTTACTGGATATGCGCTGGCAGCTATCAAATATGAATTTTTGAGCAGGTGGGTGGACTTTTCGTTAAATCTCCGCCACGTCCCCTGGCACCCTTACCCACCCCTCCATCAAAATCCGCGCGCTGCGGCTCATCAGCGCCTTGGTGACTTGCCACTGGCCGCCCGCCTGTGCGGCTTCGGCGCCCACGCGCAGCGTGCCGGAGGGGTGGCCGAAACGCACGGACTGGCGTGGTACCCCGTCTTTGCCGCGCTCGCTGCCAGCCGCCAGGTTGACCAGCGTGCCAGGAATGGCGGCAGCCACGCCAATGGCGACGGCGGCGGTGCCCATCATGGCGTGGTGCAGTTGGCCCATGGAAAGGGCGCGCACCAGCAGGTCGATGTCGCCGGCCTTGATGTGTTTGCCGCTGGATGCGGTGTAGCTGGCCGGTGGCGCCACAAAGGCGATTTTGGGTGTGTGCTGGCGTTTGGCGGCTTCGCTCAGGTTTTGGATCAAGCCCATGCGCAGCGCGCCGTGGGCGCGGATGGCCTCGAACCGGGCCAGCGCCTGCGGGTCGGTGTTGATGGCGGCTTGCAGCTCGGTGCCGGTGTAGCCCAGGTCGTTGGCATTCAGGAAGATGGTGGGGATGCCGGCGTTGATCAGCGTGGCGGCAAAGTGGCCCACGCCGGGCACATCGAGCACGTCCACCAATGCACCCGTCGGGAACATTGCCCTGCCGCCCTCGCCGCCGCCCTCGTCCGCTGGATCCATGAATTCCAGCGCCACTTCGGCGGCCGGGAAAGTGACGCCATCGAGCGCAAAGTCGCCCGTCTCCTGCACCAGGCCCTCGGTCATCGGCACGTGAGCGACGATGGTTTTGCCGATATTGGCTTGCCAGATGCGGATGGTGGCCGTGCCGCTGCGCGCAATGCGTGCCGCGTCTATCAAGCCCATGTGGATGGCGCAGGGGCCCACGGCGGCCGAGAGGTTGCCGCAGTTGCCGCTCCAGTCCACAAAGGGTTTGTCAATGGCAACCTGGCCAAACAGGTAATCCACATCGTGGCCAGAGCGGGTGCTCTTGCTGAGGATCACGGCCTTGCTGGTGCTCGATGATGCGTTGCCCAGGCCGTCGATCTGTTTGCCATACGGGTCAGGGCTGCCGAGCACGCGCAGCAGCAGGGCGTCGCGTGCCGGGCCGGGTTGCTGTGCGGCCTCGGGTAGATCTTGGAGCTTGAAGAACACGCCTTTGCTGGTGCCACCGCGCATGTAGGTGGCGGGGATTTTGATTTGCGGGGCGAAGCGGGACATGGAAGGGACAAGGGGTTTGATTATCGAATTTGATAGCGTCTCGCGCTTATGCAGCCTGCGCTGGAAGCTGATTTTGCTTGATTTTTCTTGATTTTTTGCGGCGCTCTGACTGACCAATGGCCCGCCGCCGTGCCCATTGCCTGCGCTGCACGCGCGCTAGCCCACAGTCGCCCTGATCACTCCATCAATCCGCGAATCGAGCCGCACACCGAGAGCAGTTGCGGCGCGTCCATGCGGCCGATGATGTTGCGGGCAACGGAGCCGATCACCTGCTGCGCACCCATGAGCCCCACGGTGGCCGACTGCTCCACCAGGAATCCCGCCTTGGCCTTCTTGAGCGGCACCAGAAAATAACCGTCAAATCCGCTCTTCATCAACTCCATCACCACATCCGCCAGAGCGCCGCGGTGGGCGGTGGCGTCGGGCGCGTTCTCGATCAAGGCCAGTACCGAGAGCGTCTTTTTGCGCAGTTCCGCAGAATGGAAGAAGCGCAGAAACGGCTTGGCCGGCGCGGCGCGGCGGGTCGCTGGTTTGGCGGCGACTTTGGCTGGAGGGGCCGCCTTGGGTTTTGGCGACGCAGCCAAACTCAACCCTTCTTGCTGCCCATGACCAGCAAGAGCCCGCCCACCACGATGGCCCCGATGCCCGCCCACATGGGCACATTGACGGTCTTTTTCTCCTTGGCGGAGATCTCCAGCGTGCCAATCTTGACCACCGTGCTGTCCTTCGTATAGCTGAAGCCGCCGTAAGCGAGCCCGAGGATGCCGGCGATGATCAGGCCGATGGCGACGATTTTGATTGAGTTCATGGGGTGGGACTCCTGCGTTTGGCAGCCAAACTTCCTCGTCGGCGACGCGCAAGTGGATGCTTGCGCGCATTGAAGCACGAACACCGTGGGCTGAGGCCAGGTCGGTCTCCTGATCCGGATCAAGTTCTCGGTACAAAGAGCGCAGCCAAGGGATTCACCCGAGAGCCAGCGCCAATGCGGCGAACCTAGACTGTGGCGTCCTGCACCACCGTGGCCGCAGGCAGAGGACTGGAGTTTGCCTTGCAGCCTACCCACACCGCCCAGCCGGACTACTTCCACAAGGTCGTCGATTGCCAATGGGCCTGCCCTGCCCACACGCCGGTGCCCGAATACATCCGCCTGATCGGCCAGGGCCGCTACGACGACGCCTACATGGTCAACTGGGTGTCCAACGTGTTTCCCGGCATTCTCGGCCGCACCTGCGACCGGCCGTGCGAGCCCGCCTGTCGGCGCGGCCGGGTGGAGGAAAGCAATGGAGCCCACCCCGAGCCCGTGGCGATCTGCCGCTTGAAGCGCGTGGCGGCCGACAACAAAACCGCCGGAATCAAGGCGCGCATGCCCACCATCGCACCCCGCAACGGCAAGCGCGTGGCCTGCGTGGGGGCCGGCCCCGCATCGCTGACCGTAGCGCGCGACCTGGCGCCGCTGGGCTACGAGGTGACGGTGTTCGACGCCGAGGCCAAGGCGGGGGGCTTCATCCGCAGCCAGATTCCGCGTTTTCGGCTGCCCGAATCGGTGATCGACGAAGAAACCGGCTACATCCTCGACATGGGCGTGCAGTTTCGCAACCAGGAACGCGTGGACTCGCTGCGCGCGCTGCTGCAGCAAGGCTACGACGCGGTGTTTGTGGGCAGCGGCGCACCACGCGGGCGCGATCTGGAGATTCCAGGCCGGCGCGACATCGAGGGCAACATCCATATCGGCATCGACTGGCTGGCTTCGGTGTCCTTTGGGCACATCACCAGCGTAGCGCCGCGCGTCATCGTGCTGGGCGGCGGCAACACCGCCATGGACTGCTGCCGCTCGGCGCGGCGCCTGGGCGGCACCGACGTCAAAGTCATCGTGCGCAGCGGCTTCGACGAAATGAAAGCCTCGCCCTGGGAAAAGGAAGACACCCTGCACGAAGGCATTCCGATTTTGAACTTCCATGTGCCCAAGGCCTTTGAGCACGACAACGGCCAGCTTACCGCCATGACCTTCGAGGTGGTGCAGGCCCAGTACGACGCACAAGGCCGCCGCAGCCTGGTGCCCACGGGCGAGCCCGATGTGCGCATGCCCTGCGACGTGGTGCTGATCGCCGTGGGCCAGGAAAACGCGTTTCCTTGGATTGAGGACGACCTGGGCATTGCCTTCGACCGCTGGGGCTTGCCGCAGCTCACACAGGGCACCTTTCAATCCACGCTGCCCCAGTTGTTCTTCGGTGGCGATGCGGCCTACGGCCCCAAAAACATCATTACCGCCGTGGCGCAGGGGCACGAGGCGGCCGTGTCGATCGACCGCTTTCTGCACGGCGAAGACGTGCGCCAGCGCCCGGCACCGCACACCAACCTGATGTCCACCAAGATGGGCATCCACGAGTGGAGCTACAACAACGACATCTCGAACGATCTGCGCTTCAAAGTGCCATGGGCCAAGGCCGAGGTGGCGCTGGCCAGCATCCGGGTGGAAGTGGAGCTGGGGTTCGACGCCGCCACCGCCTTCAAAGAGGCCAGCCGCTGCCTGAACTGTGACGTGCAGACGGTGTTCAACCGCTCCACCTGCATCGAGTGCGACGCCTGCGTGGACATTTGCCCCATGGACAGCATCACCTTCACCTTCAATGGCGAAGAGGACGAGCTGCGCACGCGGCTCAAGGCCCCCGCCGGGAATCTGACACAAGCGCTGATGGTTTCCGCGCCGCTCAAAACCGAGCGCGTCATGGTCAAGGACGAAGACGTCTGCCTGCACTGCGGCCTGTGCGCCGAGCGCTGCCCCACGGGCGCCTGGGACATGCAGAAGTTTCGACTGGATACCACCCAGGCCGGCCCGGGCTGCCGCGATGCCCAGACCACCCGACACACGCTGGAGGCCGCATGAAGCCCATTGAAGCCGTCAACGACTTTGTCATCAAGTTCGCCAACGTCAATGGCTCGGGCTCGGCTTCGGCGAACGAGCTGTTCGCCAAGGCCATTCTGCGCATGGGCGTGCCGGTGAGCCCGCGCAACATCTTCCCCAGCAACATCCAGGGCTTGCCGACCTGGTACGAGGCCCGCGTGTGCGAGCGCGGCTATTCGGGGCGGCGCGGCGGCGTGGACATGATGGTGGCCATGAACCCGCAGACCTGGGACGCCGACGTGGCCGAAATCTCGCCCGGCGGCTACCTGTTCTACGACAGCACCCGGCCTATTCCCGCATCCAAATTCCGCACGGACATCACCGTCATCGGCGTCCCGCTGACCGAGATCAGCAACAACGCCTACACCGAGCCGCGCCAGCGCCAGTTGTTCAAGAACATCATCTACGTGGGCGCCCTCTCGGTGCTGCTTGATGTGGAAGCCGAGGTGTTCGAGAAGCTCTTTGCCGAGCAGTACAAGGGCAAGGAGATGCTGCTCGAATCCAACGTGCGCGCCCTGCACCTGGGCCGCGACTACGTTCGCACGCACCTGCAGGCGCCTCTGGGCATCCGGGTGCGCCGGGCCGACGAGGTGGGCGACCTCATTTTTACCGACGGCAACAGCGCAGCCGCCCTGGGCTGCGTGTATGGCGGCGCCACGGTGGCCGCCTGGTACCCGATCACGCCCTCGTCGTCGGTGCCCGAGGCGTTCCAGAAATACTGCGACAAGTTCCGCGTCGACCCGGACACCGGCCGCAGCAACTTCGCCATCGTGCAGGCCGAGGACGAACTGGCCTCCATCGGCATGGTGGTGGGCGCCGGCTGGAACGGCGCCCGCGCCTTCACGGCCACTTCGGGCCCGGGCATCTCGCTGATGACGGAGTTCATCGGCCTGGCCTACTTTGCCGAAATTCCGGTCACCATCATCAACGTGCAGCGCGGCGGGCCGTCCACCGGCATGCCCACGCGCACCCAGCAGTCGGACCTGCTCAGCTGCGCCTACGCCTCGCACGGCGACACCAAGCATGTGCTGCTGTTCCCTGAAGACCCGTACGAATGCTTTGAACACGCGGCAGCAGCGCTGGACCTGGCCGACCGGCTGCAAACCCCCATTTTTCTCATGACCGACCTGGACATCGGCATGAACCAGCGCCTGTGCAAGCCCTTTGCCTGGGACGACACGCGCACCTACGACCGGGGCAAGGTGATGACCGCCGAAGAGCTGGAGGCGGGCAAGGATTTTGGCCGCTACAAGGACGTGGATGGCGACGGCATTCCCTGGCGCACCTACCCCGGCACGCACCCCACCAAGGGGAGTTTCTTCACACGCGGCACCACGCGCGACCCCTATGCCCGCTATTCGGAGCGCGGGCCGGACTACATCTACAACATGGAGCGGCTTTGCGCCAAATTCCGCACCGCCGCCGACCTGGTGCCCCAGCCCGTGCTGCGCAGCGCGGCGCATGCCACACCGCTGGGCGTGCTGTACTTCGGCTCCACCAGCCCGGCCATGCAGGAGGCGCTGGATGTGCTCACCGCCGCAGGCATCCACATCGACGCCCTGCGCCTGCGCGCCTTCCCTTTCCCGGAATCAGTGGACCGCTTCATCGCCGGGCACGAGCAGGTGTTTGTGGTCGAACAGAACCGCGACGCCCAGATGCACGCCCTGCTGGTCAACGAGTTGGGCGTAGACCCAGCGCGCCTCGTCAAGGTGCTGCACTACGACGGCACGCCGATTACGGCGCGCTTCATCACCCAGGCGATTCTGACCCATCTGCAAGGCGCCACGGCGTCGCTGAAGGAGGCCGCATGACCTACCTCGCCAAGCCCCGGCTGCACCACCCCACGCTGACCCACAACAAGGTGGGCTACACAAGGCGCGACTACGAAGGCCGCATCTCTACCCTGTGTGCGGGCTGCGGGCACGACTCCATCTCGGCGGCCATCATCCAGGCCTGCTGGGAGCTTGATATCGAACCCCACCGCGTAGCCAAGCTCTCGGGCATTGGCTGCAGCTCCAAAACGCCGGATTATTTTCTGGGCGCCTCGCACGGCTTCAACACCGTGCACGGGCGCATGCCCTCGGTGCTGACCGGCGCCAACCTGGCCAACCGCGACCTGCTGTACCTGGGCGTCTCGGGCGATGGCGATTCGGCCTCCATTGGCCTTGGGCAGTTTGCCAACGCCATGCGCCGGGGCGTGCGCATGGCCTATATCGTCGAGAACAACGGTGTCTACGGCCTGACCAAGGGCCAGTTCTCGGCCACGGCGGACCGGGGTTCGCGCAGCAAGAAGGGCGTGGTCAACAACGACAGCCCGGTGGACCTGGTGGGCCTGGCGCTGCAACTGGGCGCCACCTATGTGGCGCGCAGCTTTTCGGGCGACAAGGAGCAACTCGTGCCGCTCATCAAAGGTGCCATCGGCCATGGCGGGGCGGCGTTCATCGACGTCATCAGCCCCTGCGTCACCTTCAACAACCACAGCGGCAGCACCAAGAGCTACGACTATGTGCGCCAGCACAACGAGGCCGTGAGCCGCATCGACTTCATGCCCCGGCACAGCGAGATCACGGCGCAGTACGCGCCCGGCGAAGTGATTGACGTGCAGCAGCACGACGGCGCCCTGCTGCGCCTGCGCAAACTGCACACCGACTACGACCCGTCCGACCGCTACGCCGCGCTCAGCTACATGAACGCCCACCAGGCGCGCGGCGAGGTGGTGACCGGCCTGCTCTACCTCGACCCGCTGGCCACCGACCTGCACCTGTCGCTCAACACCAGCGACGCACCGCTCAATAGCTTGGGGCCGACCGAGCTGTGCCCTGGCTCCAAAGCGCTGGAAAAACTCAACGCATCGCTGCGCTGACCTTGTTGTCCCCTGCCAAAGGAGCCCTGCCATGGCCGAACGCACCGTGTTCCAGTCGATCTCCCAGCGCCACGTGGTGAGCCTGGGGCCCCAAGCCAGCGTCTGGGAGGCGGCCTGCGTGATGACGCGCGCCAACTGCGGCAGCGTGCTCATCCTCGACACCCTGGGCACCATCCTGGGCATCCTGACGGAGCGCGACCTGATGACGCGCGTGCTGGCCAAGGCGCTGAGCCCCGAGGCCACCCTGGTCTGCGACGTGATGACGCCGCACCCGCAAACGGTGGGCCCCGACATGAAGGTCTCCGAAGCCGTGCTGATCATGATCGAGCGGGGCTTTCGGCACCTGCCCATCGTGTCGCCTGCCGACAAGATCCTGGGCGTATTTTCGGTGCGCGACGCCCTGCCGCGCGAGATCGGCGACGCCGTGAGCCTGGCGGAATTCAACGACCAGGTGAACGATGCCCTGGGTTGATGCGTCGGCTGAAGACCTGGTATCCGCCCGGAATTCATAGGGACGAACCCCCTTATTGGTCACCCTGTCTCTGGGATACTTGCGCCTCAGCAAATTGCCCCACCCTGCGAGAAGAAAAACCAACACCATGAGCATCTTTGATCGACTCTGGGGCGGTGCGCGCAAAAAAACGCCACCTCCCAGGCCTACCGCCCCGGCCCCGCTCGCAGTCGCAAGCTCTGAACCGACAGGCGCCGTGGAGCGCCGCCAGTCCCCTCGCAAAAACGCCCGCAAGGGGACGCGGGCGCTGATCATCGATGACTCACCCACCGTGGTAGCCGTTTTGCGCAAGGCGCTGCGCTCGGCCGGATGCAGCACGCGCGAAGCGCTGGATGCCGAGCATGGCCTGACGCTGCTCGACCAGGACCTGCCCGATCTGATTTTTCTGGACATCGTCCTGCCCGGCATGAACGGCTTCCATGCACTGCGCCTGATCCGCAAGAACCCGGCGTACCAGAACATACCGGTCATCATGATCAGCGGCAACGAGCACGCCATTGAACAGTTCTACGTCAATCGCATCGGGGCCGACGATTTCATGAAGAAGCCGTTTTCCCGCTTCGAGATCTTTGCCCGCGTTGAAAGCCTGCTCGACGACGACATGGTGCCCCGTCGCAAAGGCTTGAACGCACCTGCGCTGGCCAGCGAAGAAATCAGCCAACGGGCGAGCAGCGGAAGTGCGTAGGGGCGAAAAATACCAATAAAATTGGCCTCTAGCGCTTATTCCATAAGCGCTAGAGGCTATCAACTTGATAGTTCCAAACCACCTCTGCAACCGGCTTCGGAGTCACTACAGCCCAGGCGGGCGCAAGCCGTTTCACCCTGCCCCATCGGACCCCTCCGCCCCACCACGCTCGCGCTTGGCCCGCAGTACTGCAGCGCGCCAGCGAGCCAGCGCCACCGCGTAGCCAAGGGAGTAGCCCGCCAGCAGCCCAAACGCGCACACCGTGGTGGCACTGCCCATGAACTCTGCCGTACCCCGAGGCACCGCTGGCGTCAGCCAATAGACCTCGGCGACCCGCCAGGCAATGCGCGCCAGGAACAGCGCGGACAACGCAAACCCCAGGTGTGCATTGGGCGTGTAGAACAGCCCCTCGCCGCGCCGCGCTTCAAACTGCGTATGGCGAACGCCCAGCAAGGAGAGCACCGCGCCCGCCAGCAGGCTGCCAATAAGCCACCCCACCCGACCCGGATTCGCCAGCGCTGCGTGCGCGACCCCCAGGCTGAGCAGCGAATACACCGCCAACGTGATTGGCGCCCGGTAGCGCGACAGACGCTGGCGCCCAAACATCTTGCGCAGGCGCGCGTAAATGCGCCAGACAATCAGGGGAGAAAGCGTCAGCAGCGTGAGGGTGGACGAACTGGGGGCTTGCATGGGAACGGGGAGGGAGAGGTGGCCGTGGTGACGAAATAATCCAGCGGTCAATATAGTTGTGTGCGTCCATCGGCCTGTTAGGTCCGTGGCTCATTGACGGAATTGAGACAGCTCTCGCGCAGCGAGCAGACCTGAAATGTCAGGCAATGTTATTTCTTCGATGCCCGATGAGCCCCCAACAGCCTCTGCCCCAGTTGCAGCACAAAACCAGCTCTACCCCTCGCACCCCCACAACCCATCCGCCCGCACCCGCCACAGCACCGGCGCGATCAACACGCACAGCAGCCCAAACGCCGCCACCCAGCACAGCCCGGCCAGCGCCATCCAGGCAACTGAATAGTCCCCCGCCCACGCCGCCCCTGCGCGCAGCAGCGCGGCCAAGGCGATCAGGCCTGCGCCCCACACACCCCAGGCACGCTCGTCAATCGCCAGGCCGCAGTGCGCGCGCCCGGCGATGCAGATCACGGCGTAGATGGCCAGGCCCATGGCGCCCACGGTCAGCAGGTGGCGCCCCGCCGTCACGCCTGGGCTACCGGCCAGCAGTGCCCAGCCCATGAGCCCGTAGCCCAGTGCCATGCACAGGTAGACGGTGTAGAGCATGAGCGGCCAGCGCCGCAGCAGCGGACGGCCCACGTGCCAGTCGCCCAGCAGGTTGAACAGGGCGGCGGCGCAGGCGCAGGCCAGCCAGCCGGAGGTAGCGCTGCCTTCGTGCAAAAACTCGGCCAGGGTGAACAAGGCGATGCACAGCACGGCCAGGTTGCGCCGGGGTGGGCGGGCCAGATACGGCTCGGCGCCGGTGCCCGCCTGGTCGATGGCGCAGTTGACGATGCGCATGGAGATGCGGCTCATGGCGATCACGATGAGCACCATCAGCAGGCCCAGCACCGCATGCAGCCAGCGCATGGGGTACTGGCCGCGCAGCGCATCGACGTAGAAACCAGCCACCAGCAACACCATGCCTGCCAGCGCCCAGCCAAAGGCGTGGTGGCGCTGGCCTGCGGGCGTGCGCAAGGCGGGCCACAGCAGGGCGATGAGGGTACCCAGCAAGGCGAGCTGCGCCGCACCCGCCACGGCCAGTGCGGGCCACCCGGCCACGCCTGAGAGCCAAAAGCCCGCGCGGCCCAGCAGCCACAGCGCCACCAGCTGGCGCGCCGTGCGCGGGTTGGCACTGGCGGTGGCCGTGAACTCGGGCACCGCAGTCAGCACAAAACCCGCCACCGCCGCCAGGCCAAAGCCCAGCAGCAGTTCGTGCGCGTGCCACACCAGCGCGCCGCCCGCCACGGGCGGCGGCGGCAGGCCCAGCGCCAGCACGGCGCTCCATAGTGCGATGAGCAGCACGGCCGAAGCCATGGTGAGCAGAAAGAAGGGGCGCATGGCGCACATCCACACCGGGTGGCGGGGCGACAGCAGGCCGGGCGGGGTCATCACGGGGGCGGTCATCCGCATCGCATCCTCCGCACGGTGGGGGTGGCGTCGCCCGCCTGCAGCGCCAGTGGCAGGGGCAGCACGCGCGCATTGGGGGGCGGCAGAGTTTCGGCGAATTCATCGGCGCCACAGGCTTTTGCGTCCAGCAGCGCGTCCAGCCCGAAGGCCGCGCGCACGGCGGGCACGCGCAGCAGCTCGGCGGTCTCGTGGTAGACCATGGCGTCGCTGCGCGCCAGCGCGGGCGCGGCAGGCGTGTGCCCGTGCACGATGCGGCCCGGCCCTGCGGCCATGACGAGCACGGTGTCGGCCAGGCGCACGGCCTCCATCAGGTCGTGCGTGATCATCAGCACCGCCGTGCCCTTCTCGGCCTGGTGGCGCAGCAGCAGGCGGTGCAGCTGCGCCTTGAGGCCGATGTCGAGCGCGGCGAAGGGCTCGTCCATCAGCAGCAGATCGGGTTCGAGCACCAGGGCGCGCGCCAACGCGGCGCGGCTTTGCATGCCGCCCGAAAGCTGGTGCGGGTAGGCGGCCAGCGCCTCGGCGTCCAGCCCCAGCACGGCGCCCATGGCGTGGGCTTTGGCGCGGGCGTCGGCACGGGCCATGCCCCGTGCGCGCAGGCCCAGGGCGATGTTGTCCATCGTGGTCTGCCAGGGCAGCAGGCGCGGCTGCTGGAACATCAACGCGGGGTTCACAAAGGAGTTGTCCAGCCGACCCTCCTGCAGGTCGAGCAGGCCCGCGCACAGGTGCAGCAGCGTGGTCTTTCCGCAGCCCGAGGGCCCCACCAGCGCCAGCACGCCGCCCGCAGGCAAGGCCAGGCCCACGCAGCCCAGCACTTCGGTCAGCGCGTAGCTGTGGCGCACGTCTTTCAAAACAAGATTCATCGCGGTGCCTCCCGCCAGCGCTCGACTTCGCGCTTGAGCGGTTCCAAAAATCCATACTCGACCACCAGCAGGCAGCCCACCACGGCGGTGATCCAGCCCAGGGTGGTGGCGGTGTCCAGTTGCGAGCGGCTGGCCGCCAACGCGGCGCCCACGCCGTCGGTGCTGGCCAGCAGTTCGGCCATGACGGTCACTTTCCAGGCGCTGCCCAGCGCCGTCACCCAGGCCGGGAACAGGTACGACAGCACATGCGGGCCATACACCTCGCGCAGCGCCATCCAGCGCGGCAGGCGGTAGGCGCGCGCCATGTCGCGCAACTGCAAATCGAGCGTGCGCGTGCCTTGCAGCGCGCTGGCAAACACTACGGGGAAGCAGGCAATGAACACGGTGAACACGGGCGTGCCGTCGCTCATGCCAAACCACAGCATGGCCAGCACCAGCCAGGCAATCGGCGGTGTGCCCAGCAGCACGGTGACCAGCGGGCGCGAAAGGACGGACGCGGTGACCGACAGGCCTGCAGCCAGCCCCAGCAGGCTGCCCACCGCAACGGCCAGCGCCAGCCCCATGAGCGCACGGCGCGCCGTGGCGGCCAGCGCAGGCCAGGCGCTGCCCTGCTCTACCAGGCCCCACAGCGCGGCAAAGGCGCCCAGCGGGTCGGGCAGGATGAGCGGGTCGTAAAAGGCGGCCACCGCCTCCCATGCGGCCAGCAGCAAAAACAGGCTGGCGCAGGCGCCCCAGCCGCTCCACAGGTAGCCGGGCAACCCCCGCAGCACGCGCGCCAGCAGCCGCAGCATTACTGCACCACCCCTGCCGCTGCAGACTGCTCTGCACCTGCTTCGGGCACATACACCATGGAGCCATCTTTGAGGCGATAGGCCACACCCGCCTTGTTGCCCTGGCCTTCGCCAATTTCGCCGCTGGCCTTGTAGCGCTCGATCTTCTGGCCGTCCTTGATCACGACTTCCATGTTGGGCTTGCCAGGGTTTTTGATGACGGTGACCGACTCTGTGCTGAACGGGTTCACCGGGTTGTTGGCCACCGCCAGCAGCAGCGCAGCGATGATGACCAGGAACACGTCGATCAGGTTCACCACCGACTGGATGGGGTCGTCCGCCTCCATGTCGTCCATCAAACGCAGCTTCATGCGGGCACCTCACTCACCAGGTGGCCCAGCATGTCTTGTGCGGGCGACTCCAGCGGAGCCACGCCTTGCTCGATGGCGGCCAGGTCGGTGGCGTACCAGCGCTTGCGCACGTTGACCACGCTGTAGCTGATGGCGGCGGCCAGCAGCGCCAAAATCACGGCGGAGAACGCCACCATCAGGCTGCGCGACACATCGGCCAGATTGCCATCGGCCAGTGCCATCAGCGCCGGACCCATGGGGATCATCGTGGCCACCAGGCCCAGCATGGGCGCCACGCGGGTGGCGATGCGGGCAAACTCGAGCCGCTCTGCCGCCAGCACTTCCAGGTCGAGCACGCTGATGGCGGGGTTGGCGCGGCGTGCGGCCAGCATTTCAAAACCTGCGGCCTTGCCGCTGCGGCGCTGCCAGGCCTGCCAGGCAAAGGCACCTGCCGCGTAGAAGGCATGCACGAACAGCGCGGCAATGGCCAGCAGCACGGGGAACAGGAAGAACTGGCTGACGCCATACATCATCGATTCGATGGGATTGCTCATTGGAAAACTCCAGAAAGTGAAGGGATTCGGTGGGGGCGCACCACGCTGCGGCGGCGCGCCTGCCGCAGGGCACCGGCGCCGGTGATGCCCGCCAACATCAGCGCCAGCAGCGCGGCCTGCGTGGGGCCCACGCTGACCGGCTGGGCTTGCGGCACGGGCGCCATCAAGAGGCCGCTGACCACCGGGGGCTCTGCAGCGGCGGGCTCTGCGGATTGCGGCGGTGTGGTGGGTTGCGGTGGCTCGGCAGGTGGCGGCGGCGGCGCTGGCGCAGCGGCCTGGGCGGCGGCAGTCTGGGTCAACGGGGCATCGAGGCCAAAACCCGGTGCAGCGGGCGCCACTTGGTTGTTAGTCGCAGGCGCTTTGCCTACATACGCTTGAAAGCGTGCGTTATCGGTGCGCACATCAAAGCGCTCCGCCAGGTCGCGCCAGCGCGCTTTCAGCTCGGCCACGGTTTTCGGGTCGGCCTTCCAGTAGCCCTGGCGGGCGGCTTCGAGCATGCGCTCCATGGTCTGCGCCAGCGCATGCGGGTTGTGCGCCTCGAACCAGCGTTTGAGGCCCAGTTGGTGCTTGTCGCGCACGTACACGTCGGCCATCTCTTGCCACTGGTCGTCGCGCACGATCTCGCGCGCCACCGCTGTCCAGCCCCAGAAGTTGTTGGTGGCGTCCAGCACCTGCAGCGTGCCGGCGTAGCCCTCGGCCATCAGGCCTTTGATGTAGCCGGGGTGGAACTGGCGCGTGGCCAGCTCCTTGGCCAGGAACTGCGCCGCGCCTTCGACCTTGCCACTTCCTGCCCCGCGCAGGTTGCTGATGTAGAGCTGCGGCGCCTTGCCGTCCAGGTGCCGCACGGCCAGCGCAATGCCGCCCAGGTACTGGAACGGGTCGTCGGTGGTCAACATGCCGTAGAGGTTGGAGCTGCGCGAGAGCACCGCGCCCTCGGTGCCGCGCAGGTGCTCGGCATACAGGTTGAGTGCCTTGTCGCCGTTGCCGCCTGTACCGCTTTTTCCCTCCTGCGCCGCCCCCGGCAGGCTGCCCCAGGTGGATTCGTCCGGCCCATAGGCGTACTGCATGCGCGAGAGGTACAGCTGCGCGAGCTTGCGGTCGCCCTCTTTCTTGCCCTGCCAGCTGTCGGTGACCAGCGTGGCGTTGTCCAGGCCCGTGCCGTAGTTGCCCGATTCGGACGAGAAGATGCGCGTTTGCGCCGCCGCCAGCGCGGCCTGGTCTCCCATGCCCTGGGCGCGAAGCTTGGCGGCCATGCTGCGCGTGTGCGCCGCCACGGGGTTGGCCTCTTCGCCCGGCCCCTCGGCCTGCGCAGCCAGTTGCACGGCGCGCGCCAGTTGCTTCATGGCGTTGGGGAAATGGTCGCGGTACAGGCCGGTGGCCGACAGCACCACGTCCACCCGCTCGCGCCCCAGCGCTGCGCGGGGCACCAGCTTCACACCGGTCACGCGCCCGCCGTCGTCCCACACCGGCTCCACGCCCAGCAGCCACAGCGCCTGTGCTTCGAGCAAACCCTGGTGGCGCATGGTCTCCACCGACCACAGCGACACGGCCAGCTTGGTGGGCGCCTTGCCTGTCAGGCGCTGGTGCTCAGCGATCAGTTGCTCGGCAGCGTCCTTGCCGGCCGCCCAGGCCTGGGGCGTGGGCACGCGCGAGGGGTCAAAACCATACAGGTTGCGGCCCGTGGGGTAGGCGTCGGGGTTCTTGATGGGGTCGCCGCCGTACGACGTGGGCAGATGCCGCCCGGCCAGCACCTGCAACAAGGCGGGCAGCTCCTGGTCGGCGCCAATGTGGGCGTAGGCGGTGCGGGCCTTGGCGATGGCGGTTTGCAACGCCGCTGGCAGGGCCTCAAGGCTCTGGCCCTCGATCACATGGCGCTGCAGCAACTGGTAGGGCGCCGTCTGCGCCAGGCGGCTGTAGTCGCCAATCAGGGCCTCGTCCACATCGGCAGCCGGTGTGCCCGCCTGCAAAGCAGCGGCCTCCCAGAACGGGCGCCCCAGCATCAGCAGCACGGTGGCCAGGCGGTGCTGCTCCTCGGGCGCACGGCCCAGGGTGTGCAGGCCCAGCGGCTGGGCGGTTTCGGCCAGTTCGTGCAGGTGGTTGTGCAGCAGGTTCACAAAGGCCGGGAATTCGCTGCGCGTGCGTTCGGGCGTCCAGGCCATGTCGCGGTCGATGTGCTCTTTCTGCACGGCGGCCAGCAGGTCGGCCTTGATTTTTTCCTTGACCACGCCGTCGTCCTGCGCCAGCCAGGCGTGCAGCAGGTCATGCATGTGGGTGAGCGCCTGGTGCAGGCCTGCCGGTTTGAACGGCGGCGTCTGGTGGCTGACGATGACCGCACGGCCCCGGCGCTTGGCCTGCTGGGCCTCGCCGATGTTGTCGGCAATGTACGGGTAGGCCACCGGCACGTTGCCCACGGCGAGCATGCCGGGGTCGAACACCGACAGGCCACGCTCCTTGCCGGGCAGCCATTCCTGGCTGCCGTGGGTGCCAAAGTGCACCAATGCGTCGCTTTTGTGCTGCTCGCGCGCCCACAGGTAGGCGGCCAGGTAGTAGTGCGATGGCAGGGCGCTGGGCGAGTGGTACAGCGCCTTTTCCTTGTCGTCCCATTGCTCGCCGCGCGGCGGCTGCGGCAGGATGGCGATCTTGCCCAGCATCAGGCGCGGCACCACGAACACGGCTTCGCCGCCGCGCCGCAGCACCATGCTCGACGCTTCAGGCCCGCCCCAGCGCTCGCGCAGGGCTTCTTGCGTGGCCGCAGGCAGCGTGGCCAGCCACTGGCGGTACTGCGCCACGGGCAGGGTGGCGGCCAGGCCGTCGCGCAGCAGGGGTTCCAACTCGCCCTGGCGGTACGACGGTGCCAGCAGGCGCTGCAGATTGCCGATCAACAGCGGCTCCGACGGCGATTCGGTGTCGTAGCCCGCGGCCTGCAACGCGGCCAGCGTGGTTTGCAGGCTGCGCGGCACATTCAAAAACGAGGCGGACAGGTTCTTCTCGCCCGGTGGGTAGTTCCAGAAGAAGATGGACAGGCGCTTGTCGGCGTTGTGCTTGCGCTGCAAGCTAGCCAGGTTGAGCGCCTTGCCCACCACGGCGTCGGCCTGCGCGGCAATCGGCACGATCTGCTCGTCCGAAGCACGGGTGGCGGCCGCCACCTGGATGTCGGTGACGCCCGCGTATTCGGCCTGCGCCAGGTAAAACGGCACATCCATCAGCGCCACGCCCTGCGGGTTGGCGGCCCAGGCGGCCTCGTCGCCGCGCCGGTACGGCATGGCCTGCAACACGGGGATGCCCAGCCGCTCGAACTCGGCGCGGCGCTCCTCGGCGTTCAGCATGATCTGGGTGTTGATGAGCACGTCGGCCAGCCGCGTGCCCGCGGGCTTGAGCATTTGCTCCAGCGCCCCCGCCTCCAGCATGGGGCTGTAGAACGGCAGCGCCACGGCGCCCCCGGCTTCGATGCGCGCAATCAGGTCGTCGATGAAAGCGGTCTGCATGGCGGCGATGTACTGCTGGTGCAGCGCCAGCGCCACCACGGGGCGGCGGTTGGTGGCAGCTGGATCAACGCCTTGCGAGCGCAGCCACGCCACAGGGTCTGCCATGACCAGGCCCGGCGCACGCGGGTGGTAGACGGCGGTTTTGGGGAACACCACGGGCTCGGGCACGCCCGGGGCTGCGCGACCCTGCAGCTGCGCGGCCAGTGTGGCGAAGAAGCCCTCGAAGTTCTGCTTGCCGCCGTTGCTGTAATAGGTGATGAGCCGCCGCGCCACGGGCTCGGGCAAGCCGCCGCCCCAGGCGGGTTTGGCGTCGTACAACCAGGCGTGGGGCGCACGCAGGCCCGGCAGCGCATGCGCCAACCGGTCTTGCACCACATCCTGCAAATAGCTGTCGATAAACACCGCGTCGAAGCCCTTGAACAGGCCTTCGTCGGTCTCGGCGGGCAGCCTTTCCAGGTAGCGCACCTGCAGCTCGATGCCGTGGGGCCGTGCGATGTCGGCCAACTGGCGGAACTTGCCTGCGGGCACGTTGGACGTGGCGATGAACAACACCTGCGCCGCCTGCGCAGCGCCAAAGGGCGCCAGCACCAGCAGGCACAGGGCCAGCCAGCGCCGCAAGCAGGCGATGGTGTTTGTAATAGTTTTATAAGTCAAATTGGCCTCTAGCGCTTATCTATCAAGCGGTAACAGCTATCAAAATAGTAGTATTTCAGTGTTTTTACAACCGGCCCCTGGCCCACACTTCCCCACCAGAGAGGGGGCCAGGGGAGGTTCACAAAAGCCACTTGGGACGTCCTGCATAACTCCTCGCGGCGTGTGATAGCGCGGTCTCGGGCGGTCTGCTGCGTTGCGTTTCACAGCCAATAGCACCGGCTATTGGCTGCAAAACACGCCTTGCATCCCATCCCGATCCGCACTACACCCTCTCGCGTAGAGTTATGCAGGACATCCCTTGTGGTCAGAAATCAACCCTTGCGGTCACAAACACACGGCGCGCGCGCTCGGCATAGCCAAAGCGCTCCGACTTCTCGGCCAGGTTCACGTTGCCAATGTTTTCCAGCCCGGCGCGCAGTACCAGCTTGCGCCCTGCGTCCAGTGCAAACTGCTTGCCTACGCTGGCGCTCCACAGCGCATACGCGGGCAGCGCGGCGCCGTCGGTGCCGGTCTGGCTGCCGGTGAATTCGCCGGTCAGGCGCGCGCTCCAGCCCTCGGCGCCTTTCCATTCCAGGCGCGAGGTCAGGCTGCTCGATGGCCGGTCGGCCAGCTTCTTGCCGGTGCTCTTGTCGCGCGTGTGCAACAGCGTCAGGTCGTTGCTCCAGGCAAGCTGGCGCGTCATGTCCCAGGTCATGCCCGCTTCCAGCCCCTGGATGCGTGCGGCGTCCACGTTGTCGTACTGGTAAAAGCGCCGCACGCCCTCCTGGCGCAGCAAGCGGTAGGTGATGAGGTCCTTCACTTCGGTGTGGAACACCGTGGCGCGCAGCGACCAGGCGGGCGCCACCTGCCAGTCGGCACCCACTTCAAACGAGTTGGACGACTCGGGCTTGATGTTGCCGTTGCCCGCAAAGGTGTGCGGCCCTTCGGCCCCCACGTAGTTGGGCGAGATCTGCTTGAGCGTGGGCGCCTTGAAGGCGTGGCCAAAACCGCCCTTGACCACCAGCGCCGGGGTGGGCTCCCACACCAGATAGGCGCGCGGGCTGACTTCGCTGCCAAACAGTGCGTGGTGGTCGGCACGCAGACCGGCGGTGAGCATGAGCGTGTCGGTCAGGGCGATTTCATCTTGCGCAAACAGGGCTTTGTGCGCCGCATCGTCCACGCCGTTTTTCAGGCCGGCGTTCTCCAGCGTCTCGCGGCGCCATTCGCCGCCCACGGTGACCTTGTGCGCGCCCAGGGCAAAGCTGGCATGGCCGTCCAGCACGTCGTCCACCATGTTCTGCGGCCGCGTGGGCGTAGCGCCGTTGCTGGCGCGGTTGGCAATGTCGATCTCGCTGCGGTAGGCGCGCAGCTTGCCGCGCCAGTTGTCAAACTGGCCCTCCCAGCCAACATGGGCCTGAGAGCGGTCGATGTCGTAGGTGCTGCGGTACACACCCTTGGAGGTGGAGCTGGTGTCGTACACGCGCTGCTCTTTGCCGCCACTCCACCCCGCCTCCAGGGTTTGCTCGGGCGTCAGCGCATAGCGGGCAGCCAGGCCACCGTTCTTGGCGTGGCTGCCTTCGATTTCCGACAGCAGCGGGCTCTGCCGATCGGCCACGGGTGCGCTGTGCGCCAGCTCGGCATTCACGCGCAGGCTCAGGCGTTCGCCCACCGGGCCGGCGGCAAACACCGAGGTGGTGCCCGTGGGTTCGCCTTCGCTGGAGCGGGTAGGGGCGCTGGCCGAGACGCCCACCGAGCCGATCCAGCGGTCCTTGGGCTGGCGGGTAATGAGGTTGATGACACCGCCCAGCGCCTCGGAGCCATACAGCGCCGACATGGGCCCCCGGATGATCTCGATGCGCTCGACCGCCGACATGGGCAGCCAGCCGTATTGGTAGTCGGAATGGCCCACCACATCGTCCGTGGCGCTGATGCGCCGCCCGTCGATGAGAGTGAGCGTGTGCTTACCTTCCAGCCCCCGCAACGCCAGCGTCTTGCGCCCGCCCACCTGGCGCGGCGAGAGCGTGAGGCCGGGGGCGCCGCGCACGGCGTCGAGCAGATCGGACGCATTGCGCGCCGCCAGTTCGTCGCGGTTGATGACGGTGACGCTGGCGGGCGCGGTGCGCGCGTCCTGCTCGGTCAGCGTGGCCGTGACGGTGACCGCAGGCAGGGCCGCAGCGGCCTGCGCCACCTGCTGGGATGGTGCTTCCTGGGCACCCGCACCCGTCGGGCTGGCGCCCTGGGCCTGAACGCCCGCACCCGCAAACAACAGCATTGCGGCCCATGCCGCGGGACGGGGACGCAAGGAGTGCGAAAAGTTCAGGGCTGCGCTGGGCGCGCCGTGGGCCTCGGGGGAATACGTCATGACTGCAAACTCCTGGAATCAAAAAAACAAAGACCCAGGTGGCGGCGGCTGCCGGGGACAAACAATGAAAAACAACGAAAAGCAATACGAAGGTGTGCCCGCCGCAGCTAGGTCATCCCGTAGAACGCGCTGGCAGGCAGTTTGCCGCCCACCAGTGCCGGGTTGCGCGCCATGAGCTGGCCAAAGAAGAACTCCAGCTCGGGCCGCGCTGCGGCGGCGGGCACGGTGTCGAGCTGGCTCACGGCAATGGCGTCGGCCACAGCCTCGGGGGTGAGCAGGTCAATGTGTTTGGTCATCATGGCGCCGCACTCCGGGGGGTGCGCGCGGCACCAGGCGAGCGACTGGGCATAGGCGTTGGCCACGGCAGCCAGAACCTCGGGCTGCTGGCGCACCGTGCCCACGGCAGCGATGCCCGCCTGCGGCAAGCGGGGTTTGCGCTCAAAAAGGCGCCCCCACTCCTGCTGCAGGTCGGCGCCCCGGTGCAGCTCGGGCGCAATCAGGCCGATGGGGAAGGACTTGGTTTTGCGCAGCGCCAGCGATACGGCGGGCTCGGCCAGCAGCGCATGCGAGACACGGCGCGTGATGAGCAACTGCATGGCCTCCATGGGCGTGGGCACGTAGCGCACGCGAAAATCCTTGTGCAGATCCAGCCCCTGCTTCGCGGCCAGCAGCTGCAGCACGATGTCGGGCATGTCGCCCCGGAAGGGCACGGCAATTTCCTCGCCCCGGTAGTCGGCCAGCGCCTTGCGGTGGGCATCGCGCGTCACAAGCCACAGCGCGCCCCAGGTCGAGATGTTGAGCAGCGTGACGCCCGCGCCCCGGTTGAACAGGTTGGCGGCCACGTTGCTGGGCATGGCCAGCACGTCGGCCTTGCCGCCCATGGCCATCATGCGCAGTTGGTCGGGGTCGCGCCACGACACAAAAGCGGTTTCGCCCGCCACACCCGCCAACGCATGGGTCTCGGCCATGTGGATCAAGGGCGCCGACACAATCGCCGGAGGGCCCGACAGGGTGATGCGCGGCAGGCGCGGGGCAGAACACGCCACAGCGGGCAGGCCGGAGGCGGCCAGCGCCGCCAGCACCTGGCGGCGTGAGAGGGTCGGCACAGGCAGGGATGGCAGCATGGCGGGCCCTCAGAACTGGTAGCTCAGGCCTGCCGTGAAGCTGCGGCCCAGGCCCTGCAAGTAGCCCGGCTGCGCTGCGGTGGCCTGGTTGCGGATGGCGTAGGCGCTGGCATAGCGCCGGTCGGTCACGTTGTCGGCCTGCACATACAGCGCCAAGGGTCCATCGCGCCATTCGAGCTTGAGGCCCAGCAGCGCGTAAGCGTCTTGCTCGGCACCGGGCGTGTTGGCATGGTCGGTGGGCGTACTGACGGGCATCCAGCGCACATTGGGGCCGAAGCGCCAGGCGCCCATGCGGTAGAGCACTTCGGCATTGATGAGCTGGCGCGGCACACCGGCAATCTGTTTGCCCGCGTATTCGCCGCCTCGGAAGCGGAAGTCGCTGTACGTCCAGCTGGCGCGGTAGTCGAACGCACCCACACCCATGCGCTGGCTGCCCGAGAGGCCCAGCTCCACACCCTGGTGGCGCGTGCCGCCGGCATAGTTGTACGTGCCCACCTTGATACCGTTGGCGTCGGTGGTGGAGATCAGCTCGTCGGCCAGGACGCTGCGGTACACGGCGGCCGTCCAGTTCAGCGCATGGGCGCCCTCGCCCCAGCGACCGGCACCGCCGAGTTCGAAGGTGGTGGCGCGCTGCATCTTCAGGCGCACCAGTTCGGCCTGGGCCGTGGCCGGGCTGTTGGGTGCCACGGTGGCGCTGACGATTTCCCAGAAGGTGGGCGCCTCGTGGCTGCAGCTCAGGTTGGCCCACAGGCGCGTGGTGGGCGTGGCAGCCCAGTTCAGGCCGATCTTGGGCGTGGCAAAACTCCAGTCCTGGTTGAGCTGAACGGCGCTGCTGCGGCTTTGCGCATCGCGCGTGAGATGGCTCCATTGCACGCTGCCCAGCAGCGTCCAGCCTGGCGCCAGGCGCCAGTCGGCCGCTGCCAGGGCCTGCAGATTTTGCGCACCCAGGTCATAGCTGCCAAAGCGCTGCATTTGCTGGCCATTGGCCGGGTTGGTGGCGTACAGGTCGCGCTGCATGGCACTGTCGGCCCACGACAAAGCCGTGCGCCAGCCCAGGGCGCCATCACGGCCTGCGGGGCGCCCGGTGGCCTGCCACTGCGCGCCAGCGGTGCGGCTGTGGGTGACGGTGTGGCTGGTCATGTTGTTGAACAGGTCGTCCGTGTCTTGCCAGTACACGCCCACCTCGTGGCGCAGGGTGTCGCTGCCCCAGCGCGAGCGGTTGGCCAGGCGCAGTTGCGTGGCAGCGCGGCGCGGGTCGCGCTTGTAGACGTTGAGCAACTGGTCCTGCGGGGTGGCGCCATCGCCCATCACGCCGCGCGGGTCCGACTGGATACGGTCCTTGGGCACCACGTTGGGGATCTGGAAGGCCAGGTCGGTCCAGCCCAGGTAGGTGCGGTTCTCGAAACTGCCATCGCCCTGAAAACCCACATTGGCCTGCACGCTGTCGCGCCGCGAGGCCGAGTGGTGGCGGTAGCCGTCGTAGCGGTCACTGCTGACGGACACCCGGCCATCGACCCTCTCGCCCACACCTCCCACCGCAGCCTGTAAGCCCTGGCGGCCAAAGCTGCCGTATTCCGCACGCACCCGGCCGCGCTCGTCGGCACCGGTCATCGACACAAAGTCCAGCTCGCCACCCAGCATGGTGGCGCTGGGCGACGTGGCGTTGGCGCCGCGCCGCGCGCTGACCAGGGCCGCGTTGCGCGGTTCGATCAGGCCGATGATGAAGGAGCCATCGGCCTCGTTGAGCGGCAAGCCGTCCTGCAGCAGCAGCACGCCCCGGTTCACCGGGTTGCTCTGGATGCCCGAGCCGCGAATGCCCAGGCGCGGCTGGTCGGTGCCGCCAAAAAAGTCTTGCAGCACGATGCCAGGTTGGTAGTCCAGCGCGTCGCGCAGCGTGGCCAGGCGTGCTTCTTTTTGCGGCTCGGCCAGGTTGGTGCCGCCGGGCACTTTGTCCAGGCGCTCGCGCTCGGCCGCTGCGCTGGCGGCCAGGGGCAATGCCGCCGATTCCCGTGAGGAAGTGACGGTGACCACCGGCAGAAGGGTGGCTTGCTGCGCCCACCCACCTTGCATAAAACCAGCCCCGAGTGCCGCTACACCAGCAGCGCTCAAAGAACGTACGCTGGCCTTTATATTCGTAATAGGATTGATTCGCATTTGTACTAGCATCTGCGAATTATCACTTTGTTTCAATGACATTTGTCAACAAGTTCTCTGGCAAGCTTCAAAAACCGCCACCTCTGACCAAACTTCCACCCCCTTTCAGACCCAAAGAGCCCTGTCGGATGTGATACCGCTTCCGACAGGAGTGCATTACGCCAACATGCTGGCGCGTTCACATGCGGCGGCTTGCGCGAATGGGAGAATGCGTACTGTCACCTATTGAAAGGTGCGCAGCGGTGAACCGTAGCGCTCGCGCCAAGCAAGCATCACTTCAAACTGCCATGCAAATTGCCACCTGGAACATCAACTCCCTGACCGTACGCCTGCCCCAGGTGCTCGCCTGGCTGGCCGCCAATCCGGTCGATGCCCTGTGCCTGCAGGAACTCAAGCTCACCGACGACAAGTTTCCATTTGATGCGCTGAAGGAGGCAGGCTACGAAGCCGCCGCGTTTGGCCAGAAGACCTACAACGGCGTCGCCATCCTGAGCCGCAGCCCGCTGCGCGATGTGGTGCGCAATGTGCCGGGCTCGCAGGACACGCAGGCACGCGTGATTGCCGGAACGCTCGACACACCACTCGGCACGCTGCGGTTGATCAATGGCTACTTTGTCAACGGGCAGGCACCCGACAGCGAAAAGTTCGCCTACAAGATGCAGTGGCTGCAGGCCCTGCAGGACTGGGTGCGCGGCGAAATGCAAGCGCACGAGCGCTTGGTGCTGGTGGGCGATTTCAACGTGGCGCCGCAAGACCGCGACTCCTACGATCCGGTGGGCCTGGCAGACACCATTCACCACACCAAAGAAGAGCGTGCGCATTTCCAGGCGCTGCTGGCGCTGGGCCTTGCCGATGCTTACCGCATGTTCGAGCAACCGGACAAGAGCTATTCGTGGTGGGACTATCGCATGCTGGGTTTCCAGAAAAACCGGGGCCTGCGTATTGACCATATTCTGGTAAGTCAGGCTTTGCAGCCAGCGGTGCGCGCCTGCCACATTGACCGGGCGCCGCGCAAGAACCCGCAACCCAGCGACCATGCGCCGGTGATAGTTACGCTGGCGGATTGAACGCACACGCCACCATTCGTTGAAAAGCCATGCTGCTGCTGAGCACCGAACTGCTGTTGGCCCTGGCCCTGGTGGTTGCGCTGTGGATGCGCCCGTGGCAGTTTCTGCGCGGTGGCGCGCTGATCTCCCCTTTGCTCGGCAGCCTGGTAGTTCTGCCCTGGCTCTGGGCCCTGCCCTGGCTGCATACCATGCCGCTGCAGTTGCACTGGTCTCTGGCCTGCCTGGTGCTGCTGATGCTGGGCTGGCCGCTTGCGGTGCCCACCTTGTGTCTCGTCGCCGTGCTGGCGGGCTTGCTCGGGAACCAGACGTGGGAGGTGGTCGTGACGCTGGCGTTCTGGCGCGGCGTGCTGCCCGCCACCCTGGCGCTGGGATTGGGCGCAGGCATTCGCCGCCTCGTTGGCCCCCACCTCTTTGTTTACGTTCTCGGGCGTGGTTTTCTTGGCGCTGCCGTTTGCCTGTTTGCTGCAAGCGCGCTGCTGCAATGGCTGGGGCCTGCACAACCGGGGCTGGACAAGGCGCTGTCGCTGGTGGCGCACTGGCTTACCGCCTGGGGCGATGCTTTTGTCACTGGCATGCTCACCGCCATTTTTGTCGCCTTCAAGCCGACCTGGCTTGCCACCTGGTCCGACACGCTTTATTTGCCCAAACCACCCCCTACGCATGACACACCCGACTGAATTTGCACCCGGCCTGATCGTCCAGGGCATTGATGCACCGCTGAATCTGGCCGACTACCGGCTGATCGCGTTCGATATGGATTCCACGCTCATCAACATCGAATGTGTGGACGAAATCGCCGATGCCGCCGGCCGCAAGGCAGAGGTGGCGGCCATCACCGAAGCGGCCATGCAGGGGGTGATCACCGACTACAAGGAAAGCCTGCGCCAGCGCGTGGCTTTGCTCAAGGGCGTGCCCGTAGCGCACCTGGAGCAGGTCTACAGCCAGCGCCTGCGCTTGAATCCGGGGGCGCAGACGCTGGTGTCTGCCGCCAGAGCTGCCGGGCTCACAACGCTGCTGGTGTCGGGCGGGTTCACCTTTTTTGCCGACCGCGTGCGCGCCGGTCTGGGCATCGATTTCGCACGTTCCAACCTGCTCGACGTGCAGGACGGTGCTTTGACCGGGCGCATGCTGGACCAAAGCTGGGGCGACATTTGCGACGGCGCGGAAAAGCGACGCAGTTTGCTCGAACTCGCGTCGTTCATGCGCATCTCGCCCACCCAAACCATTGCCGTAGGCGACGGCGCCAACGATCTGCCGATGATGGGTGCGGCTGGGCTGTCCGTGGCTTACCACGCCAAGCCGGCCGTGCGGGCGCAAGCCCGCGTAGCCATCAACGAGGGTGGTCTGGATCGCTTGCTGGAAGTGCTTCGCCAAAGCCGAACGTAGGCAGTGCAGGCGTTTCCTGCGCCTGCACACTGCGGCCGGGCAAACCAGGCACCAGCCGAACGACGCTCTCGCCTTGCGGGTCTGCTGCGGCACGCTCGGGCACTACCAGCAAATCGGCCAAGGTGTAGCGGTCCAGCACACGAAAGAAGCTGCCCATGGCCTGGCCCAAAATACCTTGCAGTTGGCAGTGGCTGCTGAGCCGGCACTGGTTGCTGGCCGCATCAAAGCACTCGACCAAAGTGAAATCGGTTTCGGTGGCGCGCACCACTTCGCCCACATTGATCTCATTGGCCGGGCGCATCAGGCGCATGCCGCCGCCGCGCCCCCGCGTGGTCTCCAGCAGGCCCGCGGCCGAGAGCTGCTGCACGATCTTGGTCAAATGGCTGCGCGAAATGCCGTAGCTTTCTGCCACCTCGGTGATCGTTACAGGCTGCGCACGTCCATCGCTTGCTGCGCAGTACATCAGCACGCGCAGGGTGTAGTCCGTCCACTGGGTCAGGCGCATTAGCAAGCTTTCATTCAGAAAAGGGGAATCGAGAAGGAATTTTATTGCGATAAAATATTCATGCAATATGCCTCTTTAAGGACTTACCCCATGAATGCACGAGTTGACTCCCTTGAATCCGCAGCCGCCGTTTCGCCCGATGCAAGCATTGGCAGCATCGCCGTGCAGCTTCCGGGCGCCACTGCCGTGTTTCGCCGGCTCAAACTTGACTTCTGCTGTGGTGGAAACGTGGCGCTGGCACAGGCTGTGGCCGACAAGGGCCTGGCGCTTGATTCGGTGCTGGCGGAACTCTCGGCCCTGCAACAGCCAGCCACTGCGCCCGAAGCGGCCACACCTGCGCGACTGGTGGATTACATCGTCACGCGCTTTCATGACGTGCATCGCCAGCAATTGCCCGAGTTGATTCGCATGGCGCGGCGCGTCGAAGCCGTGCACCGCGAGAACCCCCATGTTCCAGCCGGTCTGGGCGACTTGCTCGAAGCCATGCAGACCGAACTGTTCACGCACATGCACAAGGAAGAAGCGATTCTGTTTCCCATGCTCAAGGCGGGTGGCAACCCCTTCGTCAGCCAGCCCATCGGCATGATGCGTGCCGAGCACGTGGACCATGGCGCCGAACTGGTCCGACTGATGGCGCTGACGAACGACGCCAACCCGCCCGCGGGCGCGTGCAACACCTGGCGCGCGCTCTACACCGGTATTGGACAATTTGCCGACGACCTGATCAGCCACATCCATACGGAAAACAACGTGCTCTTTCCCCAGTTTGAACCGGAAGCGGCAGGCAACAGCGACTGCGGCACCTCCTGCGGCTGCAGCTGAGCACCGCGCCCGCGCGGATGCATAACGGAGCGCTGGGGTTCAACCCGCCTGCGCTCCCGTCCAAACCCACCACGCCAGCGCCAACATCATGGCGCCGGTGAGCGCGTCCAGCGCACGCCATGCTTGTGGCCGCGCGAAAACGGCCTGAAGCTTGCGCCCGGCAAAGGCCAGGCACAGAAACCACGCCAGACTGGCCGATGCTGCCCCGGCTACAAATGCTGCCTGGAACGCGCCGGGTTGGCGCGCACCCATGGAACCCATCAGCACCACGGTGTCCAGATAGACGTGCGGATTGAGCAAGGTAATGGCCGCCAGCGCGCCCAGCACGGCCCGGCGCGAGGGCGGGTCGGCAGCGGTCTGCTTGGCTTCGGCCCCACCGCGCCAAGGCAACAGACGGGACCAGGCGAGCAGCCCGTAGCACAGCAGAAACACGGCTCCGCCCAGACTCAGCGCTTGCGCAAGCACGGGCATGTGCGCAAGCAACTGCGCCATCCCCGCTACGCCCGCTCCCACCAGCAGCGCATCGCTGAGCACACACCAGGCCACGCACACGCTGACATGCCGGCCTGTGACCGCCTGGCGCAGCACAAAAAGGTTTTGCGCACCGATGGAGGCCACCAATGCAAAGCACACGGTGAAACCGGCGAGCCAGGAAGAAACAGTTTCCGTCATCCACATGCACTCGATTTTGCGTGCCCTCTAAATTTAAGTACACTTCATTTTCTTAACTAAGCCTAAGCATTACTAATGTTTGACTACGCCGCTCTGGAGGCGCTCGCAGCGGTGCTGCGCGAAGGCAGCTTCGAGCGCGCGGCGCGGCGCCTGCATGTGACGCCTTCGGCGATTTCGCAGCGCATCAAGCAGCTGGAAGAGCGAATGGGGCAGGTGCTGGTGCTGCGCGGCTCGCCCTGCACAGGCACCGACGCTGGGCGGCAGCTGTGCCTGCACTTCGAGCAGGTGGCCTTGCTGGGAAACAGCCTGCGGCGCAACCACCCTGGCCTGCATGACGGGCAAGCCACAGCTTCGCCCACACTGCAGCTCGCGGTGAATGCCGACTCTCTGTCCACCTGGTTCATGGATGCCGTGGCCGCCTTTGCCGACGCAGGCAATGAGTTGCTGGATCTGCGCATTGACGACCAGGACCACACCGCCCAGCGGCTGCGCGATGGCGAAGTGCTCGCTGCCGTGACAGCGTCGCGCACCAGCATTGCGGGCTGCAACAGTTGGCCCCTGGGTTCCATGGCCTACGTGGCGGCCGCGAGCCCCGGTTTTGCTGCTCGCCACTGGCCGCAGGGCGCGAGCGCCGAGGCGCTGGCTGCGGCACCCATGCTCAGCTTCGGCCCCAAGGACCGGCTGCAGGAGCAATGGCTGCAAGCCCAGGGCCTGCCCGCACGCGCGCACCCACCGCGCCACTATGTCCCCTCGAACGACGGCTATGTGCGTGGCTGCGAACACGGCCTGGGCTGGGGCATGCACCCGGTGGCCCTGATCGAGAGCCAATTGGCGTCGGGCCGGCTCGTCCCCGTGGTGCCCGGTGCGCGCTTGTCGATGCCGCTGTTCTGGGTGCATCTGCGCAGCGCCCAGGCGCCGCTGGAGCGATTGACGCAGTGCGTCATGGCGGCAGCGCGCAAGTCTCTGACACCCCATGCGGGTGCATGACGATCAGCCGGAGCGTTTTGCGCGCAGGCTGCGCGCAGCCAGCTCGGCCAGCACACGCTCCACATGCTCGCCCTGCAGTTCAATGACGCCGTCTTTGAGCGTGCCGCCCACACCGCAGGCTGTCTTGAGAGCGCGGGCCAGATCAGCCATCTCGCCTTGCTCCAGCGCGAGCCCGCGCACCACCGTCACGGCCTTGCCGCGCCGCCCCTTGGTGTCGCAGGACACGCGGGCGGTGCCGTCGCCCGCAGGCGCCACCCTGGTCTGCGCGCACACGCAATCGCCGATGGCTTGGCGGCACGCCGGGCACATGCGACCGGAATCGGTGGAATAGACCAGCCCGCCCAAGTCCGAGAGCGATGACTTGCGGCTCATGGATGCCTTGGTCTGCGGCCGAAATTGAGAATGCGGGTGGCGGCCACCGTCTCCACGAAAAACAGCACCAGCGCCAGCAAAAACGACATGACACCGGCCAGAAAGCTGCCCACCGCCCAGCTTGGGCTGTCGAATTCGGTGGTCTGCCCAAGAAACAAAAAGAGAATCGTCAGGCCGATCAAAAACCCGCACAGCGTGAGCAGGCCAATACACAAGGTCACCAGCCAGCCGCGCGTGCGCAGCAGGGACAGCTCGCGATAGACCGTGGGAGCAACCTCCCCTTGCGTGGCGCCATGCAAAAACGCCTCCAGCACGCGCGCGCGGTCCACGATGCGCGCCAGGCGGTTGGCTACGGTGCCGATCATTGCCGACACGGCCGTCAGCAAAAACACCGGCGCCACCGCCAACTGGATGCTGTGGACAATGACGCCCGGATCGTAGACAAGGTTCATGCCGCGCGATTATGGCGGCTGGCGCACAATCCCCCGCTTCTCCCAGCACGCATTTGGGCCGTCCAGCGCCCAATACTTCCTTCCTGCCATCGGCCCCTTCACTGCTCCCGCATCCCATGCCATTTTCTGCCCTTGGGCTCTTACCCACTCTCGCGCAAGCGGCCCAAGCCAAGGGATACGCAGCCCCCACGCAGGTTCAGACCGAAATGCTCCCCGCCGTGCTGCAAGGGCGCGACGTGCTGGCCCAGGCACCCACGGGCTCGGGCAAAACGGCTGCCTTCGCCCTACCCTTGCTCCAGCGCCTCGTGCAAGCGCCCAACGCGCAACCTCGCCCGGTGCGTGCCCTGGTGCTGGTGCCTACGCGCGAGCTGGCGGTGCAATGCGCGGCCGTGCTGCGCGACTTTGCCGTTGCCCTGCCCCGGCGCGTGGAAGTCGCACTGGCCTTTGGCGGCGTCTCGATCAACCCACAAATGATGGCGCTGCGCGGCGGCGCCGACGTCGTCGTGGCCACACCCGGGCGCCTGCTGGACCTGGTGGAGCACAACGCCTTGCGCCTGGACCAGGTGCAGACCCTGGTGCTGGACGAAGCCGACCGGCTGCTCGACCTGGGTTTTGCCGACGAACTGGCGCGCGTGCTGGCGCTGCTGCCGGCGGCGCGGCAAAACCTGCTGCTCTCGGCCACCTTTCCCGGCAAAGTGCAGACGCTTGCCCGGGCCTTGCTGCGCGAGCCGGTGCGCATCCGGGTGGATGCACCTGCCGAGGCGCCGGACATCGTGCAGCGCAGCATCGCTGTGGACGCAGCGCAGCGCACGCAGTTGCTGCGCCATTTGTTGGTGCAGGAAGGCTGGAGCCGGGTGCTGGTGTTCGTGGCCACGCAGTACGCGGCCGAACATGTGGCCGAAAAGCTCTACAAGGCCGGCATTTTTGCGACACCATTTCACGGCGGCCTGAGCCAGGGAGCGCGCCGGCAGGTGCTTGAAGAATTCAAAGCCGAGCGCTGGCAGGTGGTGCTGACCACCGATCTGGCCGCGCGCGGCCTCGACATCGCGCAATTGCCCGCCGTCGTCAACTTCGATTTGCCGCGATCACCTTCTGACTATGTCCACCGCATTGGCCGCACCGGACGCGCCGGCGAGGCTGGCCTGGCGCTGAGCTTCGTCACGCCCGAGAGCGAAGCGCATATGCGCCTGATTGAAAAGCGCCTGGGCGTCCAGTTGGAGCGTGAGCGGCTGGCCGGGTTTGAGCCCACTGCAGCGCCGGCCGCACCCGGCTCCGGCACCGAGGCGGGCGTGGGCGGCATCAAGGGCAAACGCCCAAGCAAGAAAGACAAACTGCGCGCGGCAGGTCTGCTGCCACCGCTGGATCCCTTGCCCGACGACGCGTCGGGTCAATCGCCCAGGTAAGGCGCGGCTGTGGGCGGCACGCCGTCGTCCGCCTGCGGGCGCGGTGGCCGCTGGGCCGGGCGCGCCAGCAGCTCCAGATAAAAGTGATCGGCCTGGGCGGCCACGGCGCCGTCGATCAAGCCCATCACATCGGCCAAGGCCACCACGGCGGGCTCTTGCGGGGGTACGGCAAAGCGGCAATCGAAATCCCACAGATCGGCCCCTTCGGGCAAGGCCTTGCCACGCTCACGGCGCAGGTATTTGCGGATTTCGTGTTTGATGGATTCGAGGCGCCGGTCGGGATGCTGCCCTTCGGCATGCAGGGCAAAAGTTTTCTTCATGGCCAATGGTACCGCCCTTGCACCCACTCCCCAAAGGCCCATGTTCCGGCCGTTTAACACAAAATGTCACAATGGAAGCCCATTTGCGCTTCGCCCTCTCACGATGCCCGACTTGACTGAACTGCTGCACGCCCTGCCCGGCGCTGTGTTGCTGAGTCGAAATGACGTGATCGTCTACGCCAATCCGGCCTGTATCGCACTGTTTGAAGCCGATTCGCCACAGGCCTTGCTCGGGCACACCACCAACGAGTTCGTGCATCCGCTGGACAAACAGCGCTCCAGCGAGCGCATTCATCGCGTCAGCGAATCCGCCCAGGCGGGCGCCAGCGCTCCCAACAAGCCATCAGAATTTCGCATTCACACCTGCCGGGGCAACTTGCGCATGGTGCTGATCTCGAGCATCGCCTTGAACGTGGACGGCGCGCCCGCCGTGCTGATGTGCGGCATGGACATGACACACCAGAGTGAAATCCAGGAGCAGCTGCGCGAGAGCGAGCAGAACTTCCGGCGCCTTTTCGAGAGCCTGCAGGACGTGTACTACCGCACCAACGCCCAGGGCGTGGTGCAGCACGTTGGCCCGGGCGTGCGCCGGGTGCTGGGCTACGAGCCGCACGAAATCGAGGGCCACACCGCCGAAGCGTATTACCCGCAGAGCAGTGACCGCGACGCCTTCAAAGCGGCGATCGCAACGCATGGAGAAGTAGCGGATTTTTCCGGGCAAATGGTGCGCAAGGATGGGCGCGTGATCGACATCTCGATCAGCAGCCACGCCTTGTTCGACCACAACGGCGAGTTTGCCGGTGTGGAAGGCATTTACCGAGACGTGACGCAGCGCAAGAACCTGGAGCGCGAGCTGCAGCGCCTGGCCACCACCGACATGCTGACGGGCATGACCAACCGGCGCGCGTTTCTTGACCTTGCCGAGCGCACCTATGCGCAAGCGCGCCGCCAAGGCGCATCCATGTGCCTGTTGATGCTCGATCTGGACCATTTCAAGAGCGTGAACGATCGCTACGGTCACCTCGAAGGCGACCGCGTGCTGGTGGCCTTTGCCCAGGCGGTGCGCGAACAGCTGCGTGGCAGCGACACCGTGGGACGTCTGGGCGGAGAAGAGTTTTGCGTGCTGCTGCCGCAGACCGGCACCGCCAGCGCCACCGAGGTCGCCACGCGGATTCTGGAAGGCACCCGGGCCATGCGCCTGGCAACCGTCGCAGGCGAAGCGTTTGGTATTACGGTGAGCATTGGGCTGGCGACGCTGCTCGCGCCAGACCAAAGCCTGCACCAATTGCTCGATCGCGCCGACCAGTCGCTCTACAGCGCCAAGCGCAGCGGACGCGATCAACTCGCGATCAACGTCTTGCCTGAAGAGCCAAGCGCATTCCTCGATTCAAAAATTTAAATAAAATAGGTATCTAGCGCTTATTCCATAAGCTCTAGCAGCTATCAATTTGATAGTTTTTGAATGGCCTTCCCTTGCGTGCAATAGGGAGGCTCCGCTGAAAACCACTCAGTAGTGCGGCGGCAGTTCGTCGCGCGGATCGCGCGGCGTGCTGCCCTCTCCATCGGGCGAGCGCTGGCGCAACTGCGCCACTTCGCGCGCCAACTGGTCCATCTGCTCGCGCTGGCGGTAAATGACGAGGTTGAGTTCGTCCAGCAGGTCTTCCATGTAGCTGAGCTTGACCTCCAGATTCTCCAGCCTGGCGGCGGCGTGCGGATCGGTCTCCATGCCGGCCATGGCGCTCACAGCGCCTGCGCCAGCCGCGCCACGCCTTCGCGGATTTTTTCCACATCGGCGGTGGCGAACGACAGGCGCAGCGTGGCGTTGTCGGGCTGGGCGCAGAAGAACGGCGTGCCCGGCACAAAAGCCACGCCCTTTTCAATGGCGCGCTTGGCAAACACATTGCCGTCTGCCACCTTGCCGCCCGCGCCCGTCAGGCGCGCCCAGACAAACAGGCCGCCTTGGGGCTGCACGAACGCGATGGCATCGCCCAGGTCCTTGCGCAGCGCATCGCCCATGGCCTGGGCGCGTTCGGCGTACACCGCGCGCACCCTGGCCAGCGTGGCAGGCATGCGGCCGGCCTTGAGGTACTGCGCGGCCGTGGCCTGGGCAAACGTGCTGGTGTGGGCGTCGCTGAATTGCTTGCACATGGTGGCCTTGGCCAGCAGCTCGGGCGGGGCAATCATCCAGCCCACGCGCAGGCCGGGCGAGAGCACCTTGCTGAGCGATCCACAATGCACCAGCAGCTCGCGACTGCCGGGCACCTGGGCAGAGAGCGCCAACAGGCTGGGCGGCGGCGCCTCGCCGAAATACAGGTCGCCATAGGGGTCGTCTTCCACCACCAGGGTGTGGTACTTGACGGCCAGTTCCAACACCTTCTTGCGGCGTTCGAGCGGCAGCAGCGCACCGCTGGGGTTGCCAAAGGTGGGAATCAGGTAAACAAACTTCGGCTTGTGCTCGGCGATGAGCTGCTCCAGCACATCGGTCTGCACACCGTCGGCATCGATGGGCGCGCTGATGAGTTCGGCACCGTACAGGCGAAAACACTGGATGGTGGCCAGAAACGTAGGGCCTTCGACAATGACCTTGTCACCGGGGCTGATCAGCGTCTTGCCCAGCAAATCGAGTGCCTGCTGGCTGCCGGTGGTGACGATGAGGTTCTCGGGCGCCACATCCTGCGCGCCCTTGCTGGCCATGAAGGCGGCGAGCTGCTCGCGCAGCGGCTGGTAGCCCTCGGTGGCGCCGTACTGCAACGCCGCGCCGGGCTCCTGGTCGAGGGCTGCGTTGCTGGCGGCGCGAATGCCGTCCACGTCGAACATGGCGCTGTCCGGGAATCCCCCGGCAAAACTGATGATCCCGGGCTTGCCCAGCAGCTTGAAAAGCTCGCGGATGGCAGAGGTTTCTACGTTGTTCAGGCGGTCGGCAAATTGCAGGGGCATGGTGGGTCTCGGTGGTGTCTCACGATAGTCTGGCCGCAATTGTCCCAAAACAGCGCGCGGGATTCCTGCGTTGGTGCAGGACGCGCCGTAGACTGCCTGCCATGTCCATCGAACTGCCCAAAGAGACCCGCACTGCGGCCATTGCCTCCATCGAGCGCTACTTCTCGGAAGAACACGGCGAGCGCATCGGCAACATGGCCGCAGGCGCCTTGCTGAACTTCTTCCTCGCCGACATTGGCCCCGCGGTCTACAACCTGGCGGTGGCGCAGGCGCAGGAGCGCATGCAGGCGCGGGTGGCAGAACTCGACATCGAACTGCAGGAAGACGCGTTCACCTGGTGGAGCCGGCGCGCGGCGAAACGCTGACGCCCAACGCCGTGACCAGCCCGCTCACACGCTCCGCCTGGGGGCCATGACCACCAGCGCGATGCCGCCCAGAATCGCCAGGCCGGTCCAAGCCAGGCGCTGCGTCCAGTCTTCTCCCAGCAGCAGCGTTCCGCCGAGCGCCGCCAGCAGCGGCACGCTCAGCTGCACGGTGGCGGCAGCACTGGAGCGCAAGCGCGGCAGCACGGTGTACCAGACGATGTAACCCAGACCGGAGGTAATGGCACCCGAGCACAAGGCAAGCACCAAACCCATCCTGCTGAACGACCACTGCGGTGCGGACACGGCCACCAGCAACGCGGCCAATGGCACGGCCCGCACAAAGTTGCCGGCGGTCGCCGCGCCGGCATTGAGCGCCTTCTTTCCGTGCAGCGAATACGCGCCCCAACCGACCCCGGCCGCCAGCATCAGGGCAGCGCTGCCGGGTGGCGGCGCTCTCAAACCCGGCAACAGCAGCGCCACCAGCCCGCCCATGGCCAGCGCCAACCCCAGCCACTGGCGGTGGGACAGGCGCTCCCCACGCCACAGTCCTGCACCCACCATCGTGGCCTGCACCGCCCCAAACAGCAGCAGCGCCCCCACGCCCGCAGGCAGACGCACATAGGCCAGCGAGAACGTCGCGGCATAGGCGAACAACCAGAAGGCCGCCGCCCAGCTGCCATGGGCCACCGGCGAGACGCGGCGAACGCGCATCACCAGCACCAGCATCGCCGCCCCCGAGGCCAGGCGGATGGCGGCAAAACTGGCGGGGTCAATCGACCCGCTCTTGAGCGCCAGGCGGCACAGCAGCGAGTTGGCAGCAAAGGCCAGCATGGAAAGCAGCGTCAGCAAAACGACACGCATGGGGAATCCGGATTCTGATGGCGCCCAACATTGGCAAAATCGCGCGATCGGTGGGCGACAGCGCAGCCGGTAACGGCCACCCCATTTTGACAGTGCAGCGCACCGCGCCAGCGCGGCTTCCTCGATCTTCTATAGTGGCCGCGCTGCGCCGCTCGCCTCCATCCGCCATGAAAACCGCCCTGATCGAACCCTTCTTTGCTTCCCTCAAGGCAGCCAACCCCGAACCGCGAACCGAACTCGAATACACCAGCGCGTTCGAACTGCTTGCGGCCGTGCTGCTCTCCGCCCAGGCCACCGACGTAGGCGTGAACAAGGCCACGCGCAGACTGTTCCCCATAGCGAACACGCCGCAAGCCATTCTTGATCTGGGGCTCGACGCCCTGGAGGACCACATCAAGACCATCGGCCTGTACCACAGCAAGGCGCGCCATCTGATGGAAACCTGCCGCATGCTGGTCACGCAGCACGGCGGCCAGGTGCCGGACACACGCGAAGCGCTTGAGACCTTGCCCGGCGTAGGCCGCAAAACGGCCAACGTGGTGCTGAACGTGGCCTTTGGCCAGTCCACCATGGCCGTGGACACGCACATCTTTCGGGTCAGCAACCGCACGGGGCTGGCGCCTGGAAAAACGCCCCTGGCCGTGGAAATGCAGCTGATGAAACGCGTGCCGCCCGAATACGCCGTGAACTCGCACCACTGGCTGATCTTGCTGGGCCGCTACGTGTGCCAGGCGCGCAAACCGCGCTGCTGGGAGTGTGTGGTCGCGCCGTATTGCGACTACCAGCCGAAAACACCGCGCCCCTAAGGCCTGTGCATAGCTATCTATTTTGTAGCTATAAGTCATTTGTTTGTAAGCGATACAGCCTACAAACTGCCAAATATTGCAAAGCACGCCACCCGCAGGAGCATGCACGCCGCTGGCTATACTGAAATTCACCACCCGCCTGCGTCCCCCACAACCTCAACGAATGAATTCCCTTGACCCGCGCTCCTTGATTGCCATGGGCGGCTTCATGGCATTGGTGATGGGACTGATGCTGGGCTTCATGCGGCGCTACTACCCGCCCAGCATCCTGGGGCTGGGCTACTGGGCACTGGCTCCCGCCGTCTGGCTGATTGCCACGGTTTTGTTCGCCGTTCCCGGTCCATGGCCTCAAGAAATGGGGCGCTGGCTGGGCAACGGACTGATCTTGCTGGGTTTCGTCCTGTTCCATGTGGGCTGCCGCCGGTTCTTCGGTCAACCCGTCAAATGGCGCCGAATCGTGGTTGCGTTTGCGCTGGTCATGCTGTGCCTGGCCTGGTTTGCCGGGCCCGAGCCGTCCTACCGCATGCGCGTAGCCATTGTCACTGCGGCCATCGCCGTGGTCCACAGCAGCACGTTGGTGTTTCTTTGGCAGAGCGGCAACCGCAATTTCCCGGTGCGCATGGTGCAGGTGACCCTGGCGCTGCACCTGTGCGTGCTGCTGGTGCGGCTCCAAAGCGTACTGTCTGTACCCGAAGTCGGCGACCTGATGGACGCCTCTACCGTGCAGTCCTTCTACCTCGGCGCCTATGTGCTGGCCGTGCTGCTGCTTTCCATTGGCGCAGTGCTCATGGCCACGGACCGTGTGCGCACCGAGCTGGAACACATGGCCACGCACGATGCGCTGACCGGCACCCTCAACCGCCGCGCCATTCTCGATTTCTGCGAGGACGAGCACGAGCGCAGCCTGCGCTACGGGCAAACGTTCTCGCTGATGATGATCGACCTCGATCATTTCAAGTCGGTGAACGACACCCACGGCCACCAGCATGGCGACCGGGTGCTGGTGCATTTTGTCGAATGCACCCGCGCCGCCCTGCGCCGCGCCGACCGCTTTGGACGCTATGGCGGCGAGGAATTTCTGGTGCTGCTGCCCAACACTGCCATCGACGCAGCGCTGCCCGTGGCAGAGCGCATTCATGCGGCACTGGCTACCGGCCATGCGCTGGACTGCCAGCTCAGCATTGGCATCGCCACCTGGCAAAACCCGGGCGACACGCTGGACGCCATGCTGGCGCGCGCCGACAAGGCGCTGTACCAGGCCAAGGCGCAGGGGCGCAACCAGACCTGCGTGGCCTGAGGGCACGCCACGGCGGCCCATCGCGCCAGCCCGTGGGCCACAAGCCGCTTGCCAAAAATTACTGGATACATTTACAGTATCGCAGTGCAAATCGCACACGACCAACCCACACAGGAGCCACCCCATGCTTGACCACATGACCTTCCGCGTCACCGACATCCAGCTCGCCAAGGCGTTCTACAGCGCAGCCCTCGCGCCCCTGGGCTACAGCGTTTGTTTCGAGGGCAACTACGGCATGAACATCCTCGGCTTCGCCTACCCCGACCCCACCGAGCCCAACGGCAAAAAGGCCGACGTCTGGTTCATCGACGGCCCCTCCCCCTACGGCGGCCCGTCGGCCACCACCGGCTGCCACCTGGCATGGAAGGCCCATACCCGCGCCCAGGTGGATGCTTTTTACGCCGCCGCCATCGCCGTCGGCGGCAAGGACAACGGCGCCCCCGGCCTGCGCCCCGAGTACCACGCCCACTACTACGGCGCCTTCGTCATCGACCCCGAGGGGAACAACATCGAGGCGGTGTGCCATTTGGCGGAGTAGGCTGGGCACGGTGCTTCGGCGCACTGCGTGGGCGGATTTATATTCAAATTGGCATTTAGCGACCGTCCTCATTCCGCTGGAAGCTATTGATTTCATAGCTGCTGACGTATTCCGTTGCCGTAGGCCAGTGGCCGCCGACGCGTTTGGTGCCAATCATCAGGCAGCAACAACGGGGGCACGGCACTGGGTATGTAGGTCTGCAAGCGACCCAGAGCAGTCGTTCGTCCCGATGAACTGAGTTCCGAAGAGCTGGCGCTAAAAATTCGACCTATGCTGTCTGCAGAGGCAGACGTAACTGCTCTCTTTCGGATGTAATGAACTCACCGGTTGATGTAGGCGTCAGAAAAGTATGATGCCCAATTCGCGAGCAAGGGAGGAGCGTGTGGCTGAAAAAAAGGAAGTTCTTGAGTACCTGCGAAATCAGCAAAAGGCTGCTGAAATAGATGCGAAGGTCAATGGGATCAACTCGTGGGTTCTGCTTGGCGCCATGGCACTTATAGCGTGGCATTTACTTGGTACCGCAGAATTGCTGGTATGGAGTGACCATGAGTTGCTTGCAAGAGTGCTCGTTGCGGTGCAAGGGGCCTTATTTGTAGTTCGGGCGTGCGGAGTAAGGGGTCAACAAGGAGGTTCCGTTCGATTCACATCGTGGCGATTAAAGGACATGGATACACCCTTCCTGGATATCGTTCATGGTCTGGTGCTACTCGGGCCAACCGGATTTCTGATTGCTCTATACAAAGATTACACCGCACTACTAGCGGGCATCGTTGGTCTTGTGTTCTTCCTGTCAGGTTGCGCGGCACTTGTGCGCCTAATTCGCGGTGATGACCTTGACGGCGAAAAATTCCCAGAGCCAAGTTTTGGAAACAGTCAGCGAACTAATTCGTTCATGTCCTTGTTCTTTATGCTCGGTTGGATTTTTCTATTTATCTATCAGAGTCGACTTGCGATGAACTTATTGCAGGAGCCTCAGATCGAGCACGTAAAAGTGCTCGCAGGTGTAGCGGTCTTGTACGCGCTACTCCTTCTGGCAATTCAACGGCGAGCGTTTGGTGAAAGCATTCGATGGACGTATGCGCTGGAGACAGAGTTATTACTCGATAACGTCACGCCAGACGTTGCGTTACGCAGAATCGAGCACCGGGCGCTTGGGCCAAGGCTTCAGGATGTGATGGATCGATTCTTTGATGGACTTGACCGCAAATTCGCTGCGCTTGAGAGCTTGCGCGATGACTGCTTGAAGCAGTTAAAGGAAGTCTCTAGTGTGCCCAAAGAGTATGTCGCCGAGCGGAATGCAAGGATCAACGCCGCTACGGAACGTTGTGACGCAGCATTGGCTGAACTCGATAGTGACTGTAAGGAACTGTCTGGTTATCTTGGCCGCCTAAAAGTTAAGAACGTTATGGACATGAAGTCCAGTATCGCCACGCATATCAAAGGAATAGAGGCTAGGCAATCGATAGCTGTTCAACGGTTACAGGAGTTGCGGGAATGGCTAAAGAGGTCAAAGCGAGAGCCCATGGGGGAATGAGGGGTAGTGAGCTATGCGGGTAAATCGACCTGTGGACGGCTGTGCTGCCGAACGTGTTGAGTGCAGACCGTTAACGAATTCTGCCCAAGATTTGAGCATGAGACTTGTTCACAGGCTAGGTCACGCAGCGCCTGAAAGCAGATATTCACCGGCGTCCGCTCCTGGCCGGCAGTGTGAGTACGAGTCCGCGCTAGGACGCTGACCTTCGATTCGTATGCCCCGCTAGGTCGCGGTAAGCTACCCGCAGACCTGCGGGAAACCCGTTATCGGCCAGGATCCACCCTTTGCGATAAAAGCTAATTCATGCAAATAAGCCCTACTCTGACTTTGGAGGAAATTCTGGAGGTTTCATTGCCTTACCGACTTGCAGCGGTCAAAGATGCATCGTGGGCGTTAGGGATGCTCTGCTTAAAGCGACTTTGAGTGTGCTGATGGCTCCCAGTGGAGCCAATTCACAGATTCGGTGCGCTAAGCAGCGGCCTTTCGGCCCGTACGGCTGGTTTCTTGGCCATTTGGCCGTTTGC
>Ga0207979_100121_pt1 | contig 47135 bp, 67 predicted proteins | sample LakWasM124_LOW14_2_FD_183936 | JGI IMG/M metagenome (GOLD analysis project Ga0207979, IMG submission 183936) | Freshwater sediment methanotrophic microbial communities from Lake Washington under simulated oxygen tension - Sediment Metagenome... | ecosystem: Environmental > Aquatic > Freshwater >...
GGTTTGATTCCTGAAATTTAGCTTAGATGAAAAAATACTTGAATGACAGCTTTTTGCCAGTATTTTTAATTTAGCTAAGCTAGACGTGGCTTTACGTAGGTTCGATTCCCGCCTGCTCCACCATTTTTTTAGTAGTAAAAAGTTATAAAAATCAGTAAGTTAAGTGTTTTATGTCTTGTTAAAAGCTGTCATTTTAATGCCAGTATTTGGGGTGGTTTGGGGTTGATTTACCACTTAAATGACAGCTTTTTTGACAGCTTTTTCGGTGAACATTTCAACGGCTTTATTACCAGCTTCAGGAATAGAATCACTGATATATTTTGCGTAAATTTTCCGTAACATTCCCCAGTCTGAATGGCCCATTTGTTGTGCAAGCCAAGCGATAGATTCACCAGCTGTTAACATCATGCTGGCGTATGTATGTCTGGTTTGATATGGTCGTCTGTATCTCACTTTTGCAAGCTTCAATGCGCTAACCCAAATATTTTTTCTAATTGCTTGGTCACCAGTCCAGCGCTCTGCTGAGCGTGGACTCTGAAATATTTCAGCGTTTTTAAGGTAAGTGTATTGCTTTTGATCTAAAAGAGCTTGCATTGCTGGCGCTAAGAGTTTCACTTCACGGTTGCCGGCATTTGTCTTTGGTATCTCAGCGATGTTTTTTGATGCCTGCGTCATGGCTTTAGTAATAAATATGCTGCCACGCTTCCAGTCAATGTCAGTCCAATCCAGTGCCACTAACTCGCTGGTCCGCAGCCCAGTCCAGAAAAAGAACTGCACCATGTTTCTGGCTTGCCCATCTAGGACGCTTAGTATTGCCTCTTGCTCTTCCTGGCTAAATGGCTGCACGTCACTTTCTTTTTTTGGAGCCTCTTTATTTTCGTAGCTCCAGCCATAAAGTGGGTTGGTTTCAATTAACTCATCATCAACGGCATCCTGTAGCGCTATTCTAAATACGCTCAGAATGTTGGATATGCGCTTATTACTGCAGCCCATTTCTTTAACCCAGTTTTTTACATCGATGCGTTTAATCTCAGGCAATAGCTTGCCTTTGAATTGCGGAATAATGAGATGGTTGATGGTTTTTCTGTAGTCGTTGTAAGTGGATGACTTGAGCTGTTTTTCTTGACCTTCAAGCCAGTCATCCAGATAGGTTTCAATCTTGATAGCCTCGCCTGGTGTTTCTATGAATAAGAAACGGCGTTTTGAATCTGGAAAAGTTACACTGTAGTTGAATGTGCCTTTCTCGATAGAGTCGAGTATGGCACCAAGGTGATTGCTTACGCGGCGATCATTAGCGGGGGAGGGCTTGAGCTTGATTCTTTCGCGGCACCTGACGCCTTGATAGGTAAAGGCGATCTCGTAGCTCGTTTCTGACGCCTTGCGGATACCATTCCCATCTCTGCCCATTCGTTATATCCTTCAACACTCATTAATATTCTGTTGTCTTGTGCTCTCACCCAAACTTTATTTTCAAGCCAGACACCGTCACGGATTTTAGTACGAACTGCATCCTCTGTGTAGCCAGTTTCATTGCAAAACTTAGAGATGGTGACGTACTTGAACATTTATAAAGTAACTTTTACCTTGGGTTTATTTTCTTAGGACACTAGAACTTTTTCATTTTCGATACTGCTAGATTCATGATTTACCTTTTTGTGCGTTTCTGACATATCTACATCAGCGCGTTTGGTAATGGTGAAGTCGCTCATTCGCATAACCCATAAATTGAAGTGCACATAACGGCTTCACCTTGAATATCGCCAACTCTTAACAAGTCAAACTGCTTGCCACCTCTACTTGTTTGTGACCACTGCACAACTTTGTCAATTGTTTGCATTGCAGACCATTCGTGCTTTTGTTCATCGGTTAAATGAAGCATTGATTTGTTTGGCGCTGGGAAGAATGTTGACGCGCCGCGTTTACTGGCCTCACACACAAAGAATTCCCAATCTTGAATTCGCTCAATAACCTCTGGGAATCGTTTGCTTATTTCTAGCAATTCGTCTTTACGGCAGTTAATGCAAGGCATGCACCCAACACGCCCCATCCCCATTTCATACAGTGGGTTGTGTTTTACGTTGTGCTTTCTGTGCATCGCAAAACAATCTTCTGCAGTCCAATCTAAAATTGGTCTGTAATTCCATAGTTCAGCACCATTTTTACCTACAGACTTCAATTCATTCTCTGGTAGATTTGCGCGCCTAATTGATTCATCGCGCCTTACACCTTGCCAGCTAATAACATCATCACCAGCTTCAAGCAGTGGGTTTTGTACTTGATTGATAATTGGATTACGCTTTAACTCTTCTGAGCAAAAAGCGGCTTTACTTGATGGAAACCTACCTTTCCAAAGGCATAAATCTAAAAATGGGTTGCCTGTTGGGGTCATCGCGTTTGATGCGCGATCAATAGCCTCTTGGCTTACGCCTTTTTCTTTCCATTTGGTTAAAATGTAATCTTTTTTATGTGCAATTTGCTTTGTAAAATCAGCCTTAACCACACGTATAGGAAACACGTTGTCTTGTAAATATTTGATGTAGTCATAAGTAATTTGATGCTCGTTGCCAGTGTCGGCAAATACAGCTTGCAAGTTATCTGGCTGACGCTCAATAGCAAGTAAAAGCAATGCTGTACTATCTTTTCCACCTGATATGCTGGCAATGTTATGTTCGCTCATACCTACCACTCAACCTTTGCAGGCTCTTTAGCAGCACGGAAAACAACATCAATCGCTATACCAAGTTCGGTAGGGTTTTGCATTTCGTGCGCATTAACCATTACGCAACCAATCTCATCTCATCACCTTCATGGCAAACTGCAACTAACGCAGCGCCCGGGTAAGGTGAAACGCTATTGCCAACCATGCGCACTTGCTCTGCTACGGTAAAAGCACGTCCATCATGGCCATGTGTGAATTTGTAGTCTTTGTCAAAGCCTTGCGCTGAATAAAGCTCTTTAGGCTTGAGCATGCGCAACTTAATATCAACAATCAGATATGGCATGCCTTGATAGATTACTGTCACCAAGGCCAAGCGGTCTTTGGTGGTAATAGTTGGCACTGGATCACTAACGCTGCTCATGTTGTCTGTGCCGTAATAGCTCATTAAGAAAGCTGATACACGTAAAGCTTTCTCGGTAATCCCATGTTGGCTTATCTCACGAAGGCTGGCAGATATTAATTGTTGCTGACTGCCTGTATTTGTGATGGTTGATACTGGGTCTGTTACTGAGTTTCCAGAACCGTTATAGAAGCCACCATTTGCTTGCGCTAAGAATGTTGTTACCAATGCATGACGATTCTCTGTAGTGATCGTAGGCAATGAACCTTTTAAGCCAGAGCTTCTATCATTGCCTGATTCTGTTTTATCGCCGTAGTATTGCTGCAGGTGTGCCATTGCCAAAGCTTGACCACCACCGTTTGCAGTAATTGTTCCTAATGGCTCTTGGCTTGATTTAGCCCCATCGCCCCATCGTTTAGTTTTGCCGCTACCTTCGCCGTGGCCTGCTTGCACCATGATTGGTGTTGCTAAGGCAAACTCACCGCCTTTGGCTGTTGTGATGGTGTTCAATGGCTGATTAATGTCATGAATACCGTTTGAGCTGCTTTGTGTTACTTGAACGATGAACGGATCAGCATTATTGATAACGTACTTCATCATGCCTTTAGCGATACGGCGCATTGTGGCCTCTGCTAATGGCTTCTTGCGGTCAAATATAGATTGCGATTCAATACTGAAATCAATGTGTTCGTGCGCAGCGCTCCAACGCTTCTGACCGCGCTTAGGATTTTTAAAGTGCGTAGGCGCAGGGAATCTTACTTGCTGTCCATCATTACGCGCATGCATAAATAATCTGTCGCGCGTAGTGCCTGCACCGTAATCAGCTGCAACAAGGTTTTGGCATTTAACGTCATAGCCCATGTTGTTAAGCATTTTGATAAAACGTTGCCAAGTTTGGCCTGCACGCTTAGGGTCTGGAATTAGATATTGCTTTTCGCGCGGCACAACTTCACCAGGTGCAGCAATACGGTTAGTAACCTTGCCATTGGCATCAGTTAACTTGTCTAAAGTAATCACGCGACCAGTTGCACTATCACGCTTAGCAATCAATGGACCCCATTTTTGAACCTGCTTAACATTTTCAAGCGTAATGACACGAGGCTTTACTTGACCAGCCCAGCGAACAACTACCCATGACAATGCACGGCGTTTTTCATTACGAGGTTGACCGCCTGCCGCTTGGCTATGATGCGTACAATCTGGGCTTGCGTGAAGGTGTCCAACTGGGCGACCATGTACTACAGAATCTGGGCAAACTTCAAATACATCTGCTACAAAGTGGCGTGTTTGAGGGTGATTGGCGCGATGCATACTCAATGCATCGTCATTGTGGTTAATAGCAATATCAGGATGGCGACCTAGTGCCATGTATATTGCCTTTGACATACCGCCACCACCTGCAAACAGGTCAACGATCAATTCGTTATGAATATCAAGCAGCATTTGTGGTCTGATCATATAAGGTCCATGCAATTAGTTTTGTTGAGCGATTTGGTCATGCGGCTCTCTTCTCTTGCAGCTCTTTGTAAAAAGCATTCAACTCAGCAACGCAGTCGTTGTATAAGTTTGTTGTTTGGCGTTTCCAGAATGAGTCGTAAAACGTCACCAAGTTACGCAATGCGCTTAGTTCGTCGCTATACACTCGGAACTTACCGGTGCTTTCATATCGCTCTAAAATCAGCTTAGCTAAGAAGTTAATAGCAACAACTGATTCCTTTAACTCTTCGTCATCCTTGTAGTTTGCTGCGATGTTTAGCGTGTTTGTTATGCGCGTTAAGTAGTCGTACTCATCGCGTGTTGCTAAGCCAAACTGAAAGGCATTAAGCATCGCAAGTTCATCTTTGCCCTCGATCGTGTCGTTCATGACGCGATTAACAAGCATAGGAACGCTGGCTTGGATGCGCTTGTGATTTTTGTTACGCTTTTTAGCCACGAAGCGCCTCACTTTTTACAATATCGTATTGCTCAATACCCCACGCAATTGCAAAGCAACACCATGTGAAACGATGTGTGTAATCAGTAAATGAGTGTTCAAATAAATCATAAAAGCTAAAACCTAAGTCGGCATTTACCTCGTGATAGAATTCATGAGCGGCTATCTGTTTGCGGTAACCGCCTGAATCACCATCAGCGTCGATAACATCAGAAATAACTTCATCCCATAAATCGCGGCGCTCTTCTTTAGTAGTGCGATAGCTGTTCTCACGAACCCATTCAATCGTTATTCTTTTGACGGTTTTGTTGAATATTTCCTCATCAAACTGTTCAATCCCATCACGGTCTTTTGCTATACATTTTTCAGCCCAATAGCGGCGGTCAATACTGTATTTCTTCTCTAGTTCTGATCGTCTGAAGAATGCAAACATATCGACTAATCTTGTGAAAACATATGTTCCCATGTCACCGGTATAGCAAAGATGACCGGGCCAAGTGATTAAATCAAAGTGCATGCAGCTTGTATCCGGTCTAGCTAACCTAATATGTCTATTCACGCCATCATCACGGATGATTTGAATTTGATGATTAACCACATCTTTTAAAAATGATTCTTTGTTGATAACGTAACTCATTTACGCACCCACTTTCTGTGAGCCAGCATGCTTGCAACAATCGCAAATGGGCCAGAGGTCAAGTAGGCGGTAATTTCATAAAAACCAGCTTCAGGCACTGTTTTAAATAAAACTAGATTGGCGCCAGATATAGCAAAGCTAGTTAAAAAGGCAGCTTTGTAGTGGCCGTTATTCACGTTTAGGCTCTGAAAACCCAGTGCAAACACTAAAATAAACGTGCTGCCAAAGATGATTAATGCGGTCATGCTGCTGCCTTTGTCTGTAAGGCTAGCAGTTCTAATTCAGCCTCTTTGATGTACTCAATATGTTGATTAAGCATGTTGATTAAATCTTGAGCTTGTTTAGCGCTTAGATCTTCATGAATCTGGCATGCGCCTGTATCTATGGTGATAATCTGTGCTACATAATCTTGCGGTTCGCCAGTTCGATGATCTGCAATCCATACAGATGTATTTATCTCTAATCTGTTGATTAAAGTTTTAGCTTTGTTATGATTAGCTGGATTAAATTTCATATTGTTCTCCCTGATAGTTTCCATGACTCTATTAAGCTGTAAGGACGCTTTGTAACGTAGTAATGCGTGTCTTTAAGGCGCTTAATCAGTCGCCCGTGTGTAATCCATGATAAAAGCCATCCAATAAGAAATACCGATGTAAACTTCATGTAATAACTCCAAAAATAGCGGTGTTACTTGGTAGGTAATGATCACAATTAGAGCTGCACCAACTATTGCTCTTAGTACCTGGTATATAAAATCACTTGATGTAAGGTCATCTAGTGGGTGGTTTTTCATGGTTATGCCTCAGCGCTTTGGCACATTTGCATGCGGCGTTTTTCCAGTGCTGAACTGAAATCAACCACATTGCTTGGCTTTGGGTCTGGGTGATAAGTAACACGCATACCTAACGCTTTAGCATCTTTGATTAATCTTTCTACTAAAGTTAAATTGGTGTTGTCTGCTATTGCTAAATTCATGATTAACCTTTCAGTTAAACCAGCTCGCCGTTACACAGCGTGCTGGATAGGTGACAAGTGACTAGAGACTCTTGGTGCAGCGGAAGCCGACGCCGTTGCCGTCGTTGCCGGGCCAGCCGAGGTCGAGATTGAACACGCCTGCATAGTCGTCCGAGATCCAGCAGCCGCCCCGGACGAGCGCATCGCCAGACCAATTGGCAGATGATGGACGCCAGCCCATGCCTTTTTCTAGGCTAGGGTAGGGTGCTGTTGATATTGATGGGTCTGATGAGTCAAAGCTTTTGTTGATAACGCCATTCTCATCACCGTGAAGGTCGTCAAATACCCATGAAAAGACATTGCCATTCATGTCGCAGATTTGTTCACCGTTGCTAAGTGTTAGCCAGCGGCGTTCTTTTTTGTTGGTTGGTTCAAAGTCACCAGCTTGAGCACCAGAGACATTACCTTTGCGAATGCCTCTAAATAGTTTGCCTTCACCGACTTTACCTTTAGTCCAGTTAGCATCAACGTTCACAACGTTGTGCGCGATAGCAAGCCACTGTTTTTCTGTAATCAGTGAGTAGCCAGCATCAATGCATGCTTGTTTTGCATCATTGAAGTTGATGTTTACCCATGGCCTTAGGTTGGCGGTGATGATAGCTTTGCCTTCATCAGATTTGCTAGCTGCATACTGTGCCACTTTGAAAGATGGCACTACGGTGCCGCATGGCAGGGTGGTTTCTGGAACAGTGACAAATAAATCTATATGTATGATTGGTTGCGCTTCTGTTTGCATGGTGTTTACCTTAAATTTTGTTGTACCAATATTCTTTCGCGCCATTTTTCCGCGAAATTTTTGGTATTGGCTGCTGCGGTGTTTTGCGTTGTGCCAGCCTAATTAAACAAGTCACCAATGCTTTACTCTGCATGGCGCGTTCAAACGTGTAGCCCAACCTAGGGAGTTGTGAGGTATTAAATGCGGTTTGTAAGTCTGCTGTTGCTGGCATTTTCAAACTCCTAAATTACGGTTTAGGTGTGGCGTTTGAAATATTAAACACTATGTTTAGTATTTATGCAAACAATTTGTTTAGTATTGCTATTAAAATTTAAATATTCATTAAAAAAATTACGTGTTTAATAAATTAAGGCAATAAAAAACCCGCTCAGAGGCGGGTTGGTGAACTGTCAGCTTAGAGCTTACAGTTGAATGGGCGTAAAAAAACCTGCCGAAGCAGGTTGGAGGTTAAGCGGCTAGCTTAACTGGTATCGAACGTCGGTGATTAATACAAAGCGCATTGATTACTTCTTTTTTGGACATTTGGTTGCAAGCTTCATAGAAGCTTGTTTTAATTTGTTGGTCAAATTTTACTTTGTCTACGTTCCTAGCTGCTGCTAGGCTTGTGTAATGTACGTTCATTTTAGTGTCCTTTAGTTGGTTGATATTACTAACCATCTTCCTTCTATTTTAGCGGTAATTTTACTATCTACTAACGCTGATAGTCTTTCTTTAAGAATAACCAACAATCTAAATAAGCTTTCATTTCTACCAAATATCTTTAAAACTTTAGCTTTATGGTTATCCGTTAAATTAATTGCTCCGATGACTGATTCAACATATATATCAATCACGGTATAAAATTTATCCAAGTCGCGCTCAACTTCGGACGCACAGTATACTGGACTTAATGAAATATTCAAAACTTTCAGCCAGCCATGTTTCGGCACCACCTCGCTATAAACTACATCGACAATTGCTACAGCTTCTGTAGGGTTTTTTTCATCAAATATTCCATAAGCAGCAGAATTAGCTATATTTTCATAGTTAATATGATTATCAGCCCAAGCTATTATCTTTTCAGAATCAATTTCAGGGATTCCTAAGCTATCTGCTGAAGCGTACCAACTTACAGCTGTTGAGTCTAATATTTCTTTAGTAATTTTGTCTAGTCGAAAGTTCATTTTACCTGCCTATTATTATTTAATTTGTTCGTTAACGTACCATTGCAATCTAACACCCTTTACGCTCCCACTTATCTTTAGCCTTTGCATCGGCCTTAGTCTGCCATTGCATATTGCTTGGATGATCTGCACCGCCGCAAGCAAGCGCTTGAACGTGATCTATTATGTAGCCAGGGCATGAGCCTTTGCTGCGTCCAGTAGCAGGGCAGGGGTTAGATTGCTTAAACTGGCTTTTAGCTTTGTAGCTGCGTTTATATTCTGCTTGGGCTGAAAACGACGTAATAACCAGAAGTAATATCGTTAAATATTTCAATTGACTAATACGCTCTTAAATTACATCTTCTCTTTAATGGTTTTATGCAGGTCATCAATCGATTTTCTTAGTGCTTTTTGTTCATCGATGGACTCTTGAATGAGTGCTTTTGTGCCAAATATCGCGAATGGTAAGAAAAACCATAATATTGCTAACACGACTAAGAAAAATACAGTAATTACACCTAAGCCTGTATCTATGTTGCTCATAGTAGTCCTTTAATTATTTCTGATTAAATTACTTCACTTTGTTTGTGGACTATTCTGCCAATAATCAAACATAAATCGCCAGTACATTGTTTTCGTGGATATTTGCGCTGATCTGGATTATCTGATGATAGCCACCATATGCCAGCATCACGAAACAGTCGTTTTACAGTTAACTCACCTTCATAGTTAATAGCAAACGCCACTCCATCAACAGGGGTTGTGTCTTCTGTATTAATTACAACCGTATCACCATCATTCATTCCTGGTGACATGCTATCACCCCTAACCCCTGTCGCCAAAAGTTTAGCTGGGTTGTAACCGCGAGACTCAAACCATTGTCGCTGCATGACAATAGGGGATTTATCGTCTATGTCATGGTCGATGCTAAATCCCACAATTCCTGCGGATAGCCTCAAATTTACTCTTCTTATTGAAGGGTAGTCAGGGTTATCTTCTAGGTTAATTGGATCTAAATTGTATTCTGCATGTTCTTGTTTAACTGATGATCTGCTAAATAATGGCGGTGGTTCATCAATCATCGATCCTTCACCAGTATTTAGCCATTGGGTTCTAAATCCCCATTTTTCAGCAAGCTCTATGATTTTTATTTTAGGAACGCCACGAGATTTCCAGTTTGTAATATTTTGCTCAGGGAGGTTTAACTCGCGTGCTAATTCTGCTTGGCTATCAATATTTTTGATAGCTTTTGCGGCAATTAGAAGTCTTTCAAAAATTGTGTTTGTACTACTCATAACGCAAATAGTAAACATAATGTTTTACTCCATGCTAAACAATATGTGTTGCAAATACTAAACGTTTAGTTTAGTATCGAATCATGATTGATAAATTAATAGATGAATTTGGTGCTGCAAGAATAGCTGAGGCTATTAATGAAAGCGTCCAAACCGTATGTAACTGGAAGGTTAGAGGTGTTCCTAACGCATCAGTTATCAAATTTTGCCGTGCTGTTAACTGGCAAAAAACACCTCATCAAATCTGTCCTGAAATATACCCACACCCTGATGATGGATTGCCTGATCATTTAAGGAGTGCTGCATGATGCAACCATGGGGAGGTGCTGCAGCATACATTGCTAAATCGCAGAGAAGATCTCATCAATCGCACCACGCGCAATCTGCTGGAATTCGATGTCCATATTCGCGTTGTCCATATGTTCGGTTAGCGCGTCATAAGCAATTGTCATCAGCCTTTTTTTTGAGGATGGGTCTATTCTCAGTAATGGCAAAAGAACCCTGTTACTCATTGCCAATGCTTCATGCCTGGCATGCAAAGCGCGATGCGCGTCTTCTAATGCTGCTAATCGTTTCTCAAGTGACATTTTTACTCTCTTTATTTTTAATTACTTTCTTTAGATGACTGAATTATGTATGTGTTTATTGATGAACCATACATTTATTTAGGAGGAAATAAATGTTGACTATTAGACATTTAGCACACCAGTTAGCCCAACACCGAATTGGGGATTTAGCTTTATTCATGGGGAAAGATCCTCAAGGGTTGCGTAATAAGCTTAATTTCAATTCAGAGAATGCTCATTTATATGTTCAAGAGTTTGAGCAGATTGTTGATTTTACTGATACTAATTTTTCTGTTGCTGAGTATTTCGCAGCCAAATGTAATGCGGTGGTGGTGAAGTTGCCAACAATCAATGATGGTGGGGATATGTGTCTGCTCGATTCGTACATGCAGATCATGAAAGAGATGGGAGACTTAGCTACTGAGTTTCAAAAGGCATATGCGGATGGCGATATTGATAGAAAAGAGTTTAAGCGCATAGCTAATGAGGTATCAGGTGTTCAGGGCAAGCTCTTGGCATTTCAAAACACTGTAGAAAGCAAAGTGACATAACTAGCAGTTTTGATTAATCCGCAATAAGTAGAACCCCCGCGCCCCGTATAAGGATATAAGAGGAAGTAGCAAATATGATTAAAAGTTTAGTAAACAGTTCCAAGTTTAGGGGTGAAACGGGTCCTTCTGGCACTTTCATCAGTACGGGTCGAAACGAGCGTGATTTGTCTCACATAAACGGTGTTGGAACATACTAAACATGCTTAAGGTTAATGTCAGAGCTGACTTTTCAGCTATCAACAAAAAATTAAAATCTTTATCAAATGATATTGAGAAGAAGGTAATTCCTGCTGCACTGAATAAAGTAGGTGCAAAGGGAAAAGTAGAAATGTCTCGTGCTATTGCAGCAGAGTTCAATATTCCAAGAAGTGAAGTTACAAGTAGATTGAAGTTGACTAGAGCCGGTCGTAAATTTACTCAGTGGCTTGTGCAGCTCGATCCATTTGCGTCACGTAGATTTGGTAGATCTCTTAATTTAATCCGCTTTATGGAAAAGAAAGTGACTCTAGCTGAGGGGAAGCGCCGTAATAAAGCCGGTACCCAAAATCAACTTCATTTTCAAATTAAGCGAGCTGGTGGAAAGAAAATAATCACGGGTGCATTCATTGGCAATAAAGGCCGTACCGTGTTTGTTCGCCAGTCAGATGCAAGACTCCCAATTAAAGCTTTGTCCACCATTGATGTTCCCCAAATGTTCAATACTCGTTTGATTCGTTCACGTGTTGAAGAGCGTATTCGTAAAGAGCTGGTTGTTGAATTTGACCGAGCTATCAAAGCTGTTACAACAGGAATTATAAAATGAGCAGTGCAGTTAACCAGCAAGAGGTATTCGACCAGCTTACTAGTATCGGCTTAATTGTTGATAGTTTTATTATTGGTCGCATGGTGCGCTGCAAGGTTGAGGGTACCCGTGAGAAGAAGGGTTGGTACTCTCTTCACGATTTTACTAAGGACAATGGCGATGTGATCATTGTTGGTAGTTATGGTATTTGGCAGGGCAATGATAACGGTGCGCGTAAAATCAACATCGATCGCCAAGCGCTGAGCAATGACCAACGAGAGGCGCTTAAAGCTAAGTACGCACAGGATAGAGAAAAGGCGGAAGCTAACCGTAAACGTGAAATTATGCTGGCGGCAAAGCGCGCCCAAGCAACCTGGCTTAAGTTAAATGCTACTGGTGAATCTGAATACCTGAAACGTAAAAACGTAGGTGCTTATGGTGTGCGTTACTCTGACTCTGGCGCTATGGTTATTCCTGCTCAAGATAATAGCGGTTCTACTTACGGATTGCAGTTTATTTTGCCAGCAGGTCATCCACGTAAAGCTAAAACTGGACGCGATAAAGAGTTCTGGCCAGTAGGCATGGAAATGCGTGGTAAGTACCACATTATTGGAGGTTCACCACGTAGAACATTGCTGGTGGCAGAAGGCTATGCCACTGCAGCAACTCTGCATGAAGCAACTGGGTTGCCAGTAGCAGTAGCATTTAATGCAAATAACCTGCTGCCAGTCGCACAAAATCTTAAAAAACGATATAAACGAGTCAATCAATTAATCTGCGCAGATGACGACTACATTCAAAAATGTGGCTCATGTGGAGAAATGACATTGATGAGCCATGGTGAGTATTGCGAATATTGTGGATCTGAGCACGGTAAAAACAATGCTGGCACATCAAGTGCACAAGCTGCAGCACTTGCGGTTGATGGTCATTGGATTGCTCCTGTTTTCACCATTGACCGTGAACGCAAAAAGATAACTGACTTCAATGATTTGCACGTATCAGAGGGTTTGCATGTTGTTCAGCATCAAGTTGAGCAAGCTATCCTCCAACTTGGCTGGGGTAGTGATGTATCAGCCAGCGTCACCTCTCTATCTGTGGGGGCGGGGGATGCGCTAAAGCCGTTGTTAGATGTAGAGGATGCAGTTGATCGCTATTCTCTGATTTATGGCGCTGGTGGCACGATGTTCGACCATCAGGAAAGCGCTCTAATCCCAAAATCAGATGTGATGGATATATGTGTTGACCATGCCTGGAAGGAATGGAAGCTACATAAAGGTCGTAAGGTTGTTCGCTTGTCTGAGGTTGGGTTTGATCCAACTGAGAATGATAGACATATTAAGTGCAATCTGTGGGGTGGCTGGCCTACAACACCTAAGCAAGGTAAGTGCGATGTATTGCTGGATTTGCTGCAATATTTGTGCAGCGGTGAGGAAAAGAAAAATAGCACTGAAATCTATGAGTGGGTGCTCAAGTGGTTGGCTTATCCCATTCAGCACCGTGGTGCAAAAATGCGCACAGCGCTTATTTTTCATGGACCACAAGGCGTAGGTAAAAATCTATTTTTTGAAGCCTATGGGGCTATATACGGAAAATATAACCGTATTGTTGGCCAGGCAGAGCTTGATGATAAGTTTAACGACTGGGCATCTGGCAAGTTATTCATGATTGCTGATGAGGTGATGGCTAGACAAGAGCTGTATCACCAAAAAAATAAGATTAAGGCATTAATAACTGGTGAAAATATCCGCATTAATCCTAAAAATGTGGCTGCGCACGATGAGCGAAATCATGTAAATCTTGTATTCCTTTCCAATGAAATACAACCGTTGGTTCTGGATAAGGATGATCGGCGCTTTGTGGTTATCTGGGTGCCTGAAAAGCTAGGTGATGAGATGTATCGTGCCGTTGATGAAGAGATTAAAAGCGGTGGGGTGGCTGCATTGCATCACTACTTGCTTAATTTAGATCTAGGTGACTTTACTGAACACACAAAGCCGCCAATGACGCAATCAAAAGAGGATCTAATCGAGGTCAATAAAGATAGCGTGCAGCGATTTATGGATGATTGGATAAGCGGTGATATAGGCCTGAAGGTTATCCCATGTCACTCCGAAGATTTATATCGAGCTTACCAGCAATGGTCTAGACGGAATGGTGTAGCTAGGCCACGTGAGTCATCTCAATTTATCAGTACAGTTTCTAAAACCCGTGGATGGAAAAAAGGTCGTCCGCGCGTTTATAAATCATGTCATTACGAAGGTGATCAAGTTCAAATGAGCATGATCGCACCGCCAGTAGATTTAATTAATGAAAAATTCCAGATGGGTGAATTGCAGCCAGCAAAGTGGCTAACGGATTGCTACATGGAGTTTCGTAAAGATTTAGATGATAACTCTGCTCGTAGTGGGGGTGATCATGCGTAATTGTGCAGGGTTGTGCAAGGGTATGTTCAATGGTCTGTGCATGGTTAAAGCACCGTCATTATTGGCGTGTGCAGGGTGTGCAAGGGTTTTTATCACACGTATGCGCGAGAAAATAAATAAATATTTATTTAAACAATGTGCACCTGTGCGCACACGGGCGACCCCTGCACACCCTGCACACCCTGCACACGCCTTATTTTATGCGGTGTTTCGATATATTCACCCTTGCACAGACCATTGCACACCCTTGCACATGTCTATTTATGACTAATTTTAAAGAAAAAAGTATTAATGAATTTACTAAAGAAATGATTGAAGCCTTTGGCTTGGATCAGTTGGCAATCAGGGTAACTGGTCCAGATGGTCAGGTTTATAAACAATCTAAGAATTGGATTGATGAAGACCAATTAATCAAGATGGAAAAAGAACGGTTAAAAAATAATGAGCGTTATAAAACTGGAGGGGCTGGAAGTGGCTACAGGAGAAAGTAAATTAGAAGTTTATGCTGCATCTGCTCATGAAAAATGTGAAGGCATCCGCTGCGCATACAAAGAAAGTTGTAACCGTTATTTAACACGCAACGAAGGCATTAATGAATTTTATAGTTTCTATGCACTGGCAGATACCGATTGTGAATATCACCAGCCAATGATTAAAAGTGAGGTTACAAATGGTTAAAGCAAATCAAACAGAGTTTGCTGAACTGATGGGCTGGACTAAGGGTTATGTTAGCCAACTAAAGCAGGCAGGACGTTTAGTTTTTTCTGAGGATGGCAAGGTGGATGTTGAGGCAAGTAAGATCAAGATTGCTGAAACTGAAGACCCTAACCGAGATGATGTGAAAGCTCGCCATGCAAATGAGCGCGGTAGCGATAGTAAAGTAAATGAAATTGGTGCTCATTCGACTACTGGCAAATCAAAAAAAGAAAAAGAGCCAAAAGACCCGAGCCGCGATAGCTTTTCACAATCTCGCGCAAAAGAGCAGCAATTCAAAGCGCTGCAGGCTGAGCTGGACTATCAGGAACGTATAGGAAAGTTAGTAGCGCGCGATGCTATGAAGGATGCAATTGGCGATATGGTCACTACATTTCGCCAAAACTTAGAAAACATGCCCCACCGCATTAGTGCTGAGTTGGTAGGAAAAGATATCAACGACATTCGTATCACCCTCAAGCAAGCCGTCCATCAAGTACTTACGCAGTTAGAAAAAGGCTGCAATGACAAATTGAATCAATCTGCTCAGGAGCAAGCATGAGTTTGCCATTTGATGCATTTCTTCTGACTTATGAAGCTGCTCGTAAAGCAGTAAGGCCTAAAGAGTTTTTAACCGTTAGTGAGTGGGCTGATAAGCACAGAATATTATCTGGTGAGGGTTCTGCTGAGCCTGGCGAATGGAAAACATCGCGCACCCCGTTTTTACGCGAGCCTATGGATTCACTTTCTGAGGACTCTGCTGATGAAAAAGTGGTGTTCATGAAATCAAGTCAAGTAGGTGGCACTGAGGCAGGCAGTAATTGGGTTGGTTACATCATGGATCATGCCAAAGGACCAGCAGCGATTGTAATGCCTACTGAGCGCAGCCTGAATGATTGGGTTTCTCAAAAATTTGACCCGATGGCAAATGACACACCTGCAGTAGCAGAGGCGCTTTCTAAAAAGAGCAATAAGTCATCTGACAATAACGCACAGCGTAAGAAATTTCTTGGCGGTATTTTGTATTTTAAAACGGCCGGCTCTACCTCAGAGTTAAAGTCTACTAGCTTGCGTTATGCCTTGGCTGATGAAGTGGATGAATGGGCTTGGAGTACTGACCAAGGTGACCCACTAAAATTGCTAGATATTCGGTTAACAGCTTTTGGTGATTCAAAAATGTTTATTGTTAGTAGCCCCACTGTTAAAGATGCTAGCCATATTGAAGATGCGTTTGAAAAAGGTGACCAGCGCCGTTACCACGTGCCATGCCCGCATTGTGGAGAGATGCAGTATCTGAAATGGCATAACCTACGCTGGACAAAGGATGTAAAAAATCCGAGAAAGATTGCGTCTGTTTACTACGCCTGCGAACACAATGGATGTGTGATTGAGGAATATCACAAAGCCATCATGTTGCCGGAAAAAGGGCATGGCGGTGAGGCACGCTGGGTTGCCATGGCGCCTGATCATTTATATAAAAGTTATCACATCAATGCTTTGTACTCTCCAATTGGTCTTGGTAAATCTTGGACCCAGTTGGTTTATGAGTGGATTGATGCTCAGGACGATCCTAAAGACCTAATGGTGTTCATTAACACTCGCCTTGGTGAAACATATGCGGACCGTAGCCATGATATTAAGCCAAATGCATTATCTGCCCGTGCAGAGCCTTACGCCTTACGTACGATACCAATTGGCTGTTTAGTTCTTACTTGCGGGGTGGACACGCAAGATGATCGATTAGAGATTCAAATCACTGGTCATGGACGTGGTGGTCGCACTTGGCCTGTTGATTACCATGTTATCTACGGCAATCCAGGTGATGACGATGTTTGGGATTCTTTAGGTAAGTATTTGAAGGATGCTGTGTTTGTGAATCATTTCGGTAAGAGTTTGAGAATTGAAGCAACAGCTGTCGATACAGGCGGTCACCATACGCATATGGTTTATGGATTTTCTAGGCGTGCTGCAGCAGATTTTGGCGTTTCACGCGTTATAGCATGTAAGGGTGCAAGTACTTATGGCCGCGCTATTTTAGGAAAGCCAAGTTTGCAAGATGTTAACTGGCGAGGCCAAACCATTAAAAAAGGGGTGGCGCTGTATGTTATTGGTTCAGATACAGCAAAACATTTGCTCTATAACCGTTTAAATGGGGATAACGAGAAAGACCCAGGGGAGCGTCTTGTGCATTTTAGTACAGGACTGGATGACTCTTACTACGATGGTTTGGTGTCTGAAACTTACAACCCCAGAAAAAACAGATGGGAGCTTAAAAAAGGTAAGCGTAACGAGCAACTTGATACTTGGGTGCTATCTATTGCAGCTAGTCATCATCCTGAAGTCTACCTGCATAAATGGAAAAAATCCGACTGGGAAAGACGCGAAGCAATGATAGAGCCACAAAATGTTGCAGATACTGATGCAACAGAAGTGCAACAACCGCAACCGGATGTGGTTGACGTATCAACCAACATTGGTGGCAAGCTGCAGCTTTCTGGTTTTAATCGTGGAGGGGCGCGATAGTGGCTGAAGACATAGTAGATTTTATGATGCAGCAGTTTCGCGACGCTATTCCAGAGCTGAATAAAGAACAAATTCAGGAAAAACTAGAGATAATTGAAACAACAACGCGTAAGCATTGGGGTGGAGAGGATGCGTATATCGCCAAGAAGAAAATCAATAAAGCCCAAGTTAAAAAAGCTGTGACTGAGTACTTGGGTGGAAAACCGTTTAGTGAGATAAGAAAAGAGACTGGTGTAGGTAGAGCAACGATATTTAGGCATATGAAAAAAGGTGATTGATATCGTCTCATTTTCCCCTGAAATTGAGACAGTGCTAGGCAGATAATACAATTTTATTAACCAGTAATTTAATCCAAACTTTTAGGAGTAAAGCGATGAACTGTTAATTTAATGAGTTGTAACTAAGGTTAAAAATACAAATTTAATAAGGCTGCGAAAGTGGCCTTTTTTTTCGTCTCAAATTCCCCTAAAAATGAGACGGTAATACCAATAAGCTTGGCACTATTAATCGGAGATTCCGAATGGCCGGCATTACACTCGAACAAGCAGAAACCAAGCTTAATGAATATCTAGAAGCAGAATCTAAGATTCTTGCTAATCAATCTTACGAATTTCAAGGGCGCCGCTTAAACCGCGCAAATCTAAAAGAAGTGCGTGATGGCATTGAGACTTGGGATGCCCGCGTAAAAGAGCTGGCTGCTAAAGCATATGGTGGCCGTCGTACATTCGTTGCTCGCCCAAGGTAAATCATTATGGCAAAAACTACACCAACCCGTAAACCGTTAGAAATTAAACCGAACTTGGTTGATAAAGCAATTGGCTACTTTGCACCTAAAGTTGCACTAAGAAATATGCAGGCGCGCTCAGTGATGGCGTTGGCTGTAGGGGGATCTAGTGGAATTGGTTATAAAGGCGCAAAACGTGATAATGCTGCAACATCAAACTGGAATTCTTTTGCAGGATCTGCTGAGGCTGATATTAGCCCAGACTTAGTCATGAATCGCGCACGTAGTCGCGATTTGGTGCGTAACAATCCTATTGCTGGTGGTGCTGTAGGGCAGATGACTACGAATGTGATAGGTACAGGCCTTTCACTCTCCCCGAAACCAGATGCAAAATTCTTAGGAATTACCGAACAGCAAGCAGATGAGTGGGCAGAAAACACTCTGCGTGAGTATTCTCTATGGGCTAATAGTAAAGACTGTGATCTACGCAGACAGTTAAACTTTTACCAAATTCAAGATCTGGTATTCCGTTCTCGCATGGAGTCCGGCGATGTATTTTCTATTAATCTTATAAAACCACGTGGAAACAGATACGACCTGACATTACAAACCATTGAAGCAGACCGTTGCAGTAATCCTAATCGAAAACAAAATACCAACACAATGGTTGATGGTATTGAGATGGATGGTGATGGTGCGCCTATTAGATACCACTTTAGCAAGATTCACCCTGGTAGTTTACGTCAAGCTGGTAATGAGTGGATCCCCGTACAGGCATACGGTGAAAATGGCCGTAAAAATGTAATTCATCTCTTCAAGCAATTGCGTCCTGAACAGGTGCGTGGCGTGCCTGAATTCGCCCCAATTATTGAACCATTGAAGCAGCTAGGACGTTTCACAGATGCAGAGCTTCAAGCGGCTGTAGTGAACGGTATGTTTGCTATGTTTGTGCGAATGGATCACGAAGCGTTTATGGATATTTTTGACGACACTGGGCGCCAAAATTATGCAAAACAAGCATCGAATTGGGACGGGAGTCTTGATGATAATGGTCGAGTAATTAATTTATTGCCAGGTGAAGAGCCTGTTTCGCCAAATCCTGGCAGACCAAACCCTGAGTTTGACCAATTCTTTCAATCGATTTTGCGCCAAATCGGGATGCAACTGGAAATCCCCTTTGAAGTGCTGATCATGCATTTTCAATCAAGCTATTCAGCTGCGCGTGCTGCATTACTTGCCGCTTGGAAAACTTACCGTCGTTGGCGTGATTGGATGGCCTCTGACTTTTGTCAGCCTGTATATGAGTTGTGGCTAGAGGAAGCTGTAGCAAAAGGCTACATCAAAGCACCAGGCTTCTTTGCAGACAAGCTTACTCGTGCAGCATGGAGTAAATCAATCTGGATTGGAGATGGTCCTGGCAGCATTGACCCAGCCAAAGAGGTTTCTGCTGCAAAAGAGCGAGTGGAGCTAGGTATATCAACACGCGAGACAGAAAGCATTCTGCATGATGGTGTGCCTTATGAAACCAAACATAAGCAATTAGCCAAAGAAAAACGCATGCGCGATGCTGACGGCTTGACTGTTTTGCCATCACAAGGCGGTATTCCAGTAAAGATTGAAGACTTAGATGAAGACTTAGATTTAGATAAGAAAAAAAATGAAGACGATGATGAATAAATCACGTCTCATTTTCCCCTAAAAATGAGACGTCACACTCTGTAATGTTAAACCTATGCGATATCCACATATTACTGCAAGGCTTTTCAATGCACCGCTGATGATTCATCCGCAAAAGCTGGATGCAATTATTGCTGGTATCAGCCCACGTTTATTTGCTGCTAATTCTCATACTGGCGATTCAGCTGGATATGAAATGCTTGCACCAGAATTATTTTCCACTAAAAAAATGAATCGCCAAGATTATGAGCGCGGTTTCCAAGTGGTGGATGGTGTGGCAGTTATCAATATTTCAGGTGCAACAGTGCACCGTAGTCGTATGGAAGCTGACTCCACATTTTTGCTTGGTTATAACGACATTACCAGACAAATTGAAAGTGCCATGGATAACAGCGATGTTCATGCTGTATTGCGCGTTTACGATAGCCCAGGCGGTGAAGTCAACGGCGCGTTTGAACATGCAGAACGTATGCAAGCATTGTTGGGTAAAAAGCCCATGATTTCTATTGCGGATAGTATTGCCGCTTCAGCTGCTTACTTAGGTGGTAGTGCCGCTGATGAATTAGTCATTACAAATACTGGATACGCTGGCTCCATTGGTGTAGTGATGCGTCATATTGATGTTTCACGTGCGATGGCAAATGAAGGCGTTCAAGTCACTCATATATTTGCCGGTGATCATAAAGTGGATGGTAACCCATTCGCGCCTTTACCTGAGTCTGTTCGCGCTGATTTCCAAGACGAAATTAATACCCTTTACGAGATGTTTGTGCAAGCAGTTTCAGTGCAGCGTGGGCTTTCAGTAGAGGCCATCATCAACACACAAGCCAATACATACCGTGGTCAAAAAGCCGTATCAATGGGCTTGGCTGATCGTGTGTCAACTACCGACAAACTAATTGCAGAGTTATCGCAAAAACGTAGTACTCGCGTTCATTCTATTCCAGCCAATGTAAGTACAGCGGCTAAAGAAAATGCCACGTTGCCTGGCATGCAGCAAGACAAGGCAGCACCCCATATTTCAACCAAAGGAGTAACAACCATGACACTGGAAGAATTGCGCGCTGCGCATCCAGACTTGTGTGCTGCTCTGGTAGAAGAAGGCCGCAGTGCCGGCTTCGACGCCGGAGCATCTGCAGAGCTAAATCGTATTAAATCTGTTGAGGCGCAATCTATGCGCGGACACGAATCTTTAATCACTTCACTTAAATTTGATGGCAAAACCACTGGTCCTGAAGCTGCTGTGCAGGTTGTAAATGCAGAGCGTGCTTTACAAAACCAGTTTGCTGCAAACTTAGTAACAGGCACACCAGCTGCAGTTGCTTTTGCATCTGCACCTGATGACGCAGCTACACTTGAGGCTGAATCTCAAGCTGATGCAAATATGTCTGTTGAAGATAAAGCGCAAGCTACTTGGGATAAAGATTCAAGCCTGCGCGCTGAATTCGGCAACAGTTTTGCAACTTATCTTTCATACGCAAAAGCTCATGCAGCTGGCAGTGTGAGAGTAGCCGGTCAATCTAAATAAAGGTATCTATCATGAAAAAATCAACAATTCTTTTAATTGGTCTGGTAGCAGCGGTATTCAGTATTGGTGCTTACGCAGGCGTTTATGACGTTTCACATATTGCTCAAGGGCTACCGCTTTTAGCTGGCGTTGGTATGACCACATTAGCTCAAGATCAGTTGCGTTCTTACGAAATTGGTGACCGTAATGATGTAGGCGTTGTAGCAGCAGACATTATTTATGGCGGGGCAGCTGTCGGTGATAACGCTTCTGGTTATGCCCGCCCTTTGGTGGCTGGTGATGCGTTTCTTGGGTTTGCAACAGATAAAGCAGATAACTCTGCAGGTGCTGCAGGTGCTATTAGCGTTAATTTACGTTCTAGTGGCCGCATTCAGTTAGCGATTGGCAGCTTGGCAATTACAGATGTTGGTAAGCCTGTTTATGCGTCTGATGATAATACATTCACTTTAACTGCAACAAGCAACTCAGCTATTGGTCGTGTGGTGCGTTTTGTATCAAGTGGTATTGGTATTGTGCAGTTTGATGCTGGTCGCGGTGGTGTTGGTTTGGTAACAGCTTTGACCGATAGCACGACAGGCACAGCAGACGGCACTGTCGGTGATGTAGGTGCTGCATTCAACCAAGCAACTTTAAACAACAATTTCAAAGAGCTGACTGTGAAGTTCAATCAACTCGCTGCTTTGATTAAATAAGGGGTAAACCATGGATAAAATTACATCACGCGCCGTTGTGGGCATGTATTTCCAAGCATTGGAAACTGTATCTGGCGCTATGTGGTTAGATAAAGTATCTAACTACTTTAAATCAGACCAGTCATCAGAAGAGTATGCGTTCTTAAGTAACACACCAAAACTGCGTGAATGGGTTGGTGGTCGTCATGCTAAGGGTTTTGTAGAGAATGGCATCACCATTCAAAACAAGCATTATGAAGCAACACTTGAAATCAAACTAAAAGACATGCGCCGTGATAAAACTGGCCAGATTCAAGTGCGTGTTAATGAGCTTGCTGAGCGTGGTGAAACACACTGGGCTTCATTGTTATCAAGCTTAAAAGTGAATGGCGCAAGCCAATTGTGCTATGACGGTCAATACTTTTACGACACTGACCATAGCGAAGGTGAAAGTGGTTCTCAATCTAACAAGATTGATGTTGATATTTCTGGTTTACCAGCACAAGTACATGGCACGGTATCTGCACCTAGTCCTGAAGAGGCTCAGCAAGCTGTGCTTAAAGGTATTTCGCAAATGTTGTCATTTGTAGATGACCAAGGTGAGCCTATTAATGAAACAGCAAAATCTTTCTTGGTAATGGTGCCAGTTGGTTTGTCTGAAGCATTCCGTGCTGGCTTGTCTTTAGCTCGTGTGGCTGGCCCATCTAGTATGGCAATTGAAGATTGGGATATTCAGCTGGCAGTTAATCCACGATTAACAAGCGCTGGTTGGACAGATAAATTCACAATTGATCGTATCGATGGCTCTGTACGTCCATTTATTCGTCAAGAAGAGACTGAGCCAAGCGTGAAGGTTAAAGATGAAACTTCAGAATTTGCATTCGATAACGATGCTATTCAAGTTGGTATCGATGCATGGCGCAATGTTGGCTATGGCCGCTGGCAGGGTTCTGTTCAAGTGACATTGATCTAAGGGGCGCCACCATGAAATATACAGTGATTGGAAAATCAGTGGTGATTAGCGGTGGCCTGCTGACTTTGTCAGAAGCACAGGCTAAAGACCGTGGTCACTTGCTGGCAAAAAGCAAGAAGGGCCAATATTTAGTAGCTCACCCCGTGACATTTAAACAAGGTGAGACTTTCGGTTTTGATGGCCAGTTAGATAAATATCAATCTAGCTTATTGCTTTCTGAAAAAGATGCAGAAAAAGAAGCTGCAGCCCATAAGGCATCGGAAGAGGCTAAAGCTCAGGCAGAAAAAGAAGCTGCTGAAAAAGCGGTAGCAGAAGCTAAGGCCAAGGCAGAGGCAGACCAAGCGGCTATTACAGCAGCGGAAGAGGCTAAAGCTCAGGCAGAAAAAGAAGCTGCTGAAAAATCTGCTGAAAAAGGTAACGAGTAAGGATGGCATTTACCGAGGATTTTGACGATTTCATTAACCAAGATACACCTGGCTTTGTATCGATCTCAATTCTCGGTAATCCACCTGTTAGTGCTTTATTCGATAAAAACTATCAAACAACATTTGATGTTGAAGGTTCTAGACCTGTTTTGCATATTAGCGAGACTAATTTAGGTGTTGCAACTCGTAATACGCCTCTTGTCATTAAAGGGGGAGACTACAAAGTCTCAAGTGTTGAGCTTGATGGTACAGGAATGGCATTAGTGATTTTGGAGGAAGTGTAGTGGCAAGTATAGGCATGCAAATTATTCTGGCTATACAGGATATTTTGACAGATCCGGCAATGTCTACTGTAGCTGCTGAGGATGTTCGCACAGATCCTATTTCGCCTGCGGACTTAAATAGCGGTACCGCTATCAATATTGAGCTTGGTGATGAGCCGCCACCAAACCTTTTGGTAATTGGATTTAAAGATAGAGACGTAGAAGTAACCCTAACATTTATGGCAACAGGCCCTACAGCAGTTAGTGATGTAGATGCGGTCATGGTAGAGGCCCACGCAAAGTTGTTTGCAGACGCAACCTTGGGTGGACTTTGTTTTGATATTAATGAGCTTGGCACCATTCGCCAAAACGCTGCTAATGGAAAACGTTTGGCAGTGATTGAAAAAACATACTCGGTTAATTACAGAACATCAGAAACAACAATGGATAGCTAGAGAGAGTTATGGCAACTAATAAAGCAATTAATAGCACGGAAGTGATAGACCAAAACCCGCAAGGCGGTGGTTCTTATGTGCGTAACAAGGATGGTAGCTTGGCAGTAAACCAAGCTGATCTACAAAAAACAAACCCAGCTAATGATGCAGCTGGTACTGACATTCCGAAGGAATAAACATGGCAAACCGTCTGATTCGTAAAACTGCAATTTTACTTAAACTTGAAACTACTTATGGCGTTGACCCAGTTCCTACAGGTGCCGATAACGCTCAACTCGTTTCTAACTTAAGTATTAACCCACTTAATGCTCAAAATGTGCCGCGAGATTTAATCCGCGCTTATTTAGGTAGTAGTGAAGAGTTGGTCGGTACAAGTTACGTTGAGATGGGTTTTGATGTAGAGCTTCAAGGTTCTGGCGCGCTTGGTGTTGCTCCAAAGTGGGGTGCAGCATTGCGGGCTTGTGGATTTGGTGAAGTTGTTACTGCTGATGAGCGTGTTGACTATACGCCAGTGACTGATTCATTAGAGAGTGCAACAGTTTATTGGTATGACGATGGTGTATTGCATAAAGGTTTTGGCGGTCGAGGCAGTGTAGAGATAGCAGCTGGTGTCGGTGAACGTCCTGTATTGAAATTCAAATTTATCTTATTGGATGGTGGTGTTTCTGCTGTTAGCAACCCTAGCACTACGTTAAGTGCCTGGAAGCAGCCTGATGTGATTACTGACTCAAATACTGGTGATTTGCTGTTTGGTGGTACTTATTCGGCTGGTGCTATTACGGGCGGCACTGCATGGCCTTCACGTGGGTTAAGTTTAAACGTAGCTAATGCAGTGAACTTTACGCCGCTACTTGGTGGTGAAACGGTTGATTTAACGCAGCGTGATATTACTGGCTCATTGCAGCTAGATCTCACAGCGGCGCAAGAAGTTTCATTTATGGCAGCAGTAAAAGCTAATACGCTTGAAACCTTAAGTTTGATTCACGGTACTGCTGATGGATATAAGGTTTTATTACATGCGCCATCTTTCCAAATGATTAACCCAAGTAAACAAGAAATTAACGGAAAACGCTTGATTGGTTATGACATTAGATGCTTGCCAGCATCAGGTAATGATGAATTAAGAATTGTGAGCTTGTAGTTATGTTCAAGATTACTCCAAACCCTACCTTTACAACTGATGTTGAATTGCATGTTGCTGGTGCTGAGCCAGGGAAAATCAAAGTTACTTTTAAGTATCTTGATAAAGAGCAGTTAGCTGAGTGGCAGAAAAAACACGGCAGTAAACCCGTTGAAGAGGCATTGAAAGAGGTGATTGAAGGTTGGAAGGATGTGCTGCTTGAGGACGGTTCGCAAGCGACGTACACACCTGAAAATCTTAATCAACTAATAGTTGGTTATCACACTGCTGGGCAAGATATTGCCAACGCTTTCTTACGTGAAATATTAGGTGCTAGAAGAAAAAACTAGAGGCCGCCGCCAGATGGTGGGCAAATGGCGGCCAAGATGAAAATCAAGATCAGGTAGATGCTTTAAAAGCATTTGGCTTGGTGGCAGATAGTCAGACTCAAGATTACTTTGAGTTGTGGGAAATGAACCTAGAGGCTATGCAGGTTTTTTGTGCCTGTAGCGACGATTGGAAAATTACCCCGCAAGGTCAGTACAAATCAATTGATAAATTAGCATTAGGAGCGGTGATGAAGATGATGGAGGTTTCAAATCAAAAAGAAATGTTATCCAACATCATTTGTATGCAACACGCCGCTTTAGAGGTTTTAGGCAATGGCTGAAGAATCAAAAATAATCATCAGTGCCGTTGATAGTACCAAGGCTGCATTTAACAGTGTTCAAACTGGCTTAGGTAAGGTTGAGGGTGCTGCTGTTACGCTGAATGGTGTCATTGGTAGATTAATGCCATTCCTTGGTGCTGCAACTTTCACAGCGTTTACTAAAGGCGGTATTGATACCTTAGACATGCTAGGTGACCTAAGTGATCGCACTGGTGTTGCTGCATCAAATTTAGCTGGGCTTCGTCAAGTTGCTTTGCTTTCAGACACTTCTTTAGAGTCATTGGGTAAGGGTGTTAATAAGCTATCAGTATTTCTTGCACAAAATGGCGAGGCCGCTAAAAAACTAGGCATTACAGCTAAAGATCCATTAGAAGCCTATATTCAGCTTGCAGACGTGATATCCAGTATTGAGGATGTACAAACACGTAATGCATTGGCTAATAAATTCCTTGGTAAAAGCTACGAGGAATTATTACCTTCATTGCTTCAGGGTGGTGATGCTTTACGTGAGCAAATTAAGGCTGGACGCGAGTTATCAGGCGTTACAGATGAAAACACTAAGAAAGCAGGAGAGTTTAACGACAAGTTAGATTTGCTTAAAGCTAAAGCAGGCAATACAAGTGTTGAAATTGCTAGTAAGTTGCTGCCATCTCTCAATGAGATTACAGATAACTTTATAGAAAACAATAAAAAAGCTGGTTTGTTTGTCGCTACATTAGCTGCTATTGGCAATACAGTAAAAATAGCTGCTGTAGGTACTGAACAAGCTAACTTAGAAAGTAGACAACTTCAATTATTGACTGTTATTTCTGAACGAGAGCAGGCTTTATCAAAAGCAGAGTCAGAAGGTGCAAATGCTGTCATACGCAAAAACATGCGTATGAATATTATTGGTTTTAGAAAAGAGTTGACTGAAATTACCGCTGAATTAGAAGCGCGTTATTTAAAAGACAATCCTAAAAAGAATACAAGTGGCAATGCTACTGAAACAGCAACCGAAGTGCTTGACCCTGCATCAACGTCAAAATCCCCAATCCAAACCTTGCAAGATCAGATCGCGCTCATCCAACAAGAAAATCGGTTGATAGCGCAAGGCGTTCCTCTTGAGGATGCAAAAACGATTGCTAGATTGAAGCAGCAGGGTATTGGCGATCAGGCAATTGTCCAGTTGCTTAACCTTCAGCAAGAAACCGCTTCATTGATGGAGTTGGAAAAAGCTAGGGCTGATCAGAAATTACAGTTGATTGAAGATGAAAAGCTTTTTAACGAAGGTGATATCCGCGCGATTGAAACTGAGATTGAGTTACAGAACGAGCAGTTTGATATAGAGGCTAAGGCTCAGCAGCAACAACAACTAGCTATTGATGCTTATGAAAAAATGCTGGCTACCATTAATCAAGAAACCGAAGAGCTTCAATTCCAGCTTTCAATTCAAGGACTGTCGCAGCAAGCTCAGCAGGAAAAAATTGCAGCTAGGAATGTAGAGATTTCACTACAAAGAACATTAAATGATTTAGCAGAGCAGGGCTTAGGATTAAGTGCTGAAGAGATTGAGGCGTTGCGTGAAACTTATCAAGAAGTAGAAACGCTTAAAACAAAAGTAAATAAAGCTAGCGACTCTGGTCGTGAGCTTGGTTTTGTTTTTAGTTCAGCTGCTGAAGATGCCATTGTTAATTATAAAAGTTTAGGCGATGTATTGTTGGGTATAGAAAAAGACCTGATAAGAATTGCTACGCGTAAGTTAGTAACAGAGCCTTTATCTGAGGCGTTTAGTGGCATTGGTAGCGGTATTGGTGGTGTGGCTAAAGATTTCTTTGGTGGCTTTTTTGCTGATGGTGGCCGCCCTCCATTAAATAAAATTTCTGTGGTTGGTGAGCGTGGCCCAGAGTTGTTCATTCCGGATGCACCAGGAACGATCATCCCAAATGGATTTGGTGGAAGTAGCAACCAAATAAGCGTCAGTGTAAGCGTTGATGCTACAGGCAGCAATGTGCAAGGTAATAACGAAAAAGGCAATGATCTAGGCAGGCAGATAGCTGGTGCTGTGCGCTCTGTATTGATTAGTGAAAAAAGGCAAGGCGGGCTGTTGGCATGAGTGAATTTACTTGGCTACCAACATCAAACCCTGTCATCAATAAAAAACCAAGGGTGCTTACTGTCTCATTTGGGGATGGCTACGAGCAACGTGTCGGTGATGGCATTAACACCATTAAGACTGACTGGAATTTAACTTTTAAAGGTACTTTGGCTGAGATTCAAGCAATTGATGCATTCTTAACTTCAAAGGCTGGTGTGACCTCTTTCACTTGGACGCCATTTGGTTTTTCTGAAATTAGAGTTGTTTGTGATGATTGGTCGCAACCACTCATTTCAGCGAATACCTCTACTATCACCACAAAATTTAGACGGGTGTTTGAATGATTACTTCAGACATTCAAAAATCTGATGGCGGTAACTTGATCGAGCTGTTTGAGCTTGATCTTAATACCATTGGCATTGATGAACATTATTATTTTCATAACGGTGTGAATGTTCTTTTAGGTGATGTTGTGTTTAATGGCATTACTTACACTAGGCTGCCGATTGATGCTGAGGGCTTTGAGCGTAATGGCAATGGTAAACAGGCTAGGCCAACGTTACGTGTTGCTAACGTGGATGGTTTGATTGGTGGTTTGTCTCGTGAGAATGATGATCTGGTGCGCGTTAAATTTATACGCCGTCGCACTTTCTTAAAATACCTTGATGCGGTGAACTTTGAGGGTGGTGTAAACCCTAGTGCAGACCCTAATGCTGCATTGGATGAAGAGGTTTATTTCATCGACCGCAAAGCCAATGAAAACAAAGTAATGGTGGAGTGGGAGCTTGCCAGTGCTTTAGATCTTGATGGCGCCTTGTTGCCACGCCGCCAATGTATTCAAAACGTTTGCACATGGGAGTATCGCACAGCTGAGTGTAGTTATGCTGGTGGTGCTGTGGCTGATAAAAGCGATAACCCTACTGCTGATTTGTCGCTTGATGATTGCGGTAAAAGATTGCGCTCATGCCGTTTACGTTTTGGTAACAATCCACTGCCTTATGGCGGTTTCCCTGCGATTAAGTTGATTAGATAACTATGACGATTGCAGACCATATTTTAGAAGCAGTAAAAGCACACGTTGCAAGCTCACCAAAGCGTGAAGTTTGTGGCTTAGTGGTAAGTCATCGCCGTAAGCAAATTTACTTGCCATGTACCAACGTTGCGCCTCGTGATAGTGATTTTGTGATTGATCCTGCTGAGTATGCAGATGCTTGCGACAAGTACAAGGTTGTTTGCGTGGTGCATTCTCATATCAATGTTAACCCTGCACCTAGCCAAGCTGATTTGATTGAGATTGAGCGTCATCAGCTTCCATATTTGATTATTAATTACCCGTTGCATACCTGGACATATACAGAGCCTAGTGGCTATGTTGCGCCTTATGTGGGTCGTCATTTTGTGCATGGCATTACTGATTGCTATGCCATCTGGCGTGATTACTACAAGCGCGAGCTTGGTATTGAAATGATTGATTATCCACGTGATGTGGAGTGGTGGAATAAAGGCGATAACCTTTACCTAGACAACTATCAAGCAGCTGGCTTTGTGGAGGTCGATAGTCCACAGCTGCACGACATTATCTTGATGCAAGTGGCTAGTCAAGTGCCTAACCATTGCGCTGTGTATGTAGCTGATAACGTGATTTTGCACCATGTGTTTGGCAAGGCCTCAAGCCGTGATGTGTATGGCGGCTATTGGAGAAAAATCACTTCAAAAATATTGAGGCATCAATCCCTATGTTAACAGTGATTCTTTACGGGTTTTTAGCCGACAGATACGGCAGGGTGCATCAGCTGAATGCAAGAACACCAGCTGAGGTGATTCGTGCTTTCTGTGCCAATTATGCAGATTTTAAAGATGCCATCATTCAGGATGGGCAGGCTTATTACAAAGTATTGGCTGGTGGTGATAACCGCTCAAGCCAAGACAAATTGCACGTTGGTACATCTAAGACAATCAAGATCGTGCCTATTGTGTCTGGTAGTGGTGGTTTAGGTAAGGCTTTGTTGGGTGCTGCTTTGATTGGTGCATCTTTCTATTTACCTGGTACTACTTACTTAAGCACCATGAGCTCGTTCTCATTTAGTTTGTCTGGCATTGCTTCAGGGATTGGCTTTTCTTTATTGCTTGGTGGCGTTTCTCAAATGTTGTTTGCACCGCCAAAAGCACAAAAGAATGCTGGTGAGCGTGCAGAAAATATTCCTAATACTTCATTTTCAGGGGCGGTGAATGTCACTGGCCAAGGTAATCCTGTGCCTGTTTGCTATGGCAAGATGGGCGTTGGCTCTCAAGTGGTTTCCGTTGGATTTAGCGTGGCGCAACTATGACTGAAATCATTAAAGGACATGGTGGCGGTGGTGGTAAAGGCGGTGGTGGCAGTGGTCGAGTTGCTGTTGAAGCGCCTGACTCGCTTAAATCTACTCAGTACGCCAACATCATTGATGTAATCAGTGAAGGTGAAATCGAAGGCTTGGTGGATGGATTAAAATCAATCTACCTAGATGATACGCCACTACAAAACGCGGACGGCACATTCAATTTTACTGGTGTGACGGTATCAACACGCAATGGCACTCAGTCTCAGGAATATATACCAGGCTTTTCTGCAGCTGAAGCTGAGGGGCCAGTGGGTGTGCAGATTAAGCAGGCTTCAAGTGTTGTTCGGTCAATTACCAATTCTAACAATACGGCTGTTCGTGTCACACTGTCTGTGCCGCAATTAAGCCAGCAAGATACAACTAACGGCGATATTAATGGCACTTCGGTTGAAGTGGCAATCGATGTTCAAACTGATGGTGGTGGTTTTGTGCCGCAGCCATTACGCAAAATATTCCAGTCTGGTAGCTTTACTTATGGTGCTGAATTTATAAGTAATACAGTTGAATCTGATAAATTTAACATTGCCGTTAATTGGGTTGGTCAGCTCATTGGTGGAAATCAAACTTTATCTTTAGTGCTCCAATATAGAGCAGTTGGCGCTGTTGATTGGATTACCCATACAGGCTATTCATTTTCAGGGAATGGATCGGCAGACGTTGTTAACGGTAATTACAGTCCTGGCTCATTTACCTCTCCAACTGGCTCACAAACCTTCTCGCTTACGTTGGCAAGTGGTTTGTACGAATTTAGAGTGCTTAAAACGGGTGGAAGTATTATTGCTTATACCTTTAACACGTTTGGTCCATATGTTGCATCAGGCATTGAATACGGTGGATCTGTTTCTATTAGTTACGCTGAGCTATACGCACCTTCTTACACAGACGTAATATCAGGTAAAACAACCTCTAAATACCAGCGTGCTTATTACGTGCCATTGCCAGAGGGTGATGAGTGGGATGTTCGTGTGCGTAGAATCACAGCAGATAGCACCTCGATTGCGTTGCAGAACAACACGATGTGGGATAGCTACACTGAGATTATTGATGCAAAACTAACTTATCCAAACACGGCATTAGTAGCTTTGCAGATTGACTCTAGCCAGTTCAATAGCATTCCAGTGCGTCGGTATGAGATTAAAGGCATTAAAGTTAAGCTGCCATCTAACTACAACCCATTGACCCGTGAATATACCGGCACTTGGGATGGTACGTTTGTGGTTGCTTGGACAGATAACCCTGCGTGGATTTTTTACGATATCGTTACCAATAATCGTTATGGCCTCGGTGATTTAATCGGCGAAGACATGATTGATAAATGGGGCTTGTACTCTATTGGTAAATATTGTGATGAGTTTGTCGATGATGGCTACGGTGGCTCTGAGCCTCGCTTTACCTGCAACCTATATTTGCAAACACGTGAACAAGCGTACCAGGTACTTACTAACATTGCCTCAATCTTTAGGGCGATGGTGTATTGGTCATCAGGCTCTGTGTATGTTTCTCAAGATGCGCCACAGGATGTATCGCAGATTTTCAGCCCTGCCAACGTGGTGGATGGTGTATTCAATTACTCAGGCTCAAGTGTAAAAGTACGCCACACCGTTGTGTTGGTGACTTGGATTGATCCGTTAGACAACTATTTACCAAAAATTGAGTATGTGTCTGACAACGATGCAATCTCTCGCTTTGGTGTAGTGCAAACCGATATTGTGGCAGCTGGTTGCACTTCACGTGGGCAAGCACACCGCTTGGGTAAGATGCTACTCACTACCGAGCAAGAAGAGGTTGAGACGGTATCGTTTAAAGCTGGCTTAGATTCTGTCTTTATTCAATCAGGTAGTTTGATTCAGACCACAGATCCAGTGCGTGCAGGTAAACGCATGGGTGGCCGCTTGGTTGCGGCAAGTACCAGCCAAGTAACGATTGATGCTGCCATTACTATTGAGGCAGGTAAGACTTACCAAATTTCATGCTGCTTAGCGAATGGTGAGATTGAAACCAAAGCCATTACTAATGCAGCTGGGTCACATACCGTGATTGAGGTAGAGAGTGACTTTACTAGCGCCCCTCAAAACTACTCAATGTGGGTAGTGGCTGCTAGTGATTTAGTGCCTGAAACTTGGCGTGTAGTTTCCATTGCTGAAGTAGATAAAACGCAGCTCGAGATTGTTGCGCTTGCCTACCGTGCAGATAAATATGCAGCAGTAGAGCAGGGCTTGATTTTAGAGCCATTGCAAACCAGCGCTGTGAATGCTGGCCAGCCTGCAACTCCGACTAATTTAAACGTGACTGAATCTTTGTATTTAGTTGGTGTTGGCGTGATTGGTGTGAAAGCCACAGTTTCATGGGATAGCCAGCTTGGTATTAACAATTACGTGTTGATCTATTCTAAGCCTGGACAAAATCCAGTCACCATCACAACCAACAATACTACCGTGGATATTCAGCCTTTAGCTGAGGGTGATTACACATTTACGTTATATGCACAGAACGCATTAGGCAGAAGGTCTTTAGCGCAAATCGTGAACGTCACGATTTACGGTAAGACCACACCGCCTAACGATGTGGAATCTTTACAAATGATTGCGCTTTCTGGTTATGCGCATATCACTTGGGCATCTTCAACTGATTTAGATGTGCTGGTTGGCGGGTATCTTCGTTTGCGTTACACACCTGAGTTAATCACACCTGAATGGTCTGCTGCGGTGGATATTGGCTCATCAATACCAGGTAATTCAAATGCAACCACAGTGCCGTTGCTTTCAGGTTCTTACTTGGCTAAGTGGGTTGATTCTAGTGGTAATGCTTCTGTGAATGCTGTTGCGATTAAAAGCAATGTATCAAACCTCATTACATTAAACGTTGCTGAAACGGTCACTGAGTCACCGGCATTCTTAGGCACTAAAAATAATCTGGTCTATGACACTGAGCGCGGTGGTTTGAAAATCACTCCTGCCAGCATGATCTCTGATTGGGGCCTGTTAAGTACGTTAGGTTATTTGTCAGCTGAAGGCGGTGTCAATAGCAGTGGTGAGTATTACTTTGATGAATCTGTTGATTTGGGTAGCGTTCAAACCTCTAGGCTCACTGCTGCACTTGAAGTAAGTGCATTTGACGCTAACGACTTTATTTCAAAACGGGGCTTGATTAGTGGTTGGAATCTATTTGCCGGCACTAACATCAATGATGTTGGTGTTGCTTTAAGTGTGCGCACAACAGATGACGACCCACTAGTTACGCCTGATTGGTCCGAGTGGCAGCCATTCTTTGTAGGCGACTGGACAGCCAGAGCTTACGAGTTTAAAGCGGACTTTTCTACGCAGGACCCTAATCACAATATCTTACTTAAATCTCTAGCTGTCACCGTGGACATGCCAGACCGTGATGCGTTTGGTGAAGACATAGCTAGCGGCACATCTGGTACTGGCTATGTGGTGACATATTCACGCCCATTTATTGCGCCGCCTGCCTTGGGTATTACCGCGCAAAACATGCAAACAGGCGATTACTACGAGATCACCAATAAAGACACTGAAGGTTTCACCATTATTTTTAAGAATGCAGCCGGTTCAGTTATATCGCGCACATTCGATTTTCACGCGAAAGGTTATTAGATGGCACAACATGATTACAACATAGCAGATCAGGATGGGGCCAGCTTTCTGGTTGATCTGAATAACTTGATTTCGGCGATAGGCACGGTAAACAGTGGTGCTACTGCGCCAGCTGATACTTTTGCATATATGTTGTGGGCAGACACAACCAGCGGCAAGCTAAAACAACGTAATGCAGCTAACGACAACTGGATTGAAAAGGGTGATTTAGCAGCTGTGGATTGGGGCTTTATAAGAGCTACTGCAATTGGCTCAACTGTTCAAGCCTTCGATGCCAATACCGTCAAGAAAAACGTAGCCAACACTTTCACTGCAACTCAAGTGCCTGACAACGGCACTGGCGCAGTATCAACTACCTCAACTTACACATTCGATGGCACAGACCAAATCCGTGAGGTGACGCTAACCAATGCAATCACCGTTACATTTGGTGCACCTACAGGCATCACAGAAAAGGCGATGTATAAGTTCATGCTGAAAGCTGGTGATACATCTTCGCGTGTGTTTGCATGGAATTCTGCGTTTAAGTTCCCTAACAACACGCCGCCGTTAACTGCTGGCGCTACTACTAACGGCGCTTACGACATTATCAACTTCATCGGTGGCGCTGGTAACACGCTTATCTATGACGGTCATCACGCGAATGTGGGTTAAGTGATGATTAGAAACTTTATATCAAAACTTTACAGTCTTTACACACCTAGCTTTTTTATGTCAGGTGGAGGTAGTGCGAATGGTTACGTAATTGAGCGTAGCTTGCGGTTTAGTGCGGCTAGTAGCCAGTATCTTACACGTACACTTAGCTCGAATTTCGGCGGGCAAATTGCAACCTTTTCCTTTTGGGTAAAACGAGGCGCGCTGGGGGTTCGACAAGTAATATTTGGAGCATCTAACGGCTCTACAACAGCTTTTGGAATAGAATTTAATAGTGCAGATCAGTTAGATTTTTTCGATTATTTTACAACCTATCAAGCAAGGAAGGTCACTTCGAGGGTGTTTAGAGACCCTTCTGCTTTGTATCACATTGAATGCACAGTTAACACGCCCAGCGCTAATGCATCCTCAAGATTTACGGTAAAAATTAACGGGATTTTAGAAACAACCTTTAGTAGTTCGATAGACCCAAGTCAAAATTTAGTGACAACTCTAAGCCTTTTTAATACATTTAATATCGGAAGAGAGGCTGGAACTGCATCAGGATTGCTTGATGGGTATTTAGCAGAAATAAACGTCACTGAAAATACGACTTCATCCTTCGGTGAAATCAACACAAGCACTGGCCAATGGGTTGCTAAGAAATATACAGGCACTTACGGCACAAACGGCTTTTACCTAGACTTCAAAGACGGCACCAGCACAACAACGCTAGGTTACGACAAGTCAGGTAACAACAATCACTGGACGCTCACAAACTTCACACGCTCTGCTGGCGTGAATGATTGCTGGATGCTGGATGTTCCAGCAGGGAATGGTAGTGCAAGTGCGGTTCAGCCTAGTGGGAATTATGCGGTGTTGAATCCGTTGGATAAAAGCTCAAACACCACATTATCTAAAGCAAACTTGACGGCAGTATGCAGTTCGTCAGGATTAGTCAAAGCATCCATTCCAATGGAAAGTGGTAAACATGAATGGCAAGTATATGTAGATAGTTTTGGTTCAGCAGTTATTGGTATTGCCTCAAGTTTGACTAATGTAACAAATTACATAGGGCAAGATTCAACTTCATTTGGATATGTCGGTAATGGTAATAAAATTAACGGTTCATCAAGTGCATATGGCGCTAGCTATACGACTGGCGACACTATAACTTGCATATTTGATGCTGATGCAAGAACTTTAGAATTCAAGAAAAACAACGTATCTCAGGGAGTGGCTTTTACCGGTATTCCAGCAGGTACATTCTTTGCTGCATTAAGTGACGGTACGGCAGGTGCTTCTACATTCTCATGTAACTTCGGACAACGTTTCCCCACTTACTCTTTCTCTGCTGGTGCTAAAGCACTATGCACAGCTAACCTAACCAGCGCTGATGTAATTGAATCAGGCAGTTTCACAGGTAATGCTAGTGCAGATGGCCCATTTATTTGGCTTAACGGCACACCTGAAACACTCACTATAAACGGCAACGCGGTCACATGGGGAACTCATGCGGACAGGCTATCCAACGGCTTCAAGCTACGCACCTCATCATCTAGTTACAACTCATCAGGCACTAACGCTTGGACGGCAACAATATTAAGCCCTGAAAGTAAGTCAGCCTTTAAACATCAGAACGCAAAAGGGAATTAACCATGTATTACAGACAAGCAAGCAATCAATATATTAACGATGGCATGGACTTTACGATTGATGGCAACTCTTATCCATTTACCGCATTAGGTGATAAATCTCCTGAGATATTGCAATCATTTGGCCTTGAGTTGGTAGTAGCAACTAATCAACCTGCTAACCGTAATTTCTACAATGTGACCGAAGAGTACAACGGTGCAACAGTGACTTATATCAACACACCGATGGACTTAACCGCTATCCGTGAGCGTTTGTGGACACAGATTAAAAGCCATCGTGACTACTTACAAGAATCAGGCGTGAAGATTGGCAACCACTGGTTTCATAACGATGTGAAAAGCCGCACACAGTGGGAACGAATGGCTACTCGTTCAGCAGGAACACCAGACGAAGCGCCTTATTTGATTGGCGGTACTCAAGTGCCTTGGCAAGTAATGGGTGGCGATAGTGTGCTGTTAACTACTGGCAAGATTAAAGAAGTGGTGAACGGCATGGAGTTGAATGAGGCAATTATCTTCAACACCGCAAAAGTTAAACGCGCAGCCATCGCCAACATGACCATTGAACAACTTGAAGCCTATGACGTACTTGATGGATTTCCCAAGGAGTATGTAGATGAAGCTCTTATTCAGCCGTAGGCGGCATCTTGGCTCATGGTTGATCAGGTTTGTTACCTGGTCAGAGTATAGCCATGTTGACTTGGTGCTTGATGACAATTTGCTTATCGGTGCAATTGCAGGGGAGGGCGTTGTACTAGGTAAGGTTAACGATAGGTTAGCAAAGTCATCTAAGGCCGTGATGATGCATATCCCAGTGAAAGAGCTGGATGTATCAGAGGCTTTTGCGATTGGCCAGCTTGGTAAGCAATACGATTGGCTCGGTGTGATTGGTATCGGGCTAAAGCGAAACTGGCAGGAAGATGATAAATGGTCGTGTGCTGAGTTGGTGGCCAGCATTCTAGCAGCAGGGGGTCAAAGGCCGTTTGATAGTAAGTATCACCATCGCATTACACCTCAGCACTTGTTATCGCTGAATTTTGAGAAAACAAAAATTAAATAAAAATAAGAAAGGTTAGAGATGAACGACAACATACCAAATATTGCGATAGCTTTCATAGGGGTTTTAGCAGCCGCGATTGGACATTTATTTGATGTGCCGCCTGCCACGCTTTGGGTGGCTGCCATTGGTTCAGCATTGGGCGTGGCTTTCTCTAAAGAGGCTAGTCTAATTGCGGCGTTCATCTTAATCGTTGTTGGCACGCTGGCAACTGGTTGGGCGGTGCCGGTTGTTTTGAAGTTTGCACCTGATATTGCCCAAAAGTCTGTAGCTGCATTCATGGCATTCACATTCATTGCGTTTAGGGTGCAGATCAGGCAGGAAGCCCCGAAGATTTTAACTGCCATTTTTATCAGAATTCAAGACTTTATACGAGGTAACAAGGCATGAGCTGGCTAAAACTCGCAACCATTATTCTTTCGCTCTACATTTTATTTGAGAGCTTCTGCGCAATGGCCAAGATGCCAGGCGGCATGATTCACTTCTGCCACAAAATTAAATACGTGCTGGCATTCTCAAGTGCTTTAGTTTTTATCTATTACGCCATTTTTGTGCGTGCTAGTCCTGAATGGCATTGGTTGCTTTTTGGATCAGCAGGCACGTTAGCTTTTTTCGTATGGCCACGAACGGTGCATAGATTTAAAAGCATGATGAAAGACTTTGAGGATATTGAGGCAAGCTTCTTATGAAACCACTAAAGATATGTAAGTTACGCACAGCAGGTTTAGCCAGTGTGAATGGCGCTAAGTTTGGGTTAGTGCGTAGAAATGGAGATGGCTCTAAACGTGCGCACCAGGGAATTGATTTGCAGGCCAACAAAGGTGAGATGGTGCTTGCAGTGGCTGATGGCACTATCGTTGGCGTAAACATGGGGCTAGATGGTTATGGCTACACAGTTACCCATCAGTTTGAACATGAAGGTAATACATTATTTGCTTTCTATGCGCACCTTAGTTTAGTGGCGGTCAAAGTGGGCGAGAAGGTAAGTGTAGGCAGTTGGATTGGAAAAACTGGCAGCACCGGCAATGCTAAAGGCATGGACACCATCGCTAAAGGTGGACACCTGCATTTTGAGATTCGCACCAAGCAAGTGTGTGGATTAGGTACGGCCAACAGATTAGATCCGTTGGATTTTGTGGAGTTAGATTAATGATTACTTTTGGCTTGTGGTTACTAGGTAAGTTTAAATCTCTATCCAAGCTGCTAATCACGCACTGGCGAATTGTGCTCGTGGTACTCATGCTGCTGGTCATCTGGCATTACAAAAGCGCCTATGAGAATGAAAAACAGGATTTCAAAGAGTATATCGGCCTAGTGAAGCAAGAAGCTGAGTTGCAGGCGCAAAAGAATCAGATTATAGAGGCTAATACGAAAAAGGCCGTGGGGCTTGAAATCAATAAGTACAAATCAATCATTGCTACCTTAGATATTGATAAGGCGCAACTTCAAAAGAAAGTGAGTAGTTTATATGCTAACAAAACCAATGCTGATTTTAGGCTTGCTTCTTATGCTGACCGCATGTTGCTCGAAGCAGGTAGTCGCAACACCTCAGGCGAAATTGCCAGCGATACCGAAAGACTTGCCAGCTGCAGGCGAGAGCTTGACCGAGCCGATACTGAAAGATCAGTTATCGAAGAGGCGTGCGCAGTAACTACCGCAGACTTTAACCTTGCACGTGGTTGGATTGATGGAGTTTGTAGTAATCACCAGTGCGGTGAATAAGGGCAAATAAGTTAGGGTAGGAGTTTAATTTTCTATAGGCTACTAAATAGCCCGTACGCAATAAATGAAATTGCCAAAAGCCCTGTAATAACAGATATCGGAAAGCTTATATGCCAAAATCTATGTATCCAAAGTGCCATGCAATTGTCATAACGATAAGCCTTATTTACTTTTTCAATTTTGCTGTCTAAATCATCTTCTGTTATAGCTTTTAATAGTGCTTTGTTTTTGAAATTAAGGCTGTAGCCTTCAGTGGCAACTTTAAAAACCTCAAAGCATATAAAAGATAATGCTGATATTAAAAGTAGAAGCAATGACCATTTTGTTGTTTGGTTATTTAATAATGGTTTTGAGATTGACCATAGGCCAAAATAAGTAGCATAGCCTGCAGTGATTATTATTTGAGTGTATTGGCGGTGCTGCTGATTTAACTCTTTAACTGCCTCAATGTAGTGGTAAATGTTTTTGTCATACTCTCTTGTTGGATTGTTCATCCTATCTAAAATTAAGAACTTATCTTTAATTTCAAGATTATCTTCAATCTGATTAAGAGTATTAGTTAAGGAAGAAATGTCTACAGATGTGGAATTATTTCTTTTTACTGCTTCAATATATTTTCTAATTTCTGTTAGTGTATAACGCCATTCGCCCATCATGGAATATCTCCTGTGCAAAAGGGGCCGAAGCCCCCGTAATTTAGTTATTTACTTCGTGTACTGGAGTTGATGTTATGGTGCTTTTAACTAAATTGATTGCATGAATGCAATCATTCTTATTGTGGTAACCTTCTCCACTAGCGATTATAAGATAATTAGCGCTCCTAAGGCGCCATCTCCATTCACCATATAAGCTGCCTAATAAGCCGTTAGTTTTTTGTTGATACATTTCAAAATACATATAATTTCCTTTTAGTCATAAAAAATAAAGTAACTAAAAGAGGTGAAAATATATCCGTTGCTTCTACAATCTGTTCAGATTATAGTAACAATTCTTCGGGGGTAAATTCCCACCTCCTAGCGGCTCAATCTCCTCAGAAAAGATTGGGCCGCAATCACTTACTAGCCACTAAATGTAGTGATTAGTATCAATTAAAATCATTATATGGTGGTAGGTCAAGCTGTTTTTCGATAAATATTTTTGTTGAAAACTGCAAATCCCACTTGCCAAATTTCAACAGCACACCAGTTATGCCTTTGGGGTCAGCAGTAAATAATAAAAATATTTCTGCAGAGAGGTTTTTTTTGAATTATTTTTTATCAGTCTATGGATATAGATAGCTCTTGGACAGAAAATCTAAAAAATGAAACAAGGGACGGTGGTTTGATTCCTGAAATTTAGCTTAGATGAAAAAATACTTGAATGACAGCTTTTTGCCAGTATTTTTAATTTAGCTAAGCTAGACGTGGCTTTACGTAGGTTCGATTCCCGCCTGCTCCACCATTTTAATGTAGTAGATTATCTTAAGTTGTACCGAAAACCCGCCACAGTGCGGGTTTTTCTTTATGCAGCACACCTAATTTATCCGATGTTTTACTATTGCATGCGACTGAATAATGGGGGTATAAATGCGGCTACATTGTTGTTTTGCTAGGACATGCCACCAATGGCCCTTTCAGATATTGCGATTCGTAATGCGATACATGAGGATAAACCCAAAAAGCTAGCTTATGAAAAAGGCTCATTTTTGCTATTGCATCCAAATGGCTCAAAATACTGGCGAATGAAATACCGCATTGCAGGTAAAGAAAAATTACTTAAATTGGGGGTATCCTCAAGTTACGCTAGCATCTGCCAGGCAGCGTAGAGATGACGCACGCAAGATGATTTCAAACGGTGTTGATCCAAGTCTGATGAAGCAGCAGGTAAATCGTTCTAAAAGTGAGGCGGCAGCAAATGGCTTTGAAATTGTTTCTCGTGAGTTGGTTATTTCTCATATGGCTAACAAATACGAGTCTCATAGAGAAATAACGCTTAGGCACTTTGAAACTTATTTATTCCCCCGGATTGGTAATAAACCAATATCTGATTTAACCGCACCCGATATACTCCAATGCGTTAAACGACCTTAAAATCAAAATAAACTAGAGACCGCCCACAGAGTTTTGCAGGCTACAGGGCAATTATTTCGATATGCAGTTCAAACAGGTCATGCCAATAGAGACGTAACAGCAGATTTAAAAGGCACACTACCAAGGCCAATGTAAAGCATATGGCATCATTTACCGAGTTCAATCAGGTAGCGGAACTTCTTAGGGCTATAGATGGTTTTCAAGGTACGCTAACAGTGGAGTATGCCCTGAGGCTTGCACCCCTTGTTTTTGTTCGACCTAGCGAATTGCGTATAGCTAAATAGGCTGATATTGATTTAGATAGGGGTGAGTGGAGTGATCGTGTTAGTAAAACGAATACAGGTTATCTTGTTCAATTATCTAAACAGGCAATTGAGATTCTTAAAACCATTCACCCATTATCTGGCTGGGGTGAGTTTGTATTTATAGGTGGTCATGATCTTAAAAAAGCCCATGAGTGAAGCTGCATTCAATGCATCCTTGAAGCGTATGGGTTATAACGCCAAAACAGAAATAACTGGACATGTTTTAGGGCGATGGCGCTTACTGTTTTACATGAGCGTTTAAATATTGATCCTCATGTAATCGAGCATCAATTAGCACACAAAGTACCAGATGCTTTAGGGGTTGCTTATAACCGAACTAAGTTTATTGATCAGCGTTCTTTGATGATGTAGCAATGGGCTGACTATTTAGACGAGTTAAAAGCAGGGGCGAAAGTAATCCCCATTAATGGGGCTGCGTGAGTAATTTAAATAAACACTTGCATAGTATCTTGATGCGTTATACGATACACACTTAATGATAAAAAGTTTCGCACACAAAGGGCTTGAAAAGTTTTTCTTAACTGGCAGCAAGGCTGGCATAAGAGCTGATCATGCAAGCAAGTTGTCGCGTCAATTGGCAATGCTTCACATGGCGACCGATCCGAAGGAGATGGATGTGCCAGGATGGAAGTTACACCGATTAACAACAGGACATTGGTCTATATGGGTAAATGGTAACTGGCGACTCACGTTTAGCTTTGAAGGTGAAGATGCAGGGATTGTTGATTATCAGGACTACCACTAGGAGATATAAGTATGAACAAAATGTTTAACCCGCCTCATCCAGGAGAGACGCTCAAAGAAGATGTATTGCCAGCCTTGGGACTAACTGTTACAGAAGCTGCGGAACAGTTGGGTGTTGCTCGCGTAACGTTGTCACGCATGATTAACGGCCATGCTGCGATCAGTGCTGATATGGCTATTCGTTTAGCCCAATGGCTTGGCGGAAGCGCTGAGCTATGGCTTCGTTTACAGCTTCAATATGATTTATGGCATGCAGAGAAAAATAGCAATATTAAAGTCAAACCAGCTCAGCAATTAGCAACGTAGTTTTTACCGCCACCTGACGGTTTCAGGTGAATGCGGCAACGCTGGTAACTTTTCGAGGGATATACCATATTTAGTGTTTTACCTAGTATCAAAAAGTATCAAAAGCCTAGTTAATTAACGTTTCTAGGCTTTTTTTACGTCTATCGCTACCGTTTGGTTTTTTCTGTTTAGCATCGACTTATCCGACCTTCTAAAGTTGCCTTAAAGCAGTGTTGAAAAATATAATGCAATATTTCAACAATAGTTGTAATATTGCATTATGGATAAAAATACAGCAACTTCAATTTTCGAGTCTTTATCATCTGGTGTGCGTTTGGATGTGTTTAGACTCTTGGTTAAGCAAGGTTTAAACGGGATGGTTGCAGGTGAAATAGCAACCACTTTAAATATTCCTGCAAACAACTTGTCTTTTCATCTTAAGGCGATGAGTTATGCCAATATGGTGTCAGTTGAACAGGAGGGGCGCTATCAGCGTTATCGCGCCAATATCCCATTGATGTTAGATGTGATTGCTTATCTCACTGAAGAGTGTTGTGCAGGCCATCCAGAGAAGTGTGTAGAAATGCGAATGACTTCTGTTTGTTTGCCAAGTGTGCTGCCTTCAATAACAACCGATAAATCTAAGGTGTAAACAATGAATGTTCTATTTTTATGTACAGGTAACTCTTGTCGCTCTATATTAGGTGAGGCCACTTTTAACCATTTGGCACCAAGTGGTTGGCACGCAATGAGTGCAGGGAGTAAGCCTACTGGGTATGTGCACCCACGCTCGTTAGCTTTGTTAGCGCGTGAGGGTATTGCAACAGATGGCTACCATAGTAAGTCTTGGGAAAACCTACCAACAACGCCAGATATTGTGATTACCGTATGCGGTAGTGCAGCAGGTGAAACGTGTCCAGCTTATCTTGGTCCTGTGGTAAGGACGCATTGGGGGGTGGAAGATCCAGTACATGTTACTGGGACGGAGGAGGAAATTGATGCGGCTTTTGTTAAGGCGTATAGCATTTTGCGTGCGCGTATCGAGGCGTTTTTGGCGCTGCCATTAACGACACTAAAAAACGATAAAATAGCACTCAAAGCTGAAATGGATAACATCGCAACGACTATTATTTAAGGAATTATGATGACTAAATCAATACAGGTGTTTGATCCTGCAATGTGCTGTAGTAGTGGCGTATGTGGGACAGAAGTAGATCAGAGTTTAGTTAGCTTTTCTGCCGATGCAGATTGGGCGAAAACTAATGGCGCGCAAATTGAACGTTTTAATCTTGCTCAGCAGCCGATGGATTTTGCTAATAATAAAGTGGTGAGAAATTTCCTTGAGCGCTCTGGTCAAGATGCTTTGCCACTTATTTTAGTGGATGGTGAGTTTGCGTTGGCTGGTCGTTACCCAAGCCGTACCGAACTGGCACGCTGGGCTGGGCTGACGTCGGTAGTTGAAATTCAACCTCTTACCAGTTGCTGTAGTGGCGGTAAATGCTGTTAGTTTAATGTTAGCTTATTTGATGCTCAGCTGAGGATAGTTCATGCAATTTCTTGATCAACCACCACGTTTTCTTTTCTTTACTGGTAAGGGTGGTGTGGGTAAAACCTCCATTGCCTGCGCAACGGCAATCCAACTAGCGGAAAATGGTAAGCACGTTTTACTGGTCAGTACTGATCCTGCATCAAACGTTGGTCAGGTTTTTGGCATTAGCATAGGTAATCATATTACAGCCGTGCCAGCCGTAGCTAACTTAGCGGCGCTGGAAATTGATCCGCAAGCTGCCGCACAGGTTTATCGTGATCGTATTGTTGGGCCAGTGCGTGGTATTTTACCTGACGATGTTGTTAGAGGGATTGAAGAGCAGCTCTCTGGCGCATGCACCACAGAAATTGCAGCTTTTGATGAATTCACGGCACTTTTAATCGACTCACCTGTGACGGATGATTATGATCACATCATATTTGATACCGCACCAACTGGGCATACGATTCGTTTACTGCAGTTGCCTAGTGCATGGAGTGGTTTTTTAGAAGAGGGCAAAGGGGATGCGTCATGTTTGGGACCTTTATCTGGCCTAGAAAAACAACGCGAACAATACAAGGCCGCAGTTGATGCACTTGCCGATGGTAAGCGTACTAGGTTGATTCTCGTTGCGCGAGCGCAGCAGTCTACATTGCGAGAGGTTGCGCGTACCCATGAAGAACTGGCAGGTATTGGTTTAAAACAACAATACTTAGTCATTAATGGCATTTTGCCAAAAATTGAGGCTGAAACTGATAGGTTAGCAGCTGCAATTTATCAGCGCGAACAGTCTAGTCTCAACGCAATTCCAGAAGTATTAAAACAACTCCCGAGAGATTTAGTGGCACTCAAAGCGTTTGATTTGGTTGGGTTAGATGCCTTGCGAAAGCTTTTAATAGATAGCTCTTATCAAGTGCATGAGGTGAGCGATTTGCTTGTTGAAGTAAGCAAGCAAAGTCTATCTCAGCTTGTTGATGGGATTGCAAAAGAAGGTCATGGCTTAGTAATGACGATGGGCAAAGGTGGTGTTGGTAAAACCACGATAGCCGCAGCCGTTGCTGTCGAGTTGGCTAGTCGCGGTTTGCCTGTACACCTCACTACATCAGACCCCGCTGCTCATTTATCAGGCACGTTGAGCGGTAGCCTAGATAATTTAACCGTGAGCCGAATTGATCCACATGAAGAAACTGAGCGCTACCGTCAAAATGTACTGGATAGCAAAGGCGCGCAATTGGATGCGCATGGACGTGCGCTGTTAGAAGAAGATTTGCGCTCTCCATGTACTGAGGAGATCGCAGTATTTCAAGCATTCTCAAGGATTATTCGTGAAGCGGGTAAAAAGTTTGTTGTCATGGATACAGCACCAACTGGTCACACCTTGTTATTGCTCGATGCAACAGGTGCGTATCACCGTGAGGTAGCTCGCCAAATGGATAAGGCTCATTTGCATTACACAACACCAATGATGCAGTTACAAGATCCAAAGCAAACTAAAATACTGATCGTTACACTCGCAGAAAAGACACCCGTATTAGAAGCTGCTAATTTGCAAGAGGACCTACGTCGTGCCGGTATCGAGCCATGGGCATGGGTAATTAATAATAGCATTGCTGCCACAAAAACAACCTCTGCCTTATTACATCAAAGAGCACTAAATGAGTTGGTGGAAATTAACACTGTGGCCAAACAACTTGCAAAACGCTACGCATTAGTACCGATGCTTCAGGATGAGCCTGTTGGTGAGGAGCGACTTCATCAGCTCGCCAGCGGTTGATAAGCACTCATTGAGTTCTCGGCCTAATGTGAAAAATGCGTGATAGTTTTTTGCATTTTGCTGTAGTTGGTTGGCACTTCGAATTTAGTGTATTAATTTAAATGAAGTAATCTCATTATTCTCAATTCATCACAGATATATCAACATGAAATCAAATCAATCAGTAGCACCCATGAGTATTTTTGAACGTTATCTCACGCTTTGGGTTGGGGTATGTATTGCCGTAGGAATCGCGTTAGGTCAACTTTCTCCCAATCTATTCCAATTGATAGGCGGCATGGAATTTGCGCAAGTTAACCTGCCTGTTGGCTTTTTAATTTGGGTGATGATTATTCCAATGTTAGTGAAAGTCGATTTTGGTGCGTTGCATGAAGTTAGAATGCATATCAAAGGGATTGGTGTGACTTTGTTCGTTAATTGGTTTGTAAAGCCGTTTTCAATGGCTTTTCTTGGGTGGTTATTTATCCGAAACTTGTTTGCTCCGATGCTACCTCCAGATCAGATCGACAGCTACATTGCTGGTTTAATTCTGCTGGCTGCAGCACCTTGTACTGCGATGGTGTTCGTCTGGAGTAGGCTCACTAATGGTGACCCATTGTTCACGTTGTCACAGGTGGCGTTGAATGACACCATTATGATTTTTGCGTTTGCGCCAATTGTAGCCTTATTGCTGGGTATGTCTTCCATCACTGTGCCTTGGGCAACATTGGTCACATCAGTAATGCTTTACATCGTTATTCCAGTGATGCTAGCTCAACTATGGCGTAAAGCTCTACTGAAGCGCGGGCAAAAGCACTTTGATGTAATGATGGAGAAAATTGGGCCATGGTCAATTACTGCACTTTTGATTACATTGGTCTTGTTATTTGCTTTCCAAGGACAAGCTATTTTAAAACAACCTCTGGTCATTGCCTTGTTGGCTGTTCCTATTTTAATTCAGGTTTTCTTTAACTCAGCCTTAGCTTATTGGCTCAACAAGAAGGTTGGAGAGAAGCACAGTGTTGCTTGCCCATCCGCACTTATAGGTGCAAGTAACTTTTTTGAGCTTGCGGTAGCCGCAGCAATCGGCATATTCGGATTTAATTCAGGCGCAGCATTGGCAACGGTAGTTGGTGTGCTAATAGAAGTGCCCGTCATGTTGTTGGTGGTTAAGGTGGTCAATAGTAGCAAAAGCTGGTACGAACAATCGTAATGGCGATAATCTTTTTCTTCAGTACAACCAAAATGGAATACTTTATCGGTTAGCTCGTAAAACCTCGCCGTTTAGGGCGAGGATGTAAGCGCAACGGCGAAGACGTTTAGGTTTAATAAAGCAAAAATTTGACAACCAAACATTCCATGCTAACTTGTAATGATGAAACGCCTGCAAGCCTACAAGTTTGAACTGATACCTAATGGCGAGCAAACTCGT
>Ga0207979_100124_pt1 | contig 45279 bp, 39 predicted proteins | sample LakWasM124_LOW14_2_FD_183936 | JGI IMG/M metagenome (GOLD analysis project Ga0207979, IMG submission 183936) | Freshwater sediment methanotrophic microbial communities from Lake Washington under simulated oxygen tension - Sediment Metagenome... | ecosystem: Environmental > Aquatic > Freshwater >...
CGTTGGCCTTGTTGCGGGCGAGGGGCGCGTGGCGCTTCTGGCTCTGGGTTGGCTGCTGGTGTAAATCCTTCAACGCTAACTCTTGGGATTTCGCGTTTAATCAGTTTTTCAATGTCTTTTAATAACTTAATTTCTTCTCTATCGACTAACGAAACTGCTGCACCACTACTGCCAGCGCGGCCAGTACGGCCAATACGGTGTACATAATCCTCTGGTACGTTTGGTAATTCAAAGTTCACTACTTGTGGCAATTGGTCAATATCTAAGCCACGCGCTGCAATGTCGGTTGCCACTAATACGCGCATACTACCGTCTTTAAATTGGGCAAGCGCCTTGGTACGCGCGCCTTGGCTCTTATTCCCATGAATCGCGGCTGCCTGAATGTCGTCTTTGATTAATTTCTCAGCTAAACGGTTTGCGCCATGCTTGGTGCGAGTGAATACCAACACTTGCTTCCAGTCGTGGTGTTTAATCAAGTGGCTTACTAAGTCACGTTTATGTGCTTGTGGCACCATATGCACTGTTTGCTCAACCAGTTCTGATGCTGTATTACGACGCGCAACTTCAACAAAACCTGGGTTGTGCAGTAAGCCATCGGCCAATGTTTTAATTTCTTCAGAGAATGTTGCTGAGAACAGTAGGTTTTGGCGTTGTTTTGGCAACATCGCGAGTATTTTCTTGATGTCACGGATAAAGCCCATGTCTAACATGCGGTCAGCTTCATCTAACACTAAAATCTCGATACCAGACAAATCAACATTCTTCTGATTGGCATGGTCCAGCAAGCGACCTGGTGTTGCGACTAGAATATCGAGCGGTTTTTTCAGTCTTGCAATTTGCGGATTAGCGTTAACGCCACCAAAAATGACAGTAGAAGTCAGTGGTAAGTATTTACCATAAGTTTTTACTGACTCTTCAATTTGTGCAGCAAGTTCACGTGTTGGCGTGAGCATTAAGCAGCGCGGACGGCTTTTTGCCACTTCTGCTAATGGCTTTTGGCTGAGTAGGTGCAAAATTGGTAAGGTAAAGCCTGCTGTTTTGCCTGTGCCCGTTTGCGCGCCAGCCAATAAGTCGCCACCAGTTAATACGAGTGGAATGGCATTGGCCTGAATTGGGGTTGGTGATGTGTAGCCTGCATCGCTAATTGCGCGCAAGATAGATTCAGATAAACCTAACGCATCAAAGTTAAGTGTGTTTGTTGTTTCAATAGTCAAAGTGTAGCTCCAGCTTGGAAATTTAGCGAAGTTCTGTATGAGTGGTTGAACGGTTAAACAGCTTGAGGCTAAGTGAAAAATGCCTGACGTAGTATTTTTGTACAGTGTTCAGGTTTATTGCACGATGCTATTTATTTCGCTCGCTGACTTTTTCAGCGCTTCTATCGCCAACCTATCACTATCAAAGCAACACCAATCGAGGGAGGCAACAGTAATCATCATTTATTTGTGTGAATAAAGATGAGAGGTAAAAAGACCGCTACGCTGATTGGTTGCGTAGGGCATTAGATTTTTCGTGATTATACGGTAGATTGAAATTAAAGCTAGATAAAAATATTTGGTCAAATGCCGGATACGAATGAAGTCATGCTAACGGCACAGGTGATGAGTGTTGTAGGTTGATACTCAGCATTTGTTGCTAGTGGTTGGCATGGTTATGACCATGCTCACGATCTAATATGCTGTAATAGTTTGAAGGTTCAAGCACTGTAGGAATGGGGTCTTCGTCAGTGTTGGGATGGTCTTTGCTGAAATGTAAGCCTCTGCTCTCTTTACGTTCAATCGCGCTTCTGACAATCAATTCAGCAACTTGTAGTAGATTTCTGAGTTCTATGAGGTCGTTACTGATTTTAAAGTTGCTATAAAACTCATGTACTTCATCACGCAGCATGTGGATGCGGTGCAATGCACGGCTCAGGCGTTTATCTGTGCGCACAATGCCAACATAATTCCACATAAATCGACGTAGTTCATCCCAAGTGTGGGTAATCAGCACTTCTTCATCGGCATCGGTCACTCGGCTCTCATCCCAATAGGGCAAGTTAGGTATTTTACGTGGTGGTTGATTGAGGATGTCTTCGGCCGCTGCTTTGCCAAACACTAAGCATTCCAATAAAGAGTTGCTTGCTAATCGGTTTGCACCATGTAAGCCAGTGCAAGAGGTCTCGCCTATCGCATATAAATGCTTAACGTCAGTTTGGCCTTTGTCATCTGTCATTACCCCCCCGCAGGTGTAGTGCGCCGCCGGGACAACAGGAATAGGCGTCTTGCTAATATCGATACCTAATTCTAAACAGCGCTTATAGATGTTTGGAAAATGTTCTTGAATGAAGTTGAGTGGTTTGTGTGAAATATCTAGATAAACACAGTCAAGGCCGCGTTTTTTCATTTCAAAGTCAATCGCGCGCGCCACGATGTCTCTTGATGCAAGTTCAGCGCGAGAGTCATGCTCAGGCATGAATCTAGTACCGTCTGGCAGTTTGAGCAAGCCACCTTCACCTCGTACTACTTCAGAGATTAAAAATGATTTAGCATGCGGGTGAAATAAACAAGTGGGGTGAAACTGGATAAACTCCATGTTTGCAACACGGCAACCAGCGCGCCATGCCATTGCCATGCCATCGCCAGTGCTAACATCTGGATTAGTGGTGTATAGATATACTTTTCCTGCACCGCCTGTGGCTAGTACAGTATTCTGCGCACCAATTGTAATTACTTTTCCAGTGTTGTTGTCCAGCACGTAAGCGCCAAGACATGCGTTGTCATCTGCAATTGTTTGATTGGGATTTTTCACCTTATGTGTCGTAATTAAATCTACGGCAATATGGTTCTCAAGCAAGGTGATATTGGGATGTTGTCTGACTTGGTCAGCGAGCGTGGTTTGAACCGCATTGCCGGTTGCATCTGCTGCATGGATAATGCGACGGTGACTGTGGCCACCTTCACGGGTTAAATGGTAATTGCTGTTGTCATTTTCACGCGTGAATTTGACGCCTCGTTCTATCAACCACTCAACTGTTTCTTTTCCGTGTTCAACGACTTTTTTGGTGACTGCTTCGTCACAAAGTCCCGCACCTGCGATTAGCGTGTCCTGAATATGCGCTTCCAATGAATCCTCATTGTTAAGCACTGCGGCGATGCCGCCTTGCGCCCAATTGCTGGCAGTATCGTTAATGCGACGTTTACTGACCAAGCAGATCTTTTTATGATCAGCCGTCCTCAGTGCAAGCGAAAGTCCTGCTAGGCCACTGCCAATAATTAAAACATCAAATTGCTGCATAATTTACGAGGATTGAGTGGAGGAGAGTTGAATTATTAGGAACTTCTGAGAGTGTATCGTGGTCATTATAAAAGGCAATAGAAATAACGTTGTAAACATAAATAAAGTAATCGTTTAATTTTATTTAAATGAAAAATTCTAAGCTGTGGAGGCGAACATAATGATACAACCCAGTAAAATTCAGGAATTAGCCCAATTTAACTTCATTCAACCTGCTAGCCAAGGTTATACTTATAGAAGTGAGAAATTTGATAATAAAATTGGACAAGCTAAAGTGGGTCTGGCAGAAGGGTTGCAAGTAGTGGCTACTGCGCCAGTTTCTGGTAATCGTGAAATTGATCACGAGCTTGTTTTGCGCGCGCAGCGTGGGGATAAGCGTGCGTTCGGACTGCTCGTTGATAAATATCAACGTAAATTGGCTCGTCTATTGTCACGCATGATTCGTGACCAAGCTGAAATTGAAGACGTGGTACAAGAGTCCTTCATTAAAGCCTACCGTGCATTGCCAAACTTTAGGGGCGATAGTGCCTTTTATACTTGGTTGTATCGTATTGGCATCAATACGGCAAAAAATTACTTAGTTTCTATGGGGCGTCGCCCAACTGTATCTACTGACATTGAAATCGAAGATGCTGAAAACTTTGATAGTGGTGATGAGTTACGTACGACAGAAACACCAGAATCTAGCATGATGACCAAGCAGATAGCACAAACCGTCAATGATACCGTTGAGGGCCTGCCTGAAGAGTTGAAAACGGCGATTACCTTACGAGAGATTGAAGGCTTGAGTTATGAGGAAATTGCTACGATCATGGGTTGCCCAATAGGTACAGTACGCTCAAGAATATTTAGAGCGCGCGAAACGATCTCGCTAAAATTAAGACCTTTATTGGATACGCCAGACAACAAACGCTGGTAATCGTACAGAAGCCAAAAGTAACAATGCATTGCTTGAGAGTGTATTAGGAGTTAATAATGAGTGAACAAATATCTGCTTTAATGGATGATGAAATCGCGGTAGACGATGCTGAGTATCTGATTACGTCTATCCATGTCAATAAGCAAGCTTCTCAGACTTGGAATCATTACCATTTAATTGGAGATGCGATGCGCGGAGATGTTGCTCTTCCTTCAGACTTTAAACAAAAGCTTATGCAGAAGATTGAGCAAGAACCTACTGTATTGGCGCCAAGCGCTTCGCAATCCAGTGTAAATAGAACGGAAATGCTTAAAGATAAATTGCCTGCGCGATGGTCAATCGCTGCATCTTTTGCTGCTGTCATGGTAGTGGGCTGGATGGCTCTGCAGCAACAGTCTCAAACTGATAGCCCATCGGCGGTGATAGAGGTGGCTGAGGTGTCAACAACGACCAATGAATCAATCCCCGCGGAGTATTTAACCGCACATCAATCATCAGCACCATCAACAAGTTCATACTACATACAATCGGTGAATTATTCAGAATGATTTTAATCAGTCGAGTTGTTTGGGCTAAATTTCTCGCAGGAATTACGCTATTTGCTTTGTGTGCGATGAGCTTGACTGGTCATGCTTCCACAGACGATGAGCTTTGGATTATGTTGCAAAAAGCTGCGGTTGCGGCGCGTGCTTTAAGTTATGAAGGCATTTTCGTCTGTCAAACTGCTCAGCAGTCTAAGTCTGTACAGATCACACATTTATTTGATGGGAAAAACGAATTTGCCAGAAACGTTGTCCTAGATGGTGCAACCCGTGAAGTATTAAGTCAGGGTAGCAATCTGATTATATACAACCAAAAAAATGAAAAAATAGTCATTGAAAAAAGACGTGGTCAGAACATGTTCCCGGCCATATTGCCGCTGAATTTTGATTCGATACGTGATAATTACACCCTGCATTCAAGTACTCAAGAACGAGTGGCTGATCGGCAAGCGCGAGTGCTATTCTTAGAGCCAAAGGATAGGCTACGTTATAGCTACAAATTCTGGATAGATAGTGAGTATGGCTTACTGTTAAAGTCTGTCAGGTTTAATCAGCGTAGTGAGGTCATTGAAAGCATTGGATTTAACCGCTTGTCATTGTTAAACTCAGTAGCATTAGATTGGTTTACACCGAAAATCGATAGCAAAAAGAACTACGTGATGGAGGATGAGCCAGTCATTCTTCCTGATGGAAAGCTATCGGTTACTTGGGAGATCAAAGAGTTGCCCGCAGGCTATCGTAAAGTAGATCAGATGGTGCGTATGGTGCCGGGTAAGCCTTATCCTATCATGCACATGATTTTTTCTGATGGTTTAGCATCAGTTTCCTTATTCATAGAGCCTACAAATAAAAGTGGTAAAACCAAGGTGGCACTCGTCACAACTGGAAGTACAAGCTTTTATGCGGGTGTTAATAATGGACATCTCGTCACAGCGGTAGGTGAAGTGCCCGAGGCAACTGTCGTGCAGATTGCAAACGCAGTGGTCATCAGTAAATAAATGTAAGGTTAGTTTTAGTCACACTATGATAGAAGAATATGCGGTAGTACTTCATTGCAAACAGGATGTCGCGGAGTTGGAAATTGAACGCAGGACTGCATGCGGCATTTGTGGGCAAAAACGAGGTTGTGGCAATGCAACTTGGGGAAAGTTGCTTGGTCATAAAAGTCACACATTTCAAGCGCAAAATACCATAGATGCAAAAGTGGGTGACAATGTCATTGTTGGCATCGATGAGCAGGTTGCGTTGAAATCTGTTTTTTTTCTTTATGTAGTACCGTTGTTGAGCCTAATCATTTTTTCAGTGTTAGCTGAAGCATTATTTGATCACCAGTTATACGTGGTATTTGCTGCGATATTAGGGCTGTTGATTGGTTTTGTCTGGGTTAAGTCACATCTGTCCGGTCGTGATAGGCATCACGCAATTATATTGCGCCAGGCGGATGCTATGCTATCTTGTGGTGCTAATAAAGAGGTTAAGGATATTTGATCCCCGGTGTGTTAATTATTTGATTTTTAAACTAAACGAGGTGAGTGGATGATGAGAAGTTGGCTTGCTGCAATGGCAGTTGTTTTGTTTTCTGCAGTGAATGTGAATGCTAAAGATTTGCCAGATTTTACCGAGTTGGCCGAAAAGCAAGGACCTGCTGTCGTCAATATTAGTATCACGCAAAGTATGCGCGCAAGTAATGTGCAGCTTCCTGGCATGTTAGGCGATGAGCAAATGCAAGAGTTCTTTAAGCGCTTTGGTATTCCTAATCTTCCTGGTCAAAATGGCGGCGCACAGCCTGAGTATAAATCTCAATCTTTAGGTTCAGGTTTTATTATCAGTCATGATGGTTATATTCTAACCAATGCGCACGTGGTGTCTGAAGCTGATGAAGTGATTGTTAAATTGTCAGACAAGCGCGAGTTTAAAGCAAAGATTATTGGTGCAGATAAACGTACTGATGTTGCATTAGTTAAAATTGAAGCAACAGGTTTGCCAAAAGTCGTGACTGGCGATCCAAACAAGTTAAAAGTGGGTGAGTGGGTAGCAGCGATTGGCTCTCCATTTGGTCTTGAGAACACCATGACTGCTGGTATCGTCAGTGCAAAAGGTAGAGCTTTGCCACAAGAAAACTTTGTACCTTTTATTCAAACCGATGTGGCCATTAATCCAGGTAACTCTGGTGGTCCATTGTTTAATCTCGCGGGTGAAGTAGTGGGGATTAATTCACAAATTTATAGTCGTAGCGGTGGTTCAATGGGCTTGTCATTCAGCATCCCCATTGATGTGGCGCTAGAGGTGACTAATCAGCTGAAAGCTTCTGGCAAAGTGACTAGAGGTTGGTTGGGTGTTGTGATTCAAGAGTTAAGTAAAGAACTCGCAGAATCTTTCGGTATGAGAAATACGAATGGCGCTTTGGTGGCTGGTGTTGAAAAAGGTGGGCCAGCGGACAAGGGTGGCTTGGAAGCTGGTGATGTGATTACTAAGTTTGATGGTAAGACGATTTCGAGCTCTTCTGATTTGCCTCGCGCGGTAGGTGTTGCTAAGCCAGGTAAAGCGGTACCTGTAGAAATCTTGCGTAAAGGTAATGAAAAGACATTGAGTGTCGCGATTGGTGAAATGCCATCGGACTCATCAGAGTCTGTACAAGCGAGTAAGCCTTCAGCGAAACAAGATGTGGATCGTATAGGTTTGATTCTAAAGGAACTAACGCCTCAGCAAAAGAAAAAGCTTAACGGTAAGAGTGGTCTATTAGTCATTGATGCTCAGGGCGCAGTCGCTCAGGCTGGTATTCGTCGCGGTGATGTCGTATTGGGCTTGAATAATACTGAAGTGCAAAGTCTTGAGCAGTTTAATAAGCAGTTGTCTAGTTTTGGCGCCGGTAAGACGATTGCCTTGCTAGTGCTGCGTGGCGAAAATACATTGTATGTACCAGTGAAAATTCCGGCCGCTAAGTAAATGTCATCTCACAGCATAATTAAGGGCATGCATAATCTATAGATGTTAATACTTTGAATTTGCTGTAAAATCCGAGCTGTTCGGTTAACAATAAGGGCGCCTAGTGCGCCCTTATTGTTAAGGCCGTATCTGTTCTACTTGAACAGCTCGTTAGTCGTCAATTTAGTCATTATTAAAAATTAAACATGAAAAATATTCGTAACTTTTCCATTATTGCTCACATCGATCACGGTAAATCCACCTTGGCGGACCGCATTATTCACTTGTGTGGTGGCTTGGCAGATCGTGAGATGGAAGCGCAAGTGCTTGATTCTATGGATATTGAGCGTGAGCGTGGTATTACGATTAAAGCGCAAACGGCAGCTTTGGAATATAAAGCAGATGATGGACAGATTTACCATCTGAATTTAATTGACACGCCAGGTCACGTGGATTTTAGCTACGAGGTTTCGCGGTCACTGTCAGCTTGCGAAGGCGCACTGCTGGTGGTTGATGCCAGCCAAGGTGTTGAGGCGCAAAGTGTAGCTAACTGCTATACCGCATTAGATTTGGGTGTTGAGGTGACAGCAGTACTGAATAAAATTGACTTGCCGTCAGCAGACCCTGATCGCGTGATTCAGGAAATTGAAGATGTGATAGGTGTGGATGCCTCTGATGCTGTGCGTTGTTCCGCAAAAACCGGTGTAGGTGTTCGTGATGTATTGGAAGCAGTGATTGCTAAAGTACCACCACCTGTGGGTGATGTCACTAAGCCACTAAAGGCCTTGGTCATTGATGCATGGTTTGACAACTATGTAGGAGTCGTGATGCTAGTGCGTGTGGTAGACGGCACACTTAAACCTAAAGATAAGATACGCTTGATGGCTACTGGCTCTGAGCATCTGTGTGAGCAGGTGGGTGTGTTTACACCAAAATCGCTACAAAAAACTTCATTGTCAGCGGGTGAGGTAGGCTTTGTGATTGCCGGTATTAAAGAGTTGGCTGCTGCTAAAGTGGGTGATACTGTGACTTTGGCTGGTAAGCCAGCAGCAGAACCGTTGGCAGGCTTTAAAGAAGTGAAGCCGCAAGTGTTTGCTGGCTTATATCCTGTTGAGTCAAACCAGTTTGAAGCTTTGCGTACCGCGCTGGAAAAGTTGAGTTTGAATGATGCGTCTTTGCTGTTTGAGGCCGAAAACTCAACGGCATTGGGTTTTGGTTTCCGATGCGGTTTCTTAGGCTTGTTGCACATGGAGATTGTGCAAGAACGCTTAGAGCGCGAATACGACATGGACCTGATTACCACAGCGCCAACAGTTGTATATGAGCTATTGCTCAAAAATGGCGAGGTGCAGCAAATTGAAAATCCATCACGCTTGCCTGAGCCATCACGTATTGAAGAAATTCGTGAGCCTGTGATTATCGTAAATTTGTTGATGCCACAAGATTATGTTGGCCCAGTGATGACCTTATGTAATGGCAAGCGAGGTATTCAGCGCAATATGCAGTACTTGGGTCGTCAGGTGATGTTGAGCTATGAAATGCCATTGAATGAAGTTGTATTAGATTTCTTTGATCGATTGAAATCTGTATCACGTGGTTATGCAAGTATGGATTACGAGTTTTTAGAGTTCCGTGCGGCTGATTTGGTTAAGTTAGATATCATGGTGAATGGTGAGCGTGTTGATGCCTTGAGTTTAATTGTACATCGCAGTAATAGTGTTTATCGAGGTCGTGAAGTTGCGGCAAAAATGCGTGAATTGATTCCGCGTCAAATGTTTGATGTGGCAATTCAGGCGTCGATAGGCGCTAATATCATTGCGCGTGAAACTGTGAAAGCTATGCGTAAAAACGTGATTGCAAAATGTTATGGTGGTGATATTACACGTAAGCGTAAGTTGCTTGAGAAACAAAAAGAAGGTAAGAAACGCATGAAGCAAGTGGGTAACGTTGAAATCCCACAAGAGGCGTTTTTAGCCATTTTAAGAGTTGAAGATAAATAAAAGCTATTTAAACAAAAGCCATATATAAACCAAAGTTAAAACAAATAAGAAAATAGGGTAAAACGCCATGATGTTCGCGCTTTTCATGATAATCGTATTGCTGGTGACAGGGCTAATATGGCTATTGGATAGTTTAGTATTAAGTAAAAAACGCCCAGCGGGGGTAGATGAGCCGGTTATCGTTGAATATGCCAAAAGCTTTTTCCCTGTCATTCTCGTGGTATTTTTAATTCGCTCATTTGTTGTCGAGCCATTCAAAATACCATCAGGTTCAATGATGCCTACTTTGCTGGCAGGTGATTTTATTTTAGTAAACAAGTTTACTTATGGATTGCGTGTTCCAATTTTAAACAATACTTTCTTAAAGGTTAATCAACCCGCGCGTGGTGATGTGATTGTGTTTCATTATCCACCTAATCCCTCTATTGATTACATCAAGCGTGTTGTTGGCTTGCCTGGCGATAAAGTTGGCTACCAAGACAAGCGTTTAACCATTAATGGGCGTCCAGTCGAGGTTGAAGATGCTGGTTATTACGAGTATGTCATGTCTGGCCTTAATGTTGTTGAAGCCAAACAATATCATGAGCAGTTAGGCGCGAAAAAACATGATATTTTAGTGCATGATGTGATTGGTAGTTATGACGTAGACACAATTGGTGCTAAATTTGCAGAGGGTGAAGAAGTGACTGTCCCAGATGGACATTATCTAGCGATGGGGGATAATCGTGACAATAGTTCGGATAGCCGTGTATGGGGGTTTGTGCCTGAACAGAACCTTGTTGGTAAGGCGTTTTTTATCTGGATGAACTTTGATCAGGGGTCTAGAATTGGTAATAAGATAAATTAATTTTAAGCTGTATCAACGTCAATCAGTATGGAGATAAGCATGATAAACAAATCGATGAATATGAAAAGTGCAAAAAATCAACATGGCGCAACATTACTTGGCATGCTCATAGTTGGCATGTTTATCGTATTTGTTGCTTTAATTGTCATGAAAGTGACACCAGCTTATATTGAGTTTATGTCGGTAAAAAAAGTATTAAAATCGATGCAGGATGAATCACTAGCTACAATGACTAACAAGGAAATCAAAGACTCATTTAATAAGCGTGCCTCTACTTCATATGTAGAGGTAGTGACCGGCGCTGATCTTGTGATTGAAAAAGGTTCGAGTGGTACGGTAGTGATGGTTGACTATGAGGTCGTCAAGCCCATTATTGGTAATGTGAGTGTGCTGATTGATTTTTCAGCCCGTAGTGATGGTAAGTAGTGTATTTTAGAAATATAAATAAGCAGCGAATTTTTGGTGGTGTTGATGTCTAAACAAGACTTATTAAAGCGCTTGTCGCATCAATTTGTGAATGAAAACTTGTTAACTCAAGCGCTCACTCACAGGAGTTACGCTGGACTCAATAATGAGCGTCTTGAGTTCTTGGGTGATGGCGCTCTAAACTTTATTATTGCCCATCAGTTGTATCAGCGGTTTCCAAAACTGGCAGAGGGCGATCTTAGTCGACTGCGAGCACAGTTGGTGAAAGAGGCAACTTTGTCAGAAATTGCCTTATCACTCAATCTTGGTGATGCTTTGTTATTAGGTGAAGGCGAGCTTAAAAGTGCAGGTTGGCGCAGGCCTTCCATCTTAGCAGATGCGCTCGAGGCGATTATCGGCGCAGTTTATCTAGATAGTGGCTTTGAAGCCGCCCAGACCTTTGTGCTAGGGCTTTATGCAAATAAGTTAGAGACGATTGATCCTAAAGTGATTGATAAAGATCCTAAGTCCTTGTTGCAAGAGTTGTTGCAGAGTAGAAAAATCGCAGTTCCTGAATATACAGTGACCCATACCAGCGGTGAAGCGCATGAGCAAAAGTTCGTCGTGGAATGCTTGGTTGAGAAACATCAAATTCGCACAGTAGGTGGGGGTCGTAGCCGTCGCATTGCTGAACAGCAGGCAGCAGAACTCGCTTTGCTTGCGTTAAATAAACTCCATATTGGAAAAGTTAAAAAATGACAGATATTAATCAAGAGCTTGAAGTGCAGGCTGTGACTGCTTTCAACGGTCCCTATAAGTGCGGTACGGTGGCCATTGTAGGGCGTCCGAATGTGGGTAAATCCACGTTACTAAACCATATTTTAGGCATGAAGCTCGCTATTACTTCACGCAAGGCACAAACAACACGCCACCGCTTATTGGGGATACACACCACAGATGATACGCAGTATTTATTTGTGGATACGCCTGGTTTTCAGCAAAAGCACTTAAACACATTAAACAAAGGTCTTAATAAGACAGTCACACAAGTACTGACAGAAGTAGATGTCGTGCTGTTTGTGATTGAGCCAATGAAGTTGGGAGAAGCAGATCGCAAAGTGTTGCAGTTGTTATCAGATAAAACACCAACTATTTTAGTGGTCAATAAGTTAGATTTGATGGGTGATAAAGGCAATGTATTGCCATTGATTCAAGATTTTGACTTGGAGTTCCCGTTTTCAGAAATCGTGCCAGTGAGTGCCAAGAAGAGCCTGAATTTAGATGAGTTATTAAAATCTATCCGCACTTATTTGCCTGAGCAAGAGGCAATATATTCTGAAGATGAGTTGACTGATAAGAATGAGCGTTTTCTTGCGGCAGAACTAGTGCGTGAGAAAATATTTAGGTTACTAGGCGATGAAATTCCATATTCAGTCGCTGTGGAAGTTGAAAAATTTGAAGTGGTAGGTAAATTGCGCCGTATTTTTTGCGCCATTATTGTGGACAAAGAAAGCCAAAAACCAATGTTGATTGGTAAAAACGGCGAGAAGCTCAAGCAAATTTCCACTGAAGCCAGACAAGACATGGAGAAATTGTTTGGTGGTAAAGTGTACCTGGAAACCTGGGTAAAAGTTAAGGGCGGTTGGGCTGATGATGCCCGTGCGCTAAAATCCTTAGGCTATTAATACGCTAGTAGAGATGTAAGTAGAGACCCTATGGCCTCGGTGAGTACACATCGTCAGGATAATCAAGCCGTTTACGTGCTGCATACTTATCCTTTTAAAGAAACCAGCTTAGTGGTTGAGTTGTTTGCGCGTGACTTTGGGCGCGTAGCAACCACAGCCAAAGGCGCACGGCGCCCACGTTCTGCTATGCGCGGTATGCTGCAAGCGTTTCAACCGATGCTAGCTACTTGGTCTGGTAAATTAGAGCTTAAGACATTACACAGTCTTGAATGGAACGGTGTGCTACTACTGTTACAAGGGGAGGCGTTGATGTGTGGTTTTTACCTCAATGAGTTACTGTTGAGGTTATTGCCACGAGAAGACCCGCATGAAGCTTTGTTTGAGTACTATGCTGATACATTAAAGACCTTGGCGATTAGTCATGATTTAGCCACAACACTGCGCCGTTTTGAGTTGAAATTTTTGCAAGAATTGGGTTACGCAATCCCACTGCATGTAGATGCTAACGATACGCCTGTAGTAATGCAGCAGCATTATCGTTATGAAGCCGAGCATGGTGCATACCCATTACGTGGTGCATTAACACGCCATGAAAACGGTGTGCAACTATCGGGTAAAACATTAATTGATATGTCAAACGATGATTATCGTGATGAGCAAACACAACAGCAAAGTAAGCAATTGATGCGTTATTTATTAGCGCATTACTTAGGTGACAAGCCTTTGCATACGCGACAATTGTTAATTGATTTACAGGGCTACTGACTAACTTATTGAGACAGCTCAATGCTAACTTAGTATCAGGGCTGGCATAATATTACGATTTATAAGGTTATAAAATCATGATTAAATTAGGTGTTAATATTGATCACGTTGCAACGATTCGTCAGGCACGTGGCACTAAATATCCTAGTGTAGTACAAGCGGCATTGCGTGCAGAACAATCTGGTGCGGATAGTATCACGCTACATTTGCGCGAAGATCGCCGTCACATGCAAGACGCAGACATCTTTGCATTGCGTCCACTATTGCAAACCAAAATGAATCTAGAGTGTGCAGTGACCGATGAAATGCTGGATATCGCGATTAAAGTGATGCCACAAGATGTATGTTTAGTGCCAGAGCGTCGTGAAGAGCGCACTACTGAAGGTGGGCTGGATGTGGTTACCCATTTTGACAAAGTTAAACATGCGGTACAAAAACTAAGCGATGTGGGTATTCGTGTGTCATTATTTATTGCACCTGATTTAGCGCAGATCGACGCAGCGGTTAAGACTGGTGCGCCAGTGATTGAATTGCATACTGGGACTTTTGCAGATGCCGAAATCGAGCGTGTGCAAATTGCAGAACTTGATCGTATCGAGCGCGCACTGCATCATGCAAAGGATGCGCGTTTGGTGGTTAATGCCGGTCATGGCCTGCACTATCATAATGTACATCATGTTGCGCGCATGTATGGCTTTGAAGAGCTGAATATAGGCCATGCGATTGTGGCGCATGCCTTATTTGTCGGTTGGGATAATGCTGTACGTGAAATGAAATCTTTGATGAAAGAGTTTGCACCTAAGTAGCACTCTGATAAAAGCTAAAAGGCGATTAATGATTTTTGGAATTGGTACAGATGTGGTTGAAGTCGCACGCATTAACGACTCTGTTGCAGAGTTTGGTGATACGTTCGCAAAAAAGATTTTGGCAGAAAGTGAAATGCTAAGTTATCAGCAGTCCAATATTAAATCTCGTTTTTTAGCAAAACGGTTTGCTGCAAAAGAGGCTTTTTCTAAGGCGCTCGGCACCGGGTTAAGAGCTCCTGCCACTTTGCAGAATATCGCAGTTTCCCATGATGATTTGGGTAAGCCTATTTTAGTGCTGGCGCCCGTGCTACAAGCATTTTTAGATTCAAAAAATATCAATAAAACACACATTAGTATTAGCGATGAGAAAAATTTAGCTGCTGCATTTGTTGTGTTGGAAATGTAATGGCAGCAACTACGATCGATTTGAATGTACCAGATATTGCGCGTCGTTTTGGAGGCGTTGCTCGGCTGTATGGTGCAGATGGTTTGGCTAAGTTGCAGTCATCGCATGTTTGTGTAATTGGTATTGGTGGCGTGGGAAGTTGGGCTGCCGAGGCTTTAGCACGCAATGCGGTAGGGACAATTACTTTAATCGATCTGGATAACGTAGCGGAGTCTAATGTTAACCGTCAGCTCCATGCCTTAGATCATACCTTCGGCAAAGCCAAGGTCACTGCAATGCGCGAGCGTATTCTGAGTATTAACCCGTTCGCACAAGTGCATGAAATTGAAGATTTTGTGACTGTTGAAAATGTCAGTGTGATGCTAAATGCGCCGTATGATTATGTCATTGATTGTATTGATGATGCCAAAGCGAAAATAGCAATCGCGGCTTATTGTCGACAGCACATGCTGGGCTTAGTCACAGTAGGTGCAGCAGGTGGTAGGCTTGACCCTACACGTATTCAAGTGGCTGATTTGGCTCATGTGTCTGGTGATCGTTTATTGGCGAAAGTGCGTAACCAGTTGCGCCGAGACCATCAGTTTCCTAAAGCGACTAATTCAAAAAAATCTGATAAATTTGGAATACAGGCAGTCTATTCCGATGAAGAAGTAATTAAACCTAATAGCACTTGCGATATAGAGACTAATACTGGAGTGACAGGGCTTAACTGTGCGGGTTATGGGTCTAGTGTGTGTGTCACAGCACCATTTGGTTTTACTGCCACAGCTTTTGCCCTTAAAGCTTTATTAGCTAAGTAAATATGGGCTGATTTAATATCTCTGTATTTTCTTTAGCTAAACGCGCATGATTGATACGCATCGTCGCCCGATAGATGTAAATCATAAATGGGTGGATATATGAAATTAAGTGACTTCTTAAATCAGTCTTGCGCTAACCTGAATCATGCTGGTCAGTTATCACGGTTAATCTTGAGCATTGCCGATGCTGGTAAGCAGATTGCAGCTTTGGTTGCAAAAGGTAAGCTAGCCGGCGTTACAAATAAGCTTGATATTATCAATGTGCAGGGTGAAACCCAAATGCAGTTGGATATCAGCAGTCATGATGTTTTCATCGATTGTTTATCAACCACGAAATTAGTGGTTGGTGCAGTGTCTGAAGAGTTAGCTTCCCCTTATTACTTTGACGGCTACGCTGTAGATACCCCATATTTAGTATGTTTTGACCCGCTTGATGGTTCTTCAAATATTGCATTTGATGGTGTGGTTGGTTCTATTTTTTCTGTACTACCTGCACCCATGAATGCTGAGCGCAGTGAGGCCATGTTTTTACAACAAGGTATTCATCAGATTGCCGCTGGCTATGTGCTGTACGGGCCTGCTACCATGCTAGTGATTACGCTAGGGGCTGGCACACATGCTTTTACCTTAGATCCAGATACACATGTATTTGAATTAACGCACCCTGATTTACAGATTCCAGCACATTATCCAGAGTTTGCAATTAACGCCAGTCGGCAACGTTTTTGGGAGGCGCCGATGCAGCAATATATTGCTGACTGTATGGCTGGTGAAGAGGGTGTTCGGCAATGTAATTTTAATATGCGATGGATGGCTAGCATGGTGGCAGATATTCACCGCATATTAATGCGAGGTGGCGTATTTCTTTATCCAAAAGATCGCCAAGTAACAGACCGAGCAGGTCGGTTAAGATTATTATATGAAGTGAACCCGATGAGTATGTTAATTGAGCAGGCTGGCGGGAAAGCCAGCACGGGTCGTGCATCCGTGTTAGGTTTACAACCGACACAGATTCATCAACGTGTACCTGCTATATTAGGGTCTATAAAAGAAGTCGATTTAATTGATCAGTATCATCAGCGGTGAGGTTTTTAAACTGAGTTGTCATTAAGGGGCGTTCTATGGCGATGATATCTTTAAGGCAATTATTAGATCATGCCGCCGAGCATGATTACGGGTTGCCTGCATTTAATATCAATAATATGGAGCAGATACACTCGATTCTGCTGGCAGCCAATGAGGTAGATAGTCCTGTTATTTTACAAGCTTCTGCTGGTGCACGCGGCTATGCAGGTGAGCCATTTTTAAGGAAAATGGTTGAGGCTGCGATTGAGCAATACCCGCATATCCCTATTTGTATGCATCAAGATCACGGTGCATCACCTGCGGTGTGCCAAATGGCTATACGGAGCGGATTTTCTAGTGTGATGATGGATGGGTCATTATTGTCTGATGCTAAGACCCCGGCTAGCTATGAATACAATGTGGAGGTAACTAAGCGCGTAGTCGAGTTTGCACACGCCGTGGGCGTTTCTGTTGAGGGTGAACTGGGTTGCTTAGGCTCGTTAGAAACTGGGCAGGCAGGTGATGAAGATGGTAGCGGTGCAGCAGGCGTGTTGAACGAATCACAATTGCTGACAGATCCTGATGAGGCGGCGGCCTTTGTGGCTGCAACTAAAGTGGATGCATTAGCCATCGCCATCGGAACCAGTCACGGTGCTTACAAATTCAGCAGGCCGCCCACAGGAGATACACTTGCTATTGATCGCATTAAAGCGATTCACGCACGTATCCCTAATACACATTTAGTGATGCATGGCTCCTCTAGCGTTTCACAAGACTCATTGGAGATGATTAGGAAATATGGCGGGAAAATCAAAGAAACCTATGGAGTGCCAGTATCGCAAATTGTAGAAGGCATTAAAAATGGCGTGAGAAAAGTGAATATAGATACGGATATACGCTTAGCCATGACCGCAGCAATTAGAGAAAGCATGGCCTTGCACCCAGAGGATTTTGATCCGCGTATCTATTTTAAATCCGCCATCTTGGCTGCACAGCAATTATGTAAAGACCGTTTTGAAGCATTTGGAAGTGCTGGGCGTGCTAGCCAGATTAAAGTGGTATCAATGGAGCAGATGGCTGCGCGCTATACTGGGCTTAATCAATGAACAGTTCGCGGCGAGGCTTGATTGTAGGTAATTGGAAACTGCATGGAACCCTTGAAGGTAATCGAGATTTATTGTTGCAGTTAATAGCCAACTTTAAAGATTTAAATGCAGTCGATTTTGCAGTATGTTTACCTTATGTGTATCTGTTTCAAGCGCAACAGCTACTGGCTGGTAGTAATATTCTGTGGGGATCGCAGAATGTGAGTCAATATGATGAAGGTGCCTACACCTCTTGCATTTCAGCCGCCATGATTGCAGAATTTGGTTGTCAATATGTGATTCTTGCGCACTCTGAGCGACGAATGCTGAGGCTGGAAAGTTATGAAGTGACTGCTCAGCGTCTTTTACGCGCATTAGAGGGCGGCTTAACGCCAATTTACTGTGTAGGTGAGGCGCAAGCTGAACGTGATGCAGGGTTGGCTGAAGATACGGTTAAGAAGCAGGTGCTCAACATGTTGCACAGTTTGGATGACGATGCGTTTGCTCGTGCCAAACAATATAATATGGTTGTGGCTTATGAGCCAGTCTGGGCGATCGGTACGGGTCAACATGCAAGCCCGCAACAAGCACAATCAATGCATGCTTATATCCGGCAACTGATTGCCACCAGAGCGCCTGATTTTGCAAAGCACATACGGATTATTTATGGCGGAAGCCTAAGCGCTGATAATGCAGATGCAATGCTGAAAATGCCTGATATTGATGGTGCATTACTTGGGCGCTCTGCATTAGTAGCAGAAGCGTTTACAGAAATTGGCCGTATCGCTAATGACTTAGCTTTAGAAGCGCATCAGTAAGCCTAAATACTGAACCTATAGTAAAGGCAGTAGTCATTGTTAAATGTCTCAAGCCACCCATCTTTCATTTAAAGGTAATAAATCTTATCTTCCTAGCAAACTTTGCGTGCAATGTGGACGCACCATGACATGGCGTAAGTCATGGTCTAAAAATTGGGATTCTGTTAAATACTTTTCAAACACATGTAAGCAAAGCACAAAAAAATGATGAGAAATGTAATCGTGATATTGGGTGACCAACTCAATTTGGATAACCCAGCATTAGAAGGGTTTAACCATCAGCAGGATATGGTGTTGATGATTGAGGCGCCAAATGAGTCGACGCATGTATGGTCACACAAAGCACGTATTGCATTGTTTTTATCAGCGATGCGTCATTTTGCAGAAACCTTGCAAGGTCAGCATTATCCCTTATGCTATTTAAAGCTAGGTGATCATGATTATATTGATTTAGCCAGTGCATGGTTAGCTTTGCTATCAGAATATGACCCGCAACAAATCATCGTTTGCGAGACGGGAGATTATAGAGTTTTAAAAGTGCTAGAGGATTGTGCATCAACATTAAATAAACGGCTGATTGTGCGAGATGATACGTTTTTCTTATGTAGCCAGGCGGACTTTAAGCGTTGGGCCGGACAAGGTAAACAGTTGCGCATGGAGTATTTCTATCGATACATGCGCAAACGCTACCAAGTGTTGATGGCGGGTGAAGAGCCTATTGGTGGAAAGTGGAATTATGACCACGAAAACCGGAAATCTTTTAGTAAGGATGGCCCACAAAACATTCCAGCTGTTCCCCAGTTCGAAATAGACCAAATTACTCAAGCAGTTTTTGCTGATGTTGAGCGATTTTTTCCAGAGCACCCTGGCAAGCTGGATCATTTCTGTTGGCCAGTCACACGAGCGCAAGCACTATTATTTTTGCAACACTTTATAGCGACTAAATTAGTTGATTTTGGTGTGCATCAAGATGCAATGTGGCAAAGTGATTTAGCCTCAGGTGCGTTTTTATGGCACTCATTATTAGCCTCATCCCTCAATTTAAAACTGCTGCACCCAAAAGAAGTGATTGACGCAGTAGAGCAAGCTTATGAAAAAAACAATTTACCTTTAGCCAGCGTAGAGGGGTTTGTTCGGCAAATACTAGGGTGGCGAGAGTTTATCCGAGGACTATATTGGTTAGATATGCCTGCCATGGCTCAGGCTAATCACTATGAGCATCAGCGAGATTTACCAAATTGGTACTGGACAGGTAAAACCAATATGAATTGCATGCGTCAAACCATTACGCAGACTATGCAGTATGGATACGCACATCATATTCAGCGCCTCATGGTAACGGGAATGTTCGGTTTATTAGCAGAAATTGAGCCTAAACAAGTTGCAGATTGGTATTTAGCAGTCTATGTTGATGCGGTCGATTGGGTTGAGTTACCCAATGTAATCGGTATGGCTTTACACGCGAATGGTGGAAGATTTACAAGCAAACCTTACATTGCCAGTGGCGCTTACATTAAGCGCATGAGTAATTACTGCAATAGTTGCAGTTATCAGCCAGAGATTAAAACTTCTGCAAAAGCTTGCCCTGTGACTACGCTATACTGGAACTTCCTCATCAAGCATGAGCAAGTGATGCTTAACAATCCAAGAACAGTGCTAATGGTTAAAAATCTTAATCGATTTAATCATGAAGAAAAGACATTGATTCAACAGAAAGCTCAGCAGGTCTTACATGCACTTGATGAAATTTAAGAGTATATTGATGCAAACTAGGTATTGATGGCTTATGTGAATTTTCATGATACTGTCATAATTGGCAACTATGCTGAATGAAATAATTAATTAAAAAATATCATGCGTTCAGTTAACTCTCCTCTCAAATTACTCAATCGAGATATCAGCATACTTGCGTTCAATGCGCGTGTGTTGAGTCTTGCGCAAAACACAGAGTATCCTCTGTTAGAGCGTTTACGTTTTCTTTGTATCGTATCATCTAATCTGGATGAGTTTTTTGAAGTGCGCGCTGCACCACATGTGGATGCTATGCGTGATAATGAAAAAAAGACAGATGTTAATGTCCAAAGCTATTTAGAGATATCTAAAGCTGCCCATACCCTAGTGGAAAAACAGTATGAAATCTTTAACACAGATTTAATGCCTGCTTTAGCTAGTCAGGGTGTACATTTGGTCTCTCATGGTGACCGCACAATCGAGCAAAAGCGTTGGGTAGCACGTTATTTTGAGTCTAATGTCCGTCCTTTATTGGTGCCGGTTGCACTTGACCCGTCCCATCCTTTTCCGCAGGTTGCCAACAAATCACTCAACTTTATTGTGTCATTAGGTGGCACAGATGCTTTTGGTCGCAATAATAATATTGCCATTGTGAAAGTGCCAAGAGCGCTACCTCGATTAATTAAACTGCCCAAAAATCTCAGCGGCAAGCAACAAAAATTTGTTTCCTTGTCTAGCATCATACGTGCACACTTAGCTAGCTTATTCGCCGGCCGAGAAGTGCTGTGCTTCTCACAGTTTAGGGTGACCAGACACTCAGATTTAGCTGTTGATGAAGAGGATGTTAAAAACTTGCGCACTGCCCTCCGAAAAGGCCTAGTGCAACGGCACTTTGGTGAGGCTGTGAGGCTAGAGGTATCACATGGATGTGATGAAAAGTTAGCGAAATTACTCTTACAACAATTTGACTTACCTAAGCAATCGCTTTATCGCGTGAATGGTTTGGTGAACTTAGCGCGCTTGATGCAATTAGCAGATTTAGCTGAGGGTGATCATCTTAAATTTAAGCCTTATGAGCCACAAATCAGCCAGCAGTTAGTGCCGAATCAATCATTTTTCACCCAGCTTAAACAGCAAGATATTCTCATTCATCAGCCCTACGAGAGCTTTGAATCGGTGATTGATTTCTTGCGTGAAGCGGTGAACGACCCGGATGTGCTTTCCATCCAGCAAACTATCTACCGCACAGGTTCAGACCCGCGCATGCTTAAACTACTACAAGAGGCTGTGCGCCGTGGTAAAGAAGTGATGGCCGTTGTTGAGTTGAAAGCCAGGTTTGACGAAGAGGCAAATATTAACTGGGCAGAAGATTTAGAGTCTGTCGGTGCACAAGTGGTCTATGGTATTGTAGGGCTGAAAACACATGCAAAAATGTTGCTGGTCATGCGCCGTGAGGCAGGTGGACTTAAATATTATGGACATGTTTCTACTGGCAACTATAACCCGCGCACAGCGCGTTTATATACCGATGTGAGTATGCTGACGGCCGATGCGCAGATTACTCGTGATATGGAGCATTTGTTTAGACATATCGCTAGCCAAGTAAAACTACCTCGCATGCAGAAATTGCTGGTTGCACCTTTTAATTTGCATAAACAGATGCTTGCCAAGATTAGGTCTGCCGAGCTTAGTGCAAAAGCTGGCAATGCTGCTTCCATTATTTTAAAAATGAATGCATTAACTGATGAAGCTCTAGTGAAGGCATTGGTAAAAGCAGGGCGTGCCGGTGTACAAATTGATCTGATTCTACGCGGTGCTTGTATTTTACCGATTGATGCACCTGGACTAGAGGGGCGCATTCGTGTCCGTTCAGTCATTGGGCGATTGCTAGAACATTCCCGCGTGTTTTATTTCAAAATTGCAGAGGTTGAGCACATGTGGCTATCCAGCGCAGACTGGATGAATCGTAACATGATGCGTCGCGTAGAAATTGCATGGCCAATTACTGATGCAAAAAATCGCGGGCGTATCTTGCAAGAGTGCTGCCAAATGTATTTAGACGATAATCATGATGCTTGGATATTAAATGCAGATGGTAGTTACCAGCCTATTGCATCACAGATGCATAGTCGAACCAAGTCGGGTGAGCCTGTTCGTATTTATAGCGCACAATTACAACTTTTGCAGAAATATACGGATTAAATAAACTGGTTAAATCAATCATGGCGAACTTAATCATTTGGCGACATGCCGAGGCAGAGGCGCAAAGTGAATCAGGTCACGATAGTGACCGTGCATTAACCAAACGCGGTCATAAGGATGCTGCCAAAGTTGCCAAATGGCTACATAAACACATGCCGGATCAAGTAGACCTACTGTGCAGTCCTGCACAACGTTGTTTGCAAACTGCACAAGCTTTGCATGATTTAAACCATGCTGAAATCAAAATAGCTGATTTTTTAAGTGTGGATAGCAATGTTGCGCGCATCATTAAAGATATATCAAATCTGAGTGACACTCAAACCATCTTAATGGTAGGGCATCAGCCTAATCTTGGTTGGTTAATCAGTAAGTTTTTGGGCGCAAACGAAAGTGCATGTACGGTTAAAAAAGGCGCTGTTTGGTGGTTAAAGCAGCGCAAAGTTGGTCACTCGTCACATTATTATATTCATGCGGTTATTCAACCTCATTTTTAAACACTCAGTATTGTCTCTTGAGAAAATTTCATCGATAGGCGTGGTAGTTATCTAGCCGTACATACTTGTATACACTAATGTTTAACTGTGTTAACTTAGTGCTGTAGGCATATTACGATGCATGTATTTGATGATCTTAATAGCTGACCTATTTATACCATTTCAGTGAGCTAAAAGATTTAAAGCGTCTTTCTAACTAAATTTTATGGATGTTTAGAAATTTTAATGATAAGGAGTACTTACTATGGTTTTAGTTAAACGTTTTTTCAGTGCCTTTCTTGCGGCTTCAATTTTATTTACAGGGTCTATTCAAACAGTGCAAGCTGCGATGATTAGTTCAGAGCAAGTGGCTGAGCAAGCTTTTACAGGGTCTGCTGATCAAGATCGTGCGCGTATTATCAGTGCATTGTCACGTGAAGATGTTCAGGTTGCGCTAGTAGAGCGTGGCATTGATCCAGTACAAGCGCGTGAGCGTGTTGCGTCATTAACAGACGAAGAAGCGAGTGCAATGGCATCACAAATTGAAAATGCACCTGCTGGCGGTATTATTGGTGCGATTGTCTTAGTGTTCCTCGTGTTGTTGTTAACTGATATTTTAGGCTTTACTAAAATCTTCCCGTTCACACGTTCTATTCGTTAATCAAAAGCGCAATTCGCTTTAGGTAGTGTAGATTGGTAGCCAGCATGTTTCGCAATTTACTCATGCTGGCTTTCTTTTTGTTATTGAATGCATGTGCAGCAACAGGTGTGCGTGAGACAGTGCAAAATAAAGACCTTCCTAGGCAACACGAGCTAACAAAAACACCGTTTTTCCCACAAGAGTTATATCACTGCGGTCCAGCTGCATTAGCAACTGCACTCAATGCGATTGATATCAATGTGACACCAGATCAGCTGGTGCCAGAAGTCTACATCCCAGCTCGTCAAGGTAGTTTACAAATTGAAATGTTGGCTGCGTCGCGTAGACACGGCGCTTTATCTGTGAAAGTTGCACCTAGGTTAGATGCTGTTTTGAAAGAGGTTGCTGCAGGTAACGTAGTGGTGGTGATGCAAAATTTGGGCTTATCATGGGCACCATCTTGGCATTATGCAGTGGTCGTTGGCTACAATCTTGAGCAGGAGAAAATCTGGTTACGCTCTGGAACATTCGAGCGGTTCGAAATGACATTAAGTACCTTCCAAAGGACTTGGGCGCGAAGTGAGTATTGGGCATTCGTTGCATTAAAACCAGGTAGCTTACCTGCAAGTGATGACCCAGATGCAGTCGCAAAGGCAATCGTTGCTTTCGAAAAGAATTCAAATAAGAAAGATGCTTATTTATCCTATGATGCTGCCGTTAAGCGGTGGCCCAATCATTTGGTCCTACTCATGGGGCTTGGTAACAGTGCCTATGCGCTAGGAAACTATTCACATGCAACTAGCGCTTTTCGTGATGTAACTGCTGCACATCCAGACTCTGCAGCAGCACACAATAATTTAGCCAATATGCTGATGATGCTAGGCGATGCTAAGGCTGCCAAACTTGCTGCAGAAAAGGCCCTAACGTTAGTTGGAGATGATCAGGCAATGCGGGTGCAAATTGTAAAAACGATTGAAGAGATAAACGGCTACACAGTTAAAAATCCGCATTAATTACATTCGAATTGTTGCAAGAAGTGATTTGATATGATTTTGCGGTCACTACAGTATTACACTTGTGTGCTGAAATGTATCACTTTTTTTATTGCCAGCATTCTGATTAAATGCGTCTTGCAGCGCGCGATTCAGGTGGATTAACCCGTACAAATCGCGCGACATACAACATACTTTATTTCTTTTTTGGTCTGCCTGTTTTAATCGCAGGCACTTTGCTCATGGCGGCTTTCAATGCTGCATCTGTCATTGCAGTTAATTGCATGATGCCTGCACGTAGTAACTCGCTTTTTTTGGCAGGTTGTCCTAATTTAGTTAGGCGCTCTTTTAATACAGAGAATTGTGCGTACTCTGTTTTAGGCATAGTAAAGCTGTCACGCTCCATTTTCAGTTTAGGAGTTTTTTCTTTCACCGTTTTTGTTTTCTCAGTTTTTTTTGGCATAGCAACTGATGCTTTTACAGTTGTCTTGCTTGCTGGCGTAGTTTTTACTGTTGCAGATTTTGTAACTGTCGCTTTAGTTGGTGTAGATTTTACTGCAGGCTTTGCTGTAGGCGTTTTTGCGGCTGCTGCTTTAGTTGGCGTGATGCTTGTAGTTTCAGATTTTTCTGTACTTGATTTTAAGGCTTCAGCTTGAGTGGCATTGATTTTTGACATGGCTTTTCTCCGAATAAACGATATAAACAGTTTATACTGTTTATATTTGAACGCAAATGAATTTTTTGTGACAGTTTTATCATGCGCTAATCAGTTCAAAATGCCAGTTAATTTTCTGCCATGCTAAGGTTTCTTCGTCCAATAGATAGTGAGATTGAGGATATTTCGTTGCCCACGATTTTGGCAGTGTCAGCTTAAAACTGTTGTTGTTTAATGCAAGCTGTATACCGCGTAGATTCGGCATTTGTCGTGCATGGCATAAAATGACAGCCAGCCGCATACAGATTAGCTGCATGACAAATACTCGGTCAGAGAAGTCTGCTTCTAGTCGTTTCAGCTTCCCACGGTGACCTAAAATAATTAAGCTTAAGCAATGCAATTCACTTTGTGAGAAGCCAACAGGTTCTGTGTGATCTAATATATAGGCACCATGCAGATGAGCATCTACTGGAGAGATAACGCCACCAATTTCATGCAGAAGTGCTGCCCAACGTAGTTTACGCGCATGTTTAAAACGTTCGCCGTCTGCAAATGTAACGTTTTCGCCGATTTTTTCAAACAATTTTTCAGCGACTTCAGCAACCGTTTTTGCATGTGTTTCATCTACATCAAACTTACGTGCTAAACGTTGGATAGAAGCGTTTCTTAAATCTAACATGTCGTTCTCACGTGCTAACATGTCGTAGAGTAGGCCGTGGCGAAGGGCGCCTTTGGCTACATTTAGCGTATCAATGTTTAAAAACTCAAACACAGCAATTAAAATTGATAGACCGCCACCAATGACGGGTTTGCGATCTTCTTTTAAACCATTCAGGCGTAGTTTGTCTGCGTAACGTGCTTTCAGTAACTCTTCACGTAACCAATATAAACTTTCTTTGCTGACAGATTCTGCATGTTTTCCATATTGCACTAGCACGTCGGCAACAGCACCGACTGTCCCAGATGCACCATACGCAATATCCCAATGCTGATGGTTAAAGTTTGCACCTAGGGTTTCAAAAATAGATTCAGCAGAGATTTCTGCACGTGTGAATGCTTTCTCTGTAAACTCACCATTGGCAAAGTGTTTAAGTGACCATGCAACTGAGCCTACGTGTAAAGATGCTGTATGTGTCGATTCAAAGCCATGACCAAGGATAAACTCAGTTGATCGTCCTCCAATATCGATGACTAATCTTTTTTCGTCCGATTGTGGAAGAAAGCGGCTTACACCTTGATAAATAAGGCGAGCCTCTTCAACGCCAGAGATAACCTCAACTTCAAAGCCGAGTGCTTTTTTCGCGAGTTTTAGAAAATAGTCACGGTTGTTCGCTTCTCGTAATGTTTGCGTAGCAACAGCACGCACATGTGTTGCATCAAAACCTTGTAAGCGCTCACCAAACCTAGATAAGCAACGAATACCACGTTCAATCGCCTCAGTGGTCAAGTTACGGTCTTCATCTAGGTCGCCACCCTGGCGCACAGCTTCTTTAATGTACTCTACTCGTTCGATATGGCCACTATCTAGTCTGCCAATTTCAAGTCTAAAGCTATTGGAGCCTAAATCGATTGCAGCGAGTAAAGCTTTATCTGCGGGTGAGTTGCTGGATTGATTGTTCATAAATGATGAGGAGTTTTTGAGCGAGTTTTATGTAAAACAATAATACTGTTTATTTGATGATTATAGTTTGAAACTTTAATGACAATTTCTAAATTTATTAATAATTGATAAAGTCATCAAGCATATTGCTTGAAAAATTGTGAGTAATCCCCACATACCAACTATTGTTTTTCATTCTTAACATTAGGAGCTTAATTTATGTCCACTGCGACAGCACAACAAGAAATTCATCCAAAAGAATCGATGGCTTTTCAAGCTGAGGTGAAACAACTGTTACAGCTAATGATTCACTCTTTGTATAGCAATAAAGAAATTGTATTGCGTGAGTTGATTTCAAATGCATCTGATGCGGCAGATAAATTACGTTTTGAAGCATTAGCGAATGGTGCATTATATGAAAATGACAGTGAGCTAAAGATCCGTCTGTCTTTTGATAAAGAAGCACGTACTCTAACTATCATTGATAATGGCATTGGGATGAGCCGTGACGAAGTGATTGCAAATATCGGTACCATTGCTAAATCAGGCACAAAAGAATTTTTTAATGCACTCACTGGCGACCAGGCCAAAGATGCTAACTTAATCGGCCAGTTCGGTGTGGGTTTCTATTCAGCATTTATCATTGCAGATAAAGTAACATTGACGACGCGACGTGCTGGAGCAACAGAGGCTGTTCGTTGGGAGTCTGCTGGTGAAGGTGACTTTACGATTGAAGACGCAGACAAAACGAGCCGCGGTACTGAAATTACCTTGCATTTGCGTGAAGGTGAAGATGAATTCTTAAGTGACTGGAAACTGAAAACCATCATCCGTAAATATTCAGACCACATTACGTTGCCGATTGTGATGAAGAAGTCTGAGTGGAAAGATGGTGCTGAGGTAGCGACAGATGAAGAAGAAACCGTCAATAAAGCGTCTGCATTATGGGCACGCAGCAAAAATGACATTACAGAAGAAGAGTACCAAGAGTTTTACAAGCATGTATCACATGATTTTGAAAACCCGTTAGCCTATACGCATAGCCGTGTAGAAGGTAAGCAAGAGTATATTTCGTTACTCTATGTGCCTAGCAAAGCGCCGTTTGATTTATATGACCGCGATCGTCGTCATGGCATTAAACTTTATGTGAAGCGCGTATTTATCATGGAAGATGCTGAAAAGTTGATGCCACAATACCTACGCTTTGTTCGTGGGGTGATTGATACCTCTGATTTGCCATTAAATGTCTCGCGCGAGATTTTACAATCAAGCCGTGATGTGGATGCGATTAAAGCTGGTTCAGTGAAAAAAGTGCTTGGTTTATTAGAAGACATGGCGGAAAACAAACCTGAAGATTACGCTAAGTTTTACCAAGAGTTTGGCCGTGTACTCAAAGAAGGTCCAGGTGAAGATTTTGCTAACAAAGATAAAATCGCTGGTTTGCTACGCTTTGCCTCAACTAAGGCGGATACTGATGTTCAAGAGGTATCGTTTAAAGATTACATCTCACGCATGCAGCCAGAGCAAGATGTGATCTACTACATTACAGCAGATAGCTTTGCAGCAGCCCAACATAGCCCGCACTTGGAGATCTTCCGTAAAAAAGGCATTGAAGTATTGCTGATGAGCGACCGTGTAGACGAGTGGTTGTTAGGTAGCTTGACCGAGTTTGAAGGCAAAAAACTCCAATCAATCGCTAAAGGCGATTTAGATCTGGGTAAGCTCGAATCTGAAACTGAAAAAGAGATTCAGAAGAAAATCGAAGAAGAATCTAAAACCTTGGTAGAAAAAATCAAGCAAACATTGGGTAGCCAAGTAAAAGATGTGCGCGTGACGCATCGCTTGACGGATTCTCCAGCTTGCTTGGTGAGTGATGCGCACGACTTATCAGGTAATTTAGCGCGTATTTTAAAAGCTGCTGGTCAAAATGCACCAGAAAGTAAACCAATATTGGAAATCAATCCAACACATAAGCTGGTAAAACGACTTGAAACTGAATCTGCAGAGACTGTTTTTGCAGATTTAACACACGTACTATTTGATCAGGCGCTTCTCGCTGAGGGTGGTACATTGGAAGATCCTGCTAGTTTTGTAAAGCGCATGAATAGTTTGATTAGCTAAGCTGTTGTTATAAAAAACAAAAGCTGCCAAACGTAAGTTTGGCGGCTTTTTTTATTGGTGTTTAAAATACATGACTGAAATGTAACATTCAAACATCTGTCATAAAGCTGGCTCATTTTTTGCTAAAATAACAATACCATTCAATAATTTAAGACTCACTCATATGAAAACGCCAGCCGAAACGAAAGCCAAACCTAAGAAAACCGTTAAAGCTAAGTCAGGAGCAATACCTAAACTTGCTCCAATTGATCAGGCTTTACAAAATCATTTGATATTTTCTAGCTTCAAGACTAGCGATGCAGCCACGCCTAGAGACTGGTATGACGCCGCGAGTTACACCGTGCGTGATCACGTGGTTGAGCGGTGGGTAAAAACAGCGGAGTCTTATTATCGTGATGATCCTAAGCGCGTTTACTACTTATCACTAGAGTTCTTAATTGGGCGCATGTTGAGTAATGCTGCACTAAACTTGGGCATCAGTGAGGAGCTTAAGGCTGGAATGGCAACCTTGGGCCATGATCTAGAAAATACCATAGAGTTGGAAACAGATGCGGCACTAGGCAATGGTGGTTTGGGTCGTTTAGCGGCTTGCTTTTTAGATTCAATGGCAACGATGGATATCCCAGCTGCAGGATATGGTATTCGCTATGAGTATGGCATGTTCAGACAGTCCATTGAAAATGGTCGTCAGGTAGAGAATCCAGATAATTGGCTACGTTACGGCAATATTTGGGAGTTCCAGCGCCCAGAGGCAACCTACAATATTAAATTTCACGGACATGTTGTTAAGTTTCCTAATGACAGAGGTGAAGAGGTTCAGCATTGGGTAGATGCAGAGCATGTGATTGCGATGGCATACGATGTACCTGTGCCTGGATATGGTACTGAAACAGTCAATAATTTGCGTTTGTGGTCAGCCAAAGCGGCGCGCGAGTTTGACTTGAGCCATTTTAATGATGGTAATTACGAAAAAGCAGTTGAAGAGCGCAACGCAACAGAAAATATCTCAAAAGTACTATACCCCAATGACACTTCTGTACTGGGTAAAGAGTTACGACTAAAACAACAATACTTTTTTGTTTCAGCCTCTATTCAAGACATATTGCGTCGATTCTTAAGCACACATGAGATTAAAACCCAAGATGACTGGAAGATGTTGCCTGAGAAAATTGCGATACAGTTAAACGATACTCACCCATCAATCGGTGTAGCGGAGATGATGTATCAGTTAGTGGATGTACACCAACTGCCATGGGCGTTTGCTTGGGAGCAAGTCGTCAAGATTTTTGCTTACACCAATCATACCTTAATGCCAGAAGCACTTGAGACATGGACAGTAGATTTGTTTGGCCGATTATTGCCGCGTCACTTAGAAATTATTTATCAAATCAACTACGAGTTCTTACACATGGTCAATCACCATTTCCCTGGTGATCCTGAGTTGTTAAGACGTGTATCGATTATCGATGAAGATCACGGACGTCGCGTACGAATGGCGCATTTGGCAGTTGTAGGTAGCCATACGGTCAATGGTGTGGCTGCACTTCATAGTGAACTACTCAAAAGCACATTGTTTGCTGATTTTGATCGTATCTTTCCAGGGAAGTTGACCAACGTCACCAATGGGATTACACCACGCCGCTGGTTAAATCAAGCGAACCCTGGGCTCACCAATTTGATTGAAAAAGCGATTGGCGCTGAGTTTAAAAAAGACTTGGCACAAATTAAAAAAATTACGCCATTGGCTGATGATGCCGATTTTAGAAAAGCATTCGCACAAGTAAAGCTTGCGAACAAAAAACGTCTGGCTGCAAAGATTGAAGCTAAAACGGGTGTTAAGTTAAATGTAAACAGCTTGTTTGATGTACAAATCAAGCGTATTCATGAATACAAACGCCAATTACTCAATGTGTTGCATGTGATTACCTTATATAACCGTATTCGTCGAGGTGAACAAGGAATTACACCACGCACGATTATTTTTGGTGGTAAAGCAGCACCTGGTTATTGGATGGCAAAACATATTATTCGTTTGATCAATGACGTTGCAACTATCGTGAATGAAGATGTTGCCGTGGGTGATAAGCTGAAAGTGGTGTATTACCCTAACTATGAGGTTTCTGCGGCTGAGATTTTATTCCCAGGTAGTGATTTATCAGAACAAATTTCAACTGCAGGTACCGAGGCAAGCGGTACTGGTAATATGAAAATGGCCTTGAATGGCGCATTAACCATCGGCACGCTCGATGGCGCTAACGTAGAAATTAAAGAAGAAGTGGGTGATGAAAATATTTTTATCTTTGGTTTAACTACGCCGCAAGTCGCAGAGTTAAAGGCAAGTGGTTACAAGCCGCGTGATTACTACAATAACAATCCAGAGCTTAAGCAAGTGTTAGATATGATTGCGGATGGATATTTCTCTATCGATGAGCCAAATCGCTATCAAGTGATTGTTGATAACTTATTGAATAATGATCAATATTTGTTACTTGCAGACTATGCAAGCTACATTGAAGCACAAGAGCGCGTAGGTAAACTATACCAACATCAGGACGATTGGACACGTATGGCGATACTGAATGTAGCGAATATGGCTAAGTTCTCAAGCGACCGCGCGATTGGTGATTATGCTAAAAACATTTGGCATGTAACGCCTCATACAAATGTTAAAGCTAAAAAATAATCAATCAAAAAACACTGTTGTTTCCGCTTGGTTACTTGAATAACCACTCATTGTTAATTCCGATTGTTTGTCGTAAGATTAAGCCAATATTGGGGCCTAATTTTACGATAAAGAACGGAGCAGCATATGCGTCACCTAGTAGCAATTTTTGGGTTTGTGTTGTTTGCAACGCATGCTAACGCGTTAAGTGTTAATGATTTAACTAATGCGGAGGCAAGTGGTGGCTTAAAAGAAGCATTGATTCAGGCTGCAGGTAAAGCGGTTGGTCAATTAAGTGCCGTAGATGGATTCTTAGGCAATAAAGAAGTCAAAATTCCCTTACCAGAAACGATGCAAAAAGCGGAAAAAGCCATGCGCATGTTTGGCATGGGTAAACAGGCTGATGAGCTAGTACTCAAAATGAACCGCGCTGCCGAAGCGGCGGTGCCAGAAGCTAAAGCCTTGCTGGTTGATTCAGTTAAAAAGATGAGCGTTGCTGATGCCAAAGCAATTTTGGCGGGTGGAGATGACGCGGCCACACAATATTTCAAAAAAACCACTTCAGCGCCTATGGCTGAAAAATTTCTGCCCATTGTAAAAAAAGCGACAGAGAACGTGCAACTCGCTCAGCAATATAACAAGTTTGCAGAAATGGGCAGTAAGTTTGGCGTTGTCAAAAAGGAGCAGGCTAATCTTGAGCAATACGTCACACAGAAAACATTGGATGGTGTTTATTTGATGATGGCGAAAGAGGAGGCGGCTATCCGTAAAGATCCTGTAGGACAAGCAAGTAACTTACTTAAAAAAGTGTTTGGTACGCTGATTCAGTAAGTTAGGCGCAAAGTAACAGAAGGTAAAGCAGGGAGACCAAGAAAAGATGAGGGTTAATCGTGTTAAGTCCCCTACTACTTTATCAACTTGAATAATGAGTAAAATCAAGTCGCCAAAACTAAGTTAAGTATTGTGCATTTATAAATCTACTGATTAGCCATTTCTGCCCAAATCAAGGCCTCAGTTTGACAGATGGTGACCTGCGTTAAGCTCAATCCAACTCTGCATGATAAGTTTACTATCTGATCTTGATCAAAGGCTTCACAAGCAATCGCTAGCCCAAGATATGGCGCATATTTTCCGTTGTTATGAAGCAATGCTTCTACCACCAAAGGTGGAAGGTTCATCTGCTCAAGCACTTTATCCATAGGCAGGCGCAATAAAACATCGAGTAATGAAAAAATTCCTGTGATAAACAATTCATCTTGCTCGTTTTTAGAGAGTGAATCAGCAGCACATAATTCAGTAAAACGTGCACGTACTAATGCATTTTCCATTAGTGCTAAATCTAGTGGGTTGCTATTGCCACTCGTGAAAAGTAATAAGGTAAGCCACCGATAAAGACTTTGGCGACCAAGTATAAGAAGCGCCTGATCAATACTATTAATTTTGCCTGCCAAACCAAATCCAGCACTATTGATATAACGAAGGATTTTGAAAGATAAAGCAGGATCCTGTTTAAAGATTTGAACTAACTCAGTATTTTCAGCATCCTGCCGAAGAAGATTCAATAAATTAAGTATTTTAATACGTCCCGCGTCCAGCGCAGGTGCCTCCCACGCCTCCCTGTTAGTGATAAATGCCCCTTGAAAGTAACTAAAGGGTAATTTAGTACAAACATGGAACTCATCAAGCAACTTAACATTAATCGCAACCAAGTTTTTGTTCATTACTTGCTTGTTAACCTCATCAATTAAAGAATTGATTGTGGGCAAGTCATTAGCACCAATGTCGATCAAAACAAATTCGGCTAATTCTAAAAATGGCTGCAAATCAGGTAGCTTGAGATTCCCCTGCAAGCCAAAACGAAAACCTGCATTTTTAAGTGTGATAAGGCGAGTGAGATACTCACTACTGTTTTGCGTCAGCTCTTCAAGCGATGTCAGTACAAGGATAACCCCTTCTGTTGGTAACTTCTCAATGGGAGCACGCTTTAAAGAAGAAGGTAAAATTGGAATAAAAGCTAAACGTGACCCAAGTAGGCGTTTAATATCCATCCTGAGAATGCTTCCTAACAACACATCGTCATATAGATTACGCACCAACTCTGAAGACTTCCGCACGAGCTCGTTGACACTCCGAGTGAGTGTAAATGAATGCCCCACAACTTTTTGATCTTTATTTAAGACAGCTTCACGACAAACAAATGATGGCGTCGCTATATTTTCCTGAACTGACAATTGTGATATTCCCACATTCTTTATTGGGGAAAGCTTATTGAGTTCAGCAAAATTTGCCTTATCTACCGCACTTTCTCTTTTTTTTGAATCTGGAGTGATCTGATTTTTCCTACCAGTTAGAAACTTAAAAAGAGAGCTCATCATCTGTAATATTCCTAAAACTTATTTAATGCATGATTGATATCGACAAAGGCCGATTCAACTTTGAGGTATAACGTCTGTAGACTAAATAAATATCTGATAAAGAGATTTAAATCCAAGCCATTTTCGATGTCGGCGATTTAATCATCGAATCGCGGTGCCAATTTCTTCATCATTAATCGTTCTGAAGTCTCTATTTTTTGAGAAGTGCTGTCGAATTAAACCATTTGTATTTTCATCTATACCATGCTCCCACTAATCATAGCGAGGCAAATAAAAAATATGGAATAGGCCACAACTGAAAGATTAAATTTAGGCAAACTAGACTACAAGGCTTAATCAAGCCTCGCTACAAATAGCATTACTATACCTAATGTTCCACAGCAAATCCTTAATATTGAATATTATCAATTGGTATCTGAGTAAATTAAATAGAAATACTTTTTTAATAAAGTTATTCTTGAATTAACTGCGCATATTTTGCCCGAATCTTTGCTGCTTTTGGTGCGGCGACTGCCATGCAATACGGTTGGTTGGGGTTCTTGTCAAAATAGTACTGATGGTAATCTTCAGCAGGGTAAAACACTTCAGCGGGGTTTACTTCAGTCACAATCGGGTTGGGCCAGATATGTTGCTGATTTAGTGCGGTAATCATATTAACCGTGGCGGTGCGTTGTGCTTCATTTTGGCAAAATACGGCCGAGCGATACTGCGTACCAACATCATTGCCTTGGCGGTTGGGTGTGGTGGGGTCGTGCGATACAAAAAATATTTCTAATAGTGTTTCAAAGCTGATTAAATCTGCATCGTAAGTGATTTGAATCGCCTCGGCGTGGCCTGTATCGCCATTGCAAATCTGCTTGTAGGTTGGGTTGGTGGTGTGGCCGCCGATGTAGCCTGATACGACTTTTTTTACGCCGTTCAGCTGGCTGAATACTGGCTCTGTACACCAAAAGCAACCACCGGCAAATACTGCAATTTGTTCCTGACTCATGATGTAATCCTTATAATAATGCTTTGAGTGTTTAAGCTATATTTTATGCTTAGCGCTAATTATCTGCTGTGTTGTTAGTCCAAATATCAGGCTAAACATTCATTTTTTCTCAATATTTCTCATCGCCATTATCCATGCAGCTAAATGCTTTATATGTAGATTTTAATTCTTACTTTGCTTCAGTTGAGCAGCAGTTGGTGCCTGAGCTTAGGGGTAAGCCTATTGGTGTGCTAGCTGTGATGGCAGAAACCACTTGCTGCATTGCTGCGAGTTATGAAGCAAAAGCGTTTGGTATTAAAACCGGTACGCTGGTCAGTGAGGCACGTAAGCTTTGCCCAAATATCATTTTTGTAGAGGCGAGGCCGCCTGTTTACGTGCAGTATCACCATTTTTTAATTGATATTGTAGAAAGCTGTACGCATGTAGAAAAAGTACTTTCTATTGATGAGATGGTTTGTAAGCTCACAGGTAGCCAACAGCAGCCAGAAAATGCGCTTAGATTAGCAGCTAAAATTAAAGCATCGCTTGCAGAAAAAGCAGGGGATTTTATTCGATGCTCTATCGGCATTGCCCCTAATACTTTTTTGGCCAAAGTGGCGTCTAATATGCAAAAACCTGATGGCTGCGTAATGATAGAGCCACATGAGTTGCCTCAGCGTTTGTTTGGTTTGGAACTACGAGATTTAAACGGGATTGGTAAGCAGATGGAGGCGCGTTTAAACCGATATAAAATTAGTACCGTAGAACAGTTGTACGCAGCAAACCGTCAGCAGTTACAAGTAGCATGGGGTAGCGTAGAAGGCGAGCGCATGTATGATAAGTTGCGTGGTTTAGAGCCTTATTACGTTAAAAACTCGCGTAGCAGTTTAGGGCACTCCCATGTAATGCCGCCTGAACAGCGCAAAGAAGTTGGCGTAAGGGCGGTGTTGCACAGATTGCTACAAAAAGCTTGTATGCGTATGCGAAGTTACGATTTGCTTGCTTCAAGAATTAGCGTTAAGGTGAAGTTTAGAAATAAGCCAAGCTGGCAAAAAGAAAGTGCGCTGTCACCAACGGATAACACTTTAAGGCTGATTGAAGCACTAGAAACTTTTATGCAGCAGTATCCCAAAACCAATGCCGAACCTTATGCCGTAGGGGTGTCTTTTTCAGGCTTAGTCACGGCTGATGAAGTTGCGAGGGATTTGTTCCAAATTGCTCCGCTAGAGACTGAGAAAAAGCTTAATCAGGCGATAGACACCCTCAATATGAAGTTTGGCAAAAATACCATTTACTTTGGCGGTGCGCATGAGGCGTTGAAAGATGCACCGATGCGTATTGCTTTCAATCATATTCCAGACATTGATGTTGAAAGTGATGAGTAATGCCTTCATTCCTTCATTCGGACCTTGGCTAAGTAAAATCATTAGTTACAAAGCGTTAACAATTATAGGTAAGCCAATTTAAAACAATCGCGTTATCTGATCATAGTCACCATCAATTTAATATATTTAACTAGGTGACTTAATCAATGCTAGACATAGAGGAGAAGTAAAATGCGTAATGTTAAGTTTAACCTTGTCAATGGTATGCGTGTAACGATGGCTCTGCCTGCATTAGTTGCAGTGGTGTTTGCAACCCCTGCATTAGCTACTGATCAATATATTGATACTGCACGTGTGATTTCAGTAACGCCACAAACAGAGCGTATCAATGTGCCACAACAAGAATGTCGCACAGAATATCAACAGCAAAGTTACTCTCAAGGCGGAAGCTCAATCACAGGTGCGCTGATTGGCGGTATTGCAGGAGGTTTACTAGGTAATACTGTAGGTAAAGGCAGTGGTCGTGTTGCCGCTGCTGCCGTGGGTGCTGGTGTTGGTGCTATTGCCGGTGACCGAATTGCAAATAGCCGCCAAAATGTGGTGACACGTACTGTGCCGGTTCAAACTTGTTATCAGGTAGACCAATGGCAAACGGTCAATGCCGGTTACTTTGTTACTTACGAATACAATGGTAGAACATACAACACCGTAACGACTGAACACCCTGGCCGTTATGTAGATGTGAGTGTTGCTGTAGCGCCAAACCGTTATGCAGTTTCGCAAATTAGCTACCTTGCACCAGATCATCCTCGTGACGGTCAATGGAGAGGTCACCGCGCTCATGGAAAGCAAGATTGGAAAGATAATGGACGCTATAATCGCCACGACCGGGATGATCGTCGATATTACTGAGATAGACGTTTGAATAGCGTTGATGAGTATTTAATGTAGATAGGATTTAGCTGATCACGGACCTAGTAGCAATCAAGGCTACTAGGTTTTTTTACGTCATTTACCCCATACAAGTGCTGTTGCAAGTAAAATTACTAATTAACCTAATCAATTGAAAATGACTGAGTGAAGCTTACTTTAGATTGTGTATCAACTGGACCGCTGTTTTCATTGCCCCACACTAGTGGGCTGGCATATTTGCTTTCCAAAGCGCATATTAGCTATGCACATTTACCCTTAGAAGCTTTGGTTTGTGAACAATGTCACCTAGCGCCAGTTCCAGATTACCCTATTGCTGCAATTGCTGCCGCTGAAGATGGGTTGGATGTCGGTAACGCTTATTGGCTACGCGCACATCCTGTGCACTTGATGTTGCAAAGGGATAGCTTCAGTTTAAGCGAACCTTGTCCGCTTCGTGTGTCTCAAGAACATGCGCAATCGATGATGCTGACTTTGAATCAGCATTTTAAACAGGATGGTTTGAATTTTTGCTTAGGTGACTCCGGCGCATGGTATCTTAGTTTGGCACAGTCTCCTCAAGTTAAAACAGCTTTACCCGCCATGGCGATGGGTAAAAATATTGCACATTTTATGCCACAAGGTGCCAATGCTAGTCGTTGGGTTTCTTACCTGAACGAAGTGCAAATGTTGTTACATGGTCATCCAGCCAATGCAACGCGCGAGCAAGAGGGGGATGTTGTGGTTAATAGTGTTTGGCTTTCTGGAGGTGGTGCAATGCCAGCGCCCTCAAAAATGAAAGTAGAGTTTGATTGTTTTGCTGGAAATGATGTTTTTTATAAAGGGTTGGCTAAGCATTCTGGTGTTGTGTATCAGGCAGTATCTACATCTTTACAAGACTCAATTTCACAATTGAGTAAGCAATCAAGTGTGCGTTTGCAGTTGGCGTATCAGCCATTGCTGGATGATAATACCTTTCAAGTATTACTTGATGGACTCAGAACGAAAAAAATTAGCCAATTAGTGATTAATTTGGCCTGTTATGAGCAAACCTTAGTTGCTCGAATCAAACCGATTGATCTTTATAAATTTTGGCGAAAAAGCAAGCCTATGAGCGTGTACTTAGCATGACATCAATTACACACCGTAACGCACCATCCGAAGTTGTGCATAATCTTCAACTATCAGGGCTATCACAACTGATGGCTCGCTTGTTAGCCGCACGCGGTGTATCTGATGCCGCACAAACTAGTATTCATCTAAACGCCTTGTTACCCCCTCAGCAGCTGACTAATAATCAGGCGATGGCTAAGTTGTTGGCTGAAGCAATTAAAGCCAATAAAAAGTTATTAGTTGTTGGGGATTTTCTTCGGTCATGAAATTTTTTATTATTTAAATAAAAAAATTAATAAAAACAATATACTGCATTAATTATCACGATGATATATTAACAATAAAATAATAGTTTGTAAAAAAATACTTTATTTGCTTTGTAGTTTTCTAATTGTTTAACAAAAGTATTATTCATTAACTGATTCTTAAATTTAGTGTTTCACAATTAATTTCATAAGTTGTAATGCCACTAACTAGCCTAGATATGATCAGGGCTAGAGTAAATTCTTAAATAATTAATTTTTATTCAAAAGTTATATCAGTCACATTTAAAGCACTCTGAGTAAAAATAATGGACGTATAAATGTCAAAGCCACCAAATCCCATATTTAAAGCTCGTGAAATTGATGAATCCGTATATTCAAATCTAATTGAAAATGGGATGTCTAGCTGGCTTGCCAAAATTTTATCATCAAGACTAGATAAACCAATTAATGTTGAATTGTTGTATTCCAATGATTTATCTGATGTAGAAGATCCATCATCAATACCTGATATGGATGTTGCAGTAAGGCGGATAGTGGGCGCCATCAAAAACGAAGAAAAAATAGTACTAGTCTGTGACCATGATATGGATGGTACGGGCTCGGCGGCTGTTTTATGGTCAGCATTAATTGATTACTTCAATGTTAACCCTTCATTAGTAAATGTAGTTACTAGCCATAGACTTACTGAAGGTTATGGTATTACAGAACCAGTTGCTCAAAGAATCATTGATATTAAACCAGGCTTGGTTATATCTGCGGATAAGGGGAGTAGTGATGAACCACGAATTAAAAAGATTGCAGATGCTGGCATTGATGTAATAGTGACTGATCATCATGAAATTGGCGCTAACGGTCCTCCTAAGTCTGCTATCGCTGTCGTCAATCCAATACGATCTGATTCAAATTACGACAAGCATGTATGCGGTGCTGGTGTTGCATTTCTAACTATGGCAAAAGTTAGGACAGCTTTAATTCAAGAAGGAGTTCGAGAAAAGATTCCAAGCCTAGCGCCCCTTTTGGATTATGTTGCTGTAGCGACAATAGCAGATTGCGTTTCAATGAAACCAGATAAAGCGTCAACTAATAGAACTTTTGTAAAGCGTGGTTTGCAATTAATTAATAATAAGACCCGACCTTGTTGGGAAGTGTTTTGCTCTGACCTTCACGGCCCTGTTGATGCAGAAACTATTGGTTTTCGACTTGCACCTGCAGTGGCGGCAGCAGGGAGACTTGATTGGGCTGAAGTGGGCTTTAAGTTTTTAATTGCCAAGACCAAATCAGAGGCGCAAAAACATTGGCAAGAATTACAGAATGAAAACACATTACGAAAAGAAATTGAGAAGAAGTTAAGGGAAAAAGCGATACCTGAGGCATGTAAAAAAAATGGTCAATCAATCGTTTTATTTTTTGAAGATGGACATAGTGGAGTTCATGGAATTACTGCAAGCAGATTAGTTGAGGCTTTCGGTAAACCTGCAGGGATTTTTTCACCGAAAGGTGCTGGTGTTAAGAACGTAATTTCAACTGATGAAATAAAAATTGCTTCTGGGTCGTTTCGTGGAATACCTGGCTTTAATGTTAAAGAGGCATTGTCATACGTTAGCGAAAAGTATCCCGAATTACTTTTAAGTCATGGTGGCCATGTAGGTGCAGGTGGCGGATCAATTTTAATCTCTTCATTTGAACAATTTGTGATTGCTTATGAAGAAGCTGTTAATGCCCAGATTGGCAATAAAGAATTGAAGCCAATAATTTGGGTCGATGGCGAATTACCAACAGGACTTAGCGATTTTAATATTCTGGGTGAATTAGAAAAATTGGAGCCTTGGGGAAGAGATTTTGCTTACCCTACCTTCAAAGGTAAGTTTGAAGTAAAGGCAATAAAAACGCTGGGGGATGGTAGTCACTTGAAACTTGAACTTTGGGATGGCGTTAAAGTTTTGGATGCTATTTGGTTTAATGCTGTTCAAGATGATGCTGTTATAGAATTTAATATTGGAAGTACTTTAAATCTTGTTTATGTTTTAAAGAGTAATTGGTATCGCAATAACAAAAAAATACAACTCCAAATCATTTCTAAAATTGATAATTAACTGCCCACTTGCATTTAGACTTATTAGTTAAAACAATACTTAACTTTACAAGCATGTGAACAACGCTAATCTAATAGCTTACTACCATTATGCTAAACTTCTTGGAAAGGATGCTAAGAGAGGCATTAATTCGATCTTAAAACCTTATAATCTAAACAATAATTAGAAGAGTAAAAATTCCTTGAATGCCGTAGAAATTGAAGAAGCCATTAGTAACTTAGCGGAACAGCCATTTGATGCTGCAAATTTCCCCTATGCGTTCCTAGAAGCTTTTGGTAATAAAGAAACCACAATTAAGCGCCTTAGAACTGGTGGCGAGAATAAATCTGATGTCGAAAATGGTGTGCTTCAGCGTAATAACATTCACATTGCTGTTTGCAGTCTAGGTAATACAAACACAATCTTAAACGAGCTGCGTTCAAGTCCTGCAACGGCTAAGGCTAAAGCTAAATTTATATTAGCAACCGATGGTTTAGATTTTGAGGCAGAAGACTTAACCTCTGGTGAAACCGTAGCATGTACCTATCAAGACTTTCCTAATCATTTTGGCTTTTTCCTAGCGCTTGCTGGAATCTCTACCGTAAAACAGATACGCGAAAGTTCATTTGATATTCGGGCGACCAGTCGCCTTAATAGGCTTTATGTTGAACTGCTAAGAAGCAACCCTGAATGGGGTAAGCCAGAACGTCGCCATGACATGAACCATTTTATGGCTCGTTTAATTTTCTGCTTTTTTTCTGAAGATACCGACATATTTAATGGCGATGACCTGTTTACCGGCACCATAGAACAAATGAGTGCTAGGGATGCCTCAGATATTGATTGGGTTATTAGCGAAATTTTTCGTGCCATGAATACAAAGCTTGAAGACCGCGCATCAGGCAATTTCCGACCATGGGCGATTGCCTATGCACGGCGAAGATAAAGATATTTTTGAAAGAGTCTATGCGGTAAGGCTGGATAAGATACGTTCATCGTCAGAATGCAGAGAGTTACTGGCTGAGTTTGATAAAAATGGATTACTAACAAACGCACCAAATCTTGCGGAAAAGGCACTCGAAGATTTAGATGATGATGCATTACTTGCTGAACTTGGTATTGATGCGACCGGTGGAAGCGACATTACCAATCTTAAACATGTTCGTCCGCGTGCTGAAATCAGAGCTGCTGAAGAGGTTGCTCAGCGAACGGTTTGTAAAACGTTTGAACAGTTCAAGCCGTTATTTGAGCAAGTACAATACGAATTAAAGGCAGATGTTAGGAAAACTCGTCGCTTTAAAGAAGACGCCAGTGTTAATCAAGGTGAGTTTTTTATACTGGCTGGCCAGATTGCATATATAGCTGAAGTTGGCGAAGAATTCGTACCTCCAAACGGAAAATTAGATGCAAGAATGCGCGTTATTTATGATAACGGAACAGAATACAACATACTGAAGCGTTCTTTTCAGCGGGCTCTTTATAAAGACGAAGCTGGCCGCAGAATAACCGATCCTAACGCTGGGCCGTTGTTCGATGACAATGTGGGAGATGATGATATTGAGAGTGGCACAATTTACGTGCTAAGAAGCAAATCAGATCATCCGGAAATTAAACCTCATGTAAGTTTATTGCATAAAATCGGTGTAACTGGAGGTAGCGTTGAAAAACGTTTAGTGAACGCTAAACTTGATCCTACGTTTTTAATGGCAGATGTTGAAATCGTTGCCACTTATGAGCTGTATAACATCAATCGAGTCAAGCTCGAAAATTTACTTCATCGTTTTTTCGAATCGGCCAGACTAAATATTCAAATAAGTGATCGCTTTGGTAACCCAATTAATCCACGAGAATGGTTTATGGTTCCGATATTTGTGATAGATGAAGTAGTAGAAAAGATTAAAAATGGAAGTCTAATTAATTATCGATATGATGCTAATGAAGCAAGGTTGGTGAAAGTTTAGTTAAGATTTTTTGAAAAGTACAGCTAATCTACATTTGTACCAGTGTGTCAATCTAATAAGGATAATAGATGTTTTATCACGTAATAATTCAACCAAAATCAGATAAGCTGTACGGTGAATATAAAACTGATTTAACTCGCGAGCAACTTATATCTCGTTATGTCGAACCATATGAGCTAGGAAAGCCAATATTGATTAATGGTAAAACTGTGATGCCTCATGATATCGAAAGAATAACATTCCATTACAGTGATAAAACCATTGAGTCATATGTTCCGGCTATCAAGGCTGAGGATATGAACTCGCGAGTCACAATTATCGGAGGACCTTCTTATATACAAAGAGCTATAAATCGATCCAACGATGTTACTGATGAATTTATTGCAGGGCCTCCTGGATATAAATCTAAACTTGTTAATAATAATGCAGCGATTGAATTTGAACGCATAGATAGAAGCAAAGTATTTATCGTTCATGGACATGATCAAGCAGCGCAATCAAAGACTGCCAGATTTGTTGAGAAACTAGGATTAGAAGCCATAATACTTCATGAAAAAGCAAGTTCTGGACGGACAATAATTGAGAAAATTGAGCATTACTCAAATGTAGGTTTTGCAATCGTGCTTTATACGCCTGATGATCTTGGAAATGTTAAAACTAAAGTCGATGAACTGAATGGAAGAGCGCGTCAGAATGTTGTTTTTGAACATGGTTATCTTATCGGTAAATTGGGAAGAGAAAATGTTGTAGCATTAGTTGAGGCCCCGATTGAGCTGCCTAATGATATTAGTGGTGTCATATACATAAATATTGATGAGGCTTCTGCTTGGCAACTTCAGCTGGCAAAAGAGATGAAGCAATCAGGATACAAAATTGATATGAACGATTTAATTTAATTGAAATTAATTTAGTTTATGTGCTGTATTTGGTATAAATATGCAGATGAATGTCAAAGAGTGAGTATTCCAGTGAAAAGAGCCACCTAGAATTATTTTAAAAGAGCCTCTAATAATTATCTTAACTAAGCCAAATGGTTGTTGGTCTGCAAAGGGGGACAAAGCGGTCGTTAAGTTTAGGTTTTTTAGATTTCAGCTATCGGCCGAGGCTGTGTCAAAACGCTAGAATCAGATATTTGTAATTATGTCTCGCTGAACCAGTCGAAATAGTTTAGATCGAAGTTTGTTCTACAACTTTGGCACAAAGAAAGTCCGCAGGCCTTACGCAGCCATCGCCTTCATCAATGCCACACTTCCCATGATGCTTATTACTCGCTTCATATTGTATGCCAGAATATGTAAGCTCATTTCTGTACTGACATGCGCCTTGGTTTTCATCAAGAAGTGCGAAGCACCCATCCAGTGTTTTAAGGTACCAAAGGTATGTTCTATGGTGCATCGCCTAATCTTCATAGCCTCAGGCATGCTTTCTAGATTCGATTGCATTTGATCCAAGATTGCCTCATTCTCCCAACGCTTAATCCGTCTTTGATCGCTGGTCGTGCAACTAGATTTCAATGTGCAATTCTTACAGCTTGAACTCCAATAGGTGATGTGCGGCCTACCTTTTTCAAGTGAGCGGAAACGTTCTATCAGCAATTCACCTGCTGGACATTGATAGGTATTACTCTTAGGGTCGTACACAAAGTGGCGCTTATCAAATAAGCCATTGGCTTTGTTTCCTGAGGTTAAACACTTGGGCATGATCGGGGTGATGCCTTCGGTTACGCAAGCCACCACTTCCTCACCCTTGTAGTAACCTTTATCTGCGACCACCGTCAGCGTCTCTTTTTGCAAGACATCCTTTGCCTGCTTACCCATGTTCGATAACTGCGTTCTATCATGCCCAACTGTCGTGACCTCGTGTGCAACGATGAGATGATGTTGCGTATCAACAGCGGTTTGTACGTTATAACCCACTATGCCACCACCACGATGTTGCATAGAGCGTGCATCTGGGTCGGTTTGTGAGAGTTGCTTATCTGGCGTTGACTGCACTTCAGCTTCGATTGTTTCCAGTACTTTCATTTGCGCTTGGAACATGGCAATACGCTCAGCTAATCTTATTTGATGGGGTGTTGATTGCTTAGGGGAGATAATATCAGCGGCTTCTAAATCATCCAGGTATTGTTGAATGTTCTTCTCCACTGCTTGCATGCGACTTTTAATCTTGGCTTGTGTGTAGTTGTGATCAGAGCTGTTGACGGCTTTGAACTTGCTGCCATCGATAGCCACCATGGAATCAGCAAATAAATTCAAACGACGGCACAATTCTACAAACTGGCTGCAAACCTTGCGTATAGCAGAGCCATTCTCATTTCTGAATCTGGCAATGGTTTTGAAGTCAGGATTGAGTCTTGCAATCAACCACATGAGTTCAACATTGCGATTGGCTTCTGCTTCCAAGCGCCTACTTGATTGAATGCGGTTGAGGTATCCGTAGATATAGAGTTTGAGCATAGCAGCAGGATGATAAGACGGTCGTCCAGTCTGTGCAGGGTGCACGCCTTCAAACCCTAACTCTGATAACGCTAATTGATCGACAAAGACATCAATGACGCGTACTGGGTTATCTTCGGTTATGTATTCATCCAGTAGCTCTGGCAAAAGCGTGCTTTGTGTTCTATCTTGACCTTGTATAAATCGTTTCATGTTTAAATAAACACAATGTAATCAGATGGTTAAATTATACAACATCTACATCGATGTGTTTATTTCAGATTGAATTTATGGGCGTTTTGACACAGCCTCGGCCCAAAGCAGACATAGAACTTTCAGCCTATTCATTACCAAGTAGGTCGTTTATAATTTTACTAAGTTAAGGTCATGGGGCTTGGAATGTTTGAGATAAAGACTATTGCGTTGTTTATAATTA
>Ga0207979_100134_pt1 | contig 41563 bp, 45 predicted proteins | sample LakWasM124_LOW14_2_FD_183936 | JGI IMG/M metagenome (GOLD analysis project Ga0207979, IMG submission 183936) | Freshwater sediment methanotrophic microbial communities from Lake Washington under simulated oxygen tension - Sediment Metagenome... | ecosystem: Environmental > Aquatic > Freshwater >...
ACATCTCTAACAACCGTTATAATAGAAAGATTGGGAGATTAGCTCAGCTGGTAGAGCAGCGGACTCTTAATCCGTTTGTCGCGAGTTCGATCCTCGCATCTCCTACCAATGATTTAACTTAAGTTATTGATATTTAAATTAATAGTGATTGAAAGTTATAAGAAATTATAATTGGATATCACTATTTTTTTAGCCTTTTTGTTACCAAATGTTCCCAAACGTTACCAGGAATCTAAAATGATGTTGACTTGCGAACTTTAGATTCTTATAATAATTTCAGGCTAACAAAGGTAACAAGCTTCTAGACGTGGACTTCAGCCGGCGTCTGGTACATTCGGGAATCATGTCTAACGGGCACCCGAGTTATAAGTGCCGTTAATTCAGTCGGGTACTTCTCGCTACGACTGATGGGATATGCGAGATGACGCGTGGTTTTCGAAGCCGACCACGTCAAGGATTCACCTGCGTGCGAAATTAATGCAATCTGAATGTTGCATTGAGTGCATCCATTTATGGATCGTGCTCACTCGCGCGGAGGTTGCATGACTACACTTGATATTCTATTACACCGTTATAACGGCAAAATCACACTTAACGTTTCAGACATAGCCCAAATCCTTGGCTATTGTGAAAACCATTGCCGTAATCTAATTTCACAAGATAAGTTTCCTATCCAAACATTTCTGATGGGTTCACGCAGAGTTGCCCGTGTTGATGCTGTTGCAGCTTACATTGACAACGTTTCTGCGTCACCCAAACGTCGCGGACCAAAAACCAAGGCTCAAAAAATAGCTGAAGCGAAAGCCGAGGTTAGCCATGCTTAGTCTAAATCAGCTGGAACTAGTAGCACAACGCCTAGGATTTGAACTCGTCATTGTGTTACTTGATGGCCAGTGGGTTATCACTGAGAACATCTCTGACTGCTATGCATTTGAGTTGCCAATTGTGATTGGAGACACAGAAGCTAAAGCTGAGGATTGGTTGACTGCTAACTTGTCAGAAATGGCAGGTGAATAATGAGACAACTCGACTTAACGCTCGTATTCGAGCAAGAACCAGCCCCACTTGATTTCATTATTTGTGGACTAGCTGCAGGAACGGTTGGCAATATTGCCAGCCCAGGTGCTACCGGCAAATCATTTGCAGCCATCGAAATTGCCATGGGGGTTGCAAGTTCTGAGGCTGACAACTTTCTACTTAAGTTAGCAAACGGTAATGAAGGCAAGGTTTCAATTTTCAATGCTGAAGATCCTGCATCCGTCATCAATCAACGGATATATTCTATTGGTCGACATTTGAACTCAAGCGCTAAGCAACAAGTTCTTGCAAACATCGAGCTTCATTCATTGGTGGGAATGCAGCCTAATATTTTGAACCAGCAGTTTTTAGGTGAAGTCATCAAGAAGTGTGAGGGCAAGCGACTTGTTATATTCGACACGTTCACTCGTTTTCATCAGCAAAATGAAAATGACAATGGGCAGATGAGCCAAGTTATCAGCTGTTACGAAAAGATTGCTACCGAGACCGGTGCAGCTGTGTTATTTCTTCATCACAATAGCAAGGGTGCAGTCCTTAACGGTCAGCAAGTTGCGCAGCAGTCAACCCGGGGAGCTTCTGCAATTACTGATAACTGCAGGTGGCAGGGGTACTTGCAGTCTATGACTGAGGAAGAGGAGAGGGCGCACAAGTTGGATGAAGGTGCCAGAAGGCGCTTTGTGAAGTTTGGAGGCAACAAAGAAAATTACGGACAGGCAACGCAAGAAATTTGGCTTGAAAGGCATGATGGCGGGGTGCTGCTGAAGTCAGAGATAAGTAAAAGTGCAAAAGATAAGCTTAAGCTTGTGAAAAAAGGAGACTGGCGATGAGTAAGTCAAAAGTCTCAAGTTTTGCTAAAGTTGATCCAGCACATTTGCTAGACGGCTTGTTCACACCGATATCCAAAAAAGGGGAAGCACTATATGAAGTAGAGGGCTCTTTTGATGGTCTTGCTATTGCTTTCAAAGGTGTTCAAATGTCTGCAGCTCATCAATCGTTGCTACTAGCAATTTCAGCACGAACTGCTCGTCAAAATAAGGCTAATTCAGTGCTAGTCACAAGAGATTCAAATAATTTGTATCAAAAGAACATTCAGCAACTTGCACTGACTGGTAAAGCTGAAGAGTTAGATGTGAGCATTGTCAAATGTACAGCATATTCTCTTTTAGTTGATGCTGGCATGGGTGACAGCGGAAGAAGTTACAACTTAATGATTAATATGCTACATGAAATGTCTACTGTGACTATGTATAGAGGTTCTGGCTTAAAAGGCGGGACAAGTAAATTGCTATCATTTGTGCACAATGGTAATCAATTTGTAGTCAGTTTTAACTGGCGAATGGCTGATGCAATATTTGGTAAGCAGAATGTTCAAGTTAGTTTACATGAGCGCAATTATCTTAAAAAGTCTTCAGTTGCACAAATTTTGCACGCTTGGCTATCAGGTCATATCCGCCTCGGCGGGCAGTTGATGGCCGGTCGAGGTGCTAAGATTGATACACTAATAAGACATGTTTGGGGTAATAGACCGTCTAGCGACGAAGTAACAAAAAAAAGACGCGCACGTATAAAAGAAGCATTAGCTGAAATAAGTAAGCTAGAGGGGTGGATAGTTAGCATAAAAGGCACACATGTATTTGTTAGTAGACCAAAAGAGTTGACGCTTTTAGATCAGTGTGAAATGTCCCCAGGCGATGTTGCAGAGTTGGAGCTTGAAATTATTGATGACCTGAATAGGTTAAAAAGAAGTTAAATGTTGTTGTGCCAGCAATTTGGGGACGCTCAACACGGTAGTTGGGGACGCTCAACACGGTAGTTGGGGACGCTCAACACGGTAGTTGGCTTAAAACAGGTGCTCTGAAACCCTCATGGATGCTGGAGGTTTAAAATCGCGTGTCTAATATAGTTCTAATATAGAACTATAGTTCTTGTTACCATGAAACTTTTGGTTACCTTGAAGCATTGTTAACCTAAAGACTTATGCCATGATTCATAGCTACTGAGTTTTGTTTAACCAAATTACTTTGGATAGCACGGGGCGAATTCTTTGAATTCGCAAAGTGGGGGAAAGTTGGTGAAAGGTCAAATGCATTTAACCGTAGGTGGTAATATTTTATAAGTAGAAAGTTATAAAAGAGGTAAACTTTGAAGTTATTAAAAAAATTAAACATATTAATCTTACTGGTATTTACTATAGGTGGGATAGCTTTGTATTACTCACCACCTCCAACAAAGAGTGAAATTATTCAGCTTGATGATGGAGTTGACTTGAGTTCTGAAATCAGTATCAAAAGTGATTATTCTGCCTGTATTGAAAATGGAATAAAGCATTATAAAGAGATTAGATCCTATCCGCGTATGAGTACTGGGCAGAATGCAATTGACGTTGTTTTGGTGATGTGTGATAAGAATCCATTATCCTTTTGATAAAGACTTGATTCTACGGCCAGTTGTGAAATGTCGGTGATTCCTTCCGCTTTTTATACTGCGAACTTAGTATCAAACCCAAGCCAGTATTGGCTTCCATGCCAATTTCTTGGTTTACTTAATTTTAAATCTGATAGCAGCTAAAACTGTAACTGATTGATTTACAAAGAAGTTGAGGTTGAGTGCATGGAAATCCGGAAGGAATAACCGAACAGTTGCTCTGGAAGCAAGCACTGGCTTAGCTTCTAGCTGCCTATAGTCAAGATGCGAGTTGCTGTATATTTTAGACAACTTTCGGGCCATAGCTGTCACTTTAGTATTCATAAATGGCACAAAAAAACTCCTAAATATCTTAGTTTTTATTAGATGCTACATATAAGTTATCTCAACATTTTTCTTATTTTGACTAAGGTGGTCTGATTATCACACTTGCCATCTTGGTAAACTATTTCTAAGTCATCGCGTGTCTCATCTTCAATTGATGATTATGCAATACATAGTTAGCCGAATAGTCGAAAAGGTTTCGAACATCATTGAGTTGGCAAGCATTACAGGTCATAAGGATGTGCAGATGTTAAAAAGGTATTCCCATCCGCGAGCGATAGATCTTGCAAAAAAATTGGGATATCAATAGGATTAATTAGCATCATCCTTAAATGGTATATTTAATTAAATTAATTTTTTATTGAATTCATTCTTCTTTGTATAGACTAACGTATATATAAAATACATAATTTATATTGACTTTGTATATACATTATATATACTAACATCTTAATTAAGGAGACTTATATGTCTACATTATCAACTTTTAGATTTGATGAACAACTTACGAATACTATTGAAGAACTCAAAAACACTTCAAGTGCTAGTTCAAAAGCAGAAATCGTGAGACGTGCAATAACTTTGCTTAAAGTTGTCCAAGAGGCAACTCAAAACGGTGAGACTTTAGTACTAAGAAAAGAAGTAGGGGATGTTACAAAAGAGCGCGAAATTATCCTTCCAAGATAAGGAAATTATATGCAGGGTCAGCCAGAAGAAAAACAAACTCTACAACTTGAGGATTTCGAATCCAAGACTGGATCAGTCTCCGAACTAGATCCTCAGGATAAGGCAAGATTGGAACTTGCAAGATTAATATTAGGCTGGATGGGAACTATATTCATCTTATCCTGCTTATGGTTACTTTATAGTCCAACAGATAGCGCTGCAAGTGCTAAAGAGATTTTCGAATTCGTTAAAACTATTGTACCTGCAATTGTTACTTTAGTGATTGGATTCTATTTCCGAAATGAGAGCTAATAGTGGATGGTAATGTCGAAAGTAAATCTTTTGGAGCAGCTGAACAGTTAGTTGGTCAATTGTTGCTAGACAAGTGGAAAGTCATAGAACGAATTCGGCATGATGACGGCATATCTGGCTCAACCAGATCTGCTTGCTATAAATCTCAATCATCCAACGGTGAATTAGCTTTTGTAAAAGCATTTGATTTCCGACAGGAGGAATTTGCAGGTGATACTGAACATCTTGAAAAGATGGTTAGGGAATTCAATTACGAAAAAAATGCTTTAGATTATTGCATCAAAAATAAAATCTCCCGTGTAACAAGAATTTTTGGCGCTGACAAAGTAATAATCTCAGGTACGGTAGTTCATTTTCTAGTATGTGAATGGGCAGATAAATCATTAAGAGAACAACAGCCTCCAGGAGATAGTAATATTTCTTGGAGTGATCGATTTCTAGCTCTAAGAGATACTTCATCTGCACTTGCACAAATGCATCAATCAAAAATGGCTCATCAAGATATCAAACCGAGCAATGCGATGTGTTTACAGACTGGAGAATTGAAGCTTACTGACCTTGGTAGTAGTTCATGCCAATTATTAACCACTCCTCCTCATGACCTAGAGTTACTAGTTGGACAACCCAATTATGCTCCCTATGAATTACTGTATGAATATACTCCTCCAACTTGGGATAACCGGAGAATAGGATGTGATATATTTTTATTAGGAAACCTTTGTTTTACTAGTTTAGTAGGTGTTTCGTTATCACATCTCGTTCTTCATGGGCTACCAAGTGAATATAAGTTAGATAGTTATACTGGGGAATTTTCTGAAGTTCTACCGTTTTTAATTTCGATACATAATTTACTCGTATCAGAAGTCTTAAACGAATTTCTACCTAAAGAAATAGCTGGAGATGTTATTGAGTTGGTATCGTCTCTTTGCCATCCTGACCCTGCAAAGCGTGGACACTCAAAAAATATAAAACAAAATTACAACCAATATGGGTTACAGAGAGTAATCAGTCAATTAGATATATTGGCTATTAAAGCAAGGATTTGCGACCGTGGCAAAAAATGATGTATCACTAGAGGGAATATTAAGTAATAGAACAGTAATCCCAAAATGGAAAGCACCTGAAAAAGCTATAGAGAGAGATCAGCCGAATGCTTTAATTCTGAGTAGGCGCAAAGCAGCTGTAGATAAATGGCATCAAAAATTACTGTCAACATATGAACAAACACCTTCAACGTACAGTGCTAATGAGTTATTTGAACTCTCAACGATTTATCAAGATGACACTAAACTATCTAAAGACATCCTCAGAGACTCATTAGATTTACGTAATAAATTTAATCTATCGAAAAATGAGTTAAAAGTTTCAGAGCCTCAAATTGGCTATCTTGAAGTAGAAGATAGCTTGGAAGCAACACACGATAATTCAAAAAAGTCTGTAAATAAACTAAAAGCTTTGTTAAGCAATAACCCCAATGTACCTTTTGCATGGTCTGAATTATCAAGACATTACTTAGTCTTAGGTGAGCCGGATAAAGCAAAAAAAAGTATGCAAGGTGCAATCCAACTTGCCAAAAATAATAGGTATATTCAAAGAGCTGCAACAAGACTGTTTGTTCATTTAAGGGAACCAGATCGAGCACTTCATCTTCTGCGTTCGTCTCCAATGGTTTCAAAAGATCCGTGGTTATTATCAGCAGAAATCGCCACGGCAACTCAGATGAATAAAACTTCAATTTTCATCTCATCTGCAAGAAATATTTTAAATTCTGAACAATTTGGTGATTATCAAAAAAGTGAATTAGCTTCAGCACTAGGAACATTAGAAATTGAGCATGGTGTAACAAAAAAGGCTAAAGAGTTATTTAAAAAAAGTCTAATTGCTCCCACTGAGAATTCATTGGCGCAAGCTCAATGGGCTAATAATGAAGGGAAAATTATAATTCCTGATAATGCATGGAGGACGCAATCTTACGAAGCCTTAACATTGATTGCCAGACAAGAGGGAAGATGGGAAGATACTCTTAAAGAATGTGCATTATGGTTAAAAGATGAGCCATATTCTATTCAAGCCGCGATTTTAGGTTCATATCTAGCATTCCAACCAGGCGCATATAGATCTGCAGAGCAGTTTGCTACTGCAGGTCTTTTGTCTGAAAATAACAATTGCGACAGCATAAATATTATGTTGTTGAATAATCGAGCTGTTGCTTTTTCCTTTCAAAATAAACTTGAAGGTGCTTACGCAGATTTCGAAAAAGCAATGGCATTACCTGATGCTAAAGAAAGCGCTCACCTTTTAGCTACACTTGGTTTGATTGCTTATAAAAATGGAGATACGGAATTAGGTACAGAATGTTATATAAAAAGTATTGCGTGGTTCCATGAGCTCAAAGACAAAGATTCTGCACTATTAGCGTCGATGTATTTTTTACGAGAGTATATAAAGTATTATCCCAGTGAGTCGCCTTTTGCATTAAATATGGCGAAAAAGGCTACGTTATCAGCTTCAGTTCATAACTTGCCTGAATTAGGTGCTCTTTCTGATTTATTGATTAAAGAAATTGAAAATATTGAGCTTAACACTAAGCCAGTTAGTATCATTTCAACAAGTGATTTAACTGACCATGCAAATAAGTTTCAAGTACCTAATAAAGCACTTATCAGAATATCTGCAGATAAAGATCCTGCCAAATTCCTGAATCTATTTGTTAAGTAATATATCAGAATCATCTTAACTTTGAGTATCAAATAAGGACTCAAATCGAGTCCTTATTTTTGCTCTTGTTAGCTCACAATCTTACTGATATCAGTCAACCTCACGATATCCTGCCTGCTATGCCCAGACCGCCATATGAAGCAATATGCATTCGTGCGACCCATTTGTACCATGTCTCCGTCACTGAGCACATCAACCATCTCGTTTCCTGACTTCATGTAGTCATGGTTTTTGTCTTCAACTCTGTTGTACTCAGATCTACTGTCATCGGCTTTGTTCGGATTAATCAAGAAGCTTGAGCCTGAATCACTGAGGACAAACATTTTTTGTACATCTGATAACTTGAAGCGTGTGCAGCTATTGAACAGTCCTGTAAACAGTCCTGATTTCTTCTTGATGCGATCATTGAGCACTGCGGCACCCATCAGGACAGGATCAAAGCCACTTTCTCTGCGCATTGACTCGAAGCTTTCATGATGACTGCTACTATAGCTTTGGAAACGCATTGCTTTGCCGGCCAACATTCTTGCAAATTGCATAGTTGTTGAATGCGTTAGTAACTTGGTTACTTTCACACTTTGTTAACATTTAATTAAGTGTGTGAATGATTAAGTATTAATAACACTACAACTATATTATTTATATTATTAAATAATTATTTTTATTGTTCACATTGAAAAGTGTCTGATAGCTTTAATTATATGTATTATCAAGCGAATTATCTGTTCAGGAAGCCATGCGCATAAATAAGTGAGAGCAGGGAGTCTGGTTTGCAGAAAACCCCAAATGGATCTTGCGGTGTTCTATTTTTTTCCAAAAATTTCCACCATGCACACCACGCACTAAAGTGTCGTCTTGCTTCGCGATGTGTGCCTTGAAACCATTGCTGACGCTTGCTTTATGCTGTCCGACGAGTCACCAACTCTTGATGCATTTAGTTGCCATCAAAACCTACTAAGCCTTGGTTTCCAGCCTGTTAATCATGTTTTCAAATAAAACTTGCAATCAAATGCGTGCCGTCTTACTATATCATTTATAGTACATTTTAAAATAAGGCCGCAACATGAAGCAAACAATCAAAGTGTCAGCACGCTTAACCGAGTGTGCTGTTAAACAAATTAAAGACGAACTTGATGCCTTCGGTTGTAAAACTGTTACCCAATTTGTACAGGCTGCAATCAACGAAAAGCTTGAAAGATATAGCATCGGAAAAATGATTGAGAGCTCAATAAAATCTCAAGAAATGTTGCACGCAAAGCTTACCAAGTTATCTGTGATTGCAGCTGAAAACAACATAGCTAACAACAAAAGTATCGAAGAATTGGCAACTGCATTAACAAAAATTAGTGCAGGTTTTGATGCGTTTACTAACAAAAATAAGGAGTAGAAGATGAGTGATCCTAACCGACATATTCACAATCCGATATTAAATCTAGCCAAAAACAATGATGGTGAGTGGATAACTATCGACTCAGATATACACACTAGATGGCGGGAAAATGCTGACAAAATTTATAAAGAAAGCTTGTCTAAAAGTCTCATTAATCTAGGTATTAACCTGGGTGAGTAATATGACTTTTAGTCTTAAGCCATTACAGATTTTACTCCCGCTTTACATGTTTCAGCTGACATTCATATCAGCTAAAAACATGTCAAAAGGTAGTCATAGCGCAGAGTATTTGTTATCCAAAAACACTAAGAATCCTTCTGATTACTACACTAAAGAATCTCTGGGTACAGTCTACGACCCAAGCGGATTGCTATCTGAATTCAGCATAAAACATGGTGATATCATCGATGAAAATGATTTCCGTGCATTGTGTGCTGCATTCAATCCGCGCACAGGCGAGCCACTTCTAAAGAACTCTGGTGATGCTCATCGCGCTGGCACTGACTTCGCATTCTCACCACCTAAATCATTTTCAGCTCTATGGGCTATCTCAAATCGCGCAATTAGGAGAGCACTAGAGCAATTTAATCGAGAAGCTGTGAACAAAGGTCTCGACTTCCTGAATGATCACGCAACAACGCGCACAGGTGCTGGCGGGAAGGATTCAGTTGCTATCAAATTTGCAGCGGTGTCATTCCAACACGGTGCTAATCGCGACCAAGACCCACATCTGCATCTGCATAACCCAATTATTAATCTATCAAAAACAGCTGACGGCAAATGGCGAACAATCGAGCCAAAGAGCCTCTTTCAGTGGCAAACTTCAGCAGATGCTATCTATCAAGCATCGCTAATTGCAAAACTTCAACATGCACTTCCAGGCATCAAGATTGTAGCTACGGACAACGGGCATTCATTTGAAATAGAAGGTGTAGACAAAGGTCTTGTGGCCAGCTGGTCAAAAAGAAGTGAAGCAATCAAAGATGCTGCAGCAGAAGATGGCATCAGCATTGATGACGCCGGTGGAATGGATCGCATGTTCTATAAGACTCGCAACAAAAAAGAGATGTTACCTGATGATCCTCACATGGGGTGGTCTGAATACGCGTTACATGAACACGGATTCGGTACAGAAGCGGCAGAGCAACTACTTAGTGCGCCAGCCATTAGCAGATCCCAACTAACTCAAGATGACATCTCAGCACGACTAGGTAGTGTGCTCACTAAGCTCACTGGAACGGAATCTGCGATCAAAGAAAATGCGCTGCTGCGCGCAGTAGCTGAAGAGTTTTATGGCGACATGAATTCAGAGCAGATTATTGATGTCTTTGACAAGCTTAAATCTGGTGAGCTTCTTATCAACAATGCAGACAAAGTAGTCAAGCTAGGCGGCTTCGATGGCATGGATTACTACTCAACATTAAGCATGCAAACAGTTGAACAACGTCTTAGTGAGTTATCTGAAAAGCTTGCTAACGATGGTAAACATGCCATCAATCATGCGCATGTTGAAAAAGCAATTGCTGACCAATGCGTGTTGTCTGCTGAGCAGGCCGATGTGGTGCGGCATGCGCTATCAGTCGGCAGCATAAAAGTTGTTGAAGGTGCAGCAGGCTCGGGCAAGTCTACATCAGCACTTGCTATTACTAACGCGTTTAAAGCGGCGGGCTACACATTACGCGGCCTAGCGTCCTCATGGTCCGCTGCAAGTGTTATCGGGAGGGATGCTCAAATTGACAGCAGGGCAGTCTCTGGTTTCATTAATGCCGTGCTCAAAGGGAAAATTCAGCTCACAAAAAACGATGTATTAATGATTGATGAAGTAGGTTTACTTGGCTCAAGAGAGTCAGAAATAATACTGTCATTCGCGGAAAAGTATGGCTGCAAAATAATCTTATTGGGCGAAGAAAAACAGTTGTCACCCGTGTCAGCAGGGCCAGCGCTATCTATCATCATGGAAAAAACTGGTGCCGCAAGTATTGAAACAATTCGCCGCCAACGAACACCGATACAACGTGAAATGGTAGCAGCATTTCGTGTGGGCGAAACTGATGTGGCTTTGCAAAAATTAGAGTCAGAAAATGGACTTCATTTTCACGGTACCAAAAAATCTACGATAAATGCGATGGTTCAGGATTGGGCTGATTACACACACCGGAATCCAGATAAATCTACATTATTGCTTGCAGTAAAAAACGCAGATGTACGCCATATAAACTCGCAAGTGCGCGCTATTTTACGCAAGCGGGGCGACATCATCGGTCCTGATATAACACTGGATACACCTGCGCCTAATGCTTCAACCAAAGCAGCTAAATTCGCTGTAGGCGAGCATGTCATCTTCAAGAAAAATGACATCAAGGATTTGGATGTCAAAAACAACGATAAGGCGCGCATTACTGATATTAGACCTTCTGCAAACGGTGGCTACGACATCAAACTCAAGCACGCAGATGGTCGCGATATTGAGCTGAATACATTGAAGTATGTTGATCAAGAGTCAGGTGGGGTGCCGCTATCTCACGCGCACGCGGTGACCCAATGGTCAGCACAGGGCTCAACTGTCGACAAGTCATTTGTGTTAGCTACTGGCATGGATAGAAGGTACGCATATGTAGGTATGTCACGACATCGCGACTCTGCAAACCTGTACGTTGATGAGTCTGAGCTCAAATCTAAGCTTGAAATTGTGGGTAAGCTTGTCAACAGAGAAACCATGATGATCCAGCTTGCAACCCAACTTGCTCGCAAGTCAGACAAGTTAAGCACACTGGACTTCCAAGACAACAGAATAGGCAAACGCGTTGCGCTCAAAAACGAACAGGCGCAGCAACTAATTGCGCGTATGCAGCAGTCATTTAAAGATACCTCTTTGACAACTACAACAAGCGTTTTAGAGCGCATTAAGCGTGAAGCTGAAGCAATTGAACAGGCTGCTAAGCGTGCAGCAGCAGAACAGATTAAAAACGCTGAAACCCAATCTAGCACATTGAGGATTTAACTATGCAATCGATAAAAATACCATTCAACAAATTTCAGCAGAAGCAATTTGAGCGTTATGCTCAAGCGCGTCGCGTTGACCTGCCAAACCTTATCCGCGAACGTTATCAAATAGAGTTTTCAGGCGGCGGCAACAATCTGGATGCTGAATGTCATGGCCTTAGACTAGGCATGAAGGATTCAAACGGTGAGCAGATCTGGCTTGCTAACGGCACAGCCGTAGGTGATGCCATACAAGCAGTTCAGCAGCTTGATAAGTCGTTCTTTAACAAAACCATATCAAAGACTGACGCTATCAAAGTTATCGAAGATTTTTACATTACTAAAGGTGCATCTAGAACAACAAGTAGTTCTAATGCCCTATTAGCCTCTGCGCCAAAGGAGTTCAAACTAACTAATTCGCACCGTGACACCAGCGGTGTGATTGCGGACTACATTAAAGCAAGAGGTATAGGTTGGAAAACCTTTAACAATGCCATCGAAGCAGGTTTCTCTGACAAGACCAGAGATGGTGTGCGATTCATTGGACTTGATGCGAATGGTCAGCCTAAGAATGCAGAAACTCGTCTAGTTGTGCCAAGAACTTTAGGTGGAAAACTAACAAAGTTTATTTGTGCACCTGGCTCTGATCGCTCATATCCACCAATACTACCAGGTACCGTTAAAGGAGAAGTTCATGTGGTTGAAGGTGGCTTCAGTGCGCTTGGGCTTAAAGAAATCATGAGTCGCCAAGGCAGGTCACCAACCATCATTGTGAGCGGTGGCAAGGATAACACTTCATGGCTTCGTCACGAACATGTGAAAGCGCTAATCAAAGATGTTGCAGTCACGCTTCACATTGAAAACGAGAAGTCAGAAGAAATTCAAGCGCAAGCTGATATTTCTAATGATAAGCAGGCTCAAAAAATAATGGAGGCAGGGGCTCTGAAAGTTATCAAGCAATCTCTACCTGCTGGATATAAAGATAACGCTGATCTTAATTTGTATTTTAAGCAACAGACTCAGCAACAGTTTCAATCAAAAGTTAGGTAATAAAGGAAAATAAAGCAATCAGTCAATGTTAATTTTGACTACACGACTATTCTAACGACAGACTGAGCGCCACTCATATTGTTTTGAATACGGATTTAAGACTTGCTGCTGTGAACAGCTTCGAGTTCCGATTGGCGGAATTTGAGGTTGCTGGATTGGTGTAATAGACGGGGGAGTAATTGGGCAAACGACAGGCGCACAAATAGGGGGCAACTCTGTCGTATTGCTGCAGAAAGGTCGATTTTCACCACCGCTGCAGCGGCAAACGCAATTTGCATTCGCGCTTGAAACAAAAGCAAGCATACTAAAAAAAACTAAAATGCTAGCGATGCGTGCTATATACATAGCTACTCCTTAGTTGATTACACTTGAACGAATTCTTAGTTTTCACCTTGCTATAAGTGATACTACTAAAAGTATTACAAATGAAAATGTTATACCAAGCGAGATGTAGTAGCGTTTTTTATTGCTTGGAACGAAGCTACTTATTGCTGCACTTAGTACTGAAAAAGCAAACACAATAATTATGTGCGTAATTGCAGTTCTGCCAGTCAAAAAAATAAAGGAAAAAAAGAAAACTATTGAAAATGTTAGGGAGTAAATGAACTTCCTACTTTTTGAGAGATTAGTTTGCTCAATATCTTTAGCTATGTTAGCTATTTTATTTGGCGATACGTTATTGTTTGTCATGATAATCTCCTAAAGGTTAGGTCGATGTGTCTACTTTTTTAAGGCAAGTCCAGCGTCCCGCTTGAATGATGGGTTAGGAATAGCTCCTCATCAACTTTCGGGAGCTTCTCGGTTAAGACAATCAGTTGCTCGACGAGAGCAAAGGCTTTTTGATGAAAATCGGTTAGCTCACTCAATGTTATTACTGCCGAGCTCTTTCGCTCGGATTTCGGCGTCGGAATGCCTCCGGCAAAGCTTGTGCCAAACAATGATTCATCTGACTGACGGTACCAGCAAAAGTGAGCAATCTTGTTCCTGATTCCGCGTAAGAAGGTAACAGATTCGTTGATTTGAACGATCTCATCAAGAAGCGCACCGTCGACAACTCTTTCGCCATAGCGCACGCGATGAATTTCGACCGCCTCTTTAATAGCCTCTTGTAAACGAAAAGCAGCGAGTGGGTCAGTGAAGGTGCGTGCAAGAAAGTCTGGCGTCGCGAGGAGACGGCCAAGCAGAATGCTCAATAACTGTTCGATATTTGCCCACTCCACAACTGCTTTCCCAAGCACCATGTATTGTTGGTCGGTAAGTTCAGAGAATTCTGACGAGTGATTGAGCGGCACTGCTACTCCTAACGTTTGAGTTAACTGGCGGCGAAAGGGGCGAAAATTGGCAAAGCCGTCGTCCCTTGTAAGCCGTCCGTGTTGAACGAGGGGTTAGATGCGATATTTCTCAACATCTAGTACCTCGCAGTTCTTGGCTTTGCTTCGTATTTCATCATGAGTTAAACATTTTGATTGGAAAAAGTGGATGATGTAGTTAACCCAATCATCCGTGTACACGTAATCATTGTGTGGCTCATCATATAAGCAAAACTCTGTATTGGTATCAAATGGATCCTCAGCGCCGTGCGGCGGACGAATTTTGAACAGCTTACAAAGAGTGGCGTGTAGGTTTACTGTGAGTGATTTTGGGCCGAGTGTATTATTTAATCTTAGTACGACTTCTTTTGGTTTAATTCTTTTGATGTTTGCACCCTCAACTAATAACCTCTTCTCTTTGATAATTACGGTTAATTGTTCATATGTTTTCTTGTCCTCTTCGCTAAGTTCATTAAGCTTAACAAACTCAATAGCAGCGTCAGCTCTACTGGTATTGGATATTTTTGGGATTTGTAATAGCTTTATACTGTATTCTAGTGAGTTGTATACTTCTTCGGTTAGCCCATTTCTGTATTTTTCAATGAATGATGCAATGTCAGTTAAATCTTGTGATAGTGCGGATTTATTAGCCTTTTCTTGTTTTTTTGTTCTTAAACGAGAGAACTGAAGGCTATATACAAGAGATTCATTTATTGCATAGTTGTGCCCAAAAAATTCAATTAATTGATTTTCGTAGTTAAATAGTAATGATTGGCACTCACCAAATATCAGAGTGTCGACATCTCTGCTGTCAATGTGGCGATGCTCAATTTTATTTCTAAGTTTTATAAAAAGTTCTAAATTTGCCCTAACAGATTCATTAGCTAATTTTGCCTTTTTAATGCAGGTTGAAAGCTCCCATGATTTTCTTTCACCATCAATCAATTCATAGCGGTTATTTTGTTTTTTGCAATAGTATTTATCACCTATTGTGCTGTTGAAGTGTGCATGAAAAAGCCTCGTCCATGCCATTATCATTAGCGAAATGAATGCTTCACTTCTGAAAGTGGTTCTTGGTTTGTTGTATACCTCGACGGCCAATAAGGCAGAATCAATCGAAGCCTCAAGTATGGATTTTGTCTTTCCTTTTCGTAACGACACATTAATTCCTTGATGGCATCTAACGTTTGAATTAAGGGGCTGGCTTTAGCCAGTCACGTTTGAATGATGGGTTAGGGTTAATTTATTGCACACGCTGAAGTGCACCAAGTTCAGTTTGTGCTGTGTTTTGTCCAGTTATGGTGTATCTCATAGTCATGCCTTTTGCAATTCCATCTGTATAAGTTACAAGCACATCATTTCCTTTTACCTCATAAGATACTTTTTCAATAACTCCAAGGGTTTCAGTTTCTCCTGACCTAAACTGAACTGTCATAGGAACTAAACCTCCCATGCGCCAAGTGCCTGCAAGTGGACCAGGGTCGTTACCTGAACAGGCTGAAAGAGTAAGTAGCGAAGCTGAGATGAGAAGGTAAGTTATTTTTCTTAACATGATGTAAACCCTAACAGTTAATATAGAGACCCATAGGTCTCTATATGAATAATTGAATATTCGTTGTACATGGCTGGGAACCCCTGTCTTTTCTTGCTTTTATTGTTTCTGCGACTCTGAATTGATATATTAATATAGGGGCAGAGGATGTATTAATTTAATTGTAATTGAAGAACTATATTTAGAGGGGAATTAACTATGAAATTAATGACAGCTTGTCCCGCATAGGCGACATTGAGAGTATTTGCGGATCACATAATAATTTTGATAGATTCAATAAGCGTTGTTGGTAACTTCTTAACTGTCCCAGTTTCTCAATATCAGACTCATGCACTTTATTGAAATCAGTCATGTGTGAATATCCTGTATTTATGTATAATCATTACTGAAAAGAACGTTCGTTCTTATTGTCGATCAAACTGATCATAATGGCAAGCTAAGTGGTTTTTATATTTGAGTGCTTACTTTAATCATGCAACAGTTTTCTTTACCGTATTCACCACAAGACTATGCAGCGGCGGTTGCGCATGAGAAAGCTCGCGTATTGGAACCAAGTGCATTCGAGTTGCCAAGCTTAACTCCTAGCAACCTATCACTTCCCATTTATGTATCCAAAGTATCTGCGGGCTTTCCGTCTCCGGCTGAGGAGTACGTAGATAAAAGATTGGATACAAATGATTATTTAATTGATCAAAAAGACGCCACTTTCTTTGTGACCATTCAAGGCCAATCAATGATTGATGTCGGTCTCTTACCTGGCGACAAAGCAGTAGTTGATCGTTCTAAAACAGCTAAAGACGGCTCAATAGTGTTAGCAGTGGTCAATGGTGAGTTCACCATCAAGATGTTAAGTTGTAGCAGAAAAAGTAATGTACGTTTGTTACCAGCAAACTCGACCGGAGCTTACCCGAGTATTGAGATTACTGAAGACATGCAATTTGAGGTGTGGGGTGTTGTCATTGGCTCTTTCAGAAGATTCGAATAACTGCTCACAATTTCTGTGGATAACGTTGTTGAATGGGTGGGGATTGCATTACTAAGTCTTTGGTGTAGCAATAAAATGTGGGATGTATGAATTTTTAATCAGCACTGATATAAAAAAACCCAGCATATTGCCGGGTCTTGGCGTACTAAGAACAATGATTATTTGTTCATTACGTACATTGTTACTTCAAAGCCAAAACGCATTTCAGTCGCTGCTGGTGTTGTCCACATAATATTCTCCAAAGTGTTATCTGTTTTGAACTGACAAGATGTCTGTTCGAATGATTTCATTATGCGCTCACCTGATAATTCAGCACTATTGGTACTCATGATTGAACCCTCAGTAAAATCATGAACGACGTATTATTTTGCTCTCTAAAATATGGTGATATGTAAATAATATGAATTACTTCTATCGGTCTTGAATTCAAGGGGCAAAGCTGCCGTTCAGTCTAGATTTTTTGGTTTTAACTATCGGACCGAAGCGGACATTAATAATTAACTGGCAGAAATACCAAAACTACTTGGCAATTTAATGCCATTGATTTTAGCATCTGAAAATTAGTCCACATTTTGCGATGCTTTCGAAACTAGCGTCGCAATTTCAATCGAATCAGGACTGCCAATAGACTTTAAGCCCTTGACTGCAATTGTTTGATTTATCAAAGGTTGATTTTGGCTAAGCTTCCTCTTACCTGCGAACTTTGTAATCAAGATATCTTTACCAGATTAGGTTGGGTAACAGAAATTTCTCTTAATTAACAAAATTTATAAGAGAACTGACGATATACTTATTAATAATATAACTAACATTCAGGCTGATCTAGTATGCAATATCTCAGCAGATCTGTATTTAAAAGTATGGCACCTAACATTCTAGTTGCTTTGCTTTATATCATCTTAGCAAAGATTGGCCTTACTTTTGCCCTAAAGTCCCCAACCATTACGATTTTTTGGCCTGCCGGAGGATTCGCGCTTGCTATTTTGCTGCTAAAAGGCCTTAAATATCTGCCCGGTATCTTTGTTGGATCCGTTGCTGCTGGTTTCATTGTCCATCTGACGCCGTGGATGGCCATGGCACTTGCCCTAGCGAATACAATAGAGACTTATGTTGCATATTGGCTTGCCACACGCTACTTTCGTATTAATCTTGATTTGGAGTCTTTGCAAGACTTATTGAAGTTGACTTTATTAATAGGTGCCATTGCAAGTATTGCCAGCGCACTGCTTGGCCCGTCAGCTTTACTAATCGGCAATGTTATTCCTGTCAGTTCTTATCCGCAGATCGGCCTGCGCTGGTGGATGGGCGACATGCTTGGAATTGCCTTTTTAACGCCTTTTATTCTGATTTGGAGTAAAGCACCTGAAAAAATTAGCAACAAGTGGCAAATCCTTGAGGCTGTAATTTTGCTTGGTTTGGCCATGCTAATGGCGCTCATTCAATTTTTTGATTTGTTTCTAGACAGCGATTATGCGCCTCAGGGCATTGCATGGATCATTATGTTAATTGCCTGGTCTGGGCTGCGCTTTGGCAAGCATATAACCGCACTGCTGCAACTTATTATTTTCTCATTGGCGCTTTGGAGTGCCGGGAATCACATAGGGCACTATGCTGATGATATGGTAAACAGCGGGTTGTTGAACTTCTGGTTATTTGGCATGGTATCCGCAATTGGTGGCTTGGCTATTTCAGTGGTCAGCGATGAGAACAAAAAAATACATAAGACACTCACTGATAGCTTGTATTATCAACGTGCACTGCTGGACAATTTTCCTTTCATGGTCTGGTTGAAGGATACGGAAAGTCGCTTTCTTGCAGTGAATAATGGATTTGCTCAAGCTTCAGGCGTAAAGGATGCTAACGATATAATAGGGAAAACCGACTTTGATATACATCCGCAAGACTTGGCGGAGCGCTACCGTAGAGACGATCTTGAAGTGATGAGCTTACGCCAGCAAAAAAATGTCGAGGAACAGGTGCTTGATAAAGGTATACGCAACTGGTTTGAAACTTATAAGACCCCTGTTGCTGACTTGGATGGCAATGTTCTTGGTACTGTGGGATTTGCTCGTGACATCACTGAGCGTAAACATGGGGAGGAGGAGCTTTGCATCGCCGCTATTGTCTTTGAGTCTCAGGAAGGCATGTTCGTAACTGATGCTAACAATATCATCCTACGTGTGAATAAGGCATTCACAAAAATTACAGGATACAGCGCGGAGGATGCCGTAGGGCAGGGTCCAAGCATACTCAGCTCAGGTAAGCAAGATAAAGCGTTTTATACCGACATGTGGGCAAGTATCAATAACACCGGAGTATGGGATGGGGAAATATGGAATCGCCGCAAGAGTGGTGAGGTTTATCCTGAACATCTTACGATTACGGCTGTGAAAGACTCTAAAGGTAGCGTGACTAATTACGTTGCCACAATCATCGATATTACCGATAACAAGCATCAGGAGCAGCTGCGTCTGGCACATGAGGTTGCACTGCGCCACACTTTAGTGCGCGAAGTGCATCATCGTATCAAGAATAGCTTGCATGGCGTCACTGGTTTGCTGCAAAGGTTCGTGGTGCAGTATCCTGAATTAGAGCTTCCTATGAATAGCGCGATCGGTCAGGTGCAAAGTATCTCAGTCATACATGGCCTGCATGGGCGCAGGACGCCCTCATGTATTTTATTATGTGAAGTGATTCGGGAGATTTCGGTCAACCATCAATCTTTGTGGCAGGTGAGTATCTCTGTAGATATTCCAATGAACTGGCACATTTGCCAAATTTCTGAAGAAAATGAAGTGCCGTTAGCTTTGGTGATTAATGAATTGATATTAAACGCGCTCAAGCATAACACTTTAAAAGAAGGTGTTGCTGTTTCACTTAGGCGAGACATTCAGCGAGATGTGGTTATTCTAACAATCACCAATCCAGGTCAGCTTTCGCATGACATTGACCTTCCCAATACCCCAGCTAAAGGAGCTGGTTTAGGGTTAGTCATGTCACTGATGCCGGAAGAAGGGGCAATATTGTCATGGGAACAATCTGATGATATCGTGATTACACGACTTGAGTTAACGCAACCAGCTATTATAATAAGGTCAGAACAAATTGAGCACCATGAAAAATTTTAGCCCCCAGCCAATACCCGTTATGCGATCTATCTTGTTAGTGGATGATGACCGTTTGATCGTTGCCAATATGACTGACGAACTTAAGCGGGCAGGATATCAGGTGCACAGTGCTGGATCCGTGGATAAGGCGGAACTCTGGTTGGAAAATAACCCGAAACCAGATTTGGTGGTGCTGGATGTGCGTATGCCTGGAAGAAATGGACTTGACTTGGTCAAACGTCTAAAGGAACCTGATTATATCCCTTTTATATTGCTGACTGCATACAGTGAAGAGGCCGTTATTGAACAGGCAAGTGCTTTAGGTGCTATGGGATATATAGTCAAACCTGCGGACTCAATGCAGCTCATCCCTGCCATCGAGACTGCATTATCACGAGCAAGCGACTTGCAAACATTGCAGGATTCAGAACAAAGAATGCAGGCCGTGCTTGATATCAATCGTGAAATTAACATTGCAGTGGGTGTCACAATGATGCGCTCCAATCTGGCACGCAAGGCTGCGTTTGAGCAATTGCGAAGCACTGCTCGCAGCCAAAATCGAACATTAGCATCTGTAGCTGAAGAGCTTATTAAAGATAGTGAGGCGGAAATTCTCAACACACAATAAACTAAATGTAAATATTTGTTGAAATATGTAAATATTTGTTGAATAATTAAATTATGTTGATTTTTATCAATATATATGAAACTAAAGCTTTTTAGTTTTGTTTTGATATATACCTGAGGCCCTGAACCTGCCTTGTTTTATTCGTTAAGCGTATTGTCGCTGGTTGTAAACGAAGAAATGATAGGAGGTTCATGTATGTATGGCTTGTCCGTAGTATCCCCCCCCTACAAATTTTATACATTTACGCCTGATGACGCGAGTATAAATCTCCGTGATCATGATATTCAGCTCACAAATGACTTACCCATAGTTACTGCTAAGGCGCTTTCCTTGTTATGAGCGATATTTTAGACAGTACGGCGATTTTGCATGACCCGATTTGTAACTTGATTGAGGTAATTCCAGACGCCATTTTTATAAAAGATGGTGCAGGGCGTTGGTTAATTACCAATGTTGCAGCAAAGGCATTGTTTAGGCTGAATGATATAGATTGGCAAGGCAAGACCGATCACGAGCTTGCCGTTAAACGTCCGGAGATGCAGTCGGTACACATGAAATGTGTAGAGGATGATGAAGCGGCCTGGAATGTGGGTAAGCTGCTTGTGTTCAATGAAACTGTCACAGACGAAGCGGGCAGCACGCGTGAATATGAGGTGCGCAAGTATCCTACCTTTAATGAAGATGGGTCACGTAAGTCGCTAGTGATTATTGGACGTGATGTTACCAACGCAAGGTTGGCAGAACGTAATCTACGTGTGGCTGATGCTGCGATTGAAACACAGGAAGCCATTGTTATCTCCGATGAAAATAACCGTATTTTGCGTATTAATGGCGCTTTCACAAGAATGACAGGGTACAGTGAAGAAGAGGCGATTGGCAAAACGACAGCGCTTCTTAAGTCAGGCCGCCATGATAAGGCCTTCTATCAAAAAATGTGGGAAACCCTGGCTGCAAAGAAATACTGGCAAGGTGAGATTTGGGATCGTCGCAAGAATGGTCAGATATACCTGAAGTGGCTGACTATCACTGCTGTAGCAGGACCTGATGGGGAAATTCATAATTACATAGGCACTTTTACCGACCTGAGTGAGCATAAGGAGGCAAAGGAAGCTATTTACCGATTAGCATACTATGACCCGTTAACTGATTTGCCAAACCGCAGGCTGTTGCGCGACCACATGGACCTTGCGTTGAAAAACAGCACACGTAGTCTGCACCATGGTGCAGTGCTCATGATAGACCTTGATAATTTCAAGTTTATCAATGACACCAAGGGTCATGCTGTTGGTGATTTATTGCTAATAGATGTCTCAAAACGTCTAAAATCCAGTGTGCGCGATGGCGATACTGTAGCGCGGTTAGGTGGTGATGAGTTTGTCGTCATGCTGGAAACTCTTAGTCAGGATGCTGATCAGGCGGCCTTTCAGGCTGAGGCATTGAGTAAAAAAATACTGAAAGCAGGCAACCAGACATTTTTTATTGCAGGCGAAGAATTACATTGCACGTTCAGTATTGGCATCAGTTTGTTTACCATGCCTGCAAGCTCTAGTGAAGAAATGCTGAAACATGCTGATATCGCCATGTATCAGGCCAAATCCGCAGGGCGTAATACGGTGAGTTTCTTTGACCCTGAAGTACATACATCCATTGAAAAACGCCAGACCATCTTGTCTGAACTGCATCAAGCGCTACCCAAAAATCAACTCGTCTTATATTTTCAAGCTCAGGTAGACCACGAAAACCGTCTATTAGGCGCAGAGGTTTTGCTTCGCTGGCAACATCCTCAGCGCGGATTGGTGTCACCTGTTGATTTTATTCCGCTTGCTGAAGAGTCCGGGCTCATTGTTCCCATCGGTTTTTGGGTTTTGCTTGTTGCCTGCAAGCAGCTTAAATCGTGGGAGAAAACCCCTCTTACCCAACATCTGACACTGGCTGTTAATATGAGTGCAAGGCAGTTCAGGCAGTCAGATTTTGTGGAGCAGGTCTGCAGGGTGTTGGAGGAAACTGGCGCCAAGGCCACACTTTTAAAGATTGAGTTGACAGAAAGCTTGGTGTTGCATGACGTAGCCGATACCATCCAGAAAATGGAGGCGCTAAAACTGCTGGGTATTCATTTTTCAATAGATGATTTTGGCACAGGTTACTCCTCATTGAGCTATCTGAAGCGGCTGCCAATTAATCAATTGAAGATTGATCAGAGTTTTGTGCGTGATATTGATACCAACCAGAGTGATGCGATCATTGTGCAGACCATTATCGGCATGGCTAAAAACTTCGGGTTTAATGTCATTGCTGAAGGCGTGGAGACCAAAGCACAACGCGATTGTCTGGAACGCCATGGGTGCATGACTTACCAAGGCTATCTGTTTAGCAAGCCATTACTGTTGATTGAGTTTGAAAAACTGATCATTAAGGCTATAAAAATTGATCCCTCAACTAGTGAATATTATATCTGATTTTAGATGAAAGAAGATATTAGATGAATCTGGATGCAGGTGCTGACATCAGCACAATTAATACAAATGCGAATAGTGTAGCGGGCGAGTATCTCACCTTTATATTGGGTTCTGAAGAATATGGCCTGTAAATTCTAAAAGTACAGGAGATCCGAGGATATGACGCTGTCACGCAAATTTCCAATACTCCGGACGTTATCAAGGGAGTAGTGAATCTTCGTGGCAAGATTGTACCGATCGTAGACTTACGCATCAAATTTCATATGAGCAAGGTGGAATACGACGAATTTACCGTAGTCATTATTCTGAACCTAAGTGGCCGAGTGGTTGGAGTTGTAGTTGATGGTGTTTCAGATGTAACAACACTAAAAGAAGAACAGATTCGTGAAGTACCAGCATTAGTTACCAGCATTGATACTAAGTACATAGTGGGTATAGCTACAGTGGAATCAAAAATGCTTATTCTGGTGGACATTGAGCGACTCATGAGTAGTCAAGAGATGAAGCTGATTGATGATGTAGCTGTTCACTAAAACTAGCTTCTAGGTAGCACCAGAAAGTTTCATAAACCATGAAATATTATTTTTTTAAAAGTTAGAAAGAATCTACCGTGAAAATCAATATGCCAGTCACCAGCAATGAAATTATGTTTGATGATGCAGAGATTATGATGACTAGAACAGATATCAAAGGCATCATTACTTACGCTAATCAGGACTTTATCAAGGTAAGTGGCTATAGCGAAGCTGAGCTTGTGGGGCATAACCACAACGTTGTACGCCATCCGGATATGCCAGTAGAAGCTTTTAAAGACCTATGGAGAAACCTGAAAGCTGGCAGACCTTGGACTGGCATAGTTAAGAACAGAACCAAAGCTGGTGATTTTTATTGGGTAGAGGCGATTGTTGCACCAATTATTGAACGTGGAGTGGTGATAGGTTATGAATCGGCTCGAAGAAAACCCGCCCGCCATCAAGTTGAGGCGGCCAGCAGTGCCTACCGCTTATTTAAAGAAGGTAAGGCAAAAGGTTTGATGATAAGCGATGGCAAAGTGATCAAAAATTCAAGTGTAAATAAGATGAGAAGGAAGTTGAATGCTATGAAAGTAAGTCAGCGCTTGGCCGGTCTGATCGGTTTTGCAGTTCTGACAGCGATGATGTTGGCGGCATTGGGGCTATACGAGATGTTAGTGGCTAACAATAGCCTTAAAACTGTATATGAAGACCGCATGGTGCCGGTAGAGAGTTTAAGCAAAATTTCCAATCTGATGCTGGAAAACCGCACCTATTTAAGAATCGCGCTCAGCGAAGTAGATGTTATTAATGAAGAGAAAAAAACCTTACTGGTCATGAATCCGGAAATAGCTGCAAAGTCGGCTGATGCTATTGAACATAATATAGAGGTTATCACAGGGTTATGGAAAGGCTACATGGCGACCTACCTGACGCCGGAAGAAAAAATACTGGCTGATAAATTTTCAGCAAGCCGCGGCAAGTTCGTTAAAGAGGCATTGAAGCCAGCTGTGGCAACATTGCGGGCAAATAATTATGAAGCAACGAAAGCATTGTCTGGCAAGGCGCGTGAACTATATACTGATGCCGGCCCGGATTTGGAGGCACTACTTAAGTTACAAGGCGATGTAGCAAAACAGGAGTATCAAGCCGCTGTTACAAATTATGAAAATATACGCTTGCTAGCATTCGCTGGGCTGGCTGGCGCTATTGTTATTTTAATCTGGATTGGCTTTGCTCTGGCTCGATCCATTAACCGTGCTTTGGGCGGCGAGCCAAGAGACATCAGTAGCGTAGCTACTCGCATGGCCGCAGGTGATCTTAGTTTTACTATTTCACTTGCGCCCGATGATCGCACTAGCGCCATGGCAGCCATGAGCACAATGCAGGATAAAGTCAAACTACTTATTTCTGATGCGGCGATGCTTTCTAAAGCCGCCGTTGAAGGAAAGTTATCGACGCGCGCCGATGCGACGCAACATCAAGGTGATTACCGTAAAGTGGTAGAAGGCGTGAACGCCACACTGGACTCAGTGATTGGCCCGCTCAATGTGGCCGCCAACTACGTAGACCGTATCTCCAAAGGTGATATCCCGGCCAAGATCACCGATCCCTACAACGGGGATTTCAACACCATCAAGAACAATCTCAATCAGTGTATTGATGCCGTCAATAATATGGTAGTAGAAGCAGCCAACCTGGAAAAGGCTGCCATTGAAGGCCGCCTTGCCACACGTGCAGATGCAAGCAAATACCAGGGTGACTTCCGTAGAGTTATTGTTGGCGTCAACAATTGTCTGGACGCTGTGATTGGCCCGCTCAACGTGGCAGCCAAATATGTAGACGACATCTCAAAAGGCAACATCCCGGCCAATATCACTGATACCTACAACGGCGACTTCAACACCATCAAGAACAACCTCAACCAATGTATCGACGCTGTCAACGCACTGGTTGCCGACGCCGTCATGCTATCGGAAGCCGCCAAAAAAGGTCTGCTTTCCACCCGTGCCGACGCCAGCCAGCACCAGGGCGACTTCCGTAAAGTCGTAGAAGGCGTCAACAGCACACTGGATGACGTGATCGGCCCACTCAACGTAGCTGCCCAATACGTGGACGACATCTCCAAAGGCAACATCCCAGCCAAAATCACCGACCACTATAATGGTGACTTCAACACCATTAAAAACAACCTCAACCAATGTATTGATGCCGTCAATCTTTTAGTCAGCGACGCCAACCTGCTGGGCGAAGCCGCCAGCGAAGGCCGGGTAACCGTACGTGCCGATGCAAGCCAGCATCAAGGAGACTTCCGCAAAGTGGTGGAAGGCGTCAATGCTACGTTGGAAACGATTGTAGTACCGATCATCGCAGTCAAAGCGGCGGTAGAAACCATCAGTACCGCAGCAGGCGAAATCTCATCAGGCAATAGTGATTTGTCGTCTCGTACCGAACAGCAAGCCTCCAGCTTGGAAGAAACTGCTGCTAGCATGGAAGAGCTCGCCTCCACTGTGAAACAGAACGCGGAAAACGCCAAGCAAGCCAACCAGATGGCGATTGCCGCCTCAGGTATCGCGATCAAAGGCGGCAAAGTAGTCTCGGAAGTGGTTGACACTATGACCGACATCAACGAAAGCGCCCACAAGATCGAAGACATCATCAGCGTCATCGATGGCATCGCCTTCCAGACCAACATCCTTGCGCTCAACGCTGCGGTTGAAGCCGCACGAGCAGGCGAACAGGGCCGCGGCTTTGCCGTAGTGGCAGGAGAAGTGCGCAACCTAGCCCAACGTTCAGCCTGCGCAGCCAAAGAGATCAAGGAACTGATCACTGACTCGGTTAACAAAACCGCGGAAGGCACCAAACAGGTCGAAAACGCAGGGCAGACCATGCAGGAAATCGTGATCTCGGTACAACGTGTCACCGACATTATCAGTGAGATTGCAGCAGCCTCAATAGAGCAAAGTACCGGTATTGATCAGGTAAACACTGCGGTGACTAGCATGGATGAAGTCACCCAGCAAAATGCTGCACTAGTGGAAGAAGCTGCTGCTGCTGCTGAGTCACTGGTAGATCAGGCCAATACCCTGTCGGATGTGGTGAGTGTGTTTAAGTTGGACGGTGAAACATCTCAAAATAAGCGTGCACATAGCAATCCAATTAGGAGTTTTGTTAGGGGGGCACGACCTGCAACTCAGACCGTGCCAGCTAAACCGTTAAAAATATCTGCAAAAGCTGGAGCAGATGAAAATGACTGGGTAGAGTTTTAGTTTGAAAGGTTTTTTTTTAAAGGGCCAGTCAGCAAAACCTTAAGCTGGCTGAGCCCTTAATTATTCCTTGCGTGGGAATGACTACAGTTATTTTTTTGAGCATGAAAAGTGCATGCTGACTTCACTTGATGATCATTTGAGTATTCCAGTCAAAGGTGCCATCTGTAATTATTTCAAAAGAGCCACTAATAATTATCTTACTAAGCCAATTATTTCGTGATCCGCAAAATGCTTTCAATGTCGCCTAAACGGATAGATCTGCCTAAGCAAGATTAACATTGAGTGCTTGTTTTTAGTTGGTAAGTCAGGCTTTAACTATTCAATATACTTTTAATAGTTAGTCTCAATATTGAAAATTATCAATTAATTGTTGTTACAATAATCAAATGCAAGCATCAAACCTCTCCACCCAAGCCCGTCATATCGCACTCATCGACGTGAACAACTTCTATGTGAGCTGTGAGCGTGTGTTTAATCCGCAATTGGTTGGCAAGCCGGTTGTAGTGTTATCGAATAACGATGGCTGTGCGGTCGCACGTAGTAATGAAGTCAAAGCGCTTGGCGTTGGCATGGGAGCGCCTTGGTTTAAGTTTAAAGACCTCGCCAAGCAGCATGGAATCATTGCGTTATCCAGCAACTATGCGCTGTATGCCGATATGAGTAATCGGGTCATGAATATTTTAAGACAATTCAGTCCTGATCAAGAGGTCTATTCGATTGATGAGTCCTTCTTAGACCTAACCGGCTTTCATCGACGAGACTTGGTTGATTATGGCCAGTCCATGCGGCAACGTATTCTAAGTTGGACTGGATTACCAGTCTGTGTGGGCATTGGCGCAACCAAGACCTTAGCAAAACTGGCTAACCATTGTGCAAAGAAGCGGTCACGGTTGAATGGTGTGTGTAATTTCAATACGATGACAGCTCATGAGCTAGACCTTTTACTATCTGAGATTGAGGTCGGTGAGATATGGGGAGTAGGGCGCAAGCTTGCACCAAAACTAGCCTCATTAGGCTATCAGTCTGTATTGGATTTAAAGCGAGCAAGCCCGGAAGCTTTACGACAACAATTCAGTGTGGTGATGGAGAAAACCATTCGTGAGCTTAATGGTACTGTGTGTATTGAATTAGAAGAGATCTCACCTCCTAAGAAGCAAATACTTAGCTCCAGAAGCTTCGGTCATCCAGTGCGAGATTACAACAGCTTGGCAGAGTCCATCACCCTATATATGAGTCGTGCAGCAGAAAAGCTACGCAGACAACAATCCTTTGCAGGCAGTGCTTATGTCTATATCAGAACATCACCATTCAAGCCTGATGACCCTTTCTATAGCAATGGACTAACGATCCCAATGCCAAGTCCTACTGATGACACAAGGCAATTGGTCAATGTGGTGCTATGGGGCTTAAAGCAGATCTACCGGCCCAATTACAACTATGCGAAAGCCGGTGTCATGCTCTCTGAATTAGTGCCAGCAGAAGGGGTGCAGACTGATTTGTTTAGTCAGAAGCAAGGTACGCTGAAGTCTGATGAGTTGATGGCGGCGATTGATAAGATCAATCGCAAGATGGGAAAAGATTCTATAAAGCTTGCGAGCGAGGGGTTTAGGAAGCCATGGAAGATGAAACAGGAGAATAAGAGCCCTAGTTATACGACCAAGTGGCAGGATGTGCCAGTAGTCAGTTGAGAGTATATTGTTAGCCTACGTATATTTTAGTTATATTGATGACTTCTGACCGAGAGTCATCCAAATAATCAAATGAAACAGAAAGCATTGTCCATGACTAACATGTATAGATTCAATCAATACCTGACATTAGCCAATCAGCTTGCAAGTGTTGCGACCAAAGATGACTTAGCCGAATGTGCTAGGTTACTTGCGATCAACGTTGCGCATTATCAGTCAGTGTATGGGTCACTACCTTTGGATGAAACCCTTGAAATGGCATACTCAGAAAGCCCCAATCAGGCACAGATTGATATGATGACAAATGGATTAGAGACAATGGTGGGGGTGTTGGGCGGCATCGTGCAAGGATTTGATGTTAAACCCTCGCACTGATATAAATCATATACTTTGAGAGAACTAAGCATGACTACCTACTTCATTCGTCATATATTACTCAGTCTAGCTTTATCACTATCGACTATCGCTCATGCTGAAACCATCACAGGTCGTGTAGTTGGTGTGTCTGACGGAGATACGCTTACTATTCTTGATCCGAGCAACACTCAATTTAAAATAAGATTGGCTGCTATCGATGCGCCAGAAAAAGCGCAACCGTTTGGTCAGCGTGGTAAGCAAAAGCTATCAGACCTTTGCTATGGCAAAATTGCTAATGTCAAAGTAGTCAGCATAGATAGATATGAACGTACCGTAGGGGAGGTTGATTGCGCTGACGTCAATGCCAATGTGGCGATGGTTCACTCTGGACTTGCTTGGGTTTATCGTAAGTATGATAAAGGTTACGGACATTTGTACCTACTAGAAGAAGATGCTAGAAATGCCAGGCGTGGGCTTTGGACAGATAACAATCCTACACCGCCTTGGGAGTGGAGAAAAGCCAAGCGTAATAATTGAAAGGCGTTCCTATAAATTAGGTGATTGGCTAACTGAAGGTGGCTGACCCCGTAAGCAGAAATCCGATAGTAGTTATGAAAAAGGTAAAAATTTACAATCGCTGAATAAGATTATGGAAATAACTATAGAACAAACAAGTAACTTGTTTCCAAATGGCTGCACATTGGTAGCGTATAGTTTAGAGGGAAATAGGCTTGGGCATGCGCATATATCATTAAATGATAGTGAAGCAATATTAGCTGATATTATAATTAGCTCATTTACCGTACCTCTAATACCATTCATTCCTTTTTTAGAACGAAAAGTTTGCTATAGAAATAAAGGGGTGGGTACAAAGTTGCTAAAAAAAGTAATTGAGCTTTGTAAGTCCTCCGGCATTACTGTTATATCTGGCAATGTGCATGGAGAAACTGACAGATTGGAACGTTGGTATTCTAAGAATGGTTTTAAGGTAAATGGGAACAATATTTCATTGAGGCTAAATGAATAACCTATCATTCAAGCACGACTTTACTAAAACCAGCTTCTTGATTTAAACGTTCACCATTTACTTCAATTTAGTACCAAGCATTTGTCAGCAGACCAACCTCAACGCCTGTTAGATTGCTATTTGACTCTAGCCAAGATTTTACTTTTTGTCGTTGCTCTTCTGTAACCGATCCTTTTTTTGCAAGAGAAATAAAACCATCAATAGTGTTGCCGATGCCACCGCCAAACATTAGGCCATTGCACTCAATAGCACTTGTTATGAATAAGTCTAAGAACTGATTTATTTCATCATCTTGTAAATGATTGCTAAATTTGAAGGTTACTGCAAAGCCTAATTCTGCAAACTCACCTAAATACAGCTTCTTTCTTAGCCGTTTACTTCTTATCTTAGCCATATTAATTTTTTGCTCTCAAAAACTAACTGCTGCTTCAAACTCATTAATTGGCATCGGTCTGCCAAAAAAGTAACCTTGGAATGCTTTGCATCCAAGATTTATTAAGTGTTGTTGTTGGTCTTCAGTCTCGACGCCTTCAGCAATCACATCCATTCCAAACTGCTCAGCCATTGATGTCACCATTTGGATTAGAAAACTATCATTGGCATTTTCAAGTGCATTCATAATAAAGCTGCGATCCATCTTAAGTTGATTAAAAGGTAATCTACGTAGGTAACTTAAAGAAGAGTAGCCGGTACCAAAATCATCCATGGATAGGATAAATCCTAGTGCTTTCAACTGTTCCATTTTAACAATAGCGTCCTGCATATCTCCAAGGACTATACTTTCAGTGAGCTCCAATTTAAGTTTATTTGGAGAGATTCCGTAACTATTAGTAATCGTTCTAACTTCATCAACGAAGTTATTTTGCTGAAAATGATAAGCGCTGACATTGATAGCTATTGATAAAGTATTAAAAGTATCTGTATTTTCCCAGGCTTTAAGCTGTGCACATGCTGTTTCAAGCACCCATTTCCCAATTGGCACAATCAGTCGAATCTCTTCCGCAAGCGGGATGAATTCCATAGGTGGAACAAGTCCCCGCTCAGGGTGCACCCAGCGAATTAATGCTTCTACGCCAACAGGTTTAGCATCATGATCCACTTGAAGTTGGTAATAAAGCTTAAATTCATTATTTGGCAACGCCTTAAGTAATGAGTTTTCTAACGCTACGCGTGTATCCAGTGTTTGTTGCATCATTGGATCAAAAAATCTTTGTGTATTTCGGCCAGCCTTTTTAGCCTCGTACATTGCCATATCTGCCTGGGTGAGCAATGCTTTACGGTCGCTACTTTTACCATGAAACATTGTCATTCCAATACTTGCTGATGTGTAATACTCAAAACCTTCTAGCAAAAATGGAGCATTAAAAGCCTTAACAATTTTGTCGCATACTTTTTGTATATAAGATGCAGTCAAATCAGCGATTTCACCTAGATTTTCTATCATGACAATAAACTCATCGCCACCAAAACGAGCAACTGTGTCATCTTCACGTAAACAAGCTTTCAATCTCTCAGCTATTTGGATCACAAGCTGGTCACCATAGTGGTGTCCCTTTGTGTCGTTAAGGTGCTTGAAATTATCGATATCAAGATATAGTAATGCTCCATACTGGCCATTGCGTGCACTTGCAGCAAGCGCGTGGTCCAGCCTATCAATCATTAAGCGTCGGTTAGGAAGTTGTGAGAGTGAGTCATAGTAGGCAAGGTTGTAAATCTCATTTTCAGCTTTTTTGCGTTCGCTTATGTCGAGGAAACTTCCCACGTAATGACTGATACTTCCTTCGTCATCACTGACAGCAGAAATTGAAAGTAGCTTTGGATAAATATGATTATTTTTATGCCTATCCCAAATCTCACCTTGCCAGAAACCATCGTTTTTTAGTTTTTCATGCATTACCTGATAAAACTTCTCATCGTGGAATCCAGAGCTAAACATAGATGGCTTATTGCCAATGACATCTTCTGAGGTATAGCCTGTAATCTTAGTAAATGCTTGATTGACGCGTAATATATTTTCTTCCGCATCAGTAACAATAATGGCCTCTTGCGATTCAAATGTGGTGGCAGCTAATTGAATCTCTTTCTCAATCAGTTTTCGTTGGCTAATATCACGAACAAACGCAAAATTGTATTCCATACCATCATATGAGATGTAGTTTGCTGAAACTTCAGCAGGGAAGGTACTGCCATCCTTGCGCTTTTGGATTGTTTCAAAAGATAGAGATTTTAAATTACTCAAACTTCTCCAATGCCCAGGCCATTCCTCTTTGTTATAAAGAATATCTATGTCAGGTACTGTCATCACACTTAGCTCTTCGGCTGTATATCCTAAGGTTCGGCATGCCTCAGCATTAGCGTACAAAATTCTAGCTTGAGCATCCAGTTGGAACAGCGCAACAGAAGAATGGTCTACAGCGAACTGCGTAAGTAAAAGACTTTGTTCTGCTTGTTTGCGAGTTGTAATGTCTTGTACTGAACAAAAAACAAACTCCTCTAATTCATATGTAAAGTAATTGGCTGTTATTTCTACTGGAAAAATCGAGCCATCTTGGCGGATGTGTCGTGACTCGAAAATTGCTAATCCATTTAACTTAATGTCCTCAAAGACCGTTTTATGCATTTCTTGAGCGTAATCTGGGTCAAAATCCCAAATATGCTTTCCTATCAACTCATCTTTGGTATATCCAAGACTCTGAAATGCAAAATCATTTGCTAACCTTACGTCTCCGCTAGGGCCAAGCCAAAAAAAAGCATTTTTACTCTTTTCAATTGCTGTGGAAGCCAGACAAAGATACTTTTGTAAGTTTTTTTGTTCAGAGATGTCTTTGATGAAAGACCATATAAAATCATTACCATTAGAGTCCGTTAGCATTACTCCATGCAGGCGAACAGGAACTAGTGTCCCATCTTTCCGTATGTATTCTTTTTCATATGGTCCATATTTACCTGTCTTTTTTAAAGACGTGAGCTGAACGACTTCATTCTCTTCGTAGTGTTTTGGAGTAAGTGACCAATAGGACGTTTCTTTTAACTCTGCCTTACTGTATCCGCATATGCCGCTGAAAGCGCTATTGGAATCTACGAAGTTTCCATCCATGTCTGTTAGCGCAATTCCTAACGGGGATAGCTCGTAGAGCGTACGTAGTTTTTCGTCGCTTTCCAGTAATTTATTTTCATTAATTTTACGGGCAGTAATATCAATCATGTGAACAATGAAATATGGCGGTTGCTCACTGAGATTTTTGATAGGGGAGATAACTACTTCCATAAAAACGGTACTGCCGTTCTTATGGACATAGGCTTTTTGAATCGATGCTGAAGTTGCGTTTGACGTAGCGACTTGTTGATTAAAATCTAAATTATTACCAGATGAATGGATGTACGTAATATCATCAAGTGAGATGCTATTTAGTTCTGACTGAGAGTAACCTAAAATCTGGCACAGGTAATTGTTAACTTTCTGAAAACTACCTTCCGAGTTAACTATGCAAATGCCTATGCTTGCGTCTTCAAAAACTGTATCAAATAAATTAGCACACTGTTGAAACATCTCGCCCTTTTCCGAGTAACTATCATTATAGTTTTTGTTACCCTTTGTTATGTCGGGGTCAATTATTACCGAAAATTACAAATTGTTACAACTTTGTTTTACATTTAATTTAAACTACTAATCTATTAGTAGCAATAATTAGATTTCTTAGCTCTCCATCACCAATGGCAACCCCATATCAATTCTAGCTAATCTCTGTGCGCTTTTGATCATGGATTCAGTAAAGTTCTCAATCTCAGTGTCTGCGAGTGATATCTGCTTATACTTCTCCAAAGCAGATTCAAACGAAGCCTCTTGAACATAGGCGATCAATTGCATATAGCGATCACGTTGCTTGGTATTCGTGCTTTTAGTTTTTTCGCAATATAGGTTTTCTAGGTGCATTGAAAGATAGGCAATAAATTCAAGCTGAAAACTATTCTCTATGTTAATTTTGTCCATGTAGCAAAACCTTAAACCTTGTTACGTGGGTTTTCATACAAAATATCATGGATGAGCTCCAGCCTTAAAACAGGGCTATCTAGCTGCATCAATCGTTGTTTTTGCAGCAATGGTAAATCAAGTAGCTCTATCCATCGATTGGCAACCCATGCAGCATTTTGGAAGTGATAAGGCTTAATCACAGGCATATTGTCTGGCGAGACTCCACTGGCAGGTAAAGAAGTCAATAAATTCTGGAGTGAGGTAACCACGCTTTCTAAATCTTCAGGGATTGCCGACTCAAGGTCATTTGCAACATCTGTCACCTGGCCAACCACTAGACCATCTGGTTGCTGTAAGTATGAGTCAACTTTTACTCTGTGTCTTCCTACACAACGAATGCTCATCAGGCCCACTGTCGTGACATCAGCCTCAACAATATCAACCAATGTACCTATGTTGGCAAAAGGGAAGTAGCCCTCTGGATCAGTTTCACCTTCAGGCATGACTGCAACAACAGCAAATGAGGATTTATTTCTAAGACAAGTGCGTACCATGTCCAGATATCTTGCTTCGAAGATCCTGAGTGGTAGCAATCCTCCTGGGCAAACAACCACATTAAGCGGAAACAATGGAAGCGTGTAGGGTTTCATAATGTGTAAGTGTATGACAATTTATGGCTAATGCGTGACCAATACATTTCAAACATAATCGCCATTGATCCAAAATGGCGATAAAAATGATTTTTATGTTCTAAATGCTGATGCCAATGCTCTAGCATCCCATAACGCATGATGTCTGATTGCAAGCGGTTGGTATTCAAAGTAACGCTCAATCTTGTCTTCAACCTCGTCTACTCTCAAACATTCTGTATCAGCATTCTCAATAGAAACTTTTTGTTCTCTTAGCAGTGATGAAAGTAAGCCAAAATCATAGGCCGGGGCGTCAGATGCAAATTGCACAGGCTCACTGAAGCTCTCGCACCATGCTTTCAGTTTTAATACTGCCTGAACTGAAGACATGCCATGTTCGCTAATGTTTAAGTATGGAAGCACATTTTCCAGCACAAAGTAACTGCAGTCATTATTCTTGTAGTTATCTGTTAGCTCAAAGTAAAATTCTTGTCCGTCTTCAGCAACGAAGCCGGCTGAGATCAGGCGAGCAGGGCCAAAAATGTTTGTGAACTCGGTATCAAAGTAAATAATCATATTTATTCAATTTCCATTAATTTTGTATTCAAGTCTGATTCGATAACTTTCGCTGTTAACCGCTCAATAACAAGATTAGTTAACCCAACTTTTTGATTGCATGCGACCAAGTGGGGGTGATGCTCTGGGAAAGCATCCACGGCGTCATCTAATGCTAACCAAGGCCCTTCATAATGATTTATCGCAATCCAGGCCATGATTTCTTTGTAGCGCCAATGCGCTTCATTCTCAACTTTATCAAATGGTAGCGTAGGGCATTTGTCGATGATGCGATCCTGCAAATCTTGTGAAAAAATTGCTTTCAATACATCGATATCCATCACATCTCGCCAACTGCTGCTGATGATGACATCAACTTTCTCGTGCTTTCTAAGCCAGTCTTCAAAAAGTGGCAACGCGGAGAATTCAGTTGACATCTTGTTTGGCGATGGGTGTAGCACGCCATCAAAATCTAGAAAAAGTATCATGACATTTCTGCTTTCCTTGCTGACCTATGTTCATCACGTTTTCCTGCAAGTACAAGTCCGCCCTGATGATCAGACACACCACACCTACCAACGCCATGCGCTTCGAATCCCAATTTAGCGTAATGAGCGCTGTAATCAAGTCGATCATGATGATGCCCATGAAATGTGCGTTTCACTTGCATGCCACGAGCTAGCTCAGTGATTGCTTCAAAGCCATATGGGTGGCAGCTTGGAGCTTCGTGCGTCACAAGAATATCTGCTTGCTGACTGTATAAATTGAGCCATTCATCATAAAAAATTGTACTCTTGTGAGTTAGTCGTTTGCCGACCAGCTCAACGTTATCAATTCCGCTGTAAGCTATATCCAGTGACTTTTTGCGACGCATCTCTTGCCATAGCAGTGCTTGCATTTCAGCTTCTACAAATGCGTCGTAGTTGTCATATTTAGACTTTGCCTCAACGTCATCTTTTGGAAACCAAATAGATTCTCTAAAAACCCCACCCAAGCCTGCCACTTTTATGCCGTCAATTTCGACAACGCGGTTATGTAAGTTGCGGTCTGCAAGGCTGGAGTTGAACAAAAAATTATGTTTATCTTGGTCGTCAGTATCGTGGTTGCCGTGAATAAAATAGACTTCAGTTAACTTTGTGATTTGAGCAATCTCTTGCTCAAATGGGCGAGTAAGGTCTAGGTCACCCAGAAAAATAACGGCAGCTGGTTGCTCATTTTGAACAACTTGTAACACGTGTTTAAAGTCGCCATGCACATCACCAAACATCAGAATCATTTTCATCCCCACTTTTGCCTTGCATAGTTAGTGCAGGGCTGGTTTTTTGTTTTTAGTTAACCTATCTTCCATCATCATCCTAACCACACGATTAATTTCGCGTGGGCTCAACGATGTCAGCATTTCAATATCATCACAATCTAGCGTCGGTAACATGCGTTGATCAACACTGAGATCCTTAGCGTATGCTCTTATTGCTCCATTGATAATAGTTTGCGCATGCTCTGGACTTGGCTTCTCAATTAGAACTACTGTGAATCTATCTAGCAACGGTTTTGGAAGCCCTCCAAGCGTATTGCAAGTTGCAATCCATGAAACCCAGCTAAAATCGCACGGAACCTGCAAGCATTCATCGAGATAATTTTTACTTGTACTCGGTTCAATGAGCTGCAGCATGACGTCCCAAATGCTTCCATTTCTATTTTCAGTAGCGGCTTTGTCGATCTCATCAACCACCATCAACGGGTTAGCAACTTTCTCTGTTGCTATAAGTTGCGCTATCGCACCTGGTCGCGCAGAACCCCAGCCTCTTGCTAACCCTTTGAGATGCATACTGTCTGTGCTTCCCGCGGCCATTAGGACGCTTGAGGGTACTCCAACTAATTCTGCCAGCCTGTTAGCCCAAGTGGTTTTACCAACACCAGCTGGGCCGGCTAAGAGAAGTGGCCTCAACTTGAATGCCGGCTGACCTGAGTGCAACCTTGTCTGCAACTGCTTGTACACAATATTATTTGCATGATGAAACCACGGAAACTCTTTGTTTAAGATTTCAAGAATCAGAGCTGGACTTGTATTCAGTTCTGCAAGCGGTAGCTTGGTCATCAAGCTTTTGTAAATGCCAACCTTAAAATCACCGTCATCAGTGATATCATGTTTAATGACCGTGTGACTAAGTGTATCTGACTTAACACCTGACGACGTTACTTGTAATCTATTAAGCTGCTTCACAATTTCAGAAGAAGCAAGTTTGCTGACTCTTCTGTTTTTTAAAATTGTTTCAATGTGATGAGTATCGCTTTCATCTGATGAGTTCAGTTCAATTAACTTTGTTGCAGCAAATAAAGCGACATTTAAATGCGAATTGACTTTTTCAGCTGAAAACATCGAATCAAGCGCAGAAGATACATTTATTAGTGCGCATTTAAGATGTTTAGGGTTGCCATCGATATGAAAAAGTCTTATGGCTGCATAAGCAGAGCCGATGTTTGCAGCATGTGCGTACCATTTGTGCGCTACTTCAGCGTTAATTCCGCCAGGTAATTTTCCCGTCTCAAAATCAGTAGCGATTTCATATGCAAGCTCAGAATTGTGATCTGCATTGATGAATTTGAAGTAAGTGATTGTGAGATCATCAGTCTTGTTGAGTGCGTCATTTAGATTTAGCCAGTCGGGAATACCCGGAAAAGTTGCACTCGTTGGCACAAACACGTCGACATCTTGTTCTCTGTGCTCGTTTAATTTGTTAGTCATATGCCGACCTTTAGCTCAACAGGCTCATCGCCAGCGTTGGCTCACGTGGCTCAAAATCACGTTCTACTAGACGTAAGCTAAACTGTGCTTTGTCAGCCACAACTAACTCAATTGAGAACCTACTCATGTTAGAAAGCAACGGTAGTTTTCCGAGGCGCTCAAGCTCTTCGTTCACATAGCTGAGCATTGTGAAACGAAGAAGTCGCTCAATAATCAATGTATCAATTGTGTCAACATGAATAATCACTTTGCGCGAGATTAAGTCTGCCTCAAACTCAACCATGATGTCACGTGTGTTGTGCATCATGTGCTTCATTAAGATTTTGTTAGCAACTTTCATGTTAGATCTCAACTAAAAGGTTTGGGTCAAATTCACTGTTTTCGTTATCGTGATCAAACCGACAGTAGCCACGCGGGTTACAAATCACTCTTGTTCCATTCTTCACGTAATCTAAGCTGTCATGTGTGTGCCCGTGTATCCAAAGCTCTGAGTGCCCAAGCAGGCTGTCTAAATCTGATGCAAAACAGGCTGACAACAAATCTTCTTTGTAACGTTGAACAACACTTCCAGACGATGGCAGGTGGTGCGTCACGACAACAGTTTTGCCATCAAACGCTTCATGCTTCAGCTTGTTTGTCAGCCACTTAACTGATTTATTATGCAAATCAATCGAGTCTTGTGCACTGAATGACCATTCGCCTGCGCTGATTAATCTAAAATCATTTAATCGTTTCTGACCATTCACCATGCATTCTTTCTTCAACTCTTTACCGAAAAGTTTGAAGTCAGTCCAAAGAGTGGAACCAAGGAATCTCACGCCATCAATGACTATTTCATCGTCATCTAAAAAGTGCAATCTATGCTTACTATCATCACCATCCCAGCCAACTGGTGCACTGCAATATGCTTTCATTGCTTTGCGTAGCGAATTGATTTCATAGTTATAAAATTCGTGATTGCCAGCGACATATATGATGTGCGCATTAGTTCTATTTAGTAATTTGGTTGCCCACTCTATACCCTTCATCCCAACACCAATATCACCGGCGAGCACAATCACATCAGCATCGTATGATGCAGAGGAAGGCATAAAGGCGCTGAACTCGATGTGCAAGTCTGAAAGAACGTGTATTTTCATTGTTGTTTCCAAGTTTCATGGCGAAAAAAAAGCCTCGAATATTGAGGCTCTTAATGTCAGATTAATCTTTAATTACAATTAACCGGGCAAAGAGCCTCCGTCACCATTAAGAATTATGGTGTTAGAACGGGCTGTCATTACTGATGTGGTTGTTACTGAATTCATTTTGTTTCTTTACTAATTTAAGTGATTATTATATCAATGCACATGGTTGCTGTCAATATAAATGATATAGTTAAATGCTACCAAAACTCATTTGCTGCTGTTTCTTCAATCCATTTCACTATTGTTGCATTCATCGACAGAAAGTTGCCTCTATTTGACTGAGACTCACAGTAAGATTTTAGCGCTGCATGAATGTCTGCTGCCAGTGAAATTGTAAACTTGATTTGTTCATGATCTACTATGGATTCCAATGGCTTTGGAGTAGGCAAGGGCAGCTTATAGTGATGAGCAAACAGCTCATTCATGACCTCACCGATGTTGCTAATCTCTGCTTTGCCGATGCCGGTAGGCTTTGAAAGCATCCTGCGCGCTATCTCTTTGTAAAGCTTCAACCGGCACTCAATCGCGATGTTGAAGGATGTCGGCACCATTTTTTCGTCAATGACGTTATCAGAATATTGAAGGTTGAGCGCACTTAAGTCTGTGCTGAGAACAAGTTCGCCGGCAAGTTTTGTCGCCGACATTCCTCTGTGTTTAGCGTCATGTGCGAGGGCCTCGTGCAGTCTTTTTCTCACATAGAGCATGATGATTGATTTTTTAGTGAGCACTAGTTGCGCGTCGGGCTCGTCGACGGGAAGATTTAGCTTTGTCTGTATGATCTCATTGACTACGGTGGTGATGCTCGGCAAGTCATTTGCGATGCTTGAGTTGCGTCCACAGTTCAACAAACGTCTGGCTACGCCACGCAATAGAAGTGATCGTTGCTTGTAGGTCGTTGTCAGTAAGTATCGAATATCTTTTTTCATGTGCATATTTTATTATGATTAATATTTATAGTCTTCATCATCAAGTGTTCATACAAACTATACTTTGTTTGTTTGAAAATGTTAGCAGTCGACTAATATCTATTTGTTCGCATTCTATATATGTTATATAAATGATATTTAATTATAGTTGATACCATGGTGGTGTCAAGCATGTTTTATACATTTAGATTGTGTGAAATTTTAGAAGTGTGGCTACGAATATCTAAAAATAATTAAATCAAACAATGCGTTCACGCGTAGCCGACGTGAATCTTACTCGTTACGCACGCGTGACCGACGAGTGGGATAACTAGTTGCTTTGAATTGGTTATTTGGAAATTAAAGTAACTTTTCTTGACTAAGCAGGATCTTCTTTCCAAGCGATTTTGATCTCAAGTGAGCATAGCGTTTAGTGGTTTGCAAGTCTTTGTGTCCAAGGATCTGCATGATTTCTAAATCTTTAAGATCAGTGGCTTCAAATAAGTAAGATGCAGCTTCGTGCCTCAAATCATGAAATGTGAGGTCAGTTAAGAATGTAGGTGATGGCTTTATATCTTTAACGGTGCAGTCAGCTAAGTATTGTTTGCGTGCACGTTTAACTGCACGTGTGAATGCTTGGATTAATGCGCTTTGCGAAGTTTTGAAAATAGGGCCATGTTTAGGCTCATCTTTGTCTTTGTGAAGCTTAATCAAACAATCTTTAGCACGTTGTTGAAAAATAGGAACAGACCTGGCTTCTCCATTTTTGGCGCGTTTGCCATGAATATGAAACGAAAAGTGTTCCCAATCTACGTCGGCCCAATCGTGCGTAATGTTCTCGGACTCACGGCAGCCTGTGCCCAATGCTAACAAAAAAATAGGGCGCATTTCAACATTAGCACTACTAGCATTTGCTAACAGTGCATCGTACAGGTATTCAAACTCACCGGATACTAGCCTGCGATTGCGTCCAGGGTCGTTTTGAAACTTCTCCATATCCCTAACTGGATTATCTAACTTGTGGCGCCACTTACGTTTAGCAATGTTGTAGACATGACTGACTAGTGTTTGATAGCGAACTCTGGTTGAGTTGCTTATTGGCTTCTTGCCTTCATTTCTGAAAGTCATGCTTGCTAATTGATCACGCAGGATTTCACCATCAACTCTGCTTGCCGGTAGTTTTGAAATCGGTAATCTGAGCAACATATCAATTCGCAGGGACTCAGTTCTGATGTCACTTTTTGTTACTGTGATTTCTTTTTTATATTGCGTTAACAGTTCGCCTAGCGTGATTGATGATCCACGTTTATTTAAAGCTGAACCTTCGATGCGTTGAAAGTCGGCGTCATTATTTTTGCTGACACGCTTTAGGTCTCTGAAGTCACGTGCTTTTTGAAGTGCTGCAGAATCAGATTTGGGATCGAAAAAAGTTTGAATATGCCATCCGCCAATTCCGTCACGCATTTTTACTTGATAGGTATTCAGACCTCTTTGGTATATATTCTTTTCGATGCGTATTGTTTTGCTGATTGCCATATTAACTCTTGATTGAAGATTGTATTAATTTAATGAGTGTTACCAAACGTTCTCAAAATAATTAATAAAATAGCTAAAGTCAATGTATTTATTGGCGTTAAGCGTTATTATATAGCGGACTCTTAATCCGTTTGTCGCGAGTTCGATCCTCGCATCTCCTACCAATTAAATCAAAGGCTTGTGTTTAGGCGCAGGCCTTTTGGCTTTACTACCCTCTAGTGCGAGATTTAATCGCAAAAT
>Ga0207979_100156_pt1 | contig 33715 bp, 48 predicted proteins | sample LakWasM124_LOW14_2_FD_183936 | JGI IMG/M metagenome (GOLD analysis project Ga0207979, IMG submission 183936) | Freshwater sediment methanotrophic microbial communities from Lake Washington under simulated oxygen tension - Sediment Metagenome... | ecosystem: Environmental > Aquatic > Freshwater >...
CCGGCGGAGCCTTCCCCTGAGCCGGCATCGCTGGCAGCTGCTGGCGCAGCGGCGGGTGCTGGCGCAGGCGCTGGCTGTTGGCCCGCCTTGAGCGCTTGGACCTCCTGTTGCATCGCCGCCAACTGCTCTTCCAGCAGCCTGCGGCTTTCGTTCACCTCCCGGAAGCGCGCATAGGGCACGTTCTGAGTACCGGCGGAGCCTTCCCCTGAGCCGGCATCGCTGGCAGCTGCTGGCGCAGCGGCGGGTGCTGGCGCAGGCGCTGGTGCAGCTGTCTCGCTCGTGCCGGTGCTCGGCAGATCATCGTTGCCCAGATCCAGCGCCTCTTCTTCGTTGGTGGTGCCAGTAGTCCCTGGCGCTTGTGCTTGGTCTTGCGTGGTCATCTCGTGGTTCTCCTTCAGGGTTGCAGGCCATCAGCGGCCAGGGTTTCAATTCCATCGCTCGCGCCTACGGCGGGGCTGGCGGGGTTCATGGGGTCGGTGTTCTTGGGCAGGTCCACCGTGGGTAACCCGGCGGGCGCTTGGGGCACGATGGGCGCCGCGTCTTGGTCCACATATCCGGCAGACTTGAGGAGGCCGTCCGCAAGCGCGGCAGTGGCAGGAATCTGTGCCACCACCTGTGCGGTTTGCACGCCGCTGTACTGGGTCTTGACCTTCACATCGGTGGCCTGGGCGTCGGTCTTCCGGGTCTGTGCGTTGAGCAGTTGGACACGCGCCTCCAACGTGGGATCAGCTGGCGGCTGGTCGCCCGGCAGGGACTCCAGAATCTCCTGCTTGTCCGACAGGTTGGAATACCGCACCATCGTTGCGTCGTTGATCCGCACCCCGGCCTTGCGCATCTCCAGCGCCTGCTGGAACTGGCTGTTCTGGAACGTGACCTGCATGGGCTGCTCGGTGATCACCACGTCATAGGTGCCGATGGTCACATCGTTGATGTAGCCCCCGGTGGCCGGATCAAACTTGTTGATCTCCAGGAGCTCTTCCTTCGGCTTGCCCGTCATTGGGTCCGTCTCGGTGATGCGGAAAATGCGGTGCGTGTCGTAGTACCGCTGGATCAGCTTCAAGATGCGTTTGGCCAGCAGCTGGCGCGTGTAGGCCAGGTTGTCCAAGGGCACGGACAGCTGCTGCTGGCTGGCGAACTGCTTGGCCTGAATGGCGATGCCGGAGGTCTCCGGGCCCTGAACGCCGCGCATGGCCTCGGGCACCGTCACATCCTTGAGGGCCTTGTCCGCGCGGTCGATGAGGTGCGTCACCCCGGTGGGCACCTGGTTCGGCTGGATCTTTTGAGGAGGTTTGGCTCCCTTTTTGTACTCGATCACCAGGCCGTTTTGGGCACCCCGTGTCTCCAGCTCATGAATCGTCATGTTGGTGACGGAGTTCTCCTCCACCACCCAGCCGCTGTTCGCGCTGGAATTGACGATGTGCACCACCTGGGACACCGCCTTGTTCAGAACCTCCTGCGGTCCAATGGCGTCATCGACCATCCCGCACGTCTTGCCGCGCCGGAAGTACGCGAAGTACGGCACCACAGTAAAGTGCTCGTAGGGGCTGTAGTGGTCGTGAAGCGAGGCAGAGAACGTGGTGACCGTCCACTTCACCCGGCGGCGCATGCGCTTTGCCCGAACCGCACCGTTACCCAGCGCGTCAGCCACAGAGTCTGCGGCCATGGTGTCTTCCACCTGCACATCCCCCGTACCCGGCCACACAAGGCAAGGCGTCAGCTCGTAGACAAACCGCTGGCGGTCGATGACGCGGTAGCGCTCAAGGCCGTCTTCCTTGGTGTCGCATGCGTCGGTGTACCCCCAATCTTTCCGGGTAGCGAACTTGTTCCGCTCCACGCCGTCTTCAAGGTCTCCGAAGTCGTGGCCCGCGTCGTTGCTGCCCTCCGCGCGCTTCCTGGCCGTCTTGCCGTAGATCTGCTCGATCTCGTCCAGCGTTAGCCATCGGGTGATGATCACGTCACCCCACTTGTCAGGGTCGTAGCTCTTGGCGTCTGGGTCCGGGATCACGTCCAGTGGGTCCAGCGTGCCCACTACGATCTCGCCCTTGATGTTCTCGTCGAAGGACATCCGCACGTCGTAGTAGCCGCGTTGCTGGATCAGTCCGTCGCTGAACATCTGTGTCTCGTGCCAGTGCAGCGCGCAGAGGTCTGCAACCTGCATGGTCACCTTGGACAGGATCGTGGCCTTGAACAGGTCCGAGTCCCCACCACGCGGCTTGAACGCGATGTCCATGCGGTTGTGGATCTGGTAGCCGATGGCAGCATTGATGCTCGGCTTGATCTGGTTGAACTCATAGCCCGGCCGACGGGCCTGGATCAACGCAGCGCGCTGCTCTGGTGTGATCTGGCGCCCCCCGCCCAAGTACATGTCCTCGCAGCGCGCTGCGTGTGGCAGGTAGTCAATATGGCCACGGTCCTTGCCGTATAGGTAGCGGGCCCAGTTCTCGCGCGCTGCGCCGTCCGCCAGGCTGGTGGGTGATGTGTCGTTCATGGTCATGCAGTCGCTTGGTCCCAGTGGTCGGAGCCAGAGACTGCGAGGCGGTCACGCCAGCTCTTGGCCCGGGGCTTGGGCTCGGGTTTGGGAATGTCGGCCGCGAAAGTCATGGCCACGGAGTCGCCTTTGTCCGGGCTGCGGCCCAGCACCTCGCGGATGTCGTCTTTGCTGTTGATTTGGATGGCCGCGCCCTTCCCCATGGTCACGACCTTGTATCGGGGGGCGGTGAGGTCGCCCAGCAGTTCCTGGTCAGGCGGGAGCGCAATTGGGTCTGGGTTCGTCGGGTCCAGTGCCTCCCGCAGCAACCAGTACATCTCTGCCCGCTTGTTACGGAAGTGCAGTTGGCCAGCCTTGTCCATGAGGGCGCTGCCCTCGGAGCCCACCACTGCGTGCACATGCAGGCCCAGACCCTTGATGAAGTCCAGCGCCGATGAGCCGATGCCGATGGAGTCGATGCACACCACGGCGCCATCACGGATCAGCGGCACCACGAACCCGGCAGCCGTGGGCCCGTCCTTCGTGACGGCGCCCGGGGCGGTGATGATCTTGTCGAACCACTGGCCATGCCGGCGGGCGGCCGAAGACTTGTCCTGGCCACCGCGCGATGGGTCAAAGCCCATGGCGGTCATCAGGCCCTTGGCGTCGCGGTCCTTCCAGCGAGCCTGGGCAGCCTTCACCCAGTCGGTCGGGATCAACTGCCACACTGGATCCGCACTGCCCGCATTGAAGTCGCCGCGCAGCATCTGCGAGCGCAGGGGCTCGGGCAGGGCCTGCAGCGTGGCCTTGTAGCCTGTGGTGGTCAGGAACAGGTTGTCGTCTACCGAGCTGGGGATGAAGGTGCGGCTCTTGGGCTGCATCAGCTCGTTGCCCACCAGGATCGGCGTGCTGTCCGGAACCTCCTGGTCCTCGCCGCGCTCGTTCGTCACGTACCAGCGCAGTTCGCCCGACTTGGCAGGGTTGGGGTGCTGCGGGTCCAGCCATGCGGCCCAGAATCGCTTGACCCACTCACCCTCGGCCGTGGTGGGCGGGTTGCCCGCAGCCACCACGCGCTGGCGAACATTGGGGTTGTCGGTGCGCATCCAGCCGATCAGCGTGCGGAACTGCAACTCGGTGAAGTGGGTGATCTCGTCGAAAGCCTTGAAGTCGTGCGGCCGGCCCTGGTACTTCATCCAGTCCTCGGGCTTTTGCACGCTGCCCAGTTCCAGCACCTTCTTCTGCGGCAGGCGCCACAGGTGGTCCTGCCCGTTGTAGCCATCGCGGGTGCCCAGGATCTTGGTCATGCGCTCTTCCAGGCCGATCAGCTGTACTGCCTCGCGCCGGAAGATGATGCTGTTCTCCTGCTCGGTCAGGCTCAGGCCCAGCAACAGGTCGGTCTTGCCCCCACCGGCTGATCCGCCGTAGAACACGATGTCGGCTTGGCAGTGGTAGGCCGCCGACTGAGGCCCAGCCTGGGGAACCCAGATAGCTGGATTGACCACCATGAGGAATGAGTCCACCGCCGCGCGCATCTCAGGCGTCATTTCCTTGAGAGCGGCCAGTATTTGCTCGGAGGTTGCTACAGCCTGGCTCATTGCCGTGCACCCCCGGGGACGAACTGGGCAAACAACGCAGCCAGGCCAGGGTGAGCCTGCAGGGCGGCAGAGATTCGCACGGCGCGCTCGGCATCGGTCATGTCCCGAATTACCAGCGGGTTATCGGCGGTGCCCACGTCAGACTTGTTCCAGCCCTGGGCCTTCATGATGCTGTCCAGCGCCGCACGCTTGTCGGCCCACTTCACCTTGCGCACCTGCAAAGGTGAGGCATCCTTGCCACCGCCGTCCATCTCCACGGTCTCATACCCCGCGATCGCTGCAGCAGTGTCTTCGTTCAGCTCATGAGGCAGCTTCAGCGCCCCGCTCTCGTGGTACGCCTGGCGCATGTCGAAGAAGGCCAGCTTGGCGTACTCAGCCAGAGCCCGTTCACGGGTGAGACCCAGTTTTGCCGCCGTCTTTGCTCGCTCGGCTGCTATCTTTTCCTGTACGTTGACCTTTGCCAACATGCGGGAAGCTAGGGTTCTGGCGCTCTTCTCGGTCGTCCCCGGCTCTGCGCGCATGTATGCCTGGGTGCCATTGAGGTCCACCAGGTACTCGTCCACGAAGCGCTGCTGGCGAGGCTCCAATCCAGGAGCCACCACTGGAGCAGGCGCAGCTGCAGGTGCTCGGGCAGCCCGTGCTCGTGGCTTCGGCTCTGGCTTGGCCTTCTCCTCCTTGGCAGGCCGCACCCAGCCTTTGGCCGCAGCATGCTTGGCCACCATGGTGTGCGAGAGCCCGAACGTCCTGCCTATCTCCCGGGTCGATTGATGGCTGCCGCAAAAGGCCTTCTTCACGCCCGCCCAGTTGATCGCCTTACCGGGCGCAGGCGTGCCACCTGCGGTGGTGCTGGGTGCTGCCTCTGGGTTCTTGGGGTTTCCGGTTTCCATGTCCACGGAATGATTCCGTGGATGCCTTCAGGATGGAAACCCTACAAGGGGGCTCCCAACAGTCGCACCCATCCCCGCTCACGCGCTCGTCTGTACACGAAACCAGGGTTCACACCGTACTTGGAGGCAATCTCCTTCGCCGTGTGGTTGGTGGTCAGGTACTCGCGCTTGATATCGTCCAGGTGCGGATGGGGCGCAGTGCCGGTCTTCCTGATCCCATGGGCGTACCGGGCCGCTTTCACTGCCTCCTGTGTTCGGCCCACTCGCTTGGCTACCTTGGCATCCGACATGGTCCCCAGCAAAGCCAGTTCTTCCGGCGTCCAGTGTTTCTGAGTCTGGAACGCGGCGATCCCCATGAGTGCGCGTACAGCAACCACCGCTGCAGTGGTTCTTCCCCACTCCGCCGCCAGCTTGCCATCCGGTTCCTGTCCAAGTCGGGCGATCTGCTCGGGTGTGAAGCCCTTCTTCTCCCGGAACCCTGGAATCCCGCGTTTCGTACGCGCATGCTTCACTTGGTTCTTGCTTTTCCCCAAACGCCGACCGATCTCCACATCCGAAGCCGTGCCGAGTTGGACGACTCGCTCTGGAGTCCACAGATCGGGCTTGTGAAACGGCGATATCGAGCGATAGTTCCTTGCGTTGTACACAGCCTTTGGACTCTTTCCGATCAGGGCGGCAACTTCAGTGTCGGGCGCCGTGCCCAGCAAGGCGACCCAGTCGGAACTCCAAAACCCACCAAAGACGGGTATGCCTGCTCTGTCCCTTGCATCCTTCACCCGCCAGCCCGTCACGCCCAAGATGCCAGCAAGTTGGGTATCGGGCATCGTCCCGAGAAGGGCGCGGTTCTCTGCCGTCCAAATCTCGGGCGCCCTGAACACCGGAATGCCGCAACGCCGGCGCAGCGCGCATACGCACTCCCGTGAGACGCCCCAGAGTTTTGCAAGATGCGTGTCTGGCATCGTTCCCAGGCAGGCAATGTCCTTCGCCGCTTCTGGCGAAGTTAGTCGAGCTTTGGTCCATCGATAGCGTTGCACCATCTCAGCCTCCTAGATCCCGCTTGAGCTTCTTCAGCTCCTCGTAGATGGTCGTCATCACGAAGTTGGCGTCGTGGCCGGCCTGGATGTTGCTGTACTGCACGGCGTCGCCCACCAGCAGACTGGCCAGCAGGCGCCGCTCCCTGGGCCACAGCTCCAGGCAGACGTCACCGATTTCTATTTTCGACAGGCCGTTTTGCAGATGCGTCACCGAGACGGCGCGCGGCTCCGGCATTTCCAGCTCGGGCTCGAAGACGCCGCTGGCGACCCGCCGCAGCTTCCCGTTGTCCACCATACGGGCGGTATGGTCATCCACGAGCGCCAGCTTGTAGCCGGTGATCTGGGCCAGCCGGCCTCTTGTGATGGTCTGCTGCTGCGAATACATCTCCAGGATGGCGTCCCAAATGACCTGCGAGGTCAGGATCAGTTGCTCGGCCTTTTGCTTGGGGCGGTCCATCTGCACCACGGGGTCGGGCATCACGGCTTCGGTCATGGGTAGGTCTCCAAAAAGTGCTCAATCAAGTCGGCCCGCTGATCGGCAGGCACTTCCCAGCAAGCTCGGTGCATCTCCGCCCCCGCTGCGGCTCCATCCTTCCAATATCGGCAAGCTCGCATCGCCACTTCCGCAAGCTCGCTTACGGTGGGCACGGTGATGGATTCATCAACAATCACGGTCGAGCCTCCTGATTGGAAAATTGGACAAAGGACAGTGGCACTCGCCGCCGCTGAGTCCTGTATTGCTTGGCAGGTTCGTCAAACCACAGCTGCTGCGTGAAGCGCTGCACATCACCATTGCGTTGCTTTTGCAGCTCAAGCTTGCCGTCAGGCAGCCCAGCATCCGCTTCGTCAGGAACCTTCGACTGGTCCTTCTGGGCGCTCCACACTGAGAACACGTTGTCAGCCCCATCCGTGATTTTTCCGGAGCCCGCCACGTCCATCTTGTTGGGTGCGGCCGACTCATCGCGCGCCTTACGAGGGTGAGCCACCAGGTGCACATGGACATCAAACCGCTTCGAGAATCCAGTGAGCTTGCGCATTGCGTCCTTCTGCGCCGTCATGCTTCCGGGTCCGTCCTCCGGAACGTCGGTCATCATCAAGCTGTCGATGACGAACTGCGTGCACCCGTACCGCTGGAAGGCGTACGTGAACACTTCAAGCAGCCGGTCCAGCTTTGCCGAACCTTGCAGGTCAAAAAGCCAGTAACGCTCGCGCATCCACTCGCCAATGGCATGGATGTAAGCCCGGGTCGGACGGCCCAGGCCAGCGGCCTGTTTCACGGAACGCTGAAGCAAATTGGCGGGCTTCAATTCGCCGGAGAACACAACGAAGCGCTCGCCTTGGGCCATCAGGCCTATCTGCACCTGGGACAACAGCAAACTTTTCCCGTGTCCGTTGATCCCGGTCCAGACGCTGACCTCTCCGCCGCGAAACCGGAACCAGTCCAGGTCCCTGTCGATGTGCAGAACCGGGGTTTTGGGAGCATTCGGGTCCGGATAGAACAGATCGACGACTTGCTCAAAATACTCGGCCGCAGAGCGCAGTTCCTCTGGGTCCAGCGGCTTTGCCGCTTGCACCATTGCGTCAAAGTCGACCAACTCTGCACCCGCGAGCAGATATTCATTCGCGTCTTTGGCCCCGTTCTCCAGCCGCACGCGCTTGCATCGCTCTGGCCCCAGGCGACTGATCACCTCGCAAGCTCCCTTCTCCCCTGCCTCGTCGCAATCGAAGAAGATGAGGATCTCGCTGAACCGGGCCAAGCGGTCCCAGTCGATTTCGATCCATTGGTGATTGCCGGCACCGGCATTGACGGAGAGCGCGGGGATTCCAACTTGATGCAGCGTCATCGCATCAATCTCGCCCTCCGCAATCGCGATGGTGCGCGCCTTCGGGTCGATCAGGTGCCAGCCAAAGAGGCAAGGCATCGCCCCCGCTTCCTGATGCATGTCCTTTTTGTTGTCGATGTTGCGCGACTTGCCGTTGAGGTACTCCCCCTCCTCGCTGAAATACGGGAACACGGCAAAGACCGACTCGCCACGCACCTGTTCCACCACCTTGAACGCGTCGATGGTTTCGGGCTTTAGGCCGCGTGAGGTCAGCCATTGCAGCGCCCTCCCCTGCCCAGCCGTCGCCAACTTGCCTCTCGGCTTTTCCGGCAAGGTATAGCTCTTCTTCGGCCGCTCCGGCATCGTGTCCCGGATGCCGAGCCGATTTTTGGCTTCGTCCATCGCCTGCACAAGCGTGCAGCCGCGCACTTCCATCCACAGATCCAATAAATCGCCTGCCGCGCCGGTGGCGAAATCGCACCAGACCCCGGCCTTCGCCCCGCCGAGGCAAACGGACAGACTGTCTCCCGGCTCACCGTTGATGCTGCCGGCTTTCCACTCGCGACCGACCCGCTTGCCTTCGCGCAGCAGATAGGCGGCAATGCTGGTCGCGTCTTTGGCGAGCGCCTCGCTGATGTCTTTGGCGTTCACGCGTTCACCCCCTCGTCATCGGGGACGCGCTGGCCATCACGGAATTTCCCGGCATTTGTGTGCCAGCAGCGAGCGTTCGAGGCTTCCCAGACGTTCTCAAAACCCGCGTCCCGCCACCAAGGCGCATCCCGGTTCGCCAGCAGGTAGGCATCGCTGCCCACTGCATGCCCTGTCGCTGCGCCAGTTTGCGCGGTGCCGACCTCGTCGGTCCAACGCTCCTGGTTCAGCCAGGTCCCGGGGTTGGGCACGTATGTCCCATCGTCTTTCGTCCACCGCGGGCGTGTTCGCTGAACGGCGAGTGCTGCCATCGCACGCTCCCGCAGCGGCAAGTCTTCGTGCAATCGCTTTTCCAGCCACGAAGCTGCGGCAACCGCCTTGGCTTCCTTCTTCGGGTACTGCGCCCAAAACTCCGCGAAGCCATCTGGCAATTCCGAAGCAGACCGCTTCGCACGCGCTTTGGTGGTTATTGATGGTTCAACTGGTGGTTCATGGTGGTTAGTGTGCGGCATCTGCATGGGTTGGTGCGGCATTTGCATGGGTACCAGTGCGGCATCTGCATGGGTTGATGCGGCATCTGCACCGGTGCGGCTGCTGCACTGGTGCGGCATTTGCATGGGTACCAGTGCGGCATCTGCATGGGTTGATGCGGCATCTGCACCGGTGCGGCTGCTGCACTGGTGCGGCATTTGCATGGGTACCAGTGCGGCATCTGCATGGGTTTTCCTTTTCTCGGACCTGGGAGACTGCTCTTCCGAGGGTTGGAAATTTCCCGGCGTGAGTTGATATTTGGTGTGCCGGCCATTCGTCCGGTCAGCAATCAAGGCGCCGCTTTTTTCAAGCCATTTGATGCCGTCGATTACGGACCTGGGCGAAACGCACGTTCGCTGACTTGTGGTGGTAATTGATGGCCAGCAGCGCCCTCCGTCGTCGGCTTGATCGGCCATGGAGATCAGCACCACCTTTGCCGTTGGCGGCATCTGTAGAGGCCAGCATTGGTTGATCAACGCGATACTCATGCTTCGACCACACTTTCTACTCGGCCCAGCGCGGCTTGCTGAGCCCACTGCTGCAGCATTTCAAACTCGCCAGGGAATATCTCCTCAAGAGAGATGTCCTCATCCGTGGTCTTTTGGTACAGCACGGCGTCCCAGCAACCTTTGAGCCGCCAGGGAAGCAACAGCTGGGACAGCGGCACTTGTCCGAAGTCCTGGAGTCCTTCATCTGACTCCCGGAAAAACTGCACCCACCGGTCTCCCGGCCTTCCTGCCAACTGCGCGACCATGCGCGCCCCGCCTTCGGAGAGAAAGTGATGGGTCGGAGGGTGCCGCTGCTGCGAATCGAACATGTCGGCTGTGTGTCCTTTTCGCGTGGCTAGGACCTGTAACCGCGCTAAGTTGAATCGGTAGTGGGGCACCGAGCCTGGAGCACCACCGTGAGCGTTGGCCGTCACTTCCAGCACGCCCAAAGCGATCAGCGAGTGCACGCGCTTGCGGGTCTGTGCAGTGGACATGCACACCATGTCCGCAATTTGCGTCATCGAAATGGCGATCTGGCCTTCGTTCGTCTGGTGGAGATGCCCCAAAGCAAGGGCGACGAGCCGACGCGAGGCGGGTCGGATTTCTGCGGCGTGGATCAATGGCGTGACTGCCTGGAATTCAGTTTTCATAAGTCCTTTCATGCCCGGCCCTTCGCGCGCTCCACGGCTTGCACGACCATGAGGGCAGCTGCTCTGCGTTGGTGAAACTGAAGTTCCTGGTGCGCAAACTCGGCTGCGCTCTGCATCTTCTGGATAAAGAGGGGCACCTGCTCAAGGGGAAGCGAGACCACCTGCATCTGGGCGTCGCCAGCGGACTGCGATGCGACCCCCACGGTGAACACCTCAGTCGGATACACGCCAATCAAAAGCGATGGCTGGTCGATCACCATAAATTGCCTCTCGCGCATCAGTTTCCAAGTCGGTGTTGTCATCGCCGTACCTCCGCTTGGTCGTAATCTCGAAGCCACTCCGCGAGACCCAGCTCTTCGGTCAAGCGATTTACCTCGGCTTGCGCTGCCTTGAGCTGGACGCGCAGCTTGTCGATCGCCGGCGTGCTCCTGCAGGCACTGCTGTTGCTGCGCTGCGAAGGCAATGTGATGTGGGTGGTCATCGGCTTCATGCTCAGAACGGCACCCTGGGGTCATCTGCAACCCAAAGCACTTTGAATTTGCCTGCGCTGAGCGGCGTGGCCTGCACAACCGCCAACAGCAGCGCGATTGCGTCTTGGCCTGAGCACTTGCTCTCGCGGCGACCGAACGGACCGAAGAAGGCAAAGCCCATGCCGTGCAGCGCGGCGTCAGCGATGAAATCAACGCTGAGCTGAACGCCATCGGTGACACCCGGACAGGCAAGACAGACCGTGGGCTCGGAGGTACCGCACAGCCACAGGAAAGCGTGCCATGTTTCATCGAGCCCAATAGGCCGGAATGACAGCAGGTGAATGGAGCGCACCGAGTTCTTGTCCTGGCCGCTGCTTGGCTCGAACGGCGGCAAATCGAGGGGGAATTGGGGTTTAGATTTCATGCCACGGCCCTCAGTTGCATGCGCCCCGCTGCCCGCTCGATACGCTCGGCAAGCTTTGCCTGCGCGCGCACAGCTTCAATGAATTGCCGCTGCAGCTCAGCGACCTCGTCTCGCGGCTCGACAGGTACAGGCGGCGCATAGCCAAGAGAGGCTGTGATGTATTCGAGCCCGTCATGGCATCCCTTGCTTCGTGCCATTCGCAGCACGAAGAGCACTTGTTCCGGCGACAGCTTTGCAGGCCGTTCTTCATTCAGGCAATCCAGCAGCGCACGTTGCGCAGCCTCGGGGGCCTTTTCGGGCCACAACAATGGGCCGACCTGCTTTGATCCGCCACACGCCTTGACGCATGCGATGAGGGCTTCATTGAACGTTTCCACAGCCTCTCCTTTCGAAGCCTTGCGAATTTTTCGGAAGCGTTCGCAATGACTTTTTTGGGCAAAAAAAGGACGATGGATGCCTCGCTGAATCGCAACCCAACAGGGCCACTAACATGAATGCAGCAACCACCCCTTTCCACTCCAGCACCCGCACGGGGCTGTCGCTGAACGCCGACCCGTCCACCGGCCAGCACACACAGGTGCTGACCACGTCCAGACTGGAGCTGCGCTGGCTTGCCGGTGAGCTGCGCATCGACTGCAGGGCGAGCCGGGTGGTGATGGATGCGAGCCGGCTCCCGCAACGGCCGATGCGCCACGTGCGGTGTGCGCTGTGATGGGTGCCCGCCCTCTCCCGGGCCACGGCGCGCAGATCACGGGTCAGCTCGACTTGGCAATTGCTTGCTCCCGCAACGAGCGCGGTACGAGGGATGGGCGCGGTCGGCGCCGCTGTGGAATCAATGGCGGACATAAGGAACCTCCTGGCGCCCGCGAGCGGCGGACTGTTGCGCCTGTTCGGCGTGAAACTGCTGGTGGAAGGTCTGGGCCGCCGCGGACCCTGGCGGCCAAGGGCATGCCGTGTGCGGACATTGGCCGGCTGCGGCGGCGGCATGTGCGCTGCGTTGGATGGCCTCGAGGGGGACGATGGGGTCAGGCATGGGTCGGCTCCGGTGCAGCGGCAGGCCCAGCGGGCTGATTCCTCGCGAAGTAGTCAACCAGCAACTGCACGGTACTGACGCGAGGGTCAGCGACCGTCCCCTGAGCAATCTTGATCAGAGTGTGGTACGGGACGCCGCTGTTCTTCGCCACCTCGGCCCAACGGCCACGGGTACGCTTCAGATCTCGGCGAACGCCGACGAGGATAGGTTCGGGGCTGCTCATTGGAATCTCCTGAGTCAGCACTATAGCCATTTATGGCTTGTTTGTCTGCCACTTACGGCTAGTCACTAATGGCAATATCGCGCAATGGCAAAACTAAAGCACGCAGCGAACGAACTTCTCAGCCAGAACCTTCAACTGCTGATGAAGCTCCGGCCCGAGTTGGGGAGTCAGATGCAGTTGGCCAAGAAGACGGGAGTCTCCCAAAGCACGATCGGACGAATTCTCCGTGGGGAGGTGACCCCATCGGTCGACGCCATCATGAGCATCGCCAGGGAGTTCGACATCACTCTTTCGGACCTGTACCAGCCGCACGAGATCTTTGCCGATCTGGTGAAGACGGAAGGGCAGTCAGGGCTCAAGCGCTTGCATGGCCCGAGTTCGGAAGCACGGCAGCGGGGGCTGGTTCCGCTGGTGGACTGGAAGCAAGCGGCCGGTCCGGCATCGCCGAGGGAGGTCAAGGAGTGGGTTCCCTGCCCGGTGCAGATGAACGATAGTTTGTATGCACTGGAGGTGAAAGGGCTTGGAATGTTCGATCCCGCAGGGGCGCTCTCCTTTCGCGAGGGGGACAGGATCTTCGTGGACCGGAAGCGCCAGGCCAAGCACCGCTCTCTGGTGATCGTCCACATTGCAGGAACCGAAGAAGCATCGTTTCGCCAGGTGGTGAGTGAGGAAGGGAAGTGGCTGCTGTTGCAGCTGAATCCGAGCCTGCCGCATAGGATGAAGTTGATGGATGACGGTGATCGACTACTCGGGGTCGTCGTCGCCAAGGTCGAACGATTGGACTGACCGCTTCCCCACGCCCGGCCTTTGCCGGGCATTTTTTTGGATGGAACAAGCCACACATGGCTTGACAGGCGGCATTGCTTAGCCATAATTGGCTAGCCATAAACGACTTGTTTGACGCCATGGACCAACTTCACCTCACTTCAGTGTTCCAGTCGGCACCTGAAGCCCATCAGCAACGCTGCCTGCTGGCCAAGAACGCGATCGACACCAAGCGCTGGCCGGTCGCCGCCTGCGGCCTGCGCCACGCAGCAGCCATGGCCCAGAACTGGGCTATCCAGGCCCGGCAGCTTGCCGATTGGTGCGATGCCCAGGAGAAGGGCAACGCCGGCCATTCGCTCGAAGCTCACCCCCTTCTCGTAGGCCCCGAACTCGGGTCGCCTTGCCTGAGCCTGCAATGCCGGTAGCCCGCCATCGCCCAGGCGCTTCGCGCCGTCTGGAGGTGGGTATGAACTATTTCGTCCCCTTTATCCGGTTGACCAGCATGCGCCGGCGCGCTGGCGCAGGCCTGGGCGCCTCGTTGCGCTGGGCCGCCGGGGTGCTGCTGCGCGACCACCGGATAGATAGGCGCCGCCAACACTTGGTGCGCCGCGCTGACGTGGAGCGCCGCGCGCGCCAACGCCTGTAACCCTTTCCCTCCCACCACTACTTGGAGCAAGCATGCCCACACCCAACCCGGCCGACAAGGCAACCTCGAAGCCGATCATCCTCACCCAGGCGAGCCATTCCGGCATCAGCGCCTTGGACCTCACCACAGCGCCTCACCACATCCTTGTCGCGATTGCATCGGCTGCGCTCGTCGTGGCTGCCGATTGGAACAACGACAACATCAAGGCGGAGACCAAAGACGCTGCGGACTTCCTGGACGCCCTCAGCACCACTATCGACAACCTTGACGCGCTCTACCATCCCGTCGTGCCCGGCCGTGAAGACCTGATGGGCATTGGGCTGACAGTGGCTGACGACGAGGACGGCTATCCCGTGATCCGCGGTGGCCACATCGAGTTGGTCAAGGCTACCGATCTGACGGTCATTGAGAAGGCCGCCGTTCGCCAGCACCTCAAATTCAACATGCGTGCTGGTGAGGAAAGCGCGGACAGCTTCAAGGCGCGCTTGGCGCAGTTCGAGTCGGAGATAGCGCCCGCTCCGGACTGGAGAGTCGCATGACTCTCGAAATTACAGGCTCAGAGACTGCTGACCAGCTCATCAAGCAGCTCGTGTACCTGCGCCACTCGGCGCGCCGGATCATCAAGGGACTGGAAGCGACTGACCAGTCACGGGCTCACTTCGAGCGCCGCCGCGACAACGCCGCCGACGGTTCCATGAAGGCAGAGGCGATGGCGGAACTGGCAAATCTCGACGAACGACAGCTGATGCTCCGCTCAGCTGAGATTGAAATCGGGCAGTACCTTTTCCCGTTGTGTGACGCCCTTGACCAAAAGGCGACACGCGAACAGATCTTCGATGCGATCAACACCAACCCAGCCGATCGGGACACCGACCTGGTGCGGAAGTACGGCGAGAAGAGTCACCGACTGATCTGCGTGCTGGACCTGGAGAACTCTGCGAGCACGCGCAAAGAAGATTGGACGAGCCTGGAGATGCAACCGCTGAAGTGGTGCCACACCATGGCATTTATGCGTGAGATGACCACCAACTCAAAGCTGGACCGAATCATTCACGATGGTGCGAACGAGTTCTTCGGGGGAGCGTTCGGCGAGTACCGCGAGCGCCCGCTGATGGAGCGACTGGCAGGGCGGGCAGTGTGATGACCAATGACCTCACCCAACGGGCGATCAAGCTCCACACCGGTCGCGTGCCGGGCGCCCAGCAGCCGGCGGCAGATCTCAGCGGGCCAGCTACGGCTGGCGGTCTGGATTACATCGTGCTGCGCAACATCGGTGGCGTCCTGGCGGTGTACCGCGTGCTGCCCATCAGCCGTACGCTGAAGCGGTTGAAGCGCTGGCCGAAAGAGGTGGCGTGATGGCAACCATGGCGATGTCCACCACGGTTGCGCATCACCGCGAGTGCTGCGCCACGTACTCCCGCAGGACGCCATCCATGCGGGACTGCCAGCCGTCGCCCGTGCCACGGAAATACTCCACGACCTCCGAGCTGTACCGAACCGACAACAACACTTTCGGCGTGTCCGACTTTGGACGGCCGCCTCTTTTCACGGTAGCCCGCGCCAGCATGTCGTCGGTCAGCTCCGGCAGTTCGTCGTACTCGGCCGCCCCCACTCGGTGGGCGTCCACCTTGGCCAGGTCAGAGCCCAAGGAGCGGGCCGATGCGTTCGATTTCGCGTGCATTGCATTTCCTCATGCTAAAGACATGGCGATCCGCGCCACGCGGGGTGTAACCCACGGCCACCATGCGCCCGGCCAACAGGCCAAAGCAGATGATGCGGGCTTCGCCGTAATCCCGGCGGTCATCCTCGACCTCCAGGGTGTCGCCTTCGAACACGAGGGCCGCATCGGCGAAATCCAGACCGCGTTCGGCGAGCGTCTTGGCTCGCTTGGCGGGGTCGTAGGTCACTTGCATGGGGTTATTGTAGCTACGATAACTATAGAGTGCAAGGAGGAATGGTGGGGCGTCCTCGCCTCCGGCGAAAACCTACGGAGCATCGGTTTCGCATGGCTCAGTTTCGAGCCATCCCCCAGAAAGGGGGCGGTGGAGTCAGGGCTTGGTATCCGCCTCGTTGGATTCGGGGTCCCCAAAAGGCCCTCGATTAACAACGGGATCGGGGCTACGCTGGCAGCCATGTTTGGAACCTCAGGCTATGCGGGACAAGGAAACTGCTCTTCAGTCCCCCTTCCTCTCTGCCATTACAGGGGTGAAAACCACGTCCGCCTCCCTAATGCGCTCAGCGAGCATTTGCTGGCAAGACTTCTGGTAGAGAACGTAGTAAATCCGGTCCCGCAACACAGTTGCCACATCTGTTCTGTGAGCTGCGCAATACTGAAGAAACCTCTCGAAAGTGATCTCATCAAGTTTGGTTTTCGCAACGCAAGTCAGCTTCCCAAATGGGCTGGCGATGCTACGGGAAAACATGATTCCACTTTTTGCGATCGCCTCATCTCTGGCGCGATCAGCCGCCCGGCGCCGCTGTACGTCTGCCAGCACCCGCTCAAGTTCAGCAACATCCAGATCCTCAAAGAGTTCATGGGCCTGCTCAGCCACGCTCTCCTCGTGAACAGAGAGTTCCGTAATTGGGGGTTCGGTCATGCGAGGCTCCTCCTAATTGGTCGAGGGCAAATGAAAGAAATCACCTCCCCCAGTGATTCCTTGGTGGGGTCAGGGCTTGGGCTTTCGGATGCGCTTGGTCGGCGGCTTCAAATCAACAATCCGGTGGAATGCTTCGGGATCAATGCGCCGCAGCTGATCCATCTTCACGATGTTTGCAAGAAGCTCTTCTGTTTGCTGTGTGAGCAACGACCGCAGCTCCCCCTTGAGTGCATCAACAGCCCCAGCAAATTCATCAGTGCCCGGCTGGTAGCCAATTGCGCGGGCACTCGCCTCTATCTGAGCCGCAGTTGCCTCAGCGCCTTTCTGATCCAGCGAGGCTGCCAAACGCCCCACGATCTCAGCGTTCAGGCTTTTCGAGGTCTTGTCCGCCGCTTCGCTCAGGGTGCGATGCAAATCTTTGGGAATCCGCAACGTGATGCGGGTGTAGCGGTCTTCATCGTCCATGCGTCAATTTTCCACCAAAACAGTGTCACAACCTATTGACACCGTATCAGTGTCACATTCACAATCTATCTACGACACCAAAACAGTGTCTATGTGAGGAAGTCTTATGAACCAGCAAAAGGAGCAACACGAGCGCATCACGTTGCGGATTCCGCGGGTACTGCACGACAAGGCCAAAACGAAAGCCGAGACCGAGCACATCAGCCTCAACAGCTTCATCGTTCGTGCCATCGAGCGCGCTGCGGCTCAGAAAGGACAGCGGCAATGACTGCGCACACGCAATCGAAAGGTGAGGAACCGCCCGGCCCTCACATGACAGCTCGCGAAGAACGCGGCAAATTCACCGCCAGAAACGGCGAAGCCCCGAAGCAGGTGAGAGCGCTTCAGGGCTTCTTGATCCAGAACCCTTACCAGGAACCAAGACCATGACCAATGCTACAGCAGAGGCGCCCGTGCGCGCAACCAAGGCCCCAACTCGTCCCGCCAAAGGCACACCAGTGCGCGGAGTCGAGCCAGCCCCGCCCGAGCCGATCAGTGCCTTCGACTTCCTCGATCGCATTGGGGAAATCGGCGTGCACTGGTGGTCCCTGATTGATCATGTGCTTGACACCCAGTCTTCTCGGACGGGCAAGGAACAGCCCCTGCCGGACTGGGCGCTCCAGATCCTGCAAGACCAGGGTCGGCATCACACTTCGTATGATGAATTTAAAGTGCAACGCGACAACCTGCGCGAAGTACTGCGACTTTCCCGCGGCGAGCCAACCTACTGCTATGAAGTCTGGGGAGACCGCACAACACGGCTCTCGCTGCGTCACGACTCCATTGCCGACGCCATGCCCGCTCGCGACCACTGGCGCGCGAACGGGCACCCCAACGCGTTCATCATGAAGCTGCACCGCCGCAACAACTGCTCCACGGCGGAGGGCCTTGCCATGCTGGACACACTGCTGGGAGCGGTGCAATTCGCTGGCGTGTCTTTGGCTCAAGGCGAAGACGATGAGCACGTTTTCCAGATGATGGATGAGACTGGTCGGACGGTATCGCTAAAAGCAAGCGAGCTGCGCGGCCACCCGATCCTCGCCCGTGTCAGCAGCCCGAAAAACCGCGAGTCGCTGATAGCTTGGCTGGGCAATTCGGGGAAGGACGGCAACCAATGAGCGCCGCCGTACTCGAACGACCGGCCCAGCCGCCGCGCGCCGCGCTGCAGAGCTCTCCCGGGCTGCCTGCCCGCGCGATTGAGCGGGTAGGCGCACCGGCAGACCTGGGCCACCTCTTCGGCGAGCAGCTGGTGCAGGTGCACGCAGCGCTGTGTCACCCAGAGATCGAGGCAGGCGATTGCATCGCGGTCGATTTCGACCGTCGCGAGATCCGCCACGATGGGCTCTACATGATCACCATTCGTCACGACGATGGTGGAAACTGGTATGGCGCCCGCCGCTTCCAGTTCCGGCCAGTCGTGGGTGGCTGCGAACTGTGGGGCCTCAATCTGGCTGCTGAAAATTGGGTCCCGCTAACGCCAGCAATGCGAGCACGCATCACCGTGTACGGAGAAATCCGCGAGGTCTACAAGCCTGCGAGCAAACTGCGGAGGGCATCGCAATGACCTCCGCCCTCGAAAAGCTCGCGGGCTTGGCGCATTGGCCGCGCACCGCCGCTGCCCCGGCCCTGCTGAGCCCAGCCGCCGTCAAGATGAGCACGTTGCCGGTCGTGGTGGACACAGCAGCTTGGTACGAAGAACACGCCCAGCTCTGCTACGAACTGCAGTTGGCTGCAGTCAGGGCCGGCGGACCGGGCAAAGATGCCGCGACGGATGCCGCAGTCGATACAGCGCACACGGCGCTACTGGCCCACGCAGCGATCATCAACGGCGGCTCCGAGCCAGTACTGCTCGCGAAGGATGGCTTGCACGCTATCCCCTACGAGAAGCTGGCCCAGGCCCGCGCAAAGGTGCAGGTGCTGACCGCCGAACTTGCCCAAGCCCGCGAGGAGCTGGCCACCGCCAAAGTGGAGGGATGGCGCCCCGAGTTCGACGCCATGAGCCCGCGCCAGGAAGAACTGGCCATCCAGTTCTGCCAGGAAATCGCAGGCCGGCGCGGTGAAAGCGGCAGCCCCCCCGACCCAGTGTGTCTGCTGGATATGGCGCAGGCACTGTACGAAGCCGAGCGAAAGGAGCTCGCTCCATGATCCGCCCTATCGCCCCATTGACCAAAGCGGACACCACAGCGCTCTGGTATGCAGTGGATGCCTACAGCTCCATGGTGCATGCCATGCGCGACCTTCCAACGTGCCTCCCCGCGGCAGCGATCGACAAAGAGCGCCAAATCCTGCTGACGGCCAAGCGCGCGCTGCGCAAGGTCAATGCCATTCGAAAGACGGGCGTGCTGCAGGTCGAGCACAAACCGGCAGGAGGTGCAGGAGCATGAGCACGAGATGGGTCACTATCCAGAAGGCATCCGATCTGACGGGCTTGCCTGCAACGTTCTTCGATGAGCGCACAGGGCGCTCCGGCCGCTGGCCAGAGGGCAAGGTGTGGAAGTGGTTCGAAGGCCGCAAGCTGGTCGATACCGTGGCGCTGGACGTCTTCATCGACACGAACAGCAGCCCGCCCAGCACGCGCGGACGCAAGAAGGCGAGCGAAGCATGCCCGGCGTGATCATCCGCAAGAACGCCCTGCAGATCGACTTGCGAGCCCAGGGCTACGGCAAGGAGCCGCTCCCCTTGTCTCCGACGCCAGCCAATGTCCGGTACGCGGAAAGGCTGCGGCTGGAAATCCTGGGGAAGATAGAACGCGGCACATTCATTCTGGCCGAGTATTTCCCGGAGAGCCCGCGGGTGCCGAAGGCTGCGGCCGAGCCCCCGTCGAATGTCGCCCCCACCCTAGGCGATGTGTTCACGGAATGGCTGACAGTGAAACGCCCTGAAATTCAGCACAGCACCGCGGACCAATATCGGCAAACCCTGGACAGCTACCATTTCGACGCGGTACGCAAAACGCCTGTGGCCCAGCTCACTTTCCGCGAGCTCAAGCTGCTTCTGGTCGGCTTGCCGGAAAACGCCAAGACGTTCAACAACGTCGCCAGCGTGTTCAGAATGGCGCTGGAGTACGGACACCTTGCCAAGATGATCCCGGAGCCGCTGCATCTGCACATCACCATGCGCAAACACCAGAAGCCGCAGCCCGATCCCTTCACTCTGGAGCAGGTTGAGGCGCTGCTGCAGCGCTTCGGATCAGCCCTGGCTCGCGATTACTACGAGTTCGCATTCTTCAGTGGCATGCGGCCTTCTGAGCAGATTGCATTGCGCTGGTCCAAGGTGGACCTCCACGCCGGCACCGCACTGGTAGACGAGGCGCTCACCAGGGGCAAGGTGAAGGGGACGAAGACTGCCGACATACGAGACATCGAACTTACCTCGCGCGCGTGGCAAGTGCTGGAGCGCCAGCGCGCCGTGACGCAACTGGCAGGCGGCCTGGTGTTCGTCGGCGACGACGACGAAGGGTTCACCTCTACCGACGAGCCACTGCGCCGATGGTGGAAGCCAGCCATGAAGCTCTCGGGCCTGCGCCAGCGCGACGCGCGCCAGACGCGACACACCTTTGCAACCGTCTGCCTGATGGCAGGCATCACACCGGCCTGGGCCGCGCGCCAACTCGGGCACTCAGTGGAGATGTTCTATCGCGTCTACAGCCGATGGATCGACCGGGCCGACAAGGGGGCGGAGCGCCGCAAATTGGACGGTTACATTTCGGCCGAACCTGGGGACATGAGCACCAAATTAGGCTGATTTAAACGCAGTTTTAGGGCCGAAAACTGTATGCGCATTCAGTGGAATTTGGCCTATTTGGCCTCATACCCGGTTCGATTCCTGTCGGGGGGACCAGAGAATGTGGATGCCGCAAAGGCAAAGGCGGGTGCGTCTGGCGACCGCCATCTGTTCTTACGGCAGCACCGGCACCGCGTATCCGCTGCCATCGGTATAGACAAGCACCCCTTGCGCGTCGAGGCGGAAATTGCCCGCGCGGAATTCACGACGCAACGGCATGCTTACCCGACCAAAGACAAGGTCTGCGGCGCCCACCACCGCCACGCCCACTTCGACCATGGCGCTGTGCGACAAGGCCAATTGCTGCTCCACCTCGCTGCGTTGCAACAGGGTCTGCGCATGGGTGCTGCAGGCGTTGTCCAGCGAGGCCTGGGCGCGTCCTAGCATGCCCCGGGGGTCCCCGCTTGCAGTCAGCTGGACGATCAGCTTGCGCAGGCTATCTTGCGCCGCCAGCTCCTTTTCCAGGCGCGCAAGCACGTCACTGTAGCGCGTTTCCAGCGCATGGTTGGCACCCAGCACCAAGTGCGTGACACCGCTGGTTGGAGAGCCTAGCAGCGGTGTCTTGATGAGCATCATGGCCGTGGCGCGGCCACCTATGAGCCGCCCACGACGCGGCGATCCGGTACCGATGAGAATCTGATTGAGAGACTGCAGTTCGCATTCCATGGCCATGTCATGGATCGCGATCACCGTGCCGGCATGGAGCTGAGATGCCTCGGCAAAGCGTACGGCGATGGCGCCCTGCGCGTGCAGCCGGGCATGCGCGATGACACCGCCCGCCACGTTGATGTCACCCCCCGCTTGCAGCAGACCGCCATCTACCAAACCGCCCACCACAATGTCGCCGCCGGCTTCAACCTTCATCTCCTGGCCAATATCTCCTTCGACATGGACGGTCCCCTCGTAGTGAATGTTGCCGGTAGCCATGCTGACTTCGGCAAGTCTCAGCACAGGCTCCACCATGATCCCGCCGTGCACGCGCAGCGGCTGGCCGGTCAGGCAGGCCTGCAGGAGATTGGGGTCGTCGGCGGAGATCTTGGCGCCCGCGAGCTGCGGCGCAAACGGCTCGTCGTAGCCGGGCTGTGCCGTGAGCACATCACCGCGAACGGTAAACCCCGCAACTCCCGGCGTGGCGGGTTTTCGCCGCATCAGCAAAGCCCCGGAATGCACCATGACGATGCCATCGTGTTCGCGGTAGTCGATCATTCCGTCTTCATCCAGCCGAGGGGTTCGGTCAGGAGTTGCAGGAATCAGCTCTTCAAACTCTGCATCGCGGCCATCCTCGGGGAGTGCCCCGCGCGCCACCACCATGGCTTCACAGGTCCCGGCTGCCACAGCCTGACGCATGGCGGCTTCATCGATACCTGCGACCACGCCGGCCAACGTCAAGGCATTCATCGCGCCTTCTGGGTTTGCCGGCCTACCGCCCTGCGCAGGATGGATCGTCAGCGTGGCCGACATGGCATCCAGAGCCATTTGAACGTCCAGGGTGGCGTCACTGCGCTGTGCTACCAGCAGCACGAAGGGCGAGGACGCAGCCGCGCTGTCCCTGGCGGCGCGCTCCAGCGCGTCGTGATCGACCTGGCACGCGCCGAGACCCTCCCGTACCAACCAGTCATGCAGCGTGGCCGCGTCGACACGCTCACGCCCATCCACCGGCTCCACGCTCAGGAATACCTTGCCGTCGGTTTCGCTAAGTGCCATCCCCACGAAAGCCATGCCCCATCGCCTCCACGAACGTTTGTCGCCTGGTCCGCACCATCAAGCGCCGGGCGATCAACGCCGCGCTGCTACAAGGCTTATAGCTTACGTAGAGCTTGCAACCAATAGACACAGATCAAGCAGCGGAACCCTCGGCAGTTCAGAGGGTCGGCATCACCAGCTGCGCGTCCAGCCAGCCGCGCAGGCTGTTGACAAAAGCCCAGGCTTGCACACGCGGCGCATCTTCCAGGCGCACCACGGTTTCCTGCAACTTGCCTGACCCAAGCGCCAGCGCGCGGCCGACACCGGGCAGCAAACCGCAGGCGAGCGGGGGCGTCACCCACTGGCCGTTCAGCAACATGGCGACGTTGCCGCGGGTGCATTCGGTGATTTCACCGGCCTCGTTGTAGAGAATGGTGTCGAACACGCCCGGCTGCGACGGAGCAAAAGCGTCGTAATGCGATCGCCGTGTGGTCTTGTAGCGGCAAAATTCTCCGGCCGCTTCGCGCAGCGGCTGGTGTGCAAGCTGCAGGCACACCGGCGTCGGTGTGGGCTGCAGGGCAAAGGTTTCGGCGCGTGCACTGCCATCTTTCGACAGCAGCAGGCGCACACGCCATGCGCCGCTGTGGCACTGGAGTGCGGCAATCTGCAGTTCTTGGCGAACGGTGTGGACGTTCCAGGCAAAGCCGAAGTGAACCGCAGCTTCGCCCATGCGTGCAAGGTGAAGATCGGCATGAACGAACTTGCCGCCTCTCAGCGCCAGGGTCTCAAGAAGGTCAAACGGGGCACTGGCCCGCTCGACAAAGGCGCGCTTGTGGCGCCACTCAACCCATTCCCCCTCGGAGTCAGAGCCCGCAGTAATGCCGCTGCCAATGCCACATCTGGCACGCACCGCCTGCTCCGAGTCAGGGGTTTCCATACGGAGCACCACGGTACGGATAGGCACGTTGAAGGTGGCCGCCACGGGATGCAAGCCGCCATCAGCCGCCGGACCGCCAGGCCGCACCACCCCCACCGCCCCACAGTACACCCCGCGCGGCGCGGGTTCGAGCGTGCGGACCATCTGCATGGCGCGCACCTTGGGCGCCCCGGTGACCGAGCCGCAGGGAAACAGCGCGGCAAACACGTCAGCGAGGCAAATTCCGGGGCGCGTGCGTGCCCGCACGTCGGACGTCATTTGCCACACCGTGGGCAGCGGTGTCGTATCGAACAACCGGGGCACCTGCACGCTGTGCGGCAGGGCAATGCGCGAGAGGTCGTTGCGCAGCAGATCCACAATCATCACGTTCTCGGCACGCTCCTTGGGGGCTGTGCGCAGGCGGGCGGCCTGGGCGGCGTCTTCCTCGGGCGTTGCGCCGCGCGCGGCCGTGCCCTTCATGGGGCGAGCCAGAATATCGCCGCCGCCCGGCGCGTCCTGCCAGTCAAAAAACAGTTCGGGCGAGACCGAGAGCACCTGCTCGCCCCCGGCATCGATGTGCGCCGCATAGCCGCCGGGCTGGGCGTGCTGTAGCGCGGCAAACAGCGCCGCCGCACTGCCCTGCAGTGCACCTGTGAGGGGTGCCGTGTAGTTGACCTGGTAAAGTTCACCCGCGCCAATGGCCTGCTGGATGTGGCCCAGCGCGGCGTCGAAGGCGCTGCGCTCAAGGCAGCTTTGCCACACAACGCGCGCCGCCTCCTGCGGCTCCTCGGCAGGCCAGGGATGGGGCGCATCGTGCACTGCAAACCAGGCCAGCGGGCCGTCTGCGGCGTGGGTTTGCAGCGCGGTATCGAACGCTGGTGCAGCCTCGTAGCGCACGTAGCCCACGCACCAGTGGCCGCGCTGCGCGGCGGCATGCACGGCATCGAGCACAGCGCGCACCTCGTCCACCTGCTGCGCCAACAGCACCTGGCGCGGCGCGCCAAAAGCACAACGCAGGCGCGGGGCTGCAGCGTCGAGCGGCTGGGCGAAGTCGACGCGGGCCGTCTCGGCCGCCGGTGCGAAAACACGCGTCACGGCAAATGCCACCTGGGATGGGGCATCAAGCCTGAGGCAGTCAGAGAACGCATTCCAATTTTATAGGTAAAAATAGGCTCTAGCGCTTATTCATAAAGCCTTTACAGCTATCAATAAGATAGTGTTCTCTAGGCTGCGCCAATGTTTGGCACCCATCCTGCTACGGGCTGGCCCTTCTTCAGCGCGGCGGTAAAGGCCAGCATGCGGTCAATCGGCAACCGGGCGCGCGGAATGATGGCCGGGTCTACATGGATGGTGTTGCTGCCCGTCTCCAGCACCTGGGCCACGCCGGCCAGGCCGTTCATGGCCATCCAGGGGCAGTGGGCGCAGCTTTTGCAGGTGGCGCTGTTGCCAGCAGTCGGGGCCTCGTAGAACACCTTGCCGGGGTTGAGCGTGCGCAGCTTGTGCATCATGCCGTTGTCGGTGGCGACGATGAACTCGGTGGCGTCCATCTCCTGCGCGGCCTTTAGGATGCCCGAGGTGGAACCCACGGCGTCGGCCAGGGCAATCACGTCGGCGGGCGATTCGGGGTGCACCAGCACCTTGGCACCGGGGTGGTCTTTTTTCAGCGCTTCGAGCTCGAAGGCCTTGAACTCGTCGTGCACGATGCAGGCGCCGTTCCACATCACCATGTCGGCGCCGGTTTCGCGCTGGATGTACGCGCCCAGGTGGCGGTCGGGCGCCCAGAGGATTTTCTGGCCGGCATCTTTCAGTGCGCGCACGATGTCGAGCGCGCAACTCGAAGTGACCAGCCAGTCGGCCCGTGCCTTCACCGCGGCACTGGTGTTGGCATAGACCACGACCGTGCGGTCCGGGTGCTGATCGCAAAACGGGCTGAATGCTTCGATGGGGCAGCCCAGGTCAAGCGAGCAGGTGGCGTCCAGATCGGGCATGAGCACGGTTTTCTCGGGCGAGAGGATTTTCGCCGTCTCACCCATGAAGCGAACGCCCGAGACGACCAGCGTCTGCGCCGCATGGTCGCGGCCAAAACGCGCCATCTCCAGCGAATCGCTGACGATGCCGCCGGTCTCCTCGGCCAGGTCCTGCAGGTCGGGATGCACGTAGTAGTGCGACACCATCACCGCGTTCTTGTCCTTGAGCAGGCGGCGAATTTTGTCCTTGGTCGCGGCGCGCTCGTCCTGCGTCAGTTCGGCGGGCACACGCGCCCAGGCGTATTTGGTGGAGCAGGTCGCGCCGTCCGTGCCCTCGCTGGGCTGTTCGTACTCGACTTCCTTGATGGCAATGGTTTTCATGCGAGGTTTTCCATGCGCATTGAAAAGTCCGTGGCCTTCACGTCCTTGGTCAGCGCTCCGGTGGAGATGCGGTCGACCCCGGTTTCTGCAAGCGCACGCAAGCCATCGAGCGTGACACCGCCCGAAATTTCCAGAATGGCGCCTCCGCCCGGGTGTGCGGCATTGATGCGTACCGCCTCACGCAGCGTGGCGATATCCATGTTGTCGAGCAGCACCATGCGCGCGCCGGCGTCCAGCGCTTCGGGCAGCTGCTCCAGGGTTTCGACCTCGATTTCGATGAATTCGGCACGCGCGGCAACCTTGGCGGCAGCGCGCAGCACGGCGGCAACGCCACCGGCAGCGGCAATGTGGTTTTCCTTGATCAACACCGCATCGTGCAGGCCGATGCGGTGGTTGGTACCGCCGCCGATCCGCACCGCGTATTTCTGCGCAATGCGCAGGCCGGGCAAGGTTTTGCGCGTATCCACGATGTGGGCCTTGGTGCCGGCCACGGCGTCCACGTAGCTGCGTGTCTTGGTGGCCACGGCCGAGAGCATCTGCAGGAAGTTGAGCGCCGTGCGCTCTGCGCTGAGCAGTGCGCGGGCGTCGCCCTGCATCTCCAGCACCACCTGGTCCGGTGTGCAGCGCCCGCCCTCGGCTACATGCCAGGTGAGTTCCACGGTCGGGTCCAGGGTGCGCAGCGCGGCCTCGGCCCAGGGGGCGCCGCACAGCACGGCCGCCTCGCGCACCAGGATGCGGGCGCGCACGCGCCGGTGGGCAGGCACCAGGCCCGCAGTCAGGTCGCCGGCGCCCAGGTCTTCCTGCAGCGCACGGGCCACGTCCAGCAGCACCTGCGCGCGCAGCGGGGCTTCGAGGGTGTCCAAAGGAGAGTTCATGGGCTCCAAGCATAGCGCCGGCTGCGCACTGCCTCCAGCTATCAGCCAATAGCTGCACAAGGCGCACGACTACACTCCCGGGTCCATCCTTTCAGCGCAGCCAGCCATGACCGAACCGCTTGCCCCGCCTGTCCAGCCCGCAGGCACGCCCTACGGCACACTGCCTCCCGCCTCGCCCCTGCCCCAGCGCCGCCCGGTCAGCCTGCCGCGCCTGCAGCAAATGCGTGAGGCCGGCGAAAAAATCACCATGCTGACCGCCTACGACGCGACCTTTGCCGCAGTGGCCGACGCCGCGGGTATCGAATGCCTGTTGGTGGGCGACTCGCTGGGCATGGTTTGCCAGGGCCTGCCCAGCACCGTGGGCGTGACGCTGGAGACCATGGTTTATCACACCGAAAGCGTGGCACGCGGCCTGCACCGGGTGCAGGGCACCGCCTGGCTGATTGCCGACCTGCCCTTCGGCAGCTACGCCGAGAGCCGCGAACAAGCCTTGCGCAGCGCCTGCGCCCTGATGCGCGCGGGCGCGCACATGGTCAAGCTCGAGGGCGGCGGCTGGACAGCCCCCACCGTGCAATTCCTGGTGGAACGCGGCGTGCCCGTCTGCGCCCACCTGGGCCTCACGCCCCAGACCGTGCACGCCCTGGGTGGTTATCGCGTGCAAGGCAAAACCGACCAAGCCGCGCAGGCCCTGCGCCGCCACGCGCGCGAGCTACAGGACGCCGGTGCCGCCATGCTGGTGCTGGAGATGGTGCCGGCGCAGCTGTCGGCCGAGCTGACGAGCGAACTGACCCAGTGCGCCACCATCGGCATCGGCGCCGGCAAGGGCACGGCCGGCCAGGTGCTGGTGCTGCACGACATGCTGGGCATGAACCTGGGGAAGATGGCGCGCTTTGTGCACAACTTCATGCAGGACGCCGGCAGCGTGCGCGGCGCCATGGAGGCCTATGTGGCCGCCGTCAAAGCCCAGACCTTTCCCGACAACGCACTGCACGCCTGGTGACACGCCCAGCGACACCGTGATAGCGCAACAACGCCCCTTTGCCGATCTTTTTGCCCCATGCACATCGTCCACAGCATTTCCGACCTGCGCGCCGTGCTCGGCCCCCTCGGGCGCCCCGCCTTTGTGCCCACCATGGGCAACCTGCACGATGGCCACATCGCCCTGATGCGCCACGCCGTGCAGTTGGGCGAGGTGCCAGTGGCCAGCATTTTTGTCAACCGCCTGCAGTTTTTGCCGCACGAAGATTTCGACAGTTACCCGCGCACCTGGGACGCCGACTGCGAGCGCCTGGCTGCTGCCGGCTGCCAGGTGCTGTTCGCCCCGCGCGAGCACGATTTGTACCCCGAGCCGCAAACCTTCACAGTGCAGCCCGATCAGCAGCTCGCCGATCTGCTGGAAGGTGAGTTTCGCCCTGGTTTCTTCACCGGCGTGTGCACGGTGGTGATGAAGCTGTTTTCCGCCGTGTTTGCCGGCAAGGCGGGCGGCGCCGCCGTGTTCGGCCAGAAGGACTACCAGCAACTGATGGTGGTGCGGCGCATGGTGCAGCAATTTGCGCTGCCCATCGACATCGTCGCCAACCCCACCGAGCGCGCAGCAGACGGCCTGGCGCTGAGTTCGCGCAACGGCTACCTGAGCGCACCGGAGCGCACGGAAGCGGTGGAGCTGTCGAGAGCGCTGCGCAGCCTGGGCGAAGCCGCAAAGGCGGCTGGCGATGCCCTGCCCGCAGAGCGCGAGGCGCTGGAGCAAGCGGCGCGTGCGCAGCTCAATGCGCGCGGCTGGCACACCGACTACCTGAGCGTGCGCCGCCGCAGCGACCTGCTGGCGCCGCAGCAGGACGATGCGCTGGTGGTGCTGGGCGCCGCCCGGCTGGGCGCCACGCGCCTCATCGACAACCTTGAAATCTAAGTCCGGCGCACATCCATGGACCCCGTTTTTCTTCTTCTGCTGCTGGGCGGCAGTGGCCTGCTGATGGCCAACGGCCACCAGCAGCGCCAGCGCATTGCCCTGCTCGCCCACCACCTCGGCCCGCTGCAGATTGAAAAGCTGATGGAAACGCTGACGCAGGGCTATTTGCGCGCGCTGGGCGAGAGCGACCCCGCGCGCCAGGCACAAATATTTGCCGTGCTGGAGGGCAGCGAAGCACAGCTCGCCACCCAGTTCGCCCAGTTGGCGCGGGACTTTGCCGCCGTGCCCGCCGCCCAGGCGCGTGCCAGCACCTTGGCGTTCTCGATGCCTTGGGCCAGCACCCTGCTGCCACGTGCCAGCTTTGATATGCGCAAGCTCCTGGCGGTGCATGCGAATGGCATCGCGCGCGCGCTGAAGACCGATGCAGCGCGTTCGCCGCGCGACCGTGCCTTTTTGATCTCTGCCGAACTGTTTTTGATGCAGCACAGCTGCCACTGGTTCTGCAAGTCGCGTGCGGTGGCGTCGGCGCGCATGGTGGCGCGGCACCACACGCCCCACGCCCAACTGGTGGCTTCGGTGTCCCCCGAAACACGCAGCGCCTACCGGGCGCTGACCGGCAGCTAAAGCGGCCGCCCATAGGCATGGCGACTTCGCCGCCCTCGCGCCCACACCGCGTGCAGCCCCAGGTGCGGCGCAGCGCCCGACCAGCGCCTGCCGCGCCGCGCCTGATCCTGCTCAACAAGCCTTTTGACGTCCTGAGCCAGTTCAGTGGCGATGGCACGCACCAGACCCTGAGCGACTTCGTAAATGTCCCCAACGTCTACCCCGCAGGCCGGCTGGACCGCGACAGCGAAGGCCTGCTTCTGCTCACCAACGACGGCGCCCTGCAAGCGCGCATTGCCGACCCGCGCCACAAATTGCCCAAAACCTATTGGGCGCAGGTGGAAGGGGTGCCCGACGAAGCAGCGTTGGAGAAATTGCGGACCGGCGTGCTGCTGAGCGATGGCATGACGCGCCTGGCCGAGGCGGCTCTACTGCCTGAGCCCACCCTGTGGCCACGCCACCCACCGATCCGCGTGCGGGCGCAGATCCCGACGCACTGGATCGCCCTCACCCTGCGCGAAGGCCGCAACCGCCAGGTGCGCCGCATGACCGCCGCGGTGGGCTTGCCCACGCTGCGCTTGGTACGGGTGCAAATCGGGCCATGGTGCCTGAGCGGCCTTGCGTCGGGACAATGGCACGAGGTGGCGGCCCATCTGCCTGCCTGAAAAAGAGCCCGCAACACCGTCTACCCTCGACGCCATGCCACGCCCTCTTCCCCTTGGCCTTGCGGCGTTGGCCGTGTTCATCGGCATCGCCGTGTACCTTGCACCGCTGGAGCCGGGCATCCTGTGGCTGCAGTTTTCTTTCACGGCGTCGTCGTTCCAGGGCGTATTGCAACAGTGGCATGCGCAGGGCATCGCGCTCTACCGCACCCATTTTCCGGCTGACTTTGTGCTCCTGCTGCTGTATGGCGCCTTTGGCTTTGGCTACGGCAAGCAGCGTGTGGCGGCGCAGGCTATGCACCGCACGGTGGCATGGGTCGTGGTGTGGTCGCTTCCCGTCGCGGCGCTGGCAGATGCGGGCGAGAACGCCCTGCACCTGCTGCTGACCGATGGCAGGCCTGCCGCCGCGTCCACGCTGTATGCGCTGGCAGGCCTGGCCGCAACGGTGAAGTGGGCTGCCATTCTGGCGTTCGGGGCCGCGGCGTTTGGCGCTCGGCGACGGACGCGCCCGCTGTGAGCCGCGCTTGGCGCAGCCTTGATCTTGGCCCGACAGGCCCTGAAAGGCATCCACGCGCGCACCCCGCGCCCAAAATTGCAGCACGCCCCCGCCGCGGCATGCCCTACCATGCAGCTTCGCGCCAGCGCACCATCATCGAGAACGCACCATGAGCTCCTCCAACGACCGCGTCATTTACAGCACCGAACACGTCCTGACCAGCTTGTGCAATTCGGTGACCCGTGTGCTGACCGTTGCAACACAGAGCCAGATTCAGTATTCGGCCATGGTCCAGCGCATCACCAAGACCTGCCTGCGACCCGACATCGGCTGCTTCGTGCTGTTTGATGGCGGTTTCTCTGGCCTGATGGTGATCAACTTCTCGGCACAGGCGGCGATGGAGCTGTATTCCAGCTACCTCCTGAGCATGGGCATGTCCAAGGACGAACTGGCGCGCTCCTATACGGCCGACGAAGTGAGCAACGTCATGGGCGAGCTGATGAACCAGGTAGCCGGCGACTTCACCAGCAAGGTGCGGCGCGAGCTGCAAACCCACATCACGCAAAACCAGCCCAAAATGCTGGTGCTCAACAAACAGGTGATGCTTAGCGTGGACGCCAACCTCGACCAGCCCGAGGCACGCCGCGTGACCTTCTACACAGGCAACAACAACATCTTCTACCTGGAACTCGCCATCGACCGCACCGAGTTCATCAAGCTCTACGATTTCGAACCCCAGGCACGGGCCAACCCCGATGAAGTCATGGCCGAAGCCAACGCGCCGCGCGACGTTGCCCCACCGCCGCCACCCGACAGCGACACCGATGAGCTGCTGCGCTCGCTCGGCATGTAGGCGCGCCGCGCCCCGCTAGAATGCGGGCCTGCCACAGGAGACTTGGGTGAGTGGTTTAAACCAGCAGTCTTGAAAACTGCCGACGGGCAACCGTCCGTGAGTTCGAATCTCACAGTCTCCGCCATATACAGCCCTAAGTGATTGTTTCACTTAGGGCTTTTCCGTTTAAAGCGTTCAGTCCCACCCAAAGACCCGCCCAAAGTTGACCCGGTAGGCCTGCACTTGATTGCGAACAGGCTCTTCAGTCGGCGCCCTGATCTTTTTGCGGCTCAGCGTTGCTTTTCGAAGGCACTGTCTTGCCTTCTATGTGGGCGTCAAGATCACGCTTTTGACGCAGTTTTTCGTACACGATCTTGCTAATTGGTGCATTGATGGATGTCCGATACTCGTCATCAACTTTAATTACATCTCCTATCCAGCGTTGAAGACAAGTAAGAGAAGCCGAAGTATTTTCTGAATCAGTGTTTTGTTCGAGCATTTCCTCAATGAACTTCAAGTAGTACTTTTCGACTTCGTAAGCGGGCCGCTTGGTAGGGTCGAACTTGTTAAGACTAGATTCGAGGCGAGCAAATGCCGAGCTAAAACGGCTTTCCTTCGGACTAGTCATGCAGGCTTCAGGCGGCTGCGGAAACGCTGGCCCAGGCACAAATATTGGAACGCCCTGCTCCAAGCTCGTTTGGCGTTGCTCGTGAACGGAACTGGAGAATTTGTTTCCAGAATTTCTACCGCCCATTTCCGCAGGTCTGCCTCTTGCCCTGCAGCGTTTTCCTTCAAGATTCCGGCAGCAATCGACACATAGTCCTTTTTTAAACCCTCATCAGCGAGTTGCCGCTGGATAAAGTAGCCGCCTATTGCGAGCACGATTGGAATAGCCACTGCTGAAGCTATCTGTCGCATCCCGGACGATCATAAGGACGCTTGTTAAACAAATGCGGGTGCGATTGGTGCCATTCTTTCATGGCTTGCATCGGCGTCTTGCTCTTCAAGGCTGACTGCGGCAACTGGTGGTTGTACAGGGCCACATAGCGCAGCAGAGTCTGCTCCAGGTCTTCGCTGCCGCTGAACCGGTGGGTCTTGAGCACATCGGCAATGCGTCCGTTAAAGCGCTCCACCATCCCATTGGTCTTGGGCGTCCTGGGCCGGGTCAGTCGATGCTCAATTCCGAACTGCTGGCACAGCTGGTCAAACTCATGGTTGCCACTGGGCGCTCTCTCGCGGTTGGCAAACAAGCGGTCCGTGAACTCCTTGCCGTTGTCAGTCAGCAGCTTCTGAATCTTGATGGGACACGCCTTTTGCAGGGCACGCAAGAAGGCTTTGGCGCTCGCTGCTGTCTTGTTGTCCTTGATGGCCACGAACACCCAACGCGTGGCTCTGTCGATGGCGACAAACAGGTAGCGGCGCCTGGCTTCGTTCTGCATCTGGGGCAGGTACTTCACGTCCATGTGCAAATACCCCGGCTCGTAGAGCTTGAAAACCCTGTGCGGCTCGCTGGGCGTCTTGGGTTTGAGAGCATTCAAGTTGCCCACGCCATGGCGGCGCAGGCATCGGTCCAGCCCAGAGCGAGAGACACTGGGGCAGATGAACTCCTTGGTCACTGCCAGCAAGTCGTCAAGCGGAAGCAACAAGGTGCGCCTCAGATGCACCACGACCGTCTCCTGGGCACTGGTGAGCTGGGTTTGGAGGTGATGCGCTGTGTGCGAGCGGTCAGCAACGCTCGTGCGCTTCTTCCATTTGTAGGCGGTCTGCTCGGTGATGCCGTAGCGCTTGGCGAGCACCGAAGCGGTATCTGAGCTGGCAGCAATCTCTGCGCGAATCGCAGGGGTGGTGCGGGCATTCTTGTGCAGAGCGATCATCATGGCTTGACACTCCCGGTAGGTTCAAGCGACTCTATCAACTCCCGCAGAACAGCCCTGGCTATGAACAACGGGTAGCGCTTAGAGTCTATGCAATCGTCCGGGATGCGACACCTACGCGCGGGCTGGCAGGGTTGGGTGGAGGGATGCATTTCGTTGGGCGGTTACCAGCATTTCTCAAATCCCCACATCTCCGCGATATCCTCAAACGGCGCACGCGGCGTGCGGATCTGGTTGATGGGCGCCTGTTCGTCCGCATAGCCCAGGGCGATGCCTGCAAACAGGGTGTGCTCAGCACGCAGCCCCAGAAACGCCTTCACCGGCTCGGAGCAAAACGCCCAGTACTCCTGCGGGCAGGTGGCCAGGCCGGCCTCCACCGCCAGCAGCAGCACGTTCTGCAAGTAGCAACCCAGATCGGACCATTGCGGTGGCCCCATGCGCCGGTCGATGCTCAAAAAGATGCCTACGGGCGCGCCGAAAAACTGTGCGTTCTTTGCCATCTGGCGCAGGCGAGCAGCCTTGTCTTCGCGCGCAATCGCAAGCGAGCTGTAGAGCTGCTCGCCGTTTTCAAAGCGGCGCGTGCGGTAGGGTTCCCACAGGCTCGGCGGGTAAACGGCGTACTCGGGTTCGGGCTGGGGAGGGCTGGCTGCAACATGGGCCAGCAACTCGGCCAACGGGGCGCCAGTGAGCGCATGCACCCGCCAGGGCTGCAGATTGCCGCCCGAAGGGGCACGTGCTGCCGCGCCCAGGATGGCACGCACCGTGGCAGCGGGCGGTGTTCTGGCTTGAAATGCGCGCACCGACATGCGCTGTGCAATGGCTTCGGAAACCTTCATGGGCGGCTGGGCTCGCTGCCCGTTTGGGTGCTGGCGCCTGGCGCCAGGTGCACGGCGCGCTGGGGCGCGGTGTTCACCGCCAGCTGGAACACGTCCGGCCGCGCGTAGTGGCCGAC
>Ga0207979_100163_pt1 | contig 32579 bp, 38 predicted proteins | sample LakWasM124_LOW14_2_FD_183936 | JGI IMG/M metagenome (GOLD analysis project Ga0207979, IMG submission 183936) | Freshwater sediment methanotrophic microbial communities from Lake Washington under simulated oxygen tension - Sediment Metagenome... | ecosystem: Environmental > Aquatic > Freshwater >...
AGCCGCTTTGCCCCTTAATGCGGCGTAGTGGCTTGCCGCAGTCAGGACAGGGAAAACTAGGTGTTTCTACTAACTTCTTTGTTTCAGTGCTTTGCAGTGTTGCTATTTCGTCCATTAACTTATCGTAAACATTAGAAATAGTCGTTTTGTAATTAGCTTTGCCTTGAGCGATCAAATCTAATTCCTTTTCAATTTCACGGGTGTAACCTAAATCAATGAAATTAAACCTATTAACTAATGCGTTAATTATATATTCGCCTGTTTCTGTAGGAATCAGGTATTTACCCTTGAATTCAACATAACCACGGCTTGTGATGTTATTCATAATCGCTGCATAAGTCGCTGGGCGGCCTATGCCGTGGTCTTCAAGTGCTTTCACTAAGCTGGCCTCGGTGTAACGTGGCGGAGCTTTAGTCTTTTTCTCAAGCACGTTGCCCTTGCTTGATTCAATGCCATCGCCTATAGCAAGCAGCGGGATAGGGTTAGAAGATTCAGCGTCGCTTTCGTCTTCCTCTTCCGTTTGGTCTTTATCTATCAACTTCAACCAACCGCTATAAATCAAAGTACGGCCTTTGGCTTTGAATTCAGGCACACTACCACCCACACTTGTTGACGCTTGTAATACTGTTTCACGTACTGCGTAACGTGCTGCGGCCAATTGACAAGCAATTGCCCGTTGGCGTATTAGCCTGTATAGGGCGCGTTGCTCGTCGTTCTCGCCCGCCTCTTCAACTTCCCAATGTGTAGGTGTAATCGCTGGGTGTCCAGCTTGTGCGCCTTCAGGCGCTTTAAACATGCGCTGTTTACTTACCATATCCAAGCCCATAACTTCAGCCACGGCTTGAATATCGGCCATAGAATCTGCCGATACGTTCGGGTTATCCGTTCTATGATAAGTAATGTGACCTTGAGCAAATAGATTTTGCGCCGCGTCCATTGCAGCACTAGGGTTAAGCCCTAATGTCACACTGGCCGCTTGTTGCATTGATGATGTGGTAAATGGTGCGGGAGGGTTTCGGCTGGCCTCACTCTCATTGAATGATAATACTGATACATCCTTTGTTTGTGCCACGAGCTGGGCGTGTTCAAAATCCATAAAATACGGATTATCTTCACTCACTAACTTTGATATATCCCATTCAGCCGTCCATGTATCACCTGTTTTCGCGTCCGCGAAAGTGAGCAATGCGCCGTAATGCTTAGTCATCTTAAACGCCCTAATTGCGTCTTCGCGTTCTTTGACCAAGCGCAGGGCTGGGCTTTGCACCCGTCCTGCTGATAGCTTCGCGCCGCTTTGTTGGCACAATACTGGGCTTACTGTGTAACCCACAAACCTATCTAATACGCGCCTCGCTTCCTGTGATGCAACCAGCTTGTAATCAATTTCACGTACATTGCGTAAAGCCTCTTTCACTGCGCTTTCTGTAATCTCGTTAAATTCAACTCGCTTATAGTCGTCCAGCTCTAAGGATTCAAGCAAATGCCAACTTATGCTTTCACCTTCCCTATCGGGGTCAGTCGCTAAATACACTTCGTCAGCTTCTTTAACCTTCGCTTTCATGCGCTTTACGCGCACTTCGCTACCGTCGAAAAATTCACCTTTTTTCTTAGGGTTCGGCACCTTCGGTGTGAATTCGTATTGCGGTATAAAATCAGGCTTTTCTACACCCATTTCAGAGCGTGGCAAATCACGTATATGACCATAACTTGCCATAATTTCCCAGCCGTCGCCTAGGATAGCTTGCAGCTTTTTAATCTTGTTAGGTGATTCAATAATCATTAGTTTCATTCGTACACCATGACCTTTTTAGTATTGTTATTTTCGTAAGCGTTGGTTGCGTCGTCAGTTTCGTTTTCTAAACTTTCTGCCTTCAGTTTCACCGCTTCGTCTTTTTTAATTTGCTTTTGTTTAACTGTCTGCTTTGTCGTTCTTATTACTGGAATAGCTAGGCTGGGGCTTCTATTTTGTAGTGCGCCCGCGCTATTAAGCACCTTTTGCACATAGCTAGGTTGACCCTTAAAATCTTGGGTAAACCCTGTGCGAAAATTGCCACTGTAATAACAACTAAACGAAGCCTGTAATGCTTCTTGAGGCGTTGCGTATTTTGATTTAGCCCGCTCATAACAATCTTTCAGAATGAGCGAGCTTGCATGAAAATTGCCGCATGGTTCAAAGACTGTTTCATAATCTAACCCGTACTTTGCCAAGTTGTAGCGGTTTACTTGCCCTGCGCCCATTGAAAAGTTAAAACCTGCCTTTTCTAAGGCTTTGGCTGTCGCTACCGCTTCATCTTTATTTTGTGGCTGTCTTTCTAACTTCCCCCCCACTACGCCTATGGCGTATGGGTTGTAACTTGATTCCACACGCATTATTGCTGCCATCGTGTGAGGGTGTACGTCAGGTGCACATTGTTGGGCTAAAGCGAAAAAATCCATGACTAGCTTAATCTACCCAATGGCCGCATGATTTAGTGGTAGTTGTAGTGCCGAACATACCACCCATGCCTGTGGAACCACCAAAAGGCCAGTATGATGTTTTTGGAGGGTCTATTACATAGTGCGCCCCGCCTTTTAGCTCTGTTGAGTATTCGTGGCCTTCCCATGCAGAGCAATAAGCAGGTTTAGTGCTACTAATACAACCTTCGCCCATACCGCCCATGCCGCCTGTGTATGTGTAGGTTACTAAAGTTGCGTTTAGTGATGCAGCGTCACATCGGCCAGCTCCGTTAGCTATAGCATTAACCAATGATTTCATTTGTGGTGTTTGTGAGGATACAGGGCAAAGGCTTAGAAAGTCTAAACGGCCTTTTATAGTGTCGCTAAAATCATCAAAATCAATACTAAAATATTCGCTTAGTGATGGTGAGCATTCGTTAGGAGGTGAACCAGTTGATAGGCATAAAATAGCCTCACATGCTAATTTTACTTTCCCCGTTAAAATATCTTCAGCAGCTAGAACTACATTAGTTGCTAGTAAGCCCGTCATTAGGGCGGTTATTTGGATTTTCTTTTTCATTTTCGCTTTTCCTTTAGTTGTCAGAGTATAGCAATCCGAAGCAACAATATATCATATTTTGCATGTTTATAAATAAGTATTTTGTGGTGTCAATGTATTTTTTTAAAGACCTAGAATCGCAGAACATTACGGGGTATTTTCGCGGAGGCGAAAAACGGGATACCCTTACACACGCGCTATTCGCTTGGTAACTTCGTCACTGGTTTTTAACCATGTTTCAGGCTACCACTTACCGAAAACCCAGCCCTTACCCACAATCATTTGAGTTAGAGGCTCTATTCATGTGGATAAAGGCTAACCCCCTATTTTGAGGCGCAAAGCGCCCTATATCTGAATCCCGTTAAACATCAAAATCAACCCTCTATAGACCAAGCAGGGTTTTGATTAGTCACGGGCTTTATTCTCACCCATGTTGACCCTTGAACCTGCTTTGCAGGTTTTTGACGGAAGGAGCCGTGGCGGTAGCCATAATTGCCGGCTGCAAGCTGGCAATTACTCCGTATCCCGTCAAAGGTCATGGGTGAAGTCACTGCACCTCGGATGACTTTATTTCGCCTACGCGAAAACAGATCACCCTCGTAAGACCTGAAAGCAAAATCAAAAACACAGTCAAAGGCAACGTCAAATACAAAGTCAAACGCGGTTAGTTTGTTAAGCACGGATTGAGGTAGTCGCTTTTCGTTTAGCTGTGTAAACCACGTCACTATTTGCTTTGAAGCCGCCTAAAAACGCAACGCATAACAAGTGCTAATGCCTTCACAAGTGGTACGCTTCGCCGCCCTATCAAACGGTTCACTTGGATAAAGCCCCAAGCGACTGCGTTTTCAGTTGCGCCACTTGCAAAGCCATTTAACGCCCTTGTTTCAATGCGCTACGGCGGCTCCAAAGAGCAAATAGCAACAACACAACCAAACGAAAGGCTTAAAAATGACTACCACAATCCAACAAACTAACAACAACCAAACCGCGACTTTCCTTCGCACTCCCACGGCTCACCAAAAAGCAAATGTGTTGAGCGAAAAAAGACGTAAACCGAATGATTATGTTTGTAATTATTCAAATGAGGCGTTAGGGCTTGAGGTTTATGTTAGTGCTGATGGTTTGGTGGCAATGGGTTTTAAGGGCAAAGCGATTAAAGCGTCATTTCATTATCGTTTTAAAACAGTGGAAAGCACAAAAGCACACGTTGAAAAATTTGTGAGTGGTGTTGAGAAAGCCGCAGCAGAGAAAGCCGCTTATAAAGCCGAGCGTAAGGCAAAAGTAAGAGCTTTAACCGTGGGTGATGTTTTAGTGAGTTCATGGGGCTGGGAGCAAACAAATATTGATTATTACCAAGTCATTGAATTAGTCGGTAAGGCCAGTGTGCAACTGCAACAAATCGGCAAACAAGTAACACATGAACGTGGTGATTGTGGTCAGTGTGTGCCTTTGCTTAATAACTTTATTGGTGAAGTAGTCACTAAAAAAGTGACTGATGGGGAGCGTGTAACGCTAACAAGCTACAGTTCAGCACGTCGTAAAGATTACATTATGGCGGGCGGTATTAAGGCGTTTAAACCTGATTATTGGTCTTCTTACGCTTAATTTAAGTCACATCAATTTTAATTTTAATGTCAGGAAAAATCATGGAAACAAAACAAATAACTTATGTGAAATATTGCCCTAACGTGTGGCTGGCTAAGTCTTCAGAAGAGCATCAAAAGGGCGATATTATCCAAGTGGCTAATAAGTATGGAAATGAAACCGATTGCGAAGTGCATAACTTAGTCGTTAAAAATGCGAATGGGTATTTTTATTCAATAACGCGGTGTGATGGTTTGAACCGCCAAACGTATGCAGAACGCAAAGCCGAAAAATATAACGCATGGGCGCAAGCTGCGAAAGCTTCAAGTGAAGCATGGAGCAATAGAGCAAATGAAGGGCATGATTTTCTGTCATTGGGCGAACCTATTAAAGTCGGCCATCATAGTGAAAAAAGACACCGCGCTTTAATCGAGCGAAACCATAACCGCATGAGTAATGCCGTAGCTGCCGAGGCGCTATCACAACAACATGAGTACAAAGCCGAATATTGGGAAAGCCGCAAAAATGATATTGATTTATCAATGCCTGAATCAATAGAATTTTTCACATACGAGCTAGAAAAGGCCGAAGCCCTGCAAGCTGGATTAAAAAACGGAACAGTGCCGCGCTTGCATTCTTTCTCACTGCCTTACGCCACAAAAGCAGTGAAAGAACTAAAAGCAAAACTTGAAACAGCTAAGAAATTGTGGGCTTAACAAAAAAATTCAATATCCCGTTAGTTTCGCGTAGGCGAAATTAACGGGAGCACTCTTTAAGGGGTCACCTACCCCTTGGCCGTGAGGCAAAACCCCGTCAAAAAGCGTTAAAACCAGCTCTTGAGTTTGAATTTTAAAGCGCGTTAATCATTTCGCCACCTCTCGATGAACATTGCCAGTTTGGTGTTTTCGCCGCACTAAAAATTAAATCAACCGCGTCAGAACTCAATAGCCCGCTTCGCTTAAATACTCACCCGTTCGTTTGACCAGGACCAACAAAACTGGTCTTGGTCAATCCGCGTGCGGCTTCCGTTTTATCTATTGCGATCTGCCTTATGCGCTCGATTGAATTACGTGCAATCAGGCGAAAGACACTCAAACGGGCAATGTTCAAACAACGACAGGAGTAATGCGAAATGACAAACAAAATTCAAACTCAAGAGCAAAATCAAAGTCAGGCTCAAACATCTAAACAAGCAATATTCACAGGGCAAGATTGGTACGCAGAAAGCACAGGCGCAGAGCGTATAGAGCTAATCAATCAAGCATTAACAGCGCGGGGCTGGGTGGATGGTGTTAAGGATGATTTAACCGCAAAACTTGAAGTGTTTGGATTTAGATATTTAGAAGTTTTTATCAATGGCAAGTTGTTATGTGATGTTGATATGCGTGGGTTTAATGCCACTAATATTGATTTATTCATTGACACTTTAGAAGAGCGTATCAAATTTAACAAGGGGCTATTTACAAACATGAACAAACCTAAAGCAAAACTTAATTTTTACGATGTTGCATTGAGCCGTGACACCGCCGAAGAAATCACAATCCGTGTAAAAGCACGTAATGCGGAAGAAGCAAAAGACCAAGCGCGTGATAAAGCCGAAAACGATTTAGATTTAACTTGGAATCCTACCGACTACGTGGGCGACGTTCAAATCAATCAGGTTGATATTGTTTTTCCAAGCCGCAGGAATGGTGACGAAGAAAAGCCAGCCGAGCGCGTTTTTAACGCCAGTGACGAGCGACAAACAAATGTTGATGTAGTGACCGACATAATGGAATATTCAAACTATGGCGCGTTAGCTCAAGCTTTTGTGATGGATGCTTTAGTTAAGTTTTCAAAAATCGTGATGGACACCCCAAGCGAAAAACTCGCAATGATGGACAACGGCATTATTACGTGTGAGGCATGGAAAGGCGTAGCGGCTGAAATCAATCAGAAATTGGCGCGTTATCACGGCAAATAATAAACTTTTTTGTTTATTATTTCATTGACAGTATAAACATTTTTGTTTATACTGTCTTATCAGTTGGATAGACCCCGACTGTATCAACAAAGCAAGGAAGCACGTTATGAAGTTAAGCGAGTTCGCTAGATGGTTGAAAAAGCAAGGCGTTACCTTCAAAGAGGGTAAAAAACACACCAAACTTTATTACCGCACAAATGTTTCGCATTTGCCAAGACATGCGGCAGAAATTGGCGAAGGCTTGCGTAAAGAGATTATTAAACAACTTGGTTTAAATGAGGAGTAAAGAAAATGCGTTATCCAATCACTATTGAGCCTGATGGTAAGTTTCTTTTTGTTAAATTCGTGGATATTCCCGAAGCAATAACACAGGGTAACACTCACGCTGAAGCCTTGGAAATGGCAAAGGATGTTTTAGAATCTTCACTAGACTTTTACTTTGAAGCCGAGCGAAAAGTGCCATTGCCAAGCAAGCTAAAAAAAGGCCAAGAATTCGTTGAGTTAAGCCCTTCATTATGGGCGAAAGTCTTACTATTAAACGAAATGCTATCACAGCGTTTGCGCCCAGCCGACCTAGCTAAACGGCTGCATGTTAAACCGCAAGTAGTGACCCGCCTAATGAACATTAAGCACCCTACTAAAATTGACACTATCAGCGCAGCCTTTACCGCAATGGGTAAATCGCTAGATTTTGTTGTTCATTAGTTAGGTATGGTTAGCTCAATGAAATTTACTAAATCAGAATCAACCTTGGCTAATCGCATCACAGTTTTAGCGGGCTTCACATTCTTGATTATCCTGCTTTATATTGGTGCTTGGTTTATGGGTATTGCGCCCGCCAGTAAGGGAGAAAAAGAGTTCATTAAAATGCTAGAACAATCATCATTTAACAATACCCCTGAAGTTCAGGCCGTTGTTATGGTTGTAAACAATTCTGCGTATATATCGCGTAAACATTTTTTTGCTGCGGAAGAAGCATTTAATAAAGTAACAAGTACGACAATCACAAGCAAAAAGTAATTTAAAAAATCAACAACTAGAAAGGTCAATCAATGCAGGAAAACAAAGAGTTTTTAAAAACAATAGGCTTAATTTCTGAATCATTAAAAAACATGGAAGGTTGGACGCGACAAATAGCGCGTACAAATGTCATTAATATTGTTTATACGCCTGAAGAGGTGAAATCATTGTTAGAAGAGTGCCGATTGTTACATCGTTTGGATTTAGAAGCCTACGACAAAATGAATGAGCTGCATAATATTGATGGTCAGGTTATTACAGGCCATGAAAATCTTGTTAATGCAGTTGGAAAAGAAGCCGCCGATGAAATAAAGGCAAAATTCCAAGCAGCTTTTGAGGTAAAGCAAAACACGTCAAAACAGTATTCTGCTTTTTATAACAAACACCCTTTAATCTGCGATTTAAATTTCTACGCTTCAGCAAAACATAATTAGCGTCAATTTCGCGGGGGCGAAATTAAGCCATTAGCCCCCGCACTCTTTAAGGGGTTCCCTACCCCTTGGCCGTGAGGCAAAACCCCGTCAAAAGCCCCTCTTTTACAGCCAGTGCTATGCTTCAGTCTTAATGGCGTGTTTGCTCAATACGTTCAGATTGCCAGTGATCTGCGCTTATTCGGTCAATGGCCGCTACGCTTAAATACTCACCCGTTCGTTTGACCAGGACTAAAAGCCGTCTTGGTCAATCCGCGTGCGGCTTCCGTTTTATCCATTGACCGCGCTTAGAACCCTAGCACCTAGAACGCACCGCAAACCCTCATACCATTAAGACCGAAGCAACGGCAGCAGCCCCGCTGCCTAAGAGTAACGCCACCCCAAAACCATACGTGCGGCCATGCCGCGCTTAACACCTTCCCGCACCCCTAAAACCTTAATCCCGATGCAAATGTAATGCCAAAAAACAGCCCAAACGTAATGCCAGCCTTGTATTACAAAGTAAATGTTTCATGTTAGCAAATGTAACACTTATTTACAAATTGACAAGCGAAAAGATTTGACAATCATTCAAATAATCTATACAATGATATACATGGTGACAATTAAGAAGCACCAATAAAAACAAATTATTAACAGGTCAATGTGAGAAAAGGTAAAAATAAAAATGGATATTAAGCAAGAAATTACAAATAGAATTATTGCCATGCTTGAAAAAGGCGGTAATGAATCAAGTCCAATGTGGACGGGGGCGGCTAATGGCGGTTTTCCAATTAATGGTAAAACAGGTGCGGCTTATCGTGGGTTAAATGTATTTTTGTTGTGGGGCGCAGCTATGGAAAATGGCTACTCACAGAATGTTTGGATGACATACAAACAAGCAGCAGATTTAGGCGGCCAAGTTCGTAAAGGCGAAAAATCTGTTTTATGTGCCTACTATTCACTTGTAAAAGGTAAAGACACGATACAAGAGAATATAGAAGAATCAGACGCAACAGGTGAGCCGCAAAATAAAAAGTTTTCTATGTGCAAACCATTTTATTTGTTCAATGTATCGCAAATTGACGGCTTACCTGAATCAATAACAGCGGAAGCGGCTAAAATTGAATTTAACCCAATTGAACAAGCTGAATACCTATTAAGTGCAAGTGAGGCCGTTATTAAACATGGCGGCAATAAGGCTTTTTACTCACCTAGTAAAGATATTATTTGCTTGCCTGAACGTGAAGCCTTTACAAGCCGTGAAAATTACTATGCAACAGCTTTGCATGAGCTGGCGCACTGGACAGGCCACATGACACGCTTAAATCGTAGAATAGCTAACCGCTTTGGTGACCAAGCTTACAGCCGCGAAGAATGCGCGGCAGACCTTACAAGCGCAATGTTAATGGCTTACTTGGGTTTGATTGATGCAACTATCGAAAATCATGCGGCATATATTGAAAGCTGGATTTCTGTATTAAAGCAAGATAAAACCGCAATATTCACAGCAAGTAAACACGCAAGCGCAGCCTATGATTTTATTCTGAATAAGGCGGGCATTGATACGGCGGCTCAAGTTGAATTAGCCGAGTAATAACCAATGAAACATTTATATGTTGAATTGGCAAGAAAGAATGGGCAACTCGCAAGGCTTAAAGCCAAGCGAGTTGCGGTAATGCTTCGTTTGTATGGAAAAGACCCAACGCAAAGACAATGGTTAAGAATTAAAGCTATGATATTGTCAAAAAGTGTTAATTATCATTTGCGGCAGGCTTCAATTTTAAGTAGCCATATCAAGCTATTAGAAAGCAAGGAAAATCAAAATGCCAAGTAAAGAAGAGCAGTTTTTAGACCGTGATTTTGTTTATTGTGGCGTGGTTATCTCTGATAAAAAAATGTCAGTTTCAATAGCGGTTATTAGAGAGGGAGGCCAATTAGAAACTGAAGCATTTTACCCATACAAAAAAAATCGTGAGCGCAGTATAGGCGGGATTTACCGAGGCGCGGCCTTTAGTGAAACAAAAGTTCGCGGCCTTGATAATGTTGCTTTTGTAGGCACACATTCAGACAAGGAAGCCACCATAAAATGGAGGGCTAGAAATGATGCGGCCAAGACTAAAGAGCGTTCACTGAAGCTAGAGAAAGACGCAAAGAAAATTAACGAGCTGGACGAGCAGCTAAAGCCGATTCGTAAGCTTTATTCTACTTATAGAAAACAAAACGATTATGCAGGGCTAGAGGCTTTAGAGGCGGCTGTATTGCGTTCGCTACGCACCCCAATTAGGCAAATAGAAGTCGAAGAATAACGCCCGTAAGGGCGGCACTCTTTAAGGGGTTCCCTACCCCTTGGCCGTGAGGCAAAACCCCGTCAAAAGCCCCTCTTTTACAGCCAGTGCTATGCTTCAGTCTTAATGGCGTGTTTGCTCAATACGTTCAGATTGCCAGTGATCTGCGCTTATTCGGTCAATGGCCGCTACGCTTAAATACTCACCCGTTCGTTTGACCAGGACTAAAAGCCGTCTTGGTCAATCCGCGTGCGGCTTCCGTTTTATCCATTGACCGCGCTTAGAACCCTAGCACCTAGAACGCACCGCAAACCCTCATACCATTAAGACCGAAGCAACGGCAGCAGCCCCGCTGCCTAAGAGTAACGCCACCCCAAAACCATACGTGCGGCCATGCCGCGCTTAACACCTTCCCGCACCCCTAAAACCTTAATCCCGATGCAAATGTAATGCCAAAAGTTACAATAACGAAGCAATAAATAACAAATATATTTCACTATTTACAAGCGAAAAGACTTGACACAATAACGGGTAATCTATACAATGGTTACATGGTGACAAACAAGAAGCACCGAACAAAATTTAATTAACGGTCAATGTGAGAAATGAAGGAGTTTTAACAGTGAGAAGTCTAAACGTAAACACAGTGCCAACAGCTTACACCCTTTGGAATGCAGTAGTGCCAGCCATTAGCGATGAAGCAAAGCTCGAAAATAAAGACTTACTGAAGGCTTGGAAATATGCGTGTGCAGCTCGTTATATGCAATTGCGTGGTATCAGGCCGCGTGGTGAAAGATGGTCACAAAGACACATGCTTCATCAATGCGCTGATATTAACAACTTGGCTAAGATTGTCATTGAAGTAAAGCGCCGTGGCTTGCTGGATATTTACAGCGTTGATATTGATATGTCAGTGGTTCATTAATAATTTCGCGGAGGCGAAATTGAACAACGTAAATTTTAAGGAATTAGAAAATGAAAAAAGTCGTATTGGTTAGTTTGTTGGTTGTGGGTTTTTCAGGTGTGGCCGTAGCTGGTAATTATGATATTTCGCAAGATGGCAATACTCGTAGCGGAACATTGCGACAAGGGCGTGTTGAAGCTGCTGAAGTCTTGGATGTGCGAGAAGTGAAGATAGAGCCTACACGCACAGCACAAATGACGGGTACAGGCATTGGCGCAGCAACAGGGGCGGTTATTGGTAGCCAGTTAGGTAAAAAGAACCGTTTTGTTAGTGGTACTTTGGGCGGGATAATTGGCGGTGTAGTTGGTAATGTTGCAGCCGATAAGGTGACCCAAGCAACAGCACAAGAACTGATTTTGAAAAAAGACGACGGTAAGCTAATTACAATCACACAATCCGATTCTGAATTGGTTGAAGGTGACAAAGTTTATATCGTTGAATCAGCGGGTAAACTAAGAGTTCGTAAACAGTAACTAGGGGCGACAGATGAACAAAGCTAGGCGTGAGCAACTGCAAGAAATTCAATCAGAGCTTGAATCTTTAAAAGAGAGATTGGAGGGCTTGCAGCAGGAAGAGCAAGACTATTACGACAATATGCCAGAATCTTTCCAAGGTGGAGAAAAGGGCGATAAAGCCCAAGAACATATAGACGCTATTGAATATTGCGCTACTACCTTGGACGATGTAATAAGTGGCATTACTGAAATAGTTGAAGCCTAGTTTTGCATTCGTTTAGACGTTGATTTTAATTGATGCAATTTAGTTATGTGAATGTACGTTTATTTTGAATCAATACGCATTCACTTATTTATATATAATACGTTTTAGCAGAAAGGCAGTAAAAATGAGGGGTTTTTTATCGGTTTTGGTGTTGGTGTTTTTCACACCTTATGCAATGGCTGGGGATGACTACGGCACGGCCTTGGCCGTTAAAAAACATACCAACCAATTTATGGTTTCAGCAGTGCTAAAACTAAATGGTACTGATGCAACAATTAGGCTTGTTCAGATGATAGAAAAGGCTGATAGCAAAGACCAAGCTATAGGTTTGGCTTTCTCAAAAATTAGAAATGAATTTGCTAATTATTCGGTGGTGGACAGTATCGCAACCATTGTAAGCAAAGAAGAATCAAGCGATTGTATTTACTTGTAGGGTGATAAATGGCTAATTATTTTGGTTACCTAAGGGTGTCAACAGAGGCGCAGGACGTTGACAGTCAAAAGCTGGGCGTTTTGGAATACGCGAACCGTCACGGCTTCGCACCTGTGACTTGGATATCCGAAACAGTGAGCCGAAATAAAGACTGGCAAAGTAGAGAGCTGGGCGGGTTGATTGAAAGAGTAGGGCGGGGCGACGTAATAATGGTTTCAGAGTTTACAAGACTTGCGGCCAAGCCTTCACAAGTCTATTCATTCTTAGAAGCTGCAAGCGTTAAAGGCGTAGTTCTACACGTCACAAAATCAAACATAGTGATGGATGGGAGCATACAAAGCCAGCTCTTAGCAAGCGTGTTTAGCATGGCCTCGATGATAGAGCTATCTTTCATCCGAGAACGTACAAAAGAGGGGCTACAGCGTGTTAAAGCTGAAGGCAAGATACTAGGTAGGCCATTGGGTAGCAAAGGCAGCTTAAAGCTCGACGCAGACCCTAAGAATATAGATGTGGTAAGTAATCAGTTAAGGCTAAGAGTTTCAAAAAGACAAATAGCAAAAAATTTAGAAGTATCCTACAACACAATTGATAGGTTTATTGAGAGGCATAAATTATGACTAATATTGTAAATTTTCCAAAAGCGGCTAAGCCTAAAATCACTTACCGCCCAGCGATCAAAATTGACGCTGAAAAAATCAAGGCGGCAATGCCTAAAAGCGCAACAGTAAAAAATGCTTTCACATTCATTTTGTGGGCAATTCGTATGCCATTGTTTTTGGTTATGTACTGGCTTCGTTTGCCCGTGGTGTTCGTGTGTAATATTATTTCTGTGCCCGCTCTGTTTGCGTGGCTTTTTGCTTGGTATGCTTTCCCTGAAAAAACAGGCATGGTTTGGGGTATTGCAGCCCTAAGCTTTACAGCCTTTTTTATTCGTTATGCTTATGACTTCATTTTGTCTATGTTGTCACCACAAACAATAATGATGGAGCTTTAAGGTTTCCTAATTAAATTCACATAATTTTGAGGCGCAAAGCGCCTTATTCCTGAATCTTGTTAAACATCAAAATCAACCCTCTATAGACCAAGCAGGGTTTTGATTAGTTACGGGCTTTGTTCTCACCCATATTGACCCAAGGCAAAAAGCACGGCTTTTTGTTTGACGGTAGGAGCCGTGGCGGTAGCCATAACGCCCAGCCAAAAGCTGGGTGTTACTCCGTATCCCGTCAAAGGTCATGGGTGAAGTCACTGAAATTCGATTAGTCACAATTTCGCGGAGGCGAAATTAAACTTACCTTGATTGTCTTCTAAATTCCCAAGGCGGTGTTGGGGTATTATCAAGCCAAAGGCCAGTTTTAGAGGCTTGGGCGGCTTCATTTGCATGAAGGTAGGCCAGCCTATCATCTAGTGTTAGTTCGTTTTGGTATTGCTTGTAAAACCATGCCATGCCTCGTTTAACTTGTGCTAAGTTAACGTCAATTCCATTAACTATGACTTTGCCTACTGTGCGCCCGTATCGGTCTTGTTTGTGCCAATCAACCGATACTTGTTTGTTATAGACTAAATCCGATAGTGACTTTTTTGAGGCGTTACCAAAGGCTTGTTTTTTTTCAGGGGCATCAATTCCTGAAAGCCTAATTTTTGTTTGTGCGTTTGAAGAATCCAGTACAGTTATTGTGTCGCCGTCGGCCACGCCAATAACTAAACCGTTGATAGTGTCGGCCAAGGCTGTACTTGAAATAAATAAAAGTGCAGTTAGTGCAAATATGTGTTTTTTCATGAGTGATTTTTATTAGTGTTTGTATATGAACCTAGGCTTATTTGCATTGCATGAATTACCGCAATGTGGATAAGCCTAGGCAACAAGCAGAGCGCGTTAGTGGTTAAGTAACAGATAAACGACTAGACCAGTTAGAGCTGAAGCAAACAGGGCGGTAATGCCGTGTTCAACAAGCCGCGATACTCTAGCTTGTTTAAAATCCTTAGTGGCATTACTAAGGGCTAGACTAAGGTTTGCGGCATTTTCTGAAGCTTCAAACCTGAAGGCCAGCCGCGCAGCTTCCTGTATGGCTGCGCGTTGCTCTTCAGTGGTCTTACTCGTAACTTCAGAAGCCTTGCGGTCTAAATATTCTGATATTTCCGTTTTGGCTTGGTTAGTAAATTCAGTTATGGCCGTGCGGTATTTTTCGCTAGACGTTTCTAAAATTTCAACAGTAGCTTTCAGTTTAGATTCGCTTTCGCTGATCGTGTTGGGCAAAGCCTCAACACGTAGCAAAATCTTATCAACGTCACCGAATAATTCAGCAAATAAAGCCTCGCGTGATGTTTTTGGTTTGCTATCCATTTTTGCCTACTTAAAAACAGCTTTGAAAACATCATCAAGGTTTTTATTGGCGGTGATAGCTAAACGCTTCAGGGCAACCATTTTTATGCAAAAGTCTTTGTCTTCGTCGGTTTTGGCCTCGCGCAGTTTTGCGCGGTAGTCCACTGCATCATTGGTTACTTCACCCAATGACTTGCCGACGGCCTTTAGTCTTTCGTAAACTTCGTTTGCATAAATCACGCATTCGTCGTTAATCACAAAACCTTTTTCAGCAGCAGCCAAACCAAATAAAGCGGCAAATTCATCATTCACAGATTCGTCAATATCAACCTTGTTGAAAAGTAATCGAATACGCTTTTTTTCAATTCCAAGTTTTTGAAGTGAGCGAATAGTGTTTACCGTGTCGGCCTGTGCTTTTTTCTCTTTTACAACTGGCACCACGAAAAAATCAAACTCTTCATGTGAACCGTCATATTGTTGCATGAGCTTTAAAAAGTCTTCGACGTTTGAAGCTCCAATATCAATAATTGCAGAATCAAGAGGCATTAGTTCATCTATCAATTCGCCGTATTTTTTGCCCTTCATTTTTTCAACATCAAGGCCGTCTGCGTCAGCGCCTTGATTGATAGATTCGATTGAAAAAATTTGTGCGTCGGCCATGCGTGGTTTCAGTAGGTGACTTGATACCGTTGTTTTTCCTACGTTACCTGAAAAGTTTATTACGGCTACTTTCATAATTATTTATTCCTTTGTTTGTTTGATTTTCCGAGTTTGGCTAAAGCATCTAAATCAGGTGTGCTGCCGATAATTGCGTTTAAATCTTCGGGCTTATGTGAACCTAAAATAACCGCTTCGGCCTGTGGCTCTTCGGGTGTAATTATAGGTTTTTCACCGATAGTTTTTGATGTTGCTTTTGGGGTTGAAACTGGCTTACTCGGAGCTTCGTTTTTTCTCTTAGCTCGTAATCTTTGAAGTGTCGTATTGAATGTGGTCATGCTGAAATTTAAGCCGTCTTCAGCAAGCTGGTTGAGTATCTTTTCTTTCGATACTCCAGCCGATAAAGCAATTTCAACATCATCGAAAACGTCGCGCAAACGAGCTGATTTTGAACGGGTCAAATCATCGTTTGCAAGAGAGCGCAGCTTTTCCGATAGGGTTTTTTCAGTCATAGATTTACACATAATTATTTAATACGTCACTAATTTTGTATTAGTTTTGTATCAAAGTCAATTAATTATGTTTTATTAGTGTTTTAGAATGATTAATAATTGTATTAATCATGTTTTATGTCTGTATTAAAAGCGTGTCAAAACCGTATCAAATTCAAATGCAATAAGGGGGGGTAAAAATCTAGGGCAGGATAGGGAGTTACGGTGCGTTTGTGCTACAATTATCACAAATATAACTCACCCCCCCCTTATTATGAAAAAATTTGATACGGTTTTGAGAGCAAGAATAGAGATACCAAAGGCAAAGAGATTTAACGCCATTGCTAAGTCAAAGAATATGAAGCCGTCAGAATTTTTGAGGCAAATCGTCATGCTAGTTATTGGTGAAAATGCGCCTGAAGATTCTAAAATTGAACCTGTGATTGAGGTGGCAGAGAAGGTGAAAAAATACTTCTACTTGCCTCAATTTTTGGTTAATGAAATTGACCTAAGAGCAAAAGCAAAAGGCATGAAATTTAGTCGCTGGGTTGCAGCATTGGTGCAATCAAATTTAATGCATGATGCAGTGCTTAGTACGGATGAAATACAACTGTTAAATGCCAGTAACAGAGAGCTTGCAGCAATTGGCCGCAATCTAAATCAAATTGCAAAGGCGTTAAATGAAAGATTCCATGAAACAGACAGAATTAAGCTTGAACACCTGAATGAATTGAACAAGGCCATCGAGCAGCACGACAAAACAATACGTCGATTGATTAGGGCTAGTCAGCAATCATGGGAGGCTTTAAATGAGCTTGATTGAATCAGAATATGCAAAGGCTTTGGCGGGTTCGGTTAAGCGAAAGTCTAATAAAACAAAAAACCTTAAATCACCCAAGGACATTAAAGCAAAGGCCGCTAGGGTTGCTTCTGATTCGTCAGAGGTCATGGTCAAAATTACAGGCTTCGGAAGCAGCAGCGCACACGCGAAAGCTCATATTGGGTACATAGGACGTAATGCTCAAATTGAGCTTGAAAACGAGCGCGGCGAAGTTCTACAAAGCAAGGATGATATAGAAAACCTCATGAAAAAATGGAGTGAGGATTTTGCGGATAAAGGCAGGAAGCAGAAAGAAGTCGAAACAATGCAGATTGCCTTACAAACGCCTGAAGGAACTAGACGTTTGGTTGTGGCGTTGGGTGATAAAACCACCCCTGAAGACGTTAAAGAAGCCATTAATACCTTCGCAAAAAATACGTTTGGCGAAAATGGCGATTATGAAATCACCACCAATAACCCTGAAAACAAAAAAGACAAAAGGCCAAGGATGCAATTGTCCGTAAAAAGACCAGGTGCGGAAGAATGGCGAAACGATTTTACGGGCAAGCTGCGTGAGCTGGGCGCAGACGTGAAAAATCACCGTGCAAATAGAGAAACAATGCACATGGTCTTATCAATGCCAGCAGACACAAACCCTGAAGACGTAAGAGTGGCCGTGCGTGAGTTTGCAAAGCAAACTTTTGGCAAAAACCATGAGTACGTCATGGCGCTACATCATGCGGGTAACGATAAGGATACAAAACAGCCTCATGTTCACCTTTCTGTTAAGACATTAGGTTTTGATGGTAAACGCTTAGATCCTCGCAAAGACGATTTACAAGAATGGCGCGAGGGATTCGCTCAAAACCTTAGAAAGTTGGGCGTAGATGCAGAGGCAACGCCTAGGCCAGCTCGTGGAGTGGTGCAAAAAGCTGAAAAAAGCGTGATTAAACACATCGAGCAAGGCGATAAAACACATAAACCAAGAGTGCCTAGGGTCAAAGCTGAACAAATAAAACAAATTACTGATGAATTAGTGGCTGAAAACAAGGGTAAGGACGTGCAGCAGAAGCCTTGGGAGGCCGCAATTATTGAAAGACAGAATCAGATTAAACAAGCTTGGTTAAATGCGGCCAAGGCGTTAGAAAAACCAAAACCAAATATCACTATTAACAATAAGGAGCTAGTAAATGAACGACCAAATTACGACAGAATCAAATCAGGAGCCACAAGAGCGATACAGCGAGCCGCCTTTGTATATCAGTCCAGTGTTGAAAAACTTAGACGCAAAACATTTGCCAATGCCAACCCCAGCTTGCGAAACTTGTCCAGCGTCGGTGTGGTTCATGACCAAGGACAACCTAAAGTGCTTTTGCAGCAGAATGCACTCAATCGTTTGGGACGCGGACGAACAGCCAATACTAGCTTGCGACGGGAGGGAGTTAGCGATTATGGCGATGCTGGACGAAGAAAATTAATAGAGGGTAATCTAAGTACCAGTGAACAAAATAAAAGCCTTGCAGGGCGTATAAAGGGCTTTGTTGAGGCTATGCCTTCAGTGGAAACTAAGGCGCAACAACTGAAGCGCGAATTGCGTGAGAAATTCACTAAAACCAAGATTGTTGAGCGTCCTGCAGAAAGCAAAATTGATAGTGCAGCAGAGCAAAAAAAAGGTGCGGAAAAGACCGCACCAAAGGGGAGAAGCAAAGATAATGAAAGGTAATTACCAGTTTGGCGGGTACGCTGGGTAAGTTAACCAAACCGTGATTACTGGTAAGCTTTCAGGGCTTTTGCCCCATAAATAGATACCTTGCCCATTCACAAAATAGACGGCTTCACCGTCTATTTCACCAATAACATCAAGGCCGTGTTTTTGCATGGCCTTAGTTATTTCATTTACAGATAAACTGTCTTCGCTGATTGATTCGTCCAACAATTCTGTAAGAGTTAAAGAAACATTGGCTTTTAAATCAGGGTGCAAGCTTCGCTTACTATTTATAGACATTTCACGATAACGGTTAAATTCAATAGTCGTCATTTTTTGTGTAACGTGCTGGGTAACTAAAGATTTAAAAGCTTCAAAGTTGTGTGATAAATCAATATCATTTTTGGTTGCTGAATTCATATAATCACCTAAGAAAAATCACTATATTGGTTATAGTGTTGTTGTTTCGCACTGTGTTTTTTTGCTTGTAGTCGTTCAGCGGTTAAAACAAATCTTTGCTTTGACTGGTAGTTAGTAAGGACTTTTGAAGCCCAAAACATACCTACAGGCCAGCCTACAATACTTATCTGAAGAAAAAGACAAGTAATAGCGGCCATAGGTTTACGCGCATAAAACATAACTACGAACGGTAAGAAATAAACGGCATAGTTCATGGTTTTAACCTTTTAAAGAACTTTGTTTACGGCTAGTCTGAAAAACAAACCAGCGTATGAAAGCGGCCAAAGAAAAAATGATTTAAGTTTGTCGCTACTTACATTATCCAGCGTGTTATACATAGGGTGATATTCAATCAAGTTTCTCAATACAACCCGATTGAGATAAAAGCCGAAGCCTAGATATGCAACAAAGCAAATTAGGCTAGGAAACCATTTTGTTGAGAACGTCAGAGCAAGAGTGATGATGAATACAGCTAAAAATGCGAAGTAAATACCAACGCTTTTGCGTAATGAAATACTTGCTTGTTCTGTTTGATTTTCTGCGTCAGTCATTTTATTAATTATCCTTATTTGTTTTAAATTGATTGTGTTTGTTGGCTTTGTTGATTGAACTTAGGCATAGCCATTTCAATTTCAACACGTCTATTTAATTGAGCACCTTTTTTGGTTTTATTAGGCGCAATGAATTCACCAGTGGCAACAGAGAAGGTTCTAATTTTTTCAGAATCAACACCATTTTTAATTAAATATTGCTTCGCGGCTTCAGATCGCTTTGCAGCGACTTTAGCCTCGACCGTTCCACCTACTTGCGTATTGGTGTATCCAGTAATATTTATATAGTTAGCAACTTTGGCCGCTTCAATCAGAATTCGACTTGTTTCGGAATCAATAGCAAGTTTCGCGCTATAAGGTTTGAAATTAGCAAATACAGTGGCCGTGGCTGATGTTAGGTTGTTCTCAATTAAAGTTAGTTTTGCGCTTGCTTCTTTAATTTGCTCAGTTGTTTTTGCTTGCGCTAAAGCAGCCTTAACCTCGTTAAGCTGCTTTTGTGACAATTCCAAGAGTGCGGCCAATTGCTCATTAGAGTAAGACGCTTTCTTAAAATAATTCGCTTCATACTGTGAATTATCGGCGTTAATTACAGGCTGTACGACAACAGGCGCTTGTATTTTTGCTGTATATACTTCAGTCGTTGGAACTGGTGAACTAATAAACTTCACTGTATGGCCGCCCACGTCCACCGAGAAATTATCAAGGATACGGGAAAGCCTCATGTACTGCCCTACCCTTTCAAATTCCACACGTTGGCCGTTTGAATCCTTAACGCTAATCGAAATGTTTTTATTAAGCTCGATGACAGTACGTGTGCCATAAACATAAGCGTTTATATTATCTGTCACGCCTATAGCAGTGTAATCAGGGCTTACACGGTGCGCTACGCCGTCAGTTAATGGTGTTTTGGTGTTCATGCTTGTGCAAGCGCATAAAAACGCGCCTACGGCCAAGAAAACTGCTTTACGGGCTAAATTCATCGTTGCGCCTCTCTTTCTGCCTTCACCTCACGCTTTACTTCTATTTCTTCCTTGATTTTTACTTCAGGAATATTGCCGCGTTCAATACTATTAGCTACATTCTCACGAAGTCTTGCGCTAACAATTGCCCGTTGTTGTGGGTTTAGGCCGTCAGCTTCAGCTTTCTTTTCCATAGCAGCAACAGCAGCCGCCGCCCCTGCTAATTCTGGGTAAGACTTAACGGCTTCAGCAGGGCTTTTGTCAGCAAATGCTTTGGCAAGCTCTTTGTTTTGGCTGTTTGGTTTGTCGGCTTCTTTCTCATTTTCGCGGACGCGAAACGGCTTATTATCCTGCTCAACTTTATTGGCTTCTTTATTGACACTGCGTTTTTCTAACTCAGCCTTGTCTTGTTCGCTTGGTGAATAGCCTTTAACAGACATACCGCGTGATGCGGCTTCGAGCCATGCTTCTTTACGGAATGTTTCGGAGCCTGAAACTTTGATTTCATCCCAGCCGCGAGCTTCTGCAATACGAACCATAGATTCAGCAACGCTATTACTATCGGACTTGGTTTCTAGCTTGTTGCCCTTATCCTCAAATGCGACGGTATCGGGCGGGTTTTGCATCATGTACTTATCACCCACCTTTTTATATTGCTTCTCAATATCAGGCGGTAAAAGTGGTTTAACGTCTTGTTGTGAAGCGGTAAAAATCTCGTCAGATTCTACTTTGTTATCTGTAGTGTCTTTATTCTTACCTTGAGGGCTAGGAATATATTTTTGTACTTCAATCGCGTTATTATCAATCACCTTTTGGGCTTCTGTTTTATCGCGCTCTCTACCTTCGGCCAAGCGGTCTTTAGTGGCTTGGTCAAGGGTTAAACCCTCTTTTTGTTCAGCGTCGCGTTTATCTTGATTAGCAACCAAAACTTCAGGCGAAGTAACTTTTGCATTACTTCTTTCTGTTTCACGCTTTGCTAAATCGTCAAATTCATTAAGTGTCTTTTTCTCAAAATCGGTTAATTTTTGTTCTTTCGCAAAATTCTCAATTGCTTCTTTACCGCCAAAATCAATTGTAGAACCGTCCTTGTTAAGTATTTGTGCGCCACGCATACCGACTTGTTCGTTATATTGGATTTTGCTATCAGCGATAGATTGCATAGGCACGCCTTCACGGCCAAGGGCTTTTAATTCCAAGTCTTTGTTTAGTCTATCCAAGATATTATTAATATCTGCATTAGCTGTGCTATTCATTAAATCTGCCGTCTTTTGAGCTTCAAATCTTGAGCGAGCTTCAGGCGTATCACGTTTTGCTATAGCTTCCTCTTCCGCGATTAACGCAGCTTTAGCATTAGGTGTTTCGTTCGTGTCTGTAGTCACATTATCAAACGGACTCTTTTTTTTCTCTTGTGCCATTATTTCACCTCGTTAATTAATGTTTGCTTGTTTGCAAAGATTGTCGGCGTAAGCAATTAAAGCAGCTTCGTCTAAATCGTTTACATTTGGTTTTTCAACGCTTGAAAAATCAATTGAAAAACTAGCTAGTCCTAATTTGGCCAACTTCGGCATATCGTTAGGTGTTACAGGTCTTTCATTGATAATTGTTTCTGTGGCTTCAGCTTGCTTTGGCTTGATAGTCAAAGGGGTTTCGCCTTCAGTGCTATTGATATGCGCGTTCAAATCAATAAGCGGTACTGGTGACCCAAGTTCGCCAGTTTCGATTGCTTTGTCTAATTGCTTTTGTGTTGGCAATTTCGCGCCTAGTTTATGCAGCGAGGGCGATACTTCCTTTAAGCGTTCAACAAATACATGGTCTTTGAAATAACGTACTTTCATTGCAAGTATTGGTGGCACGTCTTCCATAATGACCAGTTCTTTAGCTTGACCAAGACTTGTAATTTCCTGCGGTAATAACAATGCACGTCGTTGGTCTGATTGGCTTTCAGTTGGCGTTTTCTTACCAAACATGCCTTTAGCTTTGGATTCTGAAACGCCCTTTACTGTTTGATAACCTAACCATTCTGAAATATCCCTTGCGGTTTGTGTTTCTGAAGCCTTCGGCGGGAACACAATATTTAATGCGTGGTTAGTCGTAAAAGTTTGTGCGGCCTCTTTGCCGTACACTTCAACTAATTGCGCTGGGCTTTGAATAATTGGCATCATTCGCAACCAGTAACCAGCAATATAGCTAATACCTTTAGACAAAACGCCAATTTTACCAATAGCTGTAAATTCATCCATTAATAGCAAGCAAGTGTATTTAATTGCTTTATTTTGGTTTGGAAGTTCGCGGGTATTAAGGTCAATCAATTGTTGAAAAAACAAATTAATAATCGGAGCCATACGGTCTAGGTTGTCGGGTGTTACACCGATATAAATTGACATGCGTTTTTTGCGAACGTCGCGCAGATCGAAATCGTTTGCGCTAGTTGCTGCATCCACTAATGGATTCATCCACAATTCAAGGCGTGACCTAAACCCAGTCATAATGCCAGCGCGTGTGTTTTCGGCAGAGATTGAAATATAGCTATTCAATGCGCGGATACATGCGCCCGACAAAGGATTTTTAGACGCAGCACGTTCATTGATAACTTTGGTAAAGTAATCAGTGCCGTCACCGTCAGTTAATGTTTCGCGTAACACTTGGCCTAAAGTCAGAGGCTTTTCAGGTGTTTCGGCCAACATCAAAACAATGCCTAAAAACAAACTTCTTGGCGTAGCTGTCCAAATAACGTCTGTGCCAGCTTGGTCAGGGTAAAGCATATTTGCGATTTTCTGAACGTCATCAATTCTAAAGTTCGGGTCATCACTAATATACGCAAGTGGGTTGTAGCGGTGAGTTCTATAGTCAGCGGCCACTGGATTAAACAAGAAACACTCTTGACCATACTTTGAACGGTATTTGCTGGTAATGCTCCAGTTCTCTTGTTTAATATCCAAGATGACCACACTTTCAGGCCAGCTTAGTAAGTTTGGTATTACGATACCTACACCCTTACCGCTTCGTGTAGGCGCTGAAATAATAGCGTGTTGTTGGCCGCTAAAGGTTAGGTAGTCATTACCCATTTTTCCAACAATTAAGCCCTTCTCACCAAATAAGCCAGCCTTACGAATTTCTGATTTTTTAGCAAAACGAGCGTCACCATAAAGGCTACGTTTCGCGGAGGCGAAAAACATAAGCAGAGGTGAAAGGATAATTAAGAGTGACACGCCACCTGAAATATAAAGCCATTTCATTACTTGTGGCTCATGGCCTAATTTAATCCAGTATTGAAAAAACACAAACACATTTGTTTCTTCAAACTTATGGTTAAATGCCATTAAAAAAATACCGCCAGCAAGGTAAGACCAAAGACCTAAAACGGTCAATGCCAACACAAAATATAGTGTTGGTTTTGCCCAGCTATTGGCGTTTAGATTGAGGGTCATAGTAAATCTCTCTTAATTTGCGTTGGTGGTAGTACAAGACAATATCAATCGTTGTAAACAAGCGGTGTTTGATATAGTCAGTGTCAAGATGTGCGCCTGTACGACTATCTTTAATCAATGCTGTAAGCTGTTCAAACGCCTCAAAAGCCCCGTTAGCGTGCATGGTTGATATAGAACCAGGATGACCAGTATTTACAGACTTAATAAACTCCCAAGCTTCATCGCCGCGAAGCTCTGCCAGTAAAATGCGGTCAGGCTTCATACGCAAACAAGAAGCTAGGGCTTGCTTTGGTGTAACCTTAGCGCCGCCCTCGTCTTCACGCGCATAAAACAAATGTACTTTGTTTGTGTGCTGGTTAAGGAATAGTTCGTGTACGTCTTCAATGGTGATTAGACGTTCATCAAGCGGAATGCTGCGAATAAGGCTTTTCGTGATTGTCGTTTTGCCTGAACCCGTCTTACCAACAATTAAAATATTGCGGTGTTTTCTCACGGCCAAGTCTAAAAAGTCTTTAATTCGCCCATCTTTCTTTAGCGATAAAAGCTCATGTTCAAAAGGCTGCATTTCGTCTGAAACGTCGGCACATTCTGTAAATGCGCCTTCGGCTTCTAGTTCGTCCAATGTTTTATCAATCACTGAAGGCTTACGAATTGTGATTGATACCGTATTGGGTTCACAGGCTGGGGGAATAATCACTTGCACACGCTCCCCTTTCGGGAGCGCAGCAGAAAGCACGGGTTTATCGGCTGATATTGCTTTGCCGTTATAACTCGCAATTAGCGTAGCCAATTGTTTGCAGTGGCTAAAACTAAGGCCGTCTATTTGGTGATGTTTCCACCCTTCCCTACCTTCCGTTACTACTTCACGAGGGCGATTAACGCAAATTTCTGTTAATCCTTCATCGTCAAGAAAAGCTTGTAACGGTTCAAGGTATTCCATAAGCATTTCAGAGCTTTGGGTGTCCTCTACGTGTTTAACGCTTTTCAGTGTCATGGTTATTCAGCCTCTTTTAAGCTATACACGCTCGAAAAATCTAGGTCACGGCTCACCATAATTTCGATATGGTCACCTTGGTTTTTGATAATCGTGTTTGGGATATTCACAGTTGAATCTAAGATTTTTTCAATCACCTTTTCGCCGCCTTGTGAGGTGTTGCCGTAAATATTTGTACCGCTACCACCACTAGATTGCTGGGCTATAATTTGCACCGTATCTTTTAGCAAGCTCATTAGGATAGCTGCACCAAATCTTTCAGCGAAGTGCGTATCTGTCCAACCTTCAACACCAGTACGACCGAGTGCGTCAGTGCCTACTGAATTGAGGTTAATCACTACACCATTAGGCGTTTTAGCGCGTGTCCAGAGCAAGAACAAACGAACCTGTCCACGCTTAACTCCACTTTGGTATTCACCTACCATTTTTGTAGATTTTTCAAGCAATAGAACCTTACCGTTATCGCTGTAAACGTCGCGTGAAAGTATGCAAGTCGCAATGCCCGGCAATGAGCTATCTAAAGCAGTTTCAAGGGCGCAATCAATGGGTGTGCCTTTTGTGATAATGAAATCTCGGTTAGGCAACAAAGAGGCTGAAGCCATCTTAGTAACCGTTGGCTGAAGAAGCGTAGCCATTTCAGATTTATCATTACCCGCGCTTTGTGGCGCAGAATCATTATCAACAATCGCTGGGCGTTGCCCTGCTTCGTTGGACTTAACGGGAATTGTTAAGCCACCACCCATTTTGCGGTCTGTCCAATCAGGAATTGGCTTGCCGTTGGCACCCTTATTAAACTGGCCGTTACTTCTTTGGACTGCTATAGGTTCGGCTTGTCCAGTAGCAACGGCATTGCTATTGCTGGGCATTGCTTGAGCTGGCTGTGTCAAAGTAATAGCTGGGGGGTCTTTTGGCACTACTAAAGGCGGCAATGTGCTGCCTATTTTTTCGGTTTTTTCTTTGAAGGCCGAGCTTTTATTTTTTGGTTTTTTATCGCCATTGACGGCCATAATCATTGCGGCAGCAGCACCCAAAATGAAAACAAAACCAAGGATAGTAACTAATTTATTTCCGCCCGATTTTCTGTTAACACTAGGTAATTCGTGTGTATCGGGTTCGGGTTTATTTTCGCGGAGGCGAAATTCAGCCTCTTTACGTTTGGCGCGTCGTGCAGCAGCAGACAATGAATCATCCTCTTGCTCCATAATCGGCATATCAGAATCGGTTAAATCAACCGCGTCTTTATCTTTCTTACCACTAAATAGGTCTTTTAAGCTCATTATTTCGCTTCCTTAATTTCGCGCACAACTTCATTTGAAATTGTGCCTGTCTTATTGGTTTTGCCGCCGTCAATGTCATAAGCCTTGTTAATTACAGAGGCCACCAAGTCGCCCTTACGCAAAACTAACTTTGGGTAAAGTCTTTGAATTACGACTGTGCTACCTTGCATTGCGCTTGTTGCGATTAAGGCTTCATTACCCTTTTCGTCCACTTCAAAAATCGCTGGAATATCGCGGTTTTTGCCAAATGTCAGATAAATAAATGTACCGTCGTCACGGGCGGCAGTTGGGCTTATTTGGTCAGAGCCAGCGACCCAATAATCTGTGTTTTCACTACGCAAAGTAGCGTCATTAAGTTTTGTCTTAACGTCATCAACTTTGGATTTAGCTAATAGCTTTTTGGCTATAGCTTCATTTTTAGCGGCTTCCTCTTCAGGATAATGAAAGGCCAGTGAATAAATTAGATTAGGGTCTTTCCATGCTTTTTTGTCCTTAATTGGACGTGGCTGCACAACTAAGGCGAACTGATAACTACGTTTGTTTGTAATAACCGTGACGTTTGTATCTGCCTCGGTTGTCTTTGGTTTCACAAACATATGATTGCCACGGGGTACTATATTCCAAGCTTGATCGTCGCCTACGGCAACGTCTTTGATAGTTTCATCTTCAGCAAATTGGATATGAGTAGATACACCGTAAAACGTAGAAAGCTTGACTACATTAAGTGCGCTGTAATCAACAATTCTTACCCGTGCATCTTCGTTGCCTTTGTTTGGTGTAATTTCAGCATTCGCCAGTGAAGGCAAAAGCAATGCTATTAATAATAGTTTTTTCATCATTACCCCTTATGGTTGTACGGCTGGCACTACTGGTGCGGGCGCGGGAGTTTGTGAGGTTTGACCTGCAAATACGGTTACGCTTGGTGTTGCTGTAGTAACAGCAGCGGCTTGGGCGGTTGTGTTGTATTCGGTAGTTACTGCGTCAGGGTCATTGCGATATTCGGACACTTGGAATCCCAACGGATTAATTGCACGTTCGGATTCCTTCATTGGTGCGCCTGAATATTTAAACGTAATTGTTGCCGCCCAATGTGTAGATTCGGGCTTATCAGTGCCGTCACGGTAAACATCTTTAACGTAACGCACCAAGGCTACATTTTCTTTAATAAACGACGTACTTTTAATGCGAAGTTTCACCTTCGCGGTTTTACCAAAAACATTCAATGGAGAAAGCGGATTTTTTGGCTGAAAGAAATCAAAGTATTTCTTTTGTTCGGCAGGAGCAGAAAGCATACCTACATAGCTATAGTAGTCTTCGCTCAATTCCATTGAGTAGCCTTCACGATAGCGTACATACCATTGCGTAAAGAATTTGTTTACGGCTTCGTCATAGTTCACTTTGCCATCGTTTAAGCTCTCTACTACATCAACAATGCCAGTCGAATTATCAACGCGGATAACGAAAGGCTCCGTCTTCTTTAAAGGCGTTAGAAGCGACAAAGCAACAGCCATTACAAGGGTTGTTGCCCCTGCGACCGTTGCTACTCGCCATGCTGTCTTACGTGATTTCTCAATTTCTGAAATTCTATTTATTTCCCATGTTTGGGCTTCTTTCAAATAGTTATCAATGCTTTTTTTATCTGTATTGTTTGCCATGATTTACTTGTCCTAGACCTTGTTGAATCGGATAAAAACTTGGTTACCGCCTTGTTGTTGCGACTTGTTATAAATTACGTCAGCAACCGTGCCGCCTTGTTCGCCTAGGTTTTTTAATACATCCTCTAGGGTTGCGTCTTTCAGATTTACACGCACCAAAAGCGGTAATCGGTTGCCAAGTGGAGGCATGACGTTAAGTTGCGGTTGCACTTTTTTTAGTTCATTAAGCGCATCTACAATGTCGCCTTCGTATTCAAAATTGAAAATCTTGGATACAGAAAAAGAACCTTGAAAAGCTGGTTTGTTGATTGGTTTGTATTCGCCCTTAAAGGCTGGGGGCTTTGGAGGTGACCCCGCGCATCCTGCCAGCAAGCAAACGATTAAAATACTTATTTTGTTACGCATATTACCCCTCTCAAAGTGTTCAATAACATAACTACAATATATCATACTTTGTATTATCAATCTATGTTATTTTGTGAATTTTAGGCACAAAAAAAGCGGGTTTCGCGGAGGCGAAATTACCGCTTGATTTAGGCTTTAGCCGCGTGAAACTCTATTACTTCTGCTTGTGATTTTCCGATAGACGGCAGCAGGTGCGCCAGCAGCAGCCTTACCCGCTCTTGTTGCCATGCTTGGGTTGTTTTTAGCCCATCGAGCATTATTAACTTTTGCTCTACGAGCAGCAGTTCTATCACTCTGATTCTTACCCGATGCTTCGCCCCATGCACTTTTACCGCCTGATTTTGCTTTGCCATACGCCCAACCTACTGCGCCAAGTGTGCTAATTGCAGCACCGCCGCCTAATGCTGAAGCAATAGGCTGTACTTGAAGTAACACCAACAAACCAACAAGTGAGAATGCTACGGCAGGAATGACAGCAGATAAGTGAACATCATCCATATTGGCAATGACGGACGGACTACCTAAATAACTTTCAATGATAGTCAAAATCAGTTTAGTCACAGCCGCCGCTAAAAGCACCATAAAGACAAAGTTAAGCGCTTGACCTAACCATGAATCAAAGAATCGTTTAGTGCCTTCAAAAATGGTAAGCAAAATTGCAATTGGCCCTATGCCTAGGAGTACAGCTAATGCAATTTTTGCTAACACTAAAAGAAAAGCTGCATAACCCGTTAAAGCAACTCCTGAAGCGAAAATAGCGTAACCAGCAAATAAAGCTGTTAGGTCAGGAACACCTAAAGTGCTATTTGCGTGTGCGACTTCGTTGTAAGCTTCGCCAATGTCATAGAACCTATCCATTAATGTGTCGAGAAATTGGGCGCTTCCTACACCAGTAGTGCCGCCATTGGAAACAATAGCGGCTAAAGCGTCTGGTGAATTCCACAACATATCAGCTAAGTACGTGTTGTAACGCCCAACATTCAGCGCTACGGCTGCAATAACTGTGAACCTAATAATTCTAGTGGCTGCGTCCGTAATAGGTTCTTGAATAACTCCTCGCATCATTGACCAGCCCCATAAAACTATATAAAGCGTAATCATTGTGTAAGCCACTGGTGATATTGATGTGGCTATGTCAGAAGCTACGTCTTGCCAATAGGCTAGAAGCGTAGCATCTACTTTTGTGAACATTTTTTCGTAAAAATCAAACCCTGCCATAACGACCCCTTAATCTCTTTACCAGTTGCCTGATGACCTGTCACCTTTAGTGAAATCTTGTTTTGCTGCGGCCTTCACACTTTCACACGTAGTTACATCGTGTTCAGTGCTATTGCTTAAATCCACGTTGATGCAATAAGTTTTAATAAACTTAGATTGTGAGATTTTTTGATTATCAACTTTGATGTTGTGAGCATCGGTGACGGATGGCACTTTATCCACTTTCTGTGGGGTACATGCAGCAGAAAGAATTGATAGCAAAATAGCTATTAGAAGTGTGTTTTTCATGTGAAAGCCTTTTTAAAATTATTACCAACCGCCCGTTGAGCGTTCGCCTTTTGTAAACTGCATACGTCGCTCTTTTGTTGCTTGGTCTGCTAAATCTTTTTGCGCCTGTGCAAGCTGCGTGAGCATAGATAGCTTAATTTGCTCGTTTTGCATCATGACTTGTTCGGCCTGAATACGTGCCTGTAAGTCTGCAATATCTTTAGCGTCAGGTGCGTTATTAACCTTGTCTAATAGGGTTTGAATATCATCAAATCTATTATTTGCTTTTGAGTAAGCATCTTCATACGTTGCGCGGTTAATAGCTGCCTGATTAGCACTTGTTTCAAAAGCCTTGCCCGTATTACTTGTGTTCTTGATGTTTGTATTAGCTAAGTCAATAATCTTGGCGCTATCCCTGATAGATTCCCAATTGCCATAGCCATTATTTAAAATATCTTGATAATTAGCTGGTAGGTATTTTCTCAAAGCTGGATTGTTAACCAAGTTAGCCATTCCGCGCGCGCCATTTAAACTATTATATTGCTGTACTTGCTGGTCAAACTGCTCTTTCATAGCTTGTAGTTGCTTACCCCATTGAACAAGGTTTTCAAGAGTGTTAGCCAAGTTAGCCACGTCAATAACTGGAATACCGCCAGCAAAAGCAGGACTAGAAAGGCTGAAGCAAAGAGCGATTGCAGCTACGATTTTTTTTTGTGTTTTCATTTTTTTTCCTTTGAATAGTACGTGATAATTCACTTTAATTAATGCTGTCCTTTACGGATGCGGTGAAATTCTGGCAACCAAACCGCAGGATCGTCGCCAAGTTCAGCGACGAGTTTTTCAGCTAACAACGATGTGGCAGTGTTCCCTGAAAGAACCGCTAATTCGTCATCAAATCCACGTAAATTAAGTTCAGCTACGACGGAATTTTGCCCCTGCTTAATCAAGAATTGGCGTGATTTCTCGCCCAATTCTTTAACGATTTCATACTCTCTTTGTGTGAGTTTGAAACCTTCCACATAATCCTCATAATCAGCTTCAGGATTAGGTAAGAAAATCTTAGTGGCTGTTTGTCCGATAATCGCAAATGCAATATCAGACTTCAGCACTTGTTTTGGTGACTGCGTAAACATGACTAAGAAACCGTCTTGTTTACGAATCGTCACTAACTTATTTTCTGCTAAATCTTCAAAGGCTGGGTCATCGAGCAGCTTCCAAAATTCATCCATGAAAATCGGAATGCGGCGACCATCAATCAAGCTTTCAATTCTGTGGAATAGATACATGATTGTGGGTGTGCGGGTTTCGTCGTTATCCAAAAATTCGGTAACGTCAAAGCCAACCATTGTGCAGTTATCCAATACTAAAGTGTCTTCAGTATTATCAAACAGCCAGCCCAATGCGCCACCACGACACCAACGAGAAAGGCGAATATGCAAGCCTTCATCGTCTGTTGGGTCTAAGAACTCTAATAACGCACCAATGCGACGTTTAGGCTTTGCTGCACCCATAACACCCTTGATAGCTTCGCTAATTTCACGTTCTTGTCTTGGGGTTAATGGTAACCCTTCATGCTTAACCAGTTGCTTGATTAAGGTTTCAAGAAACGTCAAATTATTAGGTGTAGGCTCTAATTGAAACGGGTTAAATCCTGAAGCCACGCCATTTTTAAGCGGATAATAACGCCCGCCCATTGCACGAACACCAACGCTTGCGCCCAAATCCTTATCGAATAGAACACACGATAATTCTTTGTTCTTTTCAGGCTGATAAAACTTTTGTGTTTGAGCAAGCAAGAACATTTCAAGCACAGTTTTACCCGTGCCTGATTTACCGATAACGATAGTGTTAGCAAGGTCTTTGTGGTTAGGGTCTAACTTAGCCGTTTTCTTTGCGTCCGCGCCATCTTCACCTTTATGGTAATTGAAGTAATACGGTGCGCCGCTCGTGGTCTTGAACATCGTTACTGCGTCACCCCACTGGTTGCCACGAATGCGGCCAATGGGGTAGTTATGTAAACTGGAAAAGCCCGCGAAATTACGGCTTGTAATATCGCCCACGTTTACACGGTATGCAAAGTTAGCGGGTAACTGTGACCAAAAAGCCCCAGCCATGCCCACGTCTTCGCGTGACCATTTCATACCAGCGTCAGAGAGCGAAATACCAGCATTATTGATATTGTCGTTTAATGATTTTTGGTCAAGCGCACGAATGATTAAAACCAAGCTATGCGTACCCATTACAAAACGATTAGAGGTCAAATCGTCTAGCGCATCATCAATATCGTCAATTTGGCTGATAGCAACGTCGCCCGCATTGTTCATACGCGCTTGTTGGCGTGTCATACGGCCAATAGCAACAGGCTTAGAAAGAAACGTAAAAGACTGTGCTAGGACAAATTCAAAAGGCATACTTAGTAATTCGTTTAGAATTCCTGGGCATGTCACAGATGGGTATTCCTGAATCGTCACAATGCCCGCATATTGCGTATTTGTTGGGGCTTTAAGTGACATTAAGCCACCTTTGCCAAAGAACGGCCTAGAGGTAGCTAACACTTGGTTAATTGGGTTTCGTGGCAATGGCATACGGCGCCATTCACCATTAACCAAAAAGCCTAGGAACTCCAACACTTCTGAAAAATGGTTGCCTTTATGTTCATAGCAGCCTAGCAATTCAGGCTCGTAACGATCTAAAGCCGTCATGGCGGCTGTAGTTGCGTCGCTCAACACTTCCAACTCTTCAAGTTGTTTTTGTTGTGCTTGGCCGTCGTTATTGCGGCTGAACATTTCAAAAATCTTTAAAGCTTTTACAGGCTGGGGGCGATAAACGATAGTCAGATAAAGCTCATTGACTAACATTTTTTCTGCGCCCATGTGGTCACGGTATTTGTCGTTCAATTCACGGCAAAAATCCGTTTGAAATTCGCCTTCAGGGAATTCGTTATATGTGCGTCTAACGACATGCGACCATAAGGCCATGTTAGGTGAAGCGAGGTT
>Ga0207979_100178_pt1 | contig 29031 bp, 15 predicted proteins | sample LakWasM124_LOW14_2_FD_183936 | JGI IMG/M metagenome (GOLD analysis project Ga0207979, IMG submission 183936) | Freshwater sediment methanotrophic microbial communities from Lake Washington under simulated oxygen tension - Sediment Metagenome... | ecosystem: Environmental > Aquatic > Freshwater >...
TAGTGGAACAGGGCTTACGTAGAATCCGTGCCGGCGTTTGTAGTCATGGTATATCAGCCATACTTAAGGTGGCAGGGCGAGAGCCATCAAAAGTGATGGCTCAAGATTTAGGTTTTTATGTAGGACCGAGAATTTATATTGCAATATAAAATATGACCTACTGACTGACTGGTAGTATGATAATGATAAATATAAATAAAAAATATAATAATTGAAAAATTTATCTTATACAGAATCAAGTGTAAAAATCGCTACTTCTTATAATTGGTATGGCATCACTAAAGCCTCATCTAGGGGTATTGATTTCACACCAAGGACGTTTCCCAAGAATAGTCTTTTGGCATGTGTTTTAGACTCAAATGTTACTGAAGAGTCTATGGACACCAGAGAAGCAAGAAGAATACTTGGCGTTCTTGAGCACTTGGCACGGAGTGACTCATGCTGGGAAATACTCCGAACAGAGCCAATATTGCTTTCACCGCAACATGTAGTGGATTTGCTCAACTATCTCGAAGATCATGTTGAAGATAAAAATATCAAGAGTGAAAATGAATTGGCGAGTAAACAAAGAACTTTCTTGGGGCGCGGTGAGATACGTCTAAGAAATGGCGACACTGTCAGTGCCGTAATTCGCAAATTCAAGTCCCGCTTTCCATACTCAAGGGGAGGTTATTCTAACCTTGTAAATGAATCAATATCGGCAACGCCATTTTCATCTATTACTGAGTTGAATGAAAAGGTCAAAATGGCCTACAACGAGCGATTGAAAGAAATCCTTAATGCGTGCGAAAAGGACATTGATCAGCACATTGAGTATGTTGAAAAATTTCACCAGATAAAGAAAGTTCCACTCAGCAAACATTACGAAGATAGTTTTGTAAATCGTATTGGAAGTGGACACAAAAGCGCAACATCAAAGAGTAATTTGACGGGTCATTGTGATGCAAGGTTGATAGAAGTTAGGGAATTGTATAAAGCTGATAACTTAGACTTTTTTTGGAGAAAAGATAACAGATTTTACCCAGCATCTAGTGTCGAATATTACGGGTTCTACAGATTTACAACTAGCGGGCAAAGGTTTTACGGAGGCAGTTCAAAACGCATTGGCGAGAAACTTTTTGGATATTTTTTGCCTACGCGAGTGTTGCTAGCATGCCAAATTGTATTAATGGTTGCGACCGCTAGCAATTCCGCTTCAATCAGGAGTTTGTCTAGAGAGAGAATTCAAGAAACGTCAGATGCCTTTTATCTAGAATGCCTCAAAACAAAAACAAATAAAATAATTCGCCCGAAAATTGATAAAAGATTTAATCCATTGGCCGTAAAAGTGATAAATCTTCTCTTGCAACATGATAGAAATATTGGTCAGTTTGGTTGGAAAAGAAATTCAGACAGTGTTTTTTCTGTTCTGGAAAATTCTGGGGAAGGATTTATATTTGAGCTCTATACCTATTCTTCAAACTTAGAATATTTCAGGAAATGGCATGGACTTGAGCCATTTCTAATCGAAGATGTGCGTGACTTGGCGGCCCAACTAGATTACGTTACACACAAGGACCCGTTTAGAACACAAGCGCTACTTGGCCACCGTAATTTAGCAACAACGGATGATTATCTAAAGGGTAATGTTATCGGTCTACTGAATAGAGCAAATGTCGCTGAGTTTATGCGTCGACTAGCCCCTTCAATAGTTTATTCAATATCGCCATCGATGGTGAGGGAGCATGGCTTTGATGCTGACAAAGTTGACACAAACTTACTTTTTCCAGTCAGTAATTACGATGATGTGACGAATGCGCATTCGGATCGCTGGCTAATGAACATGGACGGTTACCGCTTCAGGATTGATGCCGAATCAATAAAACATTGCGCTTACCAATTGCATTATTACAAAGTTCATTTAGACACACTGATAACTGCCAATGAGTTGAGGTTTGTGTCTTATCACTTGCCAAGAATACTTTTCTGCAGGGCGCTATACAACTTAATTAAAGCGAGTGAATACGGTAACTTATTGCTACAAGCGGAGGAAGTCTTCAATGTTGGTGAGTGATTTGTATGCTGATAATCTGTTGAGTGACCTAGAAAAGGATACTGAATTTTTTGGAGTTCGGCATCGCCGCATGCTCAGTGAGTCGGGTGAAAGAACCATTACTTTTGATGTAGCCACAATCGGGGCCAAGAACCAAAGACTTCGAACATTAGACTTGAATAATATAACCTTTGCGGGGTATGGCGGTAAGAGTGTATTTCAAGAACCCATTCCTTTTAGTCGATTTCCTTACGTTAAAGAAACGGTGTGGAATGCACTCAACGAAACGCTCAATCGACATGACAAAAGTAGCACCGTAGCCAACGAAATTAATGGGGTAATGTCTTTCCTTACTATGTTTTATTCATATTTATTTCGGCAAGGTATATACCGTCTCGAACAAGTTACACAAGAAGATATCAAAACATGGCTATTTGAATTCATTGAGCATGACGGCTGGTGGAATCTTCTAGGTATGTCGCAGGCGCTAGAAAAGCTGCTTGAAGACGCAAATAAAAATCTCTCATTGCGACCACTTTTGGTGTCTGAATACAAAATGGAAAGAGGAATATTCTCATTTAACAAGACAGCCGTTTCATCGTTGCTAGGTTTACCACTATTTGGTTTTTCTTTCGGTGATATTCAGGAGAAAATGCACAGTGAGCTATTTCCTGAATTAGCTATTGAAGATTCTGCTCGTGTCGGTAACAACACGAGGGGGAAAATTACGTGGCAATTGCTGTATACCGTGTTTAGGAAATTAAATTTTTTCACATCTCAATTTCCAGAAGGCGTGGATCAGATTGGTTTTATCCCAATTCCTGACCCGATGGGGATGGCAAGAAAATTTGCGAAAGCACAAACACAAGAAAGAACGGCTAATATCACTCCAGAGTACGCAGCAAAGCTTGTCACGGTCGCATTTGATTGGGTCTATAACAAGTCTCCTGCTGTTATTGAACTGCTTAGAACTGCACGTAAGGAAGCCGAGGCTCAGACAGCAAAAGGACTTAGCCGAAACGGCATAAGAAACAACGTTAGATTAGCCGTTGCCAAACACTACAAAACCATTAAAGAGCAGTATGGTTTCGAATGGGATTCTATCACGCTAGAAGGAAAAGGTGACGCCGGTGACTCTCTTAACGATATGTTGGCTGTGGTCCAATATGCTGCATTCAATCTGATTGGCATCAATCACGGTCGGCGAAAAAACGAATTGATTGGTGAAGGTGACAAGCCTTATGGATTGTATCTTGGTTGCGTGACTGAGAGTGAGCAACAAACAGAGTTCAACCTGAAGAAAATCAACATCTATGTTGAAAAAACTTATCAGCAATGGAAAGAGTTTTGGTGTAACAAGCTGGTTTCTGATTCGGTAAGTGTGTTAGAAAGCATCTATCAGTTATTTAGACCCCTCAACACCCCTCCTATTCAGATTTCGAATATTGAAGAAGCCAAAAAACACAAGATTATTCGCCGCAGGGTCTTAACCGAAGTACCTGAATGGGCAGACGCAAGCAATTGGGTCGACAAATTTAAAAGCGTTGAATACGGCAAAGATTCTCGCCCATTCTTCAGGTTGGTTGATCCGAAAAGTTCTGTCTTAAGTCAAAAGTCGCATCCAAATCGTCGTTTATTTGCCTGTTTATATTACTACCGTTATGAGTTCAGTGAGTTGCTGGCGCTTAGGGATCATCTTGTGCACACTGACACACTCATGACCCATAAGTATATAACTGACCCCGATACACGGAAGTTGGCAGAAACTATGCAGGACGCCTGGAAGTACGAACAGGTTGGTTTCGATAAGGTTATGGACGAAGTGCAGGGTGAATACTTTAGAGACACACTCATTCAAATAATCAAAGGGGAGTGCGTTGGTGGTCGTTGGCCAAGGTTAATTTCTAAACGGCTCAAAACTCTTGCTAAGGATGCTGATTTTATTGAGTTGAGTGATGAAGATAAAGCATCCTTTTTGACAGAAAAATTAACGCATAAAGGCTATAAGGCAAATCCAAAATCGAATGGCGTCTGCTTTGCAGGAACCAACAAAAGTTCGGCGAGGTTAGCAAACTGTCATAGTGGTGAAGGATTGAACCCGCAGGATGCTAGCCCGAGCATGTGTCACGGGTGTGTACATCTTTTTACAAATGAGAATTACCTGGCAGTAATGGAAGAGGAGTTGGTGGAATTAGAGGGCCGCGCAAAAGACTTTAGATTGCCGATGCCGGTAAGGATTCAAGCCGAAAAGCAGATGTCAGACCTAGCAAGAATGATTCAACTTGAGCGCGAGATGGGTCAGGATAATCAGCGCTATTTGGCGCAAAATATCCAGAATTGGACAAGTTCGGGAATTGTCAATGATTAAGAAAATTCATGCTTCAGAACAGCAAAAGAAACTATCTCGTTCGAAAATTACTGTGAAGCTAAGAGTGCTTCATAAGTGGTCTAAAGAGGGTCTACCTTGGCAAACTGACAATGAAGGAAGCGTGATAAGAGACTCGAATGGGGACAAAATTGTTGAGTGGTTTCCACGAAATAATCGTCAATTCTGTGAGTGGGACGGAAGCCAGTGTTCATCTGGTACGCAGCAACTGATTCCTGTGTTGAACAGTATCAGTCGACAAACTTTCTACAGAGAATATAACGAAGACTTAAAAAATCAAGCTGAGGATTTGTTTAATGTGCTTATTGCGCTCGAAGAGAAGATGAAAGCATCATCTTCGAATGCGTCCGAGATATCCAAGTTAAAGCGCGACATTTCTTACTGGCAATCAGTGGCAGAAGCCGAGGCAAATGCCGTATTGGACATTATGCAAAGACTCAACGAGATTGAAAAACTTTACAACAAAGCCGAGCGCATTAGAAAAAATAACGAAGAACAACTCCAGATAGAGATAAGAACTTTGAAGGCAGAGAATGCCACATTAAATAAAGTCGTGGCGAAAATCACACCGTTGAAAGGTGTCGATTAATGACTAAGGAAAAAGGAAAAAGTGCGGCAGAAATCGCTAGTGATAACGTCACAAAGCTTCGCAGCTACATCGATAAAATCTCAGTTCTTGAAGTTCCGAAAAACCAGTATCAGCAATCATCAAGACAGCGGATTTGCAAAGAGTTGGGAATCACTTACTCAACCATTGGCAGCAATGCTGACCTAGCCAGTCTGTTCGATCAACTTGACAAGAAAATCGGCGCGAATAAAACCAAGGTAAAGCAGCTCAATTCTAATGAGACACGTCAGCTCAAAGCACGAATAAGTAATTTGGAAAACCGAGTATCTTCGCTGAAAGCTGAAAACGAGGCTTTACGTTCACAGATAAAGCGATACGAGCACTTCGAAGCCACAGGAAGAACGGCGCGGTCGTGAGCAAGCACCAATTTAGTTTCAGAGGTGCGGTTCAACGCATTGTAAGCCACGGAGGTTTTGCAGGAGCTATATTCCTTGTAGAGCCTTTTAATTCAGCATTTGGTAATTTAATAAAGGTTAGGCTGAATGCAAACGTTCAGAGCATAGTGCCTACTCTTGGTGAGGTATGGGATATCACTGGCGCTTATGACGACGACACTTTTTATGGTGAGCAAATAATCGCTGAAGAAGCATTTCCAGTTCTTCCGTCCGGACGTGTTCTCGTGGAGTTCATTGGAAAAAATCCGAAGTTCGCAGGTATTGGAGTCCGTACCGCGCAAAAAATGTGGATGGCATTCGGGGAAGAGCTTTACGAAATACTGACTCAGAAGAATGAAGATATTCTCCTGAGTAGAGTTAATCTTAATGAAACGCTTCTTGAGATTCTATTTGATGCATGGGAGGAGTACGAGCAAATCATTCCTGTCGTGAGATTTTTCCATGCCATTGGATTTAATGCCAAACTTGCCAACAAGGCAGTTGAGTTTTGGGGTAAAGAAACCGTAGAGAAGATTAAAGAAGACCCATATCGCTTATTGGCGTTTGGCGGCTGGAGTCAAGTAGATGCAGCAGCTCGGGGAAAATTGAATGTTTCCAGCGATGCAGAGATACGTTTAATAGCTGCTGTTGAGGAAGCTCTGTACAGAGCATATGACGACAAGCACACGGCACAGAACTACCAATCCCTACTCAGGCAGACAAAAAAACTTCTAGGCGCATCTAAGGGGGCAGAGAGGGCAATTAAATTGGCGCTGGCTGACGGACGGGTTCAGGCGCTAGAAAATGCCAACCATGGCAACCTCTATCAAGTAGTGGGCGCAATGGCTATGGAACGCTACATCCGAGAGCGTATTACCGAAATCAGCCAAGGTGAAAACCATCAGCTTTCGATGTTGCAAGAGTCCTACTCAGATAAACGTCTCGCAGAATTTGAAGCTACACTTCCTTATCGACTTGCAGAAGAACAGCGGAAAGCAATAAAAATGGTTGTTGAGCAACCATTTGCAGTCATCGTAGGTGGAGCCGGCGTGGGGAAGACTACAGTTTTGCGTGGGGTTTATCACATGTTCCCGGAAAATGCCATAATCATTCAAGCCGCTTTGACCAATCGCGCTGCCTCACGAATGAGTGAGGCAACGGGGCAAGAAGCAATGTCTATAGCTAGGTTGTTATTTGTGGCTTCTGTAGAAGGACTACCCGAAAATGCATACTTTTTTATTGATGAGGCATCCATGTTGGATGTGCCTACCTTTTACCGGATTTGCAAGGCTTTAACTGTGGGCTCTAAGCTCTACCTGATTGGAGACCAACATCAGTTGCCACCTATCGGGCCCGGTCTTGTTTTGCACAAATTAGTAGAAGACGGATATCCGCATATCACTAAACTTACCAAAGTTCATAGGCAGGCTAACGAGACTGGGATACCCATAGTCGCAGAGGCAATACGGAATATGGTGCCACCGAGTTTGGAACAGTTTGTGAGTGGGAAATCTAAAGGATTAGGAGTGTCGATTTGTCCGACTGACGATACATCCACATTAACAGATGCTGTTCTAGCTGCGTACCGGGAATTCGATCATGCCGGTGAAGCACAAATCGTCGCTGCACGAGTTGAAACCTGTTTGCAGATCAATCATGCTCTACATCTTGAGAACAAGGTCTATCGAGAATATAAAAAGCAGGCAATTCATGCTTTATTTGCTAATCATGTGGAGCTTTGTGAAGGAGATAAAATCATCTATAAAGACCACAATGACCTTACGCGAAAACTGTTTAATGGTTCCCTTGGGGTCATAACACGGATTTATGCTAACCCTGTTTCTAAAGCCAATGATTATGGTGACATGGAAATAGTTGTTGCAGAAGCAGAGTTTGATTCAGCTGGAGTGGTTCAACTTACAGAAGGCGACCTTGAGTATATCGACCTCGGGTATGCAATTACAGTGCACAAAGCGCAAGGCAGTCAATGGGAACGCGTTGTAATCGTTTCCGAATTCGTTGGTGAACAAAATCCCATCATAGATAACACATGGTTTTACACAGCCGTCACTCGTTGCGAGAAACAGGCTGTTATCGTTGGGTCGCGCGAGAATTTCTTATATCAAGTTGGTATGCCCCCTAGAGCTTTCTCGCGGGTTATAGGCTTGAGCTTTAGAAACGTTACGGAGGTCTTGTGAAAATTGATCTTTCAGTTGAGGAGTTACCTGATTACGTTGACCTCGTTCTGGTAATGGGTTTACCTGGTAGTGGAAAAACTGTCACCGCTAAAAAGTTAGCGTCTGAAAAGGGATTGATTCACATCGAGGCAGATCAATTCTTCATTGATAACGACACGGGAGAGTATGCATTCGATCATAGTTTGCTTGATAGAGCTCATAAGTGGTGTCTCGCAGAGACTCAGCGACTTTTAGATAAGGGGCAACGTGTAGTTGTCGCCAATACTTTCGGTACAACCAAGTCCAGAAAGAGTTACTTCAAGCTTGGGTACAAGGTCGCCGTTCACACCGCGACTGGTCAGTATAAAAGCATCCATGACTTATCTCACGATATTGTGGAACGGATGCGCGAGTGTTGGCAGCCCTATCATGTGTCTGAATATTCTGCCAATTCAGAACCAAAAATAAAAAATGACCTTCGCTACATTTGGCCGGTTACTGTCCAGTGGGGAAAGCTACCAGGAGGCTATAAATCCCCCATTTTTTTTGATGGCAAGTTGAGGATTATTGAACCATTTACACGGTATTGTCTCGACATTGCCAAAATTAACTCACGTTTTAAGCGACGTGGGCAAGCGCATAAGTCAGAAATCAACAATGCAAGCATAGCATTGAAATATTTAGCGGAATTTATGCGAACACTTCGACTTGAATGGAATCAGGTAGATGATGGTTATTTGGAGCAATTCAGAACTTGGTATCTCGAAAAGATTGAGCAAAGTTCTCAAACACGCAATAAGCTGTCTCGGATGCGTACTGTAAACATTAGGTTGCGTGAAATTTATAACTTCTATCACTGGGCGCAGGAAGAAGCCTGTTTAGTCGAAAATTACATTGGCTGGGAATTGCAAAGCAAGATACGCTCGAAACTTCCCGCATATATTAAGGACGGTCAGTCAGCCTTGCCAAAGGTCGGCAAAGGTAATCTTTTATATCCAAAGCTTTTTCCAAATGCTGGCAATTCATCAGATGTTATTGACTACACTGCAAGTGACCGTGATAAAGAAAAACTCAAAGAATTCTTTGAAACACAGGGTAGTTCTGACTATTCCCGGCATCGCAACATGCTTATTATGGAAATTGCCGCCTCAGTTGGGTGGCGTCAAGGAAGCATTAACTCCCTACTTATTGATGCTTTTTCAGATGAGAGAATCGAAGGTTGCGATACTGATTTTTTAACTGTTCAGCCTCCCGAGCAAAAGTATGGGTATTTGTTTGAGTTTGAGGTTCCACTTGCTCTGGCGCTGAGGATTAACCGCTACATTAAGAATGATAGAGCGAACTTGTTGGCTAGCAAGAAACTAAATGAAGATACCGCTAAACATCATTTATTTGTAAGTTCGACTACTGGAAAACCTTTGGCAGCTAACAGCATAACTGAGATTTTTTCCAGAGCTTTTACCGCTATCGGCGCGCCGCAGGGTGCTGGAGTTCATTCATTCCGGCGCAGTTTCACAACCAATGAGATCCGTTTCCAAATTGATTCGCGAAAACGTAAAAACCTCTCTACCTCTCCTGAGGATGTAATGCTTCCGGTGCAACGAGCACTTGGTCACAAAAGCCCACTTAGTCAGCAAACCTATGCTGATGCCTCTCAGTCACTCACAAGAGATACTGTTGAGAGGGAACTCCGTGATGAGAATCTACAATTACGCGCTGAACTTGCAGAAAAGGAGCGAGAAATGTTGATTCTTGTGAAAAGTCTTGAAAAAGCGCGCACTCATTAAAATTGTAAGTGCCTTCTTTAATGTATGACTGAAAGTATTACTGTGCAGTAGTAGCAGTACAATAGTTTTCAGTATGAAAAAATTTACGTAGTAACTGGGTTGGGAGCCGAACTCAGGGAAAAAGTTGGCTTAATTCAACTTGTACTTGATTTAAGAGGCTGGTTGGGTCTGTTTCATTTATTTCAACTAGATAAGATAAGGTTAATAAAGTAAGCGGATGAATGCCGATAACTTTTGCAATTGCATCAATTTTTTCAACAGTGGGGGAATATAGGCCACGTTCCAATGTGCTGATATACGTGCGACTTGAAATTCCAGAGAAATCTTCTTGTGTGATTTTCTTAGCATTTCTTGATTGTTTAATGGCTAATCCAAGCGATTTTTTAATGTCCATAGAACTTCCTTTATAGAAGCTCTATGTAGCCAAAATGAACAATATATGACTACAATGTATACTGTTCATTTTTTAATTTTTCAGGATAAAATATGTTTCAAACCCACGAAAGCGCGAAATTACCGATTTTCTGGAAAGATCTAGATGAAAGTTTTTATAGCTACGCTGAGTTAATGGTGAACTCCAGTTGGTTTTATGCTGATTGCAAATTGACTGATGGTGTTGATACGGTCACATCAACCTACCTATTATCAATGTCATCTCAAATAAAAGATTTAATCAACAATCCGGATATTAGTATTAGATCAATTTACATAGTTTCTCCTCCCTACCTTAACGGAACGGAGTATTGGCACATGGGCCCACTCGCCAAAGTAAGCGTTGGGAAGATTAGTTATGAAGATTACGAAAGTAATATTGAAATTTATGAATTGAAAAGTGGTGAAATACTTTACTCATCCAGTGATATTGACAGCCATGAACAGATTGAAGATATCAAAGTTGTTTATAGTTAAATCTGCAACACAGACTTGAATTTCGCGCAGAATGTAAAGAGCTGGGGCCATGTCCAAAATAAATTGCAATAATCCCCAGCTCTTTTCAAGGCGTATACGTGCCATAATTTAAATTGCCACATGCCGCCTTGATATTATTTGCAAAAAACCGCTTTACCTTATAATAGCTTCATAATCATTAGAAGAATAAGCTATGTCAGAAGAACAACGTCGTCAGCTACAGCAGCAACTCTGGAATATCGCCAACACCCTACGCGGCAAGATGAATGCCGATGAGTTCAGGGATTACATCCTAGGCTTCATCTTTTACAAATACCTCTCTGAGAAAATCCAGCGCTTCGGTGACTCCGTGCTGGAAGCCGATGGGTTAATGTTTGCAGTACTCAATGAAAACACACCGGAGGGTACAGCACTGATAGATGCCGTGCATGATGCAGCAATCAGCGAACTGGGATACTTTTTAAAGCCCTCTGAATTATTCCATGCCGTTGCAATGAAGGGCAGCAATCAGCTAGATATAGAGAATGCAGGTGACAGCCATAACTTTATTCTGGGCGATCTGACCCGTATCCTCAAAAACATTGAGCAAAGCACACTGGGCACTGACAGTGCCGATGACTTCAGCAACCTGTTTGAAGACCTGGATCTCACTTCATCCAAACTGGGCGCAACAGAAAAAGCCAAAAATGACCTCGTGGCGAAAGTGTTGGTACATTTAGACAAAATTGACTTCAATCTATCAGACTCAAATGCCGATGTATTGGGTGATGCCTATGAATACCTGATCGGCGAGTTTGCCTCTGGTGCCGGTAAAAAAGCCGGTGAATTTTACACCCCTCAACCCGTTTCTTCCTTACTAGCAAAGCTTGTCACTAGTACTAACAAAAACCTCAAAAGCGTTTATGACCCCACCTGCGGCAGCGGATCACTCTTATTACGTGTAAAGCGTGAAGCCAATCAGGTGGATAAGATTTACGGCCAGGAACTCAACCGTACCACGTATAACTTGGCACGCATGAATATGATTCTGCATGACGTGCATTATGCAGACTTCGACATACGCCAGGAAGATACCCTGGAACATCCGCAACATCGTGATTTACGTTTTGATGCGATTGTGGCTAATCCGCCTTTCTCAGCACAGTGGAGCGCCAGCCAGCTGCACATGAGTGATGACCGCTTTAGCGTTTATGGCAAACTTGCACCAAGCAGCAAGGCTGATATGGCCTTTGTACAGCACATGGTCTATCACTTGGCAGAAGATGGCTGCATGGCGGTGGTATTGCCACATGGTGTGCTATTCCGTGGCGCAGCGGAAGGTCATATTCGTCAATACCTGATTGACCAGATGAACTGCCTGGACGCCGTAATAGGCTTACCTTCTAATCTTTTTTATGGAACTAATATTCCGACCTGCATATTGGTATTTAAAAAATGCCGAAAACATCCGGACAACATATTGTTCATTGACGCCAGCCAGCAATTTGATAAGATCAAAACACAAAACATCTTGCGTCCAGGGCATATTCAAAAGATTGTTGATGCTTACCTCGCAAGAACGAATGAAGACAAATACAGCCATGTAGCCAGCCTTGCTGACATTAAAGCCAATGACTACAACCTGAACATTCCGAGATACGTCGATACGTTTGAAGCGGAAGAAGAAATCGACCTCAATGCGATTGCCGAGCAACTCAAAACCATCGACCAGCAAAGCTGGCAGACAGATAAGATGATTGCAGGGTTCTGTAAAGAGCTTGGTATTGCACCACCATTTTCAGTGAAGGGCTAAAAATGAGTGAGCCAAAATTGAGGTTTAAGGAGTATGAAGGGCCTTGGGAAATAACAATATTAGGAGAAATTCTTAAGGAAAGATCAGAAATTACAAATGATGATATTCCAACATACAGCCTTACTATTGAAAATGGCGTTACACCTAAAACAGATAGGTATGAACGTGAACATTTAGTTTCTGATAAAGATAGCGCTTATAAATTAGTAATGCAGAATGATTTTGCATTTAATCCTATGAATTTAAGATTTGGTGCAATTGGAAAGCATTCTGAGAAGCATCCGGTTAAAGTGTCAAAATACTACAATATTTTTTATTGTAATCCTTCTGCTAATCATTCATTTTTTGAGGCTTATTTTAGAACAGGAAAAATGATTAGCTTTTATGACAAAATGTCTACAGGATCACTTGCTGAAAAGAAAAGAGTGCATTTTAGTGATTTCTTGAAGTTTCAAATTCCCGTTCCAACTTATCAAGAACAAACTAAAATTGCCGATTTCCTAACGGTTGTTGATGAAAAAATAACTCAACTCACACAAAAATTCAACCTCTTAGCCCTGTACAAAAAAGGCGTGATGCAGAAGATTTTTAACCAAGAGTTACGGTTTAAGGATGATGATGGGCGGGAGTTTTCGGAGTGGAAAACTGTTCGATTTGGTGAAATATTTTCATTTAAATCAACCAACTCGTATTCACGTGAATGTTTGAATTATGTTTCAGGTGCGGTAAAGAATATTCATTATGGTGATATTCATACAAAATTTAAAAGTCGCTTCAATATTAATAATGAACGAGTGCCATTTATAAATGAAAATATAGATTTAACTAAACTTAATCCAGACTATTTTTGTGTAGAAGGTGATTTGGTTATTGCCGACGCCTCTGAGGATTACAAAGATATTGGAAAGTGCATTGAAATAGAAAGCTTAGATAATCAAACAGTCATTGCTGGCTTGCATACTTTTCTGGCGCGACCAAGTTTAGGTGTTTTATCTCGCGGCTTCATGAGCCATGCTATGCAAAGTGAAAAGATTCGTTTACAAATAATGACAATAGCCCAAGGTACGAAAGTACTGAGTATTTCAACTGGAAGATTATCAAAAATTGGTATTCCTTTGCCTGAAAAAGAAGAACAAACAAAAATCGCCAATTTCCTAACCGCCATTGACGATAAAATCACCAAAACCCAAGCTGAACTGGATGCTGTGAAGCAATACAAGCAAGGCCTGTTACAGCAGATGTTCGTGTAATCTCTATGGCGCTTACCCAATCCGAATACATTCTCGAACAAAGCCTGATCCAGCAGCTAGAGAGCATGGAATACGAGCGTGTGCGCATTGATGATGAAGCTGCGATGCTGGCGAACCTCAAGCGTCAGTTAGAGATTCACAACAAAGACATTACGCTGACCGCAAAAGAGTTTGAGCGCGTCCTGTTTCACATCAACACCGGCACCATCGTAGAGCGTGCCAAGATTCTGCGCGACAAGTTCGCTTTGCGCCGTGACGATGACAGCGTGGTCTACCTGAGTTTCCTGAATTGTGATGACTGGTGCATGAATGAATTTCAGGTCACTAATCAGATCAGCGTGGAGGGCAAACGCAAGAATCGCTATGACGTGACGATTCTGATTAACGGCCTGCCACTAGTGCAGATTGAACTCAAGCGCCGTGGCGCCGAGCTGAAAGTTGCCTTTCACCAGATTAACCGCTATCAGCATGAATCCTACGATGCCAGTCATGGTTTATTCCAGTATGTACAACTGTTCATCATCAGCAATGGCGTTAATACCAAGTATTTCTCCAACAACAAAGAACAAGCCTTCCAGCAGACTTTCTTCTGGACAGACAAGGACAATACCCGCCTATCAGATTTAAAAGACTTTGCGGCCGAGTTCTTGAAGCAATGCCATATTGCCAAGATGATCACCCACTACACAGTGATTACCGAGAGCGGTGTGATCAAGGCGCTAAGGCCATACCAGTTCTACGCCACTGAAGCCCTAGTGGATAAGGTGAAGAACAGTAACGACAATGCCTATATCTGGCACACTACCGGTTCCGGTAAAACCCTGACCTCGTTTAAAGCCAGCCAGATCATCCAGCGAATGCCAAAAGTGCATAAGGTGCTGTTCGTGGTGGACAGGAAAGACCTCGACTTCCAGACCGCACGCGAATTTAATGGCTTCAGCAAAGGCAGTGTTGATAGCACTACCAACACTCATCACCTGGTAGAGCAGCTGAAAGACAACAGCACCAAGCTGATTGTGACCACGCTGCAGAAACTCAACAATGCGATTATGAAAGAGCATTATCTGGAGCGCATCCAGCACCTCAAGGATAAGAAGTTTGTCTTCATCTTTGACGAATGCCACCGCAGCCAGTTTGGAGAAACCCACCAGAACATCAAACAGTTCTTCACCAATGCGCAGATGTTCGGCTTTACGGGCACACCTATCTTTGCTGATAACCAGAGTGCTGCCACTGGCTTATTTAAAACCACTAAAGACCTGTTTGGTGAATGTCTGCACAAGTATGTGATTGTGGATGCCATCAAAGATGAAAACGTACTGCGCTTTGCCGTGGAGTATGTAGGCAAGTACCAATACAAGGACAGTGCCAACAAGATTGATATTGAAGTTGAGGATATTGATACCAAGGAACTGCTGGAAAGCCCCCAGCGCCTAGAAAAGATCACTGACTATATCCTGCAGCACCATGCCCAGAAAACCAAGCGCCCGGACTTCACGGCAATGTTCTGCGTGGGCAGTATTGATACCCTGACTAAGTATTACGCCTTGTTTAAAGAGAAACAGGCTAACGCAGTCAATCCGCTCAAGATCGCAACCATCTTCAGCTATGCTGCCAATGAAGAAAACCCGAATGCCAATGGCCTGACCGATGGCTTGCTGCCGGAAGAATCCCCGGATGTCCCAACCGGCACCCAGATCAACCAGCACAGCCGTGACAAGCTGGATGAGTACATTGACGATTACAACAAGCTATTCGGCACCAAATACAGCACCAGCGATAGCCAGTCGTTCTACAACTACTATCAGGACATTGCCAAACGCGTAAGAGCCGGTGAGATTGATATTCTGCTGGTGGTGAACATGTTCCTGACCGGCTTTGACAGCCCACGACTAAATACCCTGTATGTGGATAAGAACCTGAAATATCATGGACTGGTACAGGCATTCTCGCGTACCAACCGCATCCTCAATGACAAGAAGTCTCAAGGCAACATAGTATGCTTCAGAAACCTGAAAGCTGCGACCGACGAAGCCATTGCGCTGTTCTCGAACAAGAATGCCAAAGAGACGGTACTGCTTGAACCGTATGAGGATTACGTTGCTAAATTCAACAAGGCAACCGAAGAACTGCTGGCCATTGCCCCGACTGTGCAAAGCGTGGATGCCTTGCCGGATGAAGAAGCGCAGTTGGCCTTTGCCACCAAGTTCCGAGAACTGCTGCGCATCAAGAATATACTCACCACCTTTGCCGATTTCAAAGATGCTGACCTCAATATCGAGGCCCAGACCTTTGAAGACTACAAGAGCAAATACCTGGATCTGCACGATAAGGTAAAAAAAGACCACGATGCCGAGAAAGCCTCAATTCTCGATGATGTGGACTTCGAGTTAAGCCTGATCCATCGTGACCAGATCAACGTAGCTTACATCCTTAACTTACTGATCACCCTACATAAGCTGGATCCTGCAGAAGCCAAGAAACGGCAGAAAGAAATTATTGACCTGGTGGCCGGGGAAGTACAGCTACGCAGCAAACGCCAGCTCATCGAGCAGTTCATTGAAGACAACCTGCCGAAACTGCAGCCGGACGACAACGTGCTGAATGAATTTGAAAGCTACTGGGCGCGAAATAAACATGCTGCCCTCACAAAGTTATGCCAGGAAGAAAATATCCAGCCACAGGCGCTGGAAAAGCTGATTAACAACTACACCTTTGCAAATCGGCTGCCGCGTGATCAGGAGATTATTGAATCCCTAACTTTTAAACCCAAAGCATTGGAACGCAAGCCTATCCTGATTCGAGTCGTTGAGAAGATTCAGGGTTTTATTGATACGTTTGTTGAAGGTATGGGGGGGAGTGTTTAGTTTTCTTCTGAATCCCCAACGCTGACATTTAAAACATTAATTTGTAATAGACAACATTTGGCCCTAAGCAGATTTTAAATAAACCAACTAAGGAATATTAAGTGCTTGTTATAGGCCATAACGGGGTCAATTTAGATTTTTTATTTATAGGAGATATATGACTAAAGCTAAGTCAGCAATGAAAATGCCAGAGTTGCTGGTCTTCGCCAGAATGCTCACTATTGGCTTCATAGTGGCTGAAGTGTGGAGAATTTCATTTTATTTAGGCGCGAGCTTTGCCCCGAAATTGGCTGACGTCAACTTTTATATAATATCCAGCGGGATATTTTCTGGGGTAATGTTAATTCTTTTTTATGGAGTAAGTAGGGGCGCGCATATTTCTACTGTAAGAATAATTCGCAGCTTACGCATAGATTTGCTTATTGTTGTGTGCGTTGGTATCTGGACAAATGTGTTGACTTCCCCTTCACTATCCAAATTACATGTAGCAATCAATAAGGTAGACCCATATTGGGGAGGAGCTATTTTACTTCTCCTTTGCGTAATATTGTTGTCACCACTTATTCAACAGTTTTGGCGTAAATCTAAAAAAACAATACCGCAGCTATATTTTATTGCTGATGAAGAAATTGGTGATGTGGAAGAAGACTTACTCTCTAATGAAGCACAAGCCAAGTCATTTGCTGAAACCGTACTAGCAAGTGGTGCCCATGCTGGCCTTGTCTTTGGAGTTGATGGGCCGTGGGGAGTGGGTAAGACAAGTTTCATTAATCTTGCTCAGCAGTATTGGGCGAGTGCTGAAGATAGAGCAATTGTTTGCCGGTTCGAACCTCTACGATATGCATCAGAACCTGATTTAACTGACCGTTTAATTCGTGACTTATCGGCCACTATTCAGCGAAAAGTATTCGTTCCAGAGTTCCGACCAACGGTGTCGCGGTATTCCCGGCTTATAAAGGGAAAAGCAGATGTGTCTTTTTTGGGGTTCAAGCTTTCTATGGAACCATCAAATGAAACTATTGATGAATTACTAGAAGATATAGATGAAGTTCTTAAACGAATTGACCGCCGAGTCATCATTATCATAGACGATTTGGATCGGTTAGACCCGAAAACCATTAACAATGTTCTGTTCGCAACCCGAAGGACATTTAAGCTATCTCAAGCCACCTATGTTCTTTGCTACGACACGGAAATACTTGTGGACAGCAAAGATGAAAGCTCAAAGGCACGTGAATTCCTTGAAAAATTTGTTACAGTCAAGTTAAGTTTGTTCGTTGATAGCACAAGTATTCGAGATTTCTTAAGACGTGATTGGAAACGCGAAGAAAACAAACTTGGTTCGATTCCATCCGACACAATGCTGAAATTGAGTGCAGTACTTAACGAGTTGGCCGATATCCTTGACGGCAACTTGGCAGCGAAGTACTTACCTCTTGTCGGTAATATGCGAAAAGTAAAGCGATTTGTTAATGCAATGGTGCTTATGCAAATTGAGAAAAGCGATTTGGGTAAAACCGACTTTAACAAGCGTGATCTTATCAACCTCATGCTTATACACCTGGGCTATCCAGGACTGTTCAGACAAATTTACGCAGAGGAAACGGAAGGTCGGAGAGGTATATTTTCAGTTATACGTGAATATGACAAACCTAAGTTCAAAAATTCAACTGAGCTCTCAAAGTTGATTGAAAATCAAGAAGAGTCACCGGCATTCCTTTTATCACAACTTTTCGATGTAACAACTTTAGGGCTAGAAGATCGAAGTGACGTAGACGAAGCTGTACTTGCGTCACGAGCTTGTTTCAATCAGGACTCTTATAGAAACTTGGAGAAATACCTCAAGCTGATTGTACGATTTGCATCACCAGAGCCACAAGATACTTTTGTTTTATATCAAAAAGCCGTAGAAAAAGTTGAGAAAGGTGCACCGATTAGTTCAATTCTTACATCATCGGACTTTAGTTTAGAACGAGGTGAACAAGCCCATGATCAATTCTGGCGATTGCTAGTCAGTCAATCTTATGAATTCACCAGAAATGTTGCGGACGATGCAATTGACACATTAATTAACTATTTACCGCTCTATTCAACGATCGAGAATGAAGATCGCGGATTAAGACAAAGGTCGATTTATTCACTCTTGAGGCTCGTAGATCGAGCTGGTTGGGGTAGAACATCAGGGCGTCGTTTACCTAATAGCCCTGAAAACATCATTGAAATTGCATGGCGTATTTTCGGTGAAAATACATACAAAGAAAAAGGCATCATCGAACGCCTTGCACATAAAAGCCGAGGAGTAATTGGCTGGAATGATTTAATGATATTTAGGCTGTATTGTTCAATGGATCGCCAAGGTCAACTACACAACTTATATTCTGCCCTCATTGTCCACCAGGACAAAAATGCTCAAACTAATGGTCTAGTTACTGATCTCTCTATAAAAGGAATGAGAAAGATATCACAAGAAATTTTTGCACTATTCAAGCTAAATTATATTGATACGAAACTAAACTTTTTTAAAGAAGTTATTGATACTCCACATGAAATGTTTCTTGGAGAAAATGGATTGCTAATTAATCAAGTGATTTCAAAAGATAAGACCATACAAAATGTAAACCCGATTGCAAATCGCGTGTCCATGGCGCGTTCAATTATTAAAAATTTCGTAATCTACCAGCTTAGCAACTCTCTTCCTCCAAATGGGTCAGGTGTGGGCTGTGGATATTATGATGTGTCTGGAGCTAACGATGCTAAAGGCATAGCAAGTCTAATGAATGATTACATATTCAATTTTTGCTTCAATCCAAACATAAACGAGGATAATATTTTCCATTTCTTAGATTATTGTCTATCAAACTTGACCAGTTCTTTCTTTTCAGGAGCAGAAGAAAGTGGCTACTTTGCTACCAAATCCGAACTTCCTGGAGGGCTTGATCCAAATGAAATGGGTAAATACTGGAGTCAGTATGGTCAATTTATTCGCCAACAAACTTCAGTTATTGATGACCGTGAGGTTTTAACATCCAATTACACGGCTTTCTACAACGAAGATTTGGCCGGAGTATTTACCGTACTTGATCAGTTGGCAAACGAAGTGGTCTAAATCTTTGAAACTCTAAAAATGCATCTTGAGAATATTTTGAATATACTGCTGGCAGAAAAAATATTCCAACCGGCTTTTTACTCTGCGCTGATTTAAATGACTACCCCAAATAGCACAATTAGAAAGCTTGCCGAGATTACTGATCCTGCTCTTTTTGAAAGGCTCGCAACTGACGTTTTACGTTCCTGCAAACCGAGCCTTTATGAATTTCTGAGCCATCCCGGAGTAAACCCTGATGGGAAGACTGTCAAAGCACCTCTTGATGGTATTGGATGGGTATACGATACAGGTGGTGATAGAATTATTGCAGCAGCTCACTCAACAGATAAGCAGAGTGACATTCAAAAAAAATGGCTTCACGACCCCACTACGGTAAAAGTTCGTAAGAGTGGGCGCAAACCGACCGCTCCAGAAGGGGATCTACGCAAGGCAATTCGTGAGATAGATTCTTTCCGTACGAACCAGCCAACTCTTCAAGCCACCGTGGCACTAACCAGCAACAAAGAACCTGACCAAGAAAGTATTGTGGCTGCTCAACAATTAGCTACGAATGCACGTGTCGATCTTGAGATTTGGTCTGCTTCCAAAATTGCTCAATTCTTGGATTCCCCCGAAGGACAGTGGATACGAAAAATATATCTTGGCGATCCTGTGGAATTCGTATCCTTGGAATTATTGCAATCATGTACTCAAAGGCGATTGCTCGAATACTCTCATCTACTCGACACAGAGACACTTGTAGACAGAAACAACTTAGTGGAGCAGTTAGCAAGTCATGCCTTATTGGTCGGTCCTTCAGGTGTTGGCAAAACATTGATAGCACTACAGGTCCTAAAACGCCATGCCCAAAAAGGTGGAATTGGGCTTGTAATTCCTCACGAAACAATAATTTTGGCTACAAGTCTCGCTGAAGCAATTGATATCGAATTACGCAAGCTGGAACCGGCTTTACAGCCTAATGCTGGCTACCAAGCGCTGTCTCTTACAACGGATAGCCTCCCTTTCGTTGCCGTCATTGAAGATGCAAATGCAGCTAGCGATCCGCCGACAATTCTTAACAAATTGGTAGGCTGGACTATATCTGATAAAAAAACGGGAAAAGATAGTAAGGGCAATAAATGGCGACTGGTGTGCCCAATCTGGCCCCGCTACATTGACTCGCTGAAACAGAAATTAAAAGATACGAATGGCTCTATATGGCATTCAGTTGATGTCTACACCGAGGCACAAGCTGAAGAGGCGCTTCTAAAAAGGAGCCATTCGGTTGGATTGAAATTATTGCCATCCACGGCTTCGTCAATTGCAAAGGCTCTTGGAAATGACCCCCTGCTGATAGCTTTATGCGATTTTTCAAGTATGCCAGATGCAGAGAAGGTAGTTGAGAAATACATAGAACAAGAATTGGCAATTGTGGCATCCAACACAGCCAACTTACATAATTCCGACATAAGGGATGCTGTAAACAGTCTTGTACGTTGCATGCTTACTCGTAAGAAATTAAATCCAAGCTTAAGAGAAATAAAAGATTGGTTTCTCCACGAGAGTGAACAGCTCAATACATTAAGCCTTGTATTTAAGGCCGGTAGCGTTTTAAGGCTGATATCCCATGGTGGAGAGGATGTTTTGACACCTCGGCACGACAGAGTACTGCTATCGCTTTTCAGCCAGATTATAAGTGAAGACTTATTAAATGGCAGATTAGGTGAAGATTACCTTACCGACCCTTTCTTTGCTGAAGCAGTTGGCGCAGCCATTACCAGCACACTACTCGATGCGAATAGATTCAACTGGCTAAAACAAAGGAATCCACTTTCGCTTTTCCATGCATTTCAACTCGCAACTAGGACATCATCAGAAAAACTACAGGTTATTACCGAAGTCGTTAGCGACTGGCTTACAAACCGTGAATCGCATGGATATCGATTCAATTCAATTCGATTCCGAGCACTCCAGATTCTGGCGGAGACTGATGCACAAGAGGTGCTTAAATTAACTAGCTTATTCCCGGATAGAAATCATTACGAAACCTGGTGTCAGGCAAGATTTAGAAACGGCGATATAGGTGCAGGCTTGAGAATGCTTACAATGTACGATTCTTTGGGGGTTACTATACAAGGCCGACCAGAGCTATTGGCTCACATTTTTGCACGCTTTGGCTCCAAGATCGTTGAGGCATTGCAAAAACTGCTAACCACTCAAGACCTCAGTAATATAAATAGAAAAGGATGTCTGCTTCTAGCTGGCTACCTTGGCGACCAAGCACTTGCTCCAGCAATACATGACAGTTGGATGTTTGAAGATACATCCCATCGAGATCTTGCAGCATATCTTTGGGCTGTCGCCCGATGCTGGGATAGCAAAAAAGCAGATACTTTAGAACTGGTTTGTAATGCATGGGCCGAGCTACCCGATGACAACGACTTGAGTCTATCTAGAAGCGGCTTTGCGGCGGACGGGATTTCATGGGAGTTTCGCCGTTACCCACCCCTCGCAGCAATCCCGTATTTTGTGCAAAGAGCCAATACTGATGAACGTTTAGCTTGGCCTATTACATATATGATGCGCGACTTTGATCATCCAATTGCTGTCGAACACGTCGCCAGATTTTTGGCGGATCGAGATCGAAATAAGCAGCCTGGAATGTTTGATACTAGCCATCATGCACTATTGGATGGATGGGAGCGCCAGCAACGTGAGTATGGCATTCAAATGTCAGCTGCTTCCAAAACGAGGTTGCTCGAACTTGCCTTAGATTCCGCAAATGACTTGCCTCTAAGGAAATCGGCATTTCAAGTATGGGAGGCATCCAAATCGCCGAACGATATAGATCAAATTCGACAAATTGATAAAACCAGTGATTTATATGAAAAAGCTATATGGGCAAGGGCCCGACGAGGAGATAAGACCGTTATACCGCAATTGATAGATTTAATTCCAAAAAATCCAAGCTATTGGTGGCAAGCAGGACGTTATTTATGGTCTAGTGAGATGACAGAAGTGCTTTATCAAAATATTAAGGAGGTTGCGATTAATCTAGGCACAGGTGAGAATATTGAGTGGATACTCTCAGAGCGGCTTATGGAACTCGATCAACAATCGGGCGAACATATACTTTTACAGGAGTGGGCGAGCCTGAAAAATTCCCCTCGATTCGTGCAGGCTGCCTTGTACTTCGCAACACCGCAACTTACTAAGCTAGCAAATGAGGTAATCACACAAGCAACTGATCCAGCCAATACTCTCAAATTTGTAACGAGTCACATGGGCTACAGAACTTATGGACGTAAAGGAATTACTCAGTTTGAACAAGTAAAACTACTTTGTGATTATGCCAACCTATTATCAGAAAACGACATCTACGCACTTTGGGAGATATGTAACAAACGAGGATGGACTGAATTCAGAAAAACACATCTTGACGAAAAGTTAGCTCAAACAGAACACTTTGGTGAGCGCTTTAGTAACGCAATAAATTTCTCGGACCTTGATAAAGCCCTAGAGGGAAACGTAATCGGTGCAACCTCGTTCTGGATTGAGCACCATATTCGAAACGGCATAATGTTGCCAGAGTTGATGGACGGACTGTTCGATTGGTTGGAAAAACATCGAACGCTTAAGAGTCTAGAAGTGATTGCTGGCATTTTCTATGCTTCAGCAAGAAGATGTGATCTTGAGAGACTTCATAGTTACACTGAAGCTTGGCCTGAAGCAGAGGAATTGGTAGCGGATTTGACGTTTTCAATTAAGCATAGAACACTTAATTAGAACTTTAAAGAATTACTTAAATTGTGATTGGCCGCTTGTCTCACTTTGGCGGCATTGAAAGTATTTTGCGAATCACTGAGTAAGATATTAATAATGGTTCTTTTGAAATACTTACAGATAGGTCTTTTGAGCGGAGCGCCCAACTAAACGACGGGAGAAGTCGGAAAAAACAATGACCGCCCAAGCGGTCATTGCATGCGAGACTCTCTTGATGTTATAACACCTAGCCACTCCAGGTGACATCCAACTGATGGACGGCACTACGTTATTTCACTCGCTCAACGTAGCCTCTATCTTGCGTATGTTATCACTTTTTTTAAGATGTGGGTGGCTGCTGAGTATTCCAGTTATTAAAGAGTCATCTAGAATTATCTACACCCCAACTAAACCAGTATTTAGTAATCAATTTGAGAAATGATTTGAAGTTGTATTTTTTTATTATTTCGGTACCAATTACTCTTTAAAGAGTAAACAAAATTTAATTTATCGCCAATATTAAATTCAATAACAGCATCATCTCCAACAGCATTAAACCAAATAGCATCCAAAACTTTAACGCCATCCCAAAGTTCAAGTTTTAAGTGACTACCATCCCCCAGCGTTTTAATTGCCTTTACTTCAAATTTACCTTTAAAGGTAGGGTAAGCAAAATCTCTTCCCCAAGGTTCTAATTTCTCTAGTTCATCCAGAACATTAAAATCGCTAAGTCCTATTGGTAATTCGCCATCGACCCATATTATTGGTTTTAATTCTTTATTCCCAATCTGGGCATTAACAGCTTCTTCATAAGCAATCACAAATTGTTCAAATGAAGAGATTAAAATTGATCCGCCACCTGCACCAACATGGCCACCATGACTTAAAAGTAATTCGGGATACTTTTCACTAACGTATGACAATGCCTCTTTAACATTAAAACCTGGTATTCCACGAAACGACCCAGAGGCAATTTTTATTTCATCAGTAGGAGTTACGTTCTTTACACCAGCACCTTTCGGTGAAAAAATGCCTGCAGGTTTGCCGAATGCTTCAACTAATCTACTTGCAGTAATTCCATGAACTCCACTATGTCCATCTTCAAAAAATAAAACGATTGATTGACCATTTTTTTTACATGCCTCAGGTATCGCTTTTTCCCTTAACTTCTTCTCAATTTCTTTTCGTAACGCATTTTCATTCTGCAATTCTTGCCAATGACTTTGAGCCTCTGCTTTGGTCTTGGCTATAAGAAACTTAAATCCCACTTCAGCCCAATCAAGTCTGCCTGCTGCCGCTACTGCAGGAGCAAGTCGAAAACCAATAGTTTCTGCATCAACAGGACCATGAAGGTCAGAACAAAACACTTCCCAGCAAGGTCGGGTCTTATTATTAATTAATTGCAAACCACGCTTAACGAAAGTTCTATTAGTAGAAGCTTTTTCTGGTTTCATTGAAACGCAATCAGCTATTGTCGCAACTGCAACATAATCTAAAAGGGGTGCTAGGCTTGGAATTTTTTCTCTAATTTCTTCTTGAATTAAAGCTGTCCTAACTTTTGCCATAGTCAGAAATGCAACACCAGCACCACATACATGCTTGTCGTAATTTGAATCAGTTCGTATTGGATTGACGACGGCGATAGCAGACTTAGGAGGACCGTTAGCGCCAATTTCATGATGATCAGTCACTATTACATCAATGCCGGCATCTGCAATCTTTTTAATTCGTGGTTCATCACTACTCCCCTTATCCGCAGAAATCACTAAGCCTGGTTTAATATCAATGATTCTTTGAGCAACTGGTTCTGTAATACCATAACCTTCAGTAAGTCTATGGCTAGTAACTACATTAACTAATGAAGGACTAACATTAAAGAAATCAATTAATGCTGACCATAAAACAGCCGCCGAGCCCGTACCATCCATATCATGGTCACAGACTAGTACTATTTTTTCTTCGTTTTTGATTGCTCCCACTATCCGCCTGACTGCAACATCCATATCAGGTATTAATGATGGGTCTTCTACATTAGATAGATCATTGGAATACAACAATTCAACATCAATTGGATTGTCTAGTCTTGATGACAATACTTTAGCAAGCCAATCAGCCAATCCACCTTTAATCAGATTTGCATAGACTGCATCATCAGTTTCACGAGATTTAAATATAGGTCTGGGTGGAGTTGGCATTTTATTAAGTCACTTTTATGTGACGATTCGTTTTGTATGCTTCGATTTTAATACACGTAATACCTTGAATGGTATTATTGAATTTAATATATCCTCACTGAAATAACAATAAATAAAGATAGACATAAACATTTAGAGGGATCAAATGCGTGTAAACCTGCCAGCCCTTTGGGCAATAAATGAGAAAATTCACATTGGCTTTATTAAGCAGCTATTGTCCCCTGAAAAAATTATCATTTGTAATGTTATCCAATTCACTCGAGAGAAGGATGTTGGTTTACTTCTAGAGGATGAACAAGGAAATGTAGTTTCATACGTATTTTCTAAAACTCCCAAAGCAATATACACCAGAGATGAATCAGTTATTGTTTGTAGAAGCCGTCCTCAAGACGACTTTTTAGATCTTAAGTCTGGTGAATGGGTAGCAAATCCATTATTAAATTCAAACAATACTAATCTATTCGCTAGAAATGCTCTTGATAGTTGGAGTAATGCATTTCGCTTTGTAGAGGAAAACCAAACTCAAAACATTATTGGGTTTAGAAAACCCCAACTTGGTGCTTTACATGCAATACATGCTCATTGGTCAGTCAGCAAAGAAACTGCAACTATCGTTATGCCAACTGGAACTGGTAAAACAGAAACAATGATCGGAACAATTCTATCTTATTGCTGCCAACGGGTTCTGATAATTGTTCCTACTGATGCATTGCGATTCCAAATAGCAGATAAATTTGAAACACTGGGATTTTTAAAGTTACCTGGAAGCAAAATCCTATCAGAAACAGCACAATTTCCAGTTGTATCGACACTTACTTCACGCCCAAGAAATATTACTGAATTGGAAGGAGTGTTTTCCAAAAGCAATGTGATCATAACAACTAGTAGTCTCATATCTGGTTGTGGCGATGATATACAAAACAAAATGGCGGAACTTTGTAGTCATTTGTTTATCGATGAAGCCCATCACTCCGAGGCGCCAACTTGGAAAACATTTCGCCAACGCTTTAATTCTCAAATAGTAATTCAATTCACTGCGACTCCCTTTCGAGAGGATGGTCAAAAAATCGATGGAAAGCTTATTTATATTTACCCCTTAAAAATGGCGCAACAAGATGGCTATTTTAGGCCTATTAGATTTAGGCCTGTGAATCAATACATAGTCGAAAACGGTGATATGGATATCGCTTTAGCTGCATTAGACGAGCTCGATAATGATATAAGTGGTAAACACATTGTCATGGCTCGCGTAGCTGATACTAATCGTGCACAACAAATTCACGCACTTTACCAATCTCTAGGTAGATATCAATCTGTAATAATTCATTCCAAAATAAATGCTTCAGAACGTGAAATAGCAAAACAACAACTATTTTGCGGCCAAGCAAGAGTTGTTGTGTGTGTAGATATGTTAGGCGAGGGATTTGATTTGCCCGAATTAAAAATAGCAGCCTTTCATGATATTAGAAAAAGTTTGGCAGTTACTCTTCAATTAGCCGGACGTTTTACACGCGCTCGGGCAGATTTAGGGGATCCAGTGTTTATTGCTAATACAGCACTAATTGATGTTTCTGATGAGTTGCGTACTTTGTACTCTCAAGATCCAGATTGGAATGTTTTACTTCCTCAAATAAGTCAGTCTGTAATAGATAATGAAATTATTTCACAAGAATTTTTTAATGGTTTTAATGATTTCATTGATGAAGTTCCTTTAAAAGAACTGCGTCCAGCAGCTAGTATGGTGGTTTATAAGACGAACTGCTCTCAGTGGACACCTGAAAAATTCAAATTAGGTTTTCACGGACTTACTACACGAGATAAACTTTATCACACTGTAAATACGGCTGAAAAAACTCTAGTTGTTCTTGCCGCTACTGAACAAGGAGTTCGTTGGAGTGATGTAGAGTCAATTAGAGAGCTTGGTTGGGAACTATTTATTGCAATATGGGATTCTGATCTTGAATTATTGTATTTGCATGGTTCCAGCATTAATGGCTCTTATAAAGATATTGCTAAAGCTATATGCGGAACCGACGTTGAATTAGTTGTAGCTCCAAACATTTTTCGATGTTTCCATGGAATTAATAGGCTTATTCTTAACAATGTAGGACTCAATGAATTTTTAGGTCGCCAAGTAAGATATACAGGCAGAATGGGTTCTGATGTTGAATCGCGTATTGGCCAAGCAATTCGTCAGGGATCATCTAGAGCAGTACTTGCTGGACAAGGTTATGAAAATGGAGATAAAGCTTCGGTTGGTGCGGCGAAAAAAGGACGTGTTTGGTCTAATCTTCGATTGAAAGTTGATAGCTTCTCTATTTGGGCTAAGAGAATTGGACAGAAACTAGCAAATGATAATTTAAATCCAGACGATGTGTTAGCTGGAACATTAAAGCCCAATCCGATTGGAACGATACCCTGCAAAACTATTACGGCCGTGGAATGGCCAGATGAGCTATACATGCGTACTGAACATTCAGTTTTTTTCCACATATCTCAAGTCAATGAACTTACGCTTACATATGTAGACTTGGGAATAATGCCTAGGGGGGATTCCGATCCAATAATTATTAAAGCATATAGTGATGATTGGGAGTGCCATTTCCGGCTCAATCTTATTACAGCAGCAAACAGCTTTGATTTTAATTTTGATCAGGTGACAGGACCTGAACTTAGGATTCGCATAGGACAATCAATACTTACCCTTGCTGAATTCTTTACAGATCATCCACCTTCAATCTGGTACGCGGATGGCTCATGCCTTGAAGGTAGTCAATATACCGAGTTGCCTACGATTGATATTCGTCCTTATGATACAAGTAGATTGATAACTTTTGATTGGAGCGGTATAGACATTACTAAAGAATCACAGAGGGAAACAAAGGATCCAAATACGATACAACATAAACTAATCCAACATTTACAAAATGATCCCTCATATGAAATCATATTCGATGACGATGGATCTGGAGAAGCAGCAGATGTGGTCACAGTTAGAGTGGTTGCTGAAAATGAACAAAACTTTATTGATGTTGAGTTATATCATTGTAAATATGCGGGCGGGCAACCAGGTGCCAGAATTGATGATCTTTATATAGTATGTGGACAAGCTCAACGTAGCACTACATGGCTAATTAATCAAAATAGACGTACAGAACTATTTACGCATTTATTGAGAAGAGAGGATTTGAGAAAATCTCAAAACCGCTCGACTAGATTTGAGCGAGGAGGTTCCTCAGCCCTCACTCGAATTAGGGATATGAGTAGGAGATGTGATGTAAGGTTAAAGGTTTGTATAGTACAGCCTGGTGTATCTTCATTAGCGGTCTCAAATAGCCAATTATTACTTCTGGCTGTAACGGAGAGATATTTAACGGACACTTATCAAATTCCTCTGCAGGTAATTTGTAGTACTTAATATCCCTATAATTGATACTTCAACTTCGCTGGAGGCAAAAATGGAGTGTGGGCATCGAATTAGTTGGCTTACACTTTTGCAACCTAAATTATTTACACATAGACTTCTTAAAAGGTAATAAGTGGTTAAGGTGAGTATTCCAGTCAAAGGAGCCATCTGTAATTGTTTCAAAAGAGCCACTAATAATTATCTTACTGAGCCAATTATTCATTGATCCGCAAAATACTGTCAATGTCGCATTAGGGGGACAAAGCTGACACTAGAGAGTTTGAAAAGTTAACCATCTATTAAACTAATTACCGACACTTTTTTATATCAAAATGCCTTATCGAAATTCTGTAATCGCTAGATTTATTTAAAAGATCACCC
>Ga0207979_100186_pt1 | contig 27766 bp, 23 predicted proteins | sample LakWasM124_LOW14_2_FD_183936 | JGI IMG/M metagenome (GOLD analysis project Ga0207979, IMG submission 183936) | Freshwater sediment methanotrophic microbial communities from Lake Washington under simulated oxygen tension - Sediment Metagenome... | ecosystem: Environmental > Aquatic > Freshwater >...
GCAAACGGCCAAATGGCCAAGAAACCAGCCGTACGGGCCGAAAGGCCGCTGCTTAGCGCACCGAATCTGTGAATTGGCTCCACTGGGAGCCATCAGCACACTCAAAGTCGCTTTAAGCAGAGCATCCTTAGAAAGGCCTGAGAAAGTTTTCCCGAGCACAGATTTATGGGTGTATTCCTCGATAAGTCTTTTCGAGAGATTGGCTTTTTTATTAGTGGAATACGCTAGCCAAAGTACAGGAAAGTAGATTGGCAGAATAGAGACGATCAAGTTTGGCGTGTCTTTGACAACTTGAACCAAATTTTTTCCTTCGAACGCAAGCAAGTAAATATCAACTGCGAAAGGGATTATCGATATTCCTACAAGGCCATAAATTGCGTATGCAAATCGCCTTTCAAACTTTGAAAGCGAAATCTCTTCTGAGTCCTTCTTTTTATCGTAAGCAGCACTTAAGCCTTCTGCCATCGCCCCGGGTAGTAGTCCCGTTATTTGAGTGTTGATCTGCTCATATCGCGCGGACGCAGTGCTTAGAAGAATATCGTACTCATTCTGACGATTGTTTAGAAGAGTGTTGTGCCTCTCGGTGATATCACTAATTAGATTCTTGATAGACCCTTCAAGATTTAAAGATTTCTCTGCCAACTCCTTATACGAAGCATCCAGTTCATCTTTTATGCCATCAATATGTTGGCTTTCTCCGTCGGCATCATCGATGTCCTCACCCAATATCAGCTTATGCAGCTCATCAATCTCTGATTTTCTAGTCACAGCATGACTAAGTGTGTTTTTTATACTTTCGCCTAAGGTTTTAGCTTCATACAGAGAGCTCTGGGCTTGTTCGACTGCGTCTGGTAATTTTTCTGCCAGTTCTAAATGTTCTCTTGCACCTTCCATTTTTTCCGAAAGACTTTCAATCTCGGAATCTAGTTTTTCTTTGTTCTCAAGAAAAAGTGAGTAAACATCTTGCGTCGCGTCTATTTTCGCTTGCAACTGTTCGTTCAATGTTGAAGCTGAAGCTATTTCTTTCTTCAAAGACTCAAGCTCTACTAAGGCAGATTCTTTGTAACGCTCTATCTCTTGAAGCGCCGCCTTAACATGTTCACCGGAATAATTCGCTGCTGCCGCATGCTCAGCGGCTTTCTCAGCAGCTGATTTAGCTGATTGTTCAGAATCTGTCGCTCGAACAGACATGGCTGTTTCAATAGCGGTTATCTTCGCCTCAATTCTCTGACTTAGGTTGTCTAAACCCTGAGATATCGAGAGTTGAAAATCAGCTCGCAACTTTTCAAGTTCTTCATTAGTTGGTCCAAAAACACCCATTTGTTCCTCTTTTTCTAATTAAGGCAAGTTTTCAACATCTCATCAAATGCATCATCTAATGATGAGGACTATGTGATGAATAGCGACTCGCTTCATTGCACGAGTCGCTGTCCAAATCCCTTTTCCCCACTAGTGGTGATAACCAACTTCTACGTCGCCCGCCTAGCCGCCACATAAAACACTCGCGCCGCGTCCTTCTCATCCTCCCCTGCTGCAGGCATATGCCCCACGCCGGGTAACGCCACCACGGGGAATTCCAACCCTTTGCTCACCTTCATGGTCATCACCTGAATCGCATCCGCGCCGGGCCGGTATTCGCCACTCTTCTTGCGCACGCGGTGCGGCAGCTTGCGCTGGGCCGAGGCGCTGGCGCACAGCTCCATGGTTTTCCAGTTGGCGCACAGCACCGCCATGTCGCCCCAGGCTTGGCCTTCTTTATGGGCGCTCGCCAAATGGTCGGCAATGGCAAAGGCTTCGTCGCGCAGGGTGGGCAGTTTGATGATGACGGGGGCTTGCCCCTCGCGCCCGCAGCTCACGGGTTTGAGCAGGGGGATGCCGTCTCCTAAGCCAGCGTCATCGTTTTCGTCGTCCGCCGTGAGCAAGCGATCCGGCGCCGGGCCGCCCCAAGCTGGATCAGCCCCCGTGGGGGGCAGCGACCCGCGCAGCCGTGGAGCGTGGGGGCTCAAATGCTTTGCGGCGACCAAGCTGGCGGTTTGCAATATCTGCCGCGTGTTGCGGTAGTTGATCTTCAGGATGGTGGTGCGCCCCTGCGCCTGAATGCCCACGCTTTTGAAGCTGAATTGTTTGCTGCCATCACGTGAAGTTCGGCGCTCGTAAATGCTTTGCGCATCGTCGACTAGCACCAGCAGGCTGTTGGTGGTGGGGTCCACCATTTGCGTCACCAGCTTGTGCCACTCGAGCGCAAAGTCGTGGGCTTCGTCGATCATCACAGCTGGGTATTGGCCGTCGGGCATCTGGCAGCGCACCGCCGTGTGAATCGCGTGGGTCACCAGTTCGTCAAAAATGCCGCTGCATTGCGGTGGCAGGACTTGCCCGTTGGTCGCACGCTGTCGGTGGTTCCTGCGATGAAAGTGCAGTGCAAGCAATCGGTCGCTCTGCCGCTCTTCGCCACGGGTCATGCGTGACTGGCAGACACCCCGTGCCGATATCAAAATGGCCATGCCCCCGTTGCCTCCCCTGTGCTGTACCGCTTGTGGTTTTGTAACGCACTGTAGGGCGCGCGATGGCTGTGCGCAACTGCGGCGCTCCAGCAACGGGCAGGAAAAGCCTGCATGCTGCGTGCCGCAGCGCACAGCGCGGTTTAAAAAATCAATGAAATTGGCCTCTAGCGCTTATTCAGTATGTGCTAGCAGCTATCAAAACAATATCGACCCACGCTACGCACCGCCGCTGACTGCGGGTGCTGGCAACACCCTGGCCGCCCCTGCTGCTCCGTCGGGTAAATTGCTCCGCATGCCCAGCACCCCCGCTTCCACCTCCACCGCCGCCCCGGCATCCCTCATCGATTCCCCCCAAGCCGCCTGGCGCCTACTGGTCACGCTGGGCCTCGTCGTGCTGGGCAACAGCAGCATGTATGTGGTCTCCGTGGTGCTGCCCGCCGTGCAGGCCGAGTTTGGGGTGGGCCGCGCGGATGCATCCCTGCCCTACACGCTGATGATGGTGTGCCTGGGGATTGGCGGGCTGTGGACGGGGCGCATGGCCGACCGGCATGGGCTGATGCCGGTGCTGTGCGTGGGGGCGGTGGGGGTGTGTGGTGGCTTTGTGTGGGCGGGGCTGTCGGGCAGCATTTGGGGGTTTGGGCTGGCCCATGGGTTGATGGGGTTGATTGGTGCGTCGGCCACGTTCGCGCCTTTGCTGGCCGACACGGCGTTGTGGTGGAACCGGCGGCGCGGCATTGCGGTGGCGATCTGCGCCAGCGGCAACTACATCGCCGGTGCGCTGTGGCCACCCATCGTGCAGCACGGTATCGAGTCGATTGGCTGGCGCCACACCTATGTGCTGATGGGGCTGGTGTGTGGGGCGGGCATGCTGCTGTTTGCGCTGCGCATGCGCCAGCGGGCGCCGATGGTGCTGCTGGATGTGTCTGCGCCTGCGGTGCCTGCATCGTCGCCTGCTTCGGCAGGGCGTGCTGCGGCGGGCGCCGCTTCTTCTACAGCGACTGCGCCCGCTCCTTTGGCTCCTTCAGTCGTAGACCGCAGCCGCCCGTTTGGCCTGCGCCCTTTGCACGCGCAGTTGCTGCTGTGTGTGGCGGGGGTGGCGTGCTGCGTGGCCATGGCCATGCCGCAGGTGCACATCGTGGCGTATTGCACCGACCTGGGCTTTGGCGCGGCCCGTGGGGCCGAAATGCTGTCGCTGATGCTGGCGTGCGGCATTGTCAGCCGCCTGGTGTCGGGCGTGATCTGCGACCGCATTGGCGGCGTGCGCACGCTGCTGCTGGGCTCGGCATTGCAAGGCGTGGGGCTGGCGCTGTTTTTGCCCTTTGACGGGCTGGTGCCGCTGTATGTGATTTCGGCGATGTTCGGGCTGTTCCAGGGCGGCATCGTGCCGGCCTACGCGATCATCATCCGCGAGTATTTCGCGCTGCAAGAGGCGGGCGCCCGGGTGGGCGCGGTGATCATGGCCACGCTGATCGGCATGGCGCTGGGGGGATGGATGTCGGGCTGGATCTTTGACGTGACCGGCAGCTACCAGGCGGCGTTCATCAACGGCATGGGGTGGAATGCGCTGAACCTGTCGATCGTGGGCTGGCTGTACTGGCGCGTGCGGCGGCAGGGGGTGGTGGTGGGGGGAAGGGTGCCGGGGGCTTTGCAAACGGCCTATTCGGAGCCGTCCAAAAACAGGCCGGCGTAGCTGGGCTCCGCAAACGAGCGCATGACCGAGTCGCGCAGCCAGATGCCGCCCTGGTCATTGGCAGACGATGTGTGCCAATGCATGAAGTAGTCCACGGTCGGAATCTGCCTGGGCAGTGCCACGATGGTGTTGTGCGCCGCCTGGTTCACCACGCGGCCGTACAACACCGGCATGGTCAGCAGCAGATCTGAGCGCGAGACGATGGTGGATGCGGCGATGTAGCGCTGTGTGCGCACCCGCACCCGGCGGTTCAGCCCAGCGCGGGTGAGCACCCGTTCTTCTTCCGAGGGGAAGCCCGACGACCCGGTGACCGATATGTGCCCAGCGCCCAGGTACGCCTTGAGAGTGATGTGCCCCTCCTTGAGCAGTGGGTGACCGGCGCGGCCAATGACAACCAAGGTGTCGCTCACGACTTTTTCGCAGATGAGGCTGGGGCTGACGACCGCGCCTGCGCTGATGGCAATGTCCATGGCGCCGCTGGCCAGGCCGGACTCCATGTTTTCCATGGTGAATTTGACCGAGCGCAGTTCGATGTCGGGCGCCTCGGGCAGCGATGCTGCTACCAGCGAGGGCAGCGCGAACACTTCGAGCCGCTCGTCCATGCCCACGGTAAATCGGCGCGATGAGGTCTTCAGGTCGAATTCCGATGCGCAGTTGATGACGTCTTCGAGTTCCAGCAGCACTTTGTGCAGCGGCCCGGCGAGGCTTTTCATGAGCGGCGTGGCGACCAGGCTGGCGCCTTGGCGCACAAACAAAGGATCGCCCAGGATCTCGCGCAGGCGGCGCAGCGTGTGGCTCACGGCCGATTGTGTGACGTTCAGCGTTTCTGCCGCGCGCGTCAGGCTGCCCTCGGTATGGATCCGGTGCAGCACCGTGAGCAGGTTCAGGTCGATGCGGTTGAGATGAATTCTGCTCATGTCATGTGATTAGTAAGTGTCGCTTGCATCATAAGTAGCGCCTCTCTAAAGTTCAAGCACCCCCACAGCGGAACAAGACCCAATGAGCAAGCAAGACGCCATCGGCATCGACATGGAACGGCACGGCAACGTCATGCTGCTCGCCTTCAACCGCCCCGAGCGGCGCAACAGCCTCGATATGGATTCGCGGCGCGTGTTCGCACAGATGGTGTCCGACGCGGTGGCGGACGATTCGGTGCGCGCCATCGTGCTCACCGGGCGTGGCGGCCATTTCTGTGCGGGTGGGGACATCACCTCCATGGGCGCTGGCGGGCTCACAGCCGAAGCCGGGCGCACCCGCATGCGCAACACGCTGAAGAACGTCGAGACCCTCTACACCTGCGACAAACCCGTGGTCGCTGCGGTCGAGGGCTGCGCCTTTGGCGGCGGCTTTGGGCTGGCGCTGCTGGCCGACATCATCATCGCCAGCGAAACGGCGCGCTTTTGCATGTCGTTTGCCAAGGTTGGGCTGCTGCCCGACAGCGCCAGCCTCTACACCTTGCCGCGCATCGTTGGCGTGCAGCGCGCCAAGGCGCTGCTGATGAGTGCGCGCGAAGTGCGGGCGCAGGAGGCGCTTGACCTGGGTATCGCCATGGAGGTGGTGCCCAAAGAGGGCGCATTGCCGCGCGCACTGGAGATTGCGCAGGCGCTGGCCAAGGCTTCGCCAGTGGCGACGGCCATGACCAAGACCGCGCTCAACCATTCCCTGTCTTCGGACCTGCGCTCCATGATCGAGTACGAAGCCACTGCGCAAGGCGTGGCGTTTTCCAGCGAGTTCCACGCTGCGGCGGTGCAGGACTTTCTGGCCAAGCGCCCCGGAAGCTTCCAGTGGCCCGAAGCGCGGGCCTGAACCCCCCCCTTTCCAAAACTATTCAACAGGAGACAACACCATGACATTGCTTCGCCGAACCGCTCTGGCCACCGGGCTCGCCTGCGGGGTTTTCCTTGCTGTGGGCGCCGCCCACGCCCAGGCCGACAAATTTCCCTCCAAACCGATCCGTCTCATCGTTCCCTATGGCACCGGCAGCGGCACCGACAACAGCGCGCGCTATTTCACGCAGAAGATCGCCGAGAAGACCGGCTGGACCTTCCTCATCGAAAACAAGCCGGGCGGCAACGGCTTCATCGGGCTCGGCGAGGTGCAGCGCTCTCCGGCCGATGGCTACACCATGGTCTACACCGGCGGTACTACGCACGGCGTGAACTCGGCGCTGTTCAAGAAGTTGCCCTACGACCCGCTCAAGGATTTCACGCCGGTGACGCCCGGCGTGTTCTCGCCCATGGTGCTGCTGGCCAAGCCGGACCTCAATGTGAAGACTGCGGCGGAACTCGTCGATGTGATCCGCAAGAACCCCGGCAAGATGGCAGGTGCCACCGGAAGCTCGTTCCAGATCATGGCCATGGAGGTGTTCAAGCACGAGAACAAGCTGGAGACGACCAACGTGCCTTACAAAGGCAGTGCGCAGTCGATGACGGATCTGCTGGGCGGCCATGTGGATTTCACCTTGGTTGATTTGGCTGCGGGCCTTCCGCAGATCGAAGCGGGCCGGCTCAAGGCACTGGCCGTGACTTCGCCGGCGCGCGTCGATGTGCTGCCCGACGTGCCGACCATGGCCCAAGCGGGGCTGCCCGACATTCGGCTCGCTGGCTGGGCCGCTCTTTTTGTCAAGGCGGGCACGCCGGAACCGGTTGTCGCCACCTTGCAAAAGGCCTTCAACAGCTACTTCCAGTCGCCCGACTACAAGGCCTACGTTGGCAGAACGGGCGGCTACTACACCGCCATGAGCACGCCCGAGATGATGAGCTTCATCACCACCGAGATCGAGCGCTCCAAGGCCGCGCTCCAGCGCGCCGGCATTCAGCCCGAGTAAGCCATGTCCAAGGAAGGCAACGGAACACCCACCGCGGTGGGCCAGAACGCAACTGCCGAGCGGTTTTCTGGGCCTCTCAGTGGCATCAAGGTGCTCGACCTGACCACGGTCTTCATGGGGCCATCGGCCACACAGATGATGGGCGATCTCGGGGCAGACGTCATCAAGGTCGAAGCCCCTGAGGGCGACTCCACGCGGCGCATTGGCCCGCAAGGGCACCAGGGCCTGGGGCCACTGTTTCTTGGTCTGAACCGCAACAAGCGCAGCATCGTGCTCGATCTGAAGAAGCCTGAATGCGTGCAGGCGCTGCTCAAGCTGGCCGAAACGGCGGACGTCATTGCCAGCAACATTCGCCCTGCTGCCATGCAACGGCTCGGGCTGGGGTATGAGGTGCTCGCCAAGGCCAACCCACGCATCCTCTACGTCAGCATGGTGGGTTTCTCGCAAAAGGGGCCCTACGCCGCCAAAGCCGCATTCGACGACATGATCCAGGCCGGCTCGGGGCTCGCAGCCGCCATGGCGCCGGGCAATGGCGGTGTGCCGCGCTACCTGCCGGTGACCATTGCCGACCGCTCGGTGGGCATCTACGCCTTCGGTGTGATTTCGGCGGCGCTGTATGCGCGCAGCCAGACCGGGCGAGGCCAGAGCATTGAAGTGCCGATGTTCGAAACCATGGTGCCTTACGTGCTGGGCGACCACCTGTATGGCAACACCTTCGTGCCCAGCCAGGGCGACTTCGGCTACCCCCGGCTGATGACCCCCAACCGCCGGCCGTACAAAACCAAGGACGGCTACGTCTGCTGCCTGATCTATACCGATGCGCACTGGCACACCTTTCTGCATGCCATTGGCAAGCAGGATCTGATGCAGACCGACCCCCGATTTGCCGACATCCGCAGCCGCACCACGCACATCGACGATCTGTACCAGATGGTGGCCGACGAACTGCAGCACCGCACCGTGGCCGAGTGGCGCGAAGTGCTGCCGGAATCCGAAATCCCGCTGTTTCCGATGCACACCTTCGATTCGCTGCTGGAGGACGAGCACTTGACCGCGACGGGCTTCTTCAGCGAATCGGTTCATCCGGTGGTGGGCCGCATACGCGAAATGGCCGTACCCAGCGAGTGGTCCGACACCACGCCGGACAACCACCGGCCCGTGCCAACGCTGGGCGAACACACGCAGGAGGTGCTGCGCGAAGCGGGCTATTCGGACGAGGCCATTGCCGCCCTCGGTGGCGTTGCCAGGCCGGCAGTGCTGCCACCCGCCTGACCCAGTTTGCAAAAAAGGAAACCCATGAACCATGAAGAGCTCCTGGTCGAGCGCGACGGCCACGTCCTGACCCTCGCCATCAACCGCCCCGACCAGCGAAATGCATTGAATGGCCCTCTGATGGACGCCATTCGCGATCAGATTGAGCGCGCCAACAGCGACAAGGACTTGCGTGCCATCGTCCTGACCGCCGTAGGTGCCAAGGCCTTCTGTGCTGGCGCCGATCTCGCCAGCGGAGCCTCGTTCAAGTTCAACTATGCCGAGCCCCGCATGGCGTTTGCCGAGCTGTTCCGTGCCGCGCGTCGCACCAACGTGCCCATCGTCGGCAAGGTGAATGGCACCTGCATGGCGGGCGGCATGGGTCTGCTGGCCATCTGTGATCTGGCCGTGGCAGCCGACCACGCCTTGTTCGGGCTGCCAGAAGTGAAGGTTGGCGTGTACCCCATGCAGGTACTTGCCGTGCTGCAACACGTGGTGCCGCGCCGACGCCTGCTGCAGATGTGCTTGACCGGCGAGCCCGTAAGCGCTGCCGACGCGCTCGACATGGGTTTGGTGAGCCAGGTCGTGCCAGCCGATCAGCTGGATGCCGCAACGGCCATCCTGGTGGGCCAGATTGCCGAACGCTCGCCTGCGGCGATTCGTCGGGGGAAGTACGCCACTTACGCCATCGAATCCATGTCCTTCGAGGAATCGATGTCCTTCATGGAAGGCCAGATCGGCCTGCTCGCCGCCACGGACGATGCGGTCGAGGGGCTGGCCGCATTCAAGGAAAAACGCAAACCAGTCTGGACGGGCAATTGACATGACGGCAAAGAACAAAACCGTGCGCATTGGTGGCGCCAGTGGTTTCTGGGGCGACAGCAGCGTGGGCGCTCCGCAACTGGTGGCCAGCGGGCAGATCGATTACCTGGTGTTTGACTACCTTGCCGAGCTGACCATGTCGATCCTGGCCGGCGCGCGGCTGAAAAAACCCGAACTTGGCTACGCCACCGACTTCGTCACGGTGGCCATGCGTGCGGTGCTGCGGGACGTGATCGACAAAGGCATCCGCGTGGTCAGCAATGCGGGCGGGGTGAATCCGCAAGGCTGTGCGGACGCGCTGGCGGCGGTGGCCGCAGAACTCGGCGTGCCGCTGCGCATTGCCGTGGTGACGGGCGACGACGTGCTGCCGCTCATCACTGGCCTGCGCGAAGCCGACCCGCCGGTTCGCGAACTGCAGTCGGGCGCCGCCATGCCGGCCAAGGTGCTCACTGCCAACGCCTACCTGGGAGCGCTTCCGGTCAAGGCCGCGCTCGACGCGGGCGCACAGGTCGTGATTACCGGGCGCTGCGTGGATTCGGCCGTGACGCTTGGCATCCTCATGCACGAGTTTGACTGGGCGCCTGACGCTTACGAACAACTCGCGGCGGGTTCGCTGGCGGGCCACATTCTCGAATGCGGTTGCCAGGCCACGGGGGGTCTGCACACCGACTGGGACACGGTGCCCGACTGGGCGCACATCGGCTACCCCATCGTCGAGTGCCAGCAGGACGGCGGCTTCGTGGTGACCAAGCCTGCGGGCACGGGCGGCAAGGTGGTGCCGGCGGTGGTTGGGGAGCAAATGCTCTACGAAATCGGGGACCCTGGAGCGTACCTATTGCCGGATGTCATTTGCGATTTCACGCAGGTTCGCATGGCACAGGCAGGTGAGAACCGGGTCGAAGTTCAGGGCGCGCGCGGTCGGGCACCCACGGACACCTACAAGGTCAGCGCCACGTACCTCGACGGCTTCAAGACGTCGGCACACATGACCATCATCGGTTTCGACGCGGCTGCCAAGGCGCAGCGCACCGGAGAAGCGATCTTCACGCGGACCTCCGAGCTGCTCAAGGAAAACGGCCTGGAGCCCTATACCGAGACCAACATTGAACTCATTGGCGCTGAATCCTGCTACGGCCCCCATGCACGGGCTTCGCAGGCTCGCGAAGTCGTCCTGCGCCTTTCGGCGACGCACGTTCGCAAGGAAGCATTGCAATTGCTGGCGCGCGAAGTGGCGCCAGCGGGCACGTCCTGGGCGCCGGGCACGACTGGCTTTGGGGGTGGCCGCGCGAGCGCATCGCCGTCCATTCGCCAATACGCCTTCCTGCTCGACAAGTCGCACGTGCGGCCGGTCATGCACCTTGGCGGCCAGGCGACCGACATTGCGGTTCCCCCAGGCAGTGGGGATGCCTTGCGCGCAGTAGTTGCGCGCAGCGCGCCTTCGGCAGCACAGGCTGACCCTGCCGACGCGGCCGACTGCGTCGAGGTGCCGCTGATCCGGATGGCTTTTGCACGCAGTGGTGACAAGGGCGATATCTCGAACATCGGCATCATCGCGCGCCATCCGGAGTGGTTGCCAGTGCTGCGCGCGCAGCTCACCGAGGCGGCTGTGGCCGGGTGGCTGGCGCATCTGGTCAAAGGGAAAGTAACGCGCTATGAAGTGCCGGGGATCGGCGCGTTCAACTTTGTTTGTGAAAGTGCGTTGGGTGGTGGCGGTATGGCGACTTTGCGCAACGACTCGCTGGGCAAAGGCATGGCGCAGATCGTGCTGGGAATGCCGGTCCGGATCCCGGTGCGACTGCTGCTCAACCACTGAGCGTCTGAGACCTGCCGCTTTGGCTCCTGTCCTGTCAATAGGAGACAGAGCGGGCTTCAGGCGACGCCAACTTGTTACAGCCCTCATGATTGGTATCGCCGGACAGTGCCGGCGCGTGGAGTAAGCAGTGAAACCTGACATTCGCGATCTCATCGCTGGCATCTTGATGATCTCGGTGGGCCTTTTCGTGGCCCTGTATGCGTCCAACCATTACCAGGTCGGATCGGCCACCCGCATGGGGCCAGGCTACTTCCCCACCCTGCTCGGCTACATCCTCGCCGCACTGGGCCTGGTGATTGCGCTGCTCTCGCTGCGCAAGACCGTCCACGTGGTGCAGCCGCCACCCTTTACTTGGCGGCCCTTTGTGGCCGTGATGGCGGCGGTGGCGCTTTTTGCCTTGTTGATCACGCGCATCGGATTGATTCCCACGACCATCCTGATGGTCATGGTCACCGCCTCCGGAAGCAACAGCTTTCAGTTGCGCCGGGCAGTGCTGCTCGGTGTTTCCCTCTCGGTCATTGCCTGGCTGATCTTCTCGCTCGGTCTGCAAATGACCCTGCCCGCCTTCGCCTGGGGGTTTTGAGCCATGGAATTCTTCTCCGTCTTCGCTTCCAACCTCTCCATAGGCATTCATGAAGCGGTCACGCTCAGCAACCTCTGGTACTGCTTTGTCGGGGTGTTCCTGGGCACGCTGGTGGGCGTGCTGCCGGGCCTGGGCTCCTTGATCGCCATCTCCCTGCTGCTGCCCATCACCTACCACCTGCCCGCCACCGGCGCGCTCATCATGCTGGCCGGCGTGTACTTTGGTGCTGACTACGGAGGCGGCACCTGCTCCATCCTGCTCGGGGTGCCCGGACACGCGGCTGCAGCGGTCGATGTGCTGGACGGCTACCCCATGGCCAAACAGGGGCGCGGCGGTATCGCCTTGTTCATGAAGTGCGTGGCCTCGTTCTGGGGCTCTGCCGTGGGCATCGTGCTGCTGATGTTCTTCGCACCCATTCTCTCGGGCTGGGCCCTCAATTTTGGCCCCTCGGAGTACTGCGCGCTGATGCTGCTGGGCCTGATTGCTGCGTCCACCGTGGGCCAGGGCTCGCCCATCAAGGGCGTGGCCATGGTCTTCGTGGGATTGATCCTGGGCGTGATCGGCACCGACATCAACAGCGGTGTCTCGCGCTTTGCCTTCGACATCCCTGAGCTGACCGATGGCATCAGCCTGATCGCCATGGCCATGGGTCTGTTTGCCATTACCGAGGTGATCAAGAGCGCCAATACCACGCGGGTAACGCCCGCGGAGCAAAGCTTCACGCTGCGCGACCAGATGCCCACGCGCCAGGACTGGCGCCGCTCTTTTGGTCCGATGCTGCGCGGCTCGGGCCTGGGCGCGTTCTTCGGTGCGCTGCCCGGCACCAGCGGCGGCATGGCGACGTTTCTGTCCTACTCGATGGAAAAGCGCATTTCCAAGCATCCGGAAGAGTTCGGCAAGGGCGCCATCGAGGGCATTGCCGGCCCCGAGGCCTGCAACAACGCCGGTGTGGGCACGGCGTTCATCCCGACGCTGACGCTGGGCATTCCCGGCGACGCCGTCATGGCGCTGATGCTGGGGGCGCTGACCATCCAGGGCATTCAGCCCGGTCCGCAGGTGATCACTGCCCACCCGGACCTGTTCTGGGGGCTGATCGTGAGCTTCTGGATCGGCAATCTCTTCCTGGTGATTCTGAACATTCCACTGATCGGCATGTGGGTGAAGTTGCTCTCCATTCCCTACCACCTGATGTTCCCGTCCATCGTGCTGTTCACCTGCATCGGGGTCTACAGCACGAGCAACAGCACCTTTGATGTCTGGGTGCTGCTGGCCTTTGGCATCGTGGGCTACCTCATGGCCTTGCTGCGCCTGGAGGTGGTGCCCGTGCTGCTGGGCCTGATCCTGGGGCCGATGCTGGAAGAGAATTTCCGCAGGACCTTGCTGCTCTCGCGCGGCAGTTTCAGCGTGTTCGTGGAGCGGCCAATTACGGCGGTGGCGCTCGCCGCGTGCGCGTTTTTGCTGCTCTGGACGGTGTGGGGCTCGATGCGCAGCCGCGTTAGTGCATAAGAGCCTGTTCAAAGTCTTTTTGGAGATCGCATTGGAGTGCAATCGGGATGAGTGGATGCTTTGGGTGCGATGCATGGGCTCATGTCCATGCAAGCAGCCGGGGCGTCCAATCGCCCGATTTCACTCCAACCCTTCGGGCAAGGTACTTGTGCGACACCAAAAAGACTTTGAACAGGCTCTAAGGCCAAGCAGGTCGGCGCCGCGCGCTGGCCTGCGGGTTGGATCAGCCGCGCGGCGCTTGCAGGTAGCGGCCTGACAATTCCCGCTGCGCTGCGCTGTCCACGCCCAGGACGTCTACCAAGTACGTCTGCAGGCCGCCGTAGTCCTGGTCCACCTTGTGCAGCGCCGCGTCGAGAAATTCCGCCTGCACGCGCCACAGCACCGCCAGCACTTCTTCCGGGGCATGGCCCTCGGCCATGGCGGGGCGGCGGTACAGATCGTTGGTCAGCAAATAATCTCGCATCACCACGTCGCGCGGCACGCCAAGCGTCAGCAGGATGAGTGCTGCGGCAAAGCCGGTGCGGTCCTTGCCGGCGGTGCAGTGGAAGACCAGCGGCGTGTCCTTGGCAAGCAGGATGCGGAAGAACTCGGCAAAACGCGGCGCGTTCTCGTGCACGAAGCCGCGGTAGGTTTCCTGCATCAGCGCCACCGCATCTTGCGCTGTCAGTGCCCGGCCCTCGCGTTGCAGTTCAATGGCCCGCTGCACTACGGTGGGCTCAATGGCCAGTTGGTGGTGCTCTACGGCGGGCAAAAGGTAGGCGAGCTGGGCGCGTTCGCGCTCGCCGCGGAAATCCACCGTGCGCGCGATGCCCAGCGCGGCCAGACGCGCCTGGTCGTCTGGTGTGAGCGCGGCCAGGTGATCCGAGCGGAAGATGCGCCGCCATGCGACCTGCCGGCCGTCCTGGCCGGTGTAGCCGCCCAGGTCGCGGAAGTTGGTGGCGCCGGCCAGCGGCAGGGAACGGGAGGGCGTTTCGACGGGCATGGGAGCGTGCGCAGGCGAGTCTGGTGTGTGCATGGCGCTGAGCGTATCGCAAGCGGCCGAGGGCTTGTGTCGCCTAGGGACGTCCTGCATCACTCCTAGCGGCGTGTGATAGCGCGGACTCGGGCGGTCTGCGTCGTCGCGTTTCACAGCCCATAGCTACGGCTATTGCCTGCAAAACACGCCTGGCATCCCATCCCGATCCGCACTACACCCACTCGCGTAGAGTTTTGCAGGACATCCCTAGATCGGGTTGGGACCCACCCACAGGCCGCTTCGCAAGCCTTCAGGGCACGCGGGCGACCACACTTGGCCGCTCGCGTTCCAGGATGCTTCCTGCACGTTGAGTCCGGCAAAAACGCCATAGCCAGCGCCTGCGCAGATGTCTTGCCCGGCCGAGAGCGTTTCCCCTGCCTTGATGGCGCCCAGCGCGTGAATCGACTCACCGGCCTTGATGCCCCAGCCGGCTTCGAGGTGCACGACACCGCTGATCGTGCCGCCGACCAGAATGCCCTGGCCAGCGCGCAGGCTCTCGCCGCCGGTGAGGTGCCCCCCCACGCGCAGACCCTTGCCGCATTCCACGGCGCCTTGCGCGATGAGGTCCTGCCCGACGAATCCGCCGCCCTGCAATTGCAGTCTTCCGCCGCAAAGGGCGTCCCAGCCTGCGCGCAGGTCACCGGCGCAAGTGATGTCGCCCCCCGCCTCTATGCCCCATTGCGCGCGCACATCGCCTCCCGCCTGCAACGCAGCGCCCGCTCGGATGCTGCCTTCCACGCGGATGTCGCCGCCCACGGTAATGGCGCCACCGGCACGCAGGCCTCCTCCCGCCCGGATCGAACCGCCGGTGTGTATCACCGCATCGGCATCGATACTGCCGCGCACCTGCAGCGTGCCGGCAAAGACAATGGCATCGGCGTCGAGCGTGTCCACCGTAAGCACCTCCTGCGTCGGCCCGAACTGCGTGAGCAGCCAGCAGGCATCGTCCACGCGCCCAGCCTGGACCAAGGTATCCAATGCTTGCTGGTAGCCGCTGCCGTCCGGGAGGTTGCGGCTGAACCAGCGAAAGCCGTTGGAGCAGGGGTTCTTGGCCCGCAGGAACTGCCGGGTGAGCTCCATGCCTGTCGCAGTGCCGAGCAAGGCGGCAGGGGCAGGGATTTCCAATGATGCGGGGCGGATGGACGCTTGCCCATCGGTAGCGAGATCGGGTGGCATGGCCATCTCCTGAAGAGAGCGGCCCGGGTTGCCCCAGATCAGACTGAGGTGTCGGCCGCCATCGCGCGAGGAGGGTGCCCGGCGATGGAGGATTTGCGCGTGGAAAAGAGGGGAAGTGCGAATCGCCGGGCGAGGGAATGTGCGACCGGTTGGTACGGCCAGATCTCGCGTCCCACCACGCCTGCGCAGGGCAGCGCGCGGCGGCAGCAGCGGGCTGAAGTGTGGAGCGCGGGGTGTGAAGGCATGGCGGACGATGGTACCAGTGCCTGCCAATCCGGCGCTCGCGGTGGGCTATTCCATTTCTAAATCAAACGATTGCTTTGTCGGCTTCGCTTGGTCAGTACGCCTGTGCTGTCTGCGCTTCGCCTTCGCGTACTCGATGGATTGAGAAATCGAATTACTCACTGCGGCAGCACGTTCAGCGCGGCGTCCATCTTCTGCTCTTTGCTGCCGGGTGGGCACGGCTGGTCGGTGTACACGGTGCGGTTGCCCTGCACGCACTTGCGCGGCAGCGCAGCTGGGGCCGAAGCACTCGACCCGGGGGCTTGGGCAGCGGCTGCAGCGCGTGGGTGCCCAGGCGGAGGGCTCGGGCGCGTGATGGCGAGCCAGGTCTGCCTGGCCCATGGCCCGGCCAGTGGTGTCCAGCGCTCAGCCGTCCACCACGCAGCGGCGGCGGCCAGCACCAGCACGACGGCCAGTGCGGTCCAGACGGTGCGCTCGGTGCGGCTGAGCATGGTGCACCCCGTTCCAGGTCAGCCCAGGTGCGGGCCGAGCAGGCCGGCGAGCTCAAACATGCCGGCGCTGTCCTTGCCGAACACGGCACGCAGCTTGTCGTCGGCGACGATGGTGCGCTTGTCCTTGGGGTCCTGCAGGTCGTGTGCCTTGATGTACTCCCACAGCTTCTTCACGGCCGCCGGGCGCGCCACCGGCTCGGTGCCGATGACGGCGGCGAGCGCCGCGCTGGGCGCTTTGCCGGCTGCGGCCTTGCGTGGTGCGGCCGCTTTCGTCGCCGCCTTTTTGGCTGGGGCTTTCTTGGCTGCGGCGGGTTTTTTAAGGTCTTTTTGGCCTCCAGCGCTTGTCCTGCTTACATTGGCAGCTATTGTTTTGGTAGTTCCACCAGCAGCCGGCTTGCGCGGCGGGAACTTGCTTGGGGCAAATTCAAAGTTCACTTTGCCGGCTTCAGCGTCCCACGCCAGGTGCGCCTTGAAGGCGCGGCGGGTGCGCATGCTGACGAACTTGTCGAGCAGGTCGGTCTTGCCCGTGGCGAGGAGCTTTTCCATCTGCGCGCGCTCCACCGGCTGCTGCAGGATGATCTTGCCGCTCTTGAAGGTGCAACTGGGCACAGGCTGCGCGGCGGTGGGTACCGATTTGGCGCACACGTAGTTGCTGCCGTGCTCGTGCACTTCGGCGCCGCAAATGGGGCAGGCGCCCAGCGGCGGGTCGGTGAATTCGACCAGCTCGCCGGTTTCCTCGGCCTTGTCGTCGCCGAAGTCGAATTCGAGCTTGTAGTTGTGCGCTTCGTCGTCGTACTTGAGCACGATCTCGGACGTGAACGGCCAGCCGGCCTTGGAGCGAAAGCCGTCGAGCGGGCCGATCTTGCGTTCGCTCAGCAATTGCTCGGCCTCTTGCGGCTCAAAGGTGCGGCCCGCGGGCGATTTGCCGAAGGAGAAGCCGCAGGGCTCCCCGCCGGCAAAACCTGCGCCTTCTGATGCAGCTGGCTTGCCCACGCAGGCATACCTGCGGTAGTTTTCCTTCACCACGCCGCCGCAGTTGGGGCAGGGCGCCGAGAGCTGGGCGTAGTCGCCGGGGATGGTGTCGCGGTCGTATTCCTTGGCCTTCTTCACCATGCGCTCGGTCATGGCGGCGATTTCCTGCATGAAGGTGGCGCGCGGCAGCAGGCCCTTTTCCATTTGCGCGAGCTTGTATTCCCATTCGCCGGTCAGGTCGGCACGGGCCAGCTCCTTCACGTCCAGGCCGCGCAGCAGCGTCATGAGCTGGAAAGCCTTGGCGGTGGGGATCAGTTCGCGGCCGTCGCGCAGCATGTACTTTTCTGCCAGCAGGCCTTCGATGGTGGCCGCGCGCGTGGCAGGCGTGCCCAGGCCTTTTTCCTGCATGGCCTCGCGCATGTCTTCGTCTTCCACCTGCTTGCCGGCGCTCTCCATGGCGCCCAGCAGCGTGGCTTCCGAGTACCGCGCGGGTGGTTTGGTCTTGAGGCCCTTGGCGTCGACTTCGTTTGCCAGGGGCTTTTCGCCCGGCTGCACCGGCACCAGGTTCTGGCCCTTGTCGCCTTCCTTGGCGTCCTGCACCTCGTCGGCGGCTTCCTTGCCGTAGATGGCCAGCCAGCCGGGTTTCACCAGCACCTTGCCTTCGGTTTTGAAATGGTGGGCTTGGGCCCCTTGCTCTACCTTGCTGATGCGCGTGGTGACCAGGTATTCCGCGCTGGGGAAAAACACCGCCAGGAAGCGGCGCACCACCAGGTCATACAACTTTTGTTCGGCTTCTGACAGACCGCTGGGCGCTTGCAGCGTGGGGATGATGGCGAAGTGATCGCTCACCTTGGCGTTGTCGAAGATGCGTTTGTTGGGCCGAACGTAGTTGCCCTCGATAGCGATGCGGGCGTGTGGCGCCAAGTGCGCCATGCCACTGCTGGCGAGCATTTCCAGCGTTTGCTTGGCCACGGGCACGTAGTCTTCGGGCAGCGCGCGCGAATCGGTACGCGGGTAAGTGAGGGCCTTGTGGCGCTCGTACAGGCTTTGCGCCAGGGAGAGCGTGGTCTTGGCCGAGAAGCCGAATTTGCCGTTGGCCTCGCGCTGCAGGCTGGTCAGGTCAAAGAGCTGGCCGGGGGCCTGGGTGGTGGGGCGGCTTTCTTCGGTGACGCTGGCCGGTTGGCCGCGCGCGGCGTCGGCTATTGATGCGGCCTGGGCCGCAGACCAGACGCGGTCGGCGCGCTGCTCGGCGTCGTCGGGGGTTTTCTTCCACGCTGGGTCGAACCACTTGCCGGGGTACTGGCCGGCCTGTGCGGCGAACGACGCATGGATTTCCCAGTAGTCGCGGCTGATGAATTTGCGGATTTTCTCTTCGCGCTCCACCACCAGCGAGAGCGTGGGCGTCTGCACCCGGCCCACGGTGGTCAGAAAGAAGCCGCCGCCCTGCGAGTTGAAGGCCGTCATGGCGCGGGTGCCGTTGATGCCGACCAGCCAGTCGGCTTCGGAGCGGCTGCGGGCGGCGTCCGCCAGGCCCTGCATCTGCTCTTCGGTGCGCAGTTGGTCAAAGCCGTCGCGAATCGCCTGCGGCGTCATGGACTGCAGCCACAGGCGCTTGACAGGTTTTCCGAGGGGCTTGGCGCCGCCGGCGTACTGCTCAATCAGCCGAAAGATCAGCTCGCCCTCGCGGCCCGCGTCGCAGGCGTTGATGAGCTGCGTCACGTCCTTGCGCTTGGCTAGTCGGACGACCGCGTTCAGGCGCGTCTTGGTCTTGTCCACGGGTTTGAGGTCAAAGCGTGGCGGAATCACCGGCAGGTTGGCAAAGCTCCATTTGCCGCGCTTGACGTCAAATTCTTCCGGCGCCTGGATCTCGACCAGGTGGCCGACCGCGCTGGTGACCACGTACTGCTCGTTCTCGAAATGTTCGTCGTGCTTGTCGAACTTGCCCGCTACAGGCGTGAGGGCGCGCACGATGTCTTGTGCGACCGAGGGTTTTTCTGCGATGACGAGGGTCTTGCTCATGGAATGTTTTTTTCTGGTGCCAGCGCGCCACAGTGTGGCATCAAGCGCTTCTACAATCGGGTTCCTTCGCGCGTACACGCGCACGCGCAGGTGTGCATATTCAAAGTAACAGAAGTTTTTCCATGCCTTCCAGCACCGTTCCAGCCGCCTCTGCCGGGCGTCGCCTCCAGACCCGCCGCTCAGGCGTACACGGCAAGGGCGTATTCGCTGTGCAGGATATTGCCGAGGGCGAAGTGCTGATTGAATACACCGGCGAGGTCATCAGCTGGCAGGCCGCGCAGGACCGGCACCCGCACGATCCGCTGCAGCCCAACCACACGTTTTACTTTCATGTCGATGAAGACCGCGTGATCGACGCGAAATTTGGCGGCAATTCGTCGCGCTGGATCAACCACAGCTGCGACCCCAACTGCTTTGCCGACGAGCAGGATGGCCGCATCTTCATCACCGCGCTGCGCAACATTGCAGCGGGCGAAGAGCTGAACTACGACTACGGCCTGATCATTGAAGAGCGTTACACGCCCAAGCTGAAAGCCGAATACCCGTGCTGGTGCGGCGCAGCAAACTGCCGCGGCACCTTGCTCGCGCCCAAGCGTGGCCCGCGGGCGCCGGCGCCGCTGAGCAAGAAGACGCCTTCCAAAGCGAGCAAAGCGCCGCGCCGCTCCCCACAAGCGCGCACTGCGGTGCGCAGCCAGCGCGCTGCCCAATGACCGAGCCCCTGCGCTGGCCGCTGGAGGCGCTTTGGCAGGCCCTGGCGCCCCGCATGCCAGGTTTCAGTGCCGAGCTGCTCGCCAGCGTGGACTCCACCAACTCCGAATGCATGCGCCGGTTGCGCGCGGGCCAGCACGAGGCGCTGTTGCTGGTGGCCCTGGCGCAGACGGCAGGGCGCGGGCGCATGGGGCGCAGCTGGCAGAGCGAGGGCCAGGCCGAAGGCGCCTCGCTCACCTTCTCGCTGGCGCTGCCGATGGCGCCGCGCAGCTGGTCCGGTCTGTCGCTGGCCGTCGGGCTGAGCGTGGCAGAAAGCCTGCAGGCCGAATGGCCCGCCGTGGGCAGCCGCACGCCGCGCATTGCGCTCAAATGGCCCAACGATCTGTGGCTGCAGGGGCAAGGAGCCGAGCGCAAGCTGGGCGGCATTCTGGTGGAAACTGCCAGCTGGCTGGCGCCGGGCGCGGCCAGTGGCGCAATGCGCTGGGTGGTGGTGGGCGTGGGCCTCAATGTGTCGCCGCGCGATGGCGGCGGTTTCTCCACACCGCCCGGCAGCCTGCACGAGCTTGACGCGCGCTGGGATGCGCCCACCGCCCTGGGTTGTGTCGTGGAGCCCCTGGTGGACGCGCTGCAGGCGTTTGAGCGCCAGGGTTTTGCGCCGCTCGTGGCCCGCTATGCGACACGCGACGCGCTCGCCGGCCGCCAGGTGCGCCTGTCGGACGGCCGCGAAGGCCTGGCCGACGGCGTCGGGCCAGAAGGCGCGCTGCGTGTGCGCGGACCCATGGGGGCCTTTGATATCAGCAGTGCCGAAGTCTCGGTGCGGCCCTTGCGTGCCGACGGCGAGCCCGGCGTGGCATAAACGCACCATGTTGCGCACTCTCGTTCTTTTGCTTTTGTTGGCCAATGGTGGCTACTACGCCTGGTCGCAGGGGCTGCTGCAAAGCTGGGGCTTTGCGCCGCACCAACAGGCCGAGCCGCAGCGTCTGCAGCAACAAATCCACCCCGAGCTGCTGCGCGTGCTGCCGGACGACACTGGCAAGGCAGCGCAGCGCAGCACGGCAGCGCCTTCGCAAGCAAACCACCGGCCGGCGGAACCCGCCGGCCACGCTGAGCCGGTGGCCGCCGCCGACCCTGACGCCGCAACCGCCCCACAGGGTGAATGTCTGCAGGCAGGTCTTTTCGATGCGGCCCAGGCCGATGCACTGCGCCGCGCGGCCGCAGCGCTGCCCGCAGGCAGCTGGCGCCTGGAGAACGCCACGCTTCCCGGGCGCTGGATGGTCTACATGGGGCGCTTTGCCGACGCCGACCTGCTGGCCAAGAAGCGCAGTGAATTGCGCGAGCTTGGAGTGTCTTTCGATCGGCCCAACGCGGCGCTGGAGCCGGGGCTCTCGCTGGGGCGTTTTTCCACTGAAGAAGCGGCGCAGCGCGGGTTGACCCAGCTCAACGCCAAAGGCGTGCGCTCGGCCCGCGTAGTGCAAGAGCGCCTGGACGCACCGGGCTTTGTGCTGCGTCTGCCCCAGGCCGATACCGCCCTGCGCGCCCAGGTGTTGGCGCTGCGCGGCGCGCTGGCGGGCAAGGAGTTGCGTCCCTGCTCTTGAGGCCGGGTGCCCGCAAAGGCATCTCTACGAAGACGGCTCCAGCGCCGCAAAGCGCACGCTGAAGCAGGCCCCTGGGGGCTTGTGGCCGGGTCGCGCATCTTCCACCCCAATGCGGGCGCCATGCTGGCGTGCAATCTCCTGCACGATGGGAAGACCCAGGCCCGAGCCGTCGGCCTCGTTGCCCAGCACGCGATAGAAGGGCTGGAAAATCAGCTCGCGCTCGGATTCGGGCACGCCGGGGCCAGAATCCTCCACCTGCAGCAGCAGCACATGGCCGAAGGTGTCGGCCAGCACCCGCGCGGTCACCACGCCGGGGCGCTCGGACGTCGATGGCGTGTAGTTGATGGCGTTGTCCACCAGATTGCGCACCAGTTCGTGCAGCAGCGTGGGGTTGCCCAGCATGTTCACCCCCGGGGCGCCGGGCAGCGCGCCGTCGTAGCCCAGGTCAATGCCTTTGTCGAGCGCGCGCGAGATGGCGTCGTGCACCACGTCCACCGTGATCTGCGCCAGATCGCAGGGCACCAGGGCAATCTGTGCGCTGCTGCTCTCAGCCCGCGCCAGCGCCAGCAACTGGTTGACGCTGTGGGTGGCGCGGATGCTCGAGCGCCCGATCTGCTCAAGCGAGCGCTTGATCTCCTCGGAACTGGTGCCCGCGCGCTGCGCCAGATCGGCCTGCATGCGCAGGCCCGCCAGCGGGGTCTTGAGCTGGTGCGCAGCGTCGGCCAGGAAGCGCTTTTGCGTCGCCAGCGAGTCGCCCAGCCGCGTGAGCAGGTCGTTCACTGAGGCCACCAGCGGCGCCACTTCCAGGGGCACGGTCCGGTCATCCAGCGGGGAGAGATCGTCGGGCTTGCGCGCGCGGATGCGCTCTTCAAGCTGGTTGAGGGGCTGGATGCCGCGCGCCAACGCCAGCCACACCAGGAGCACGGCGAGCGGCAGGATGATGAATTGCGGCAGCATCACCCCCTTGATGATCTCGGTGGCCAGCACGCTGCGCTTTTCGCGCGTCTCGGCCACCTGCACCAGGGCCAGCGGCGCTTCGGGCAAGGCCAGCCGCACCCAGATGTAGGCCATGCGGATGTCGAGCCCGCGAAACTCGGCGTCGCGCAGATGCACTTCGCCGTTGGATGTGTTTTCGCCCTCAGGCGGCGCAGGCAGATCGCGCTCGCCCGAAAGCAACTCGCTGCGTGGCCCTGTGACCTGGTAGTACACCGTGTCGGAATCGTCGGCGCGCAGGATTTCGCTGGCGGGCTGGGGCAAGTTGAACTGCACCTTGCCGTGGTTGACCGAGACCAGCTGCGCCAGCGCCTGGGCGTTGTATTCCAGCGCGCGGTCAAACGGTTTGTTGGCAATGCCTTGCGCCACCAGCCAAGTCAGCGCCAGGCTTACGGGCCAGAGCAAGAGCAGCGGCGTGAGCATCCAGTCGAGGATTTCGCCGAACAGGGAGCGCTGCTCGCGCTGGAAGATTTTCAAGCTCGCGGCCCTGATTAAGGGTAAAAACTGCCTCTAGCGCAATATAGATAAGCGCTGGAAGCTATATTAATAATAGCAAAGGTTGTCGATGTACGCCGGTGGGCGGCACCGAGCAGTAGCTGTGAAACTGGCACGGCCGAGGCCAGCGGCCGCCGCGCAAGGGCCGCCCCGCAGCGCTGGCGGCGTCCCCCCTCCCGGACCGCGCAGCGATCCGAGAGAGGGGGGAAGGAGCGCAGCGACACAGGGGGGCGTTCCTATTCTGGGATCTTCTCAAGACAATACCCCAAGCCGCGCACTGTGGCGATGCGAATCGGGCCTTTTTCGATCTTCTTGCGCAGGCGGTGTATGTAGACCTCGATGGCGTTGTTGCTCACCTCTTCGCCCCATTCGCACAGGCGCTCGACGAGCTGGTCCTTGCTTACCAGGCGCCCGGTGCGCTGCAGCAGCACTTCGAGCAGGCCGAGCTCGCGCGCCGAGAGCTCCACCATCTTTCCGTCGATGGTGGCCACACGCCCGGACTGGTCGTAGAGCAACGGCCCGTGCTTGATCGCGCTGCTGGCGCCGCCCATGCCGCGGCGTGCGAGGGCGCGCACGCGCGCTTCAAGCTCCTGCAGCGAAAACGGCTTGGCCATGTAATCGTCGGCGCCCAGGTCCAGGCCCTTGACGCGTTCGTCCACGCTGTCGGCGGCGGTGAGGATCAGCACCGGCAACGCCGAGCCACGCGAGCGCAGGCGCTTGAGCACTTCCAGGCCGTGCATGCGCGGCAGGCCCAGGTCGAGGATCAGCAGGTCGAACTCGTTGTTCGTCATCAACGCGGCGTCGGCTTCGCTGCCGCTGGCCACGTGGTCCACCACCGCGCCCGAGCCGCGCAGCGTGCGCAAAAGGCCATCAGCAAGCACCTGGTCGTCTTCGGCAATGAGAATGCGCATGCGTGTCTCCGAGGGGTGGGCGTGGATCAGACCGTTGAGGCTTATGCAGCCATTCTAGGAGTCTGTCGGACTTGGAAATCGTCGGCTGAAAATCGGCCGCAGCGGTCCATTTTCCACCGTCTTTTTGCCCCATAGCCGGGCTATGGGGCTGCAAATCCCGCAAAAACTGTCCTCGCTGGGGCCGATTTTGGTGAAACCTCCGGTTTTCGCTTTCGACGCTCCAAGTCCGACAGACTCCTAGGAGGGCATGGCCGTGCCGCTGCTTATTGCGTGCCGCCGCTGCCATAGGTTTCCAGGCCGATCGACACCACGGCCGCCACAGCGTCGCCCACCTCGGCGCGAAACTCCGCTTCGGCTTGCGCCACCGCATCGCGAAACGCCTCTAGCCAGGCGAGCCCGGTGGGCGTGAAGCACACGCGCCGTGCACGCGCATCCAGCGGATCGCCGCTGCGCTGTACCAAGCCCCAGGCGATGCATTGGTCCACCAGGCTGGCCATGGCCTGTTTGCTCATTCCGGCGCGCGCCGCCAGGTCGGTCAAGCGGTCGCCTGAGAGCGACAGGTGGCGCGTGATGTGAATGTGCGCAGCGCTGACCTGGTCGCGCGCGGCCAGGTTGGATAGAGCCAGCGGCACCTCGACATTGCGCGCCATGAGTTGGAGCACGCGGGCGTCAAAGCGGCGCAGGGCGTCGCCCATCCGGCGGCCCAGATGGGTCAGGCGCCAGGCATCGTCGAAGTCCGGGGGAGTCATCCCTGGATTGTCGGCTATTAGTCATGAAAACTGACTAAATAATGGGTTTACGAAAAAGTATTGCGCTCGTACATTACTGTTCAAGCATCCAGTCTTTCTGAAAAGCAAGACGGAGAAAAGTATTTCAACCGATTGAATTTCAAGGAGATTTTCATGAGCACCCCTACCAGCCGCAGCATGCCCGCCGACGGCGAAAAAGCCCGCGCCCTGCAAGCCGCCCTCGCGCAAATCGAGAAGCAGTTTGGCAAAGGCACCATCATGCGGCTCGGCGAAGGCGAAGTGATCGAGGACATCCAGGTGGTTTCCACCGGCTCGCTGGGCCTCGATGTGGCGCTCGGCGTCGGCGGCCTGCCGCGCGGGCGCGTGGTGGAAATCTACGGCCCGGAATCCTCTGGCAAGACCACGCTGACGCTGCAGGTCATCGCCGAAATGCAGAAGCAAGGCGGCCAGTGCGCCTTTGTGGACGCCGAGCACGCGCTCGACATTCAGTACGCGCAAAAGCTGGGCGTGAACCTGCAAGACCTGCTGATCAGCCAGCCCGACACCGGCGAGCAGGCGCTGGAAATCGTCGACAGCCTGGTGCGTTCGGGGGCAGTGGACCTGATCGTCATCGATTCGGTGGCTGCCCTCACCCCCAAGGCCGAAATCGAGGGCGACATGGGCGATTCGCTGCCCGGCCTGCAGGCGCGTTTGATGAGCCAGGCCCTGCGCAAGCTGACGTCGAGCATCAAGAAGACCAACTGCATGGTCATTTTCATCAACCAGATCCGCATGAAGATCGGCGTGATGTTCGGCTCGCCCGAAACCACCACCGGCGGCAATGCGCTCAAGTTCTACGCCTCGGTGCGGCTGGACATCCGCCGCATCGGCTCGATCAAGCGGGGCGAGGAAGTCATCGGCAACGAAACGCGCGTCAAAGTGGTGAAAAACAAGGTTTCGCCGCCCTTCAAAACTGCCGAGTTCGACATCCTGTTTGGTGAAGGCATTTCGCGCCAAGGCGAAATCATCGACATGGGGGTGGTCGCGCGCATCGTGGAAAAGTCGGGCGCCTGGTACGCCTACAACGGCGAGAAGATTGGCCAGGGCCGCGACAACGCCCGCGAGTTTCTGCGCGAGAACCCGCAGCTGGCGCATGAAATTGAAAACAAGGTGCGCGAGAGCCTGGGCGTGGCGCAACTGGCGCCCGAGGTGCGGACGCTGACAGCGCCTGCCGACGAGGCCGCCGACGGTGTGGTGCCTGCGCCTGTCGCCAAGGGAAAAAAATCTGAGCAAAAAGTCGACTGAGCGCTTGCTGTATAAACTCTGAATGCTATTAAAAGCATAGTAATAAGACGTGGTCCGACCGCAGCGCTCTTTGAAAGGCCGCGCACTGCGTCTCCTCTCGCAGCGCGAGCACTCGCGCACCGAACTCGAGCGCAAGCTGGCCCGGCACCTGCAAGAAGGCGAGGACCTGGCGGCTGTGCTCGACGACTTGCAGGCCAAGGGTTTCATCTGCGAAGAGCGGGTGCTCGCTTCGGTGCTGCACCTGCGGGCGCCTCGTCTTGGGGGTGCGCGTCTGCGCCAGGAACTCGCAGCCAAGGGACTGGACGCTGCGCGGGTGCGCGAGGCGCTGGCCGAATTGGCGCCCAGCGAGCCCGATCGCGCCCAAGCGCTGTGGGAGCGCCGCTTTGGCGCTGCTCCCACCGATGCGCGCGAATGGGCGCGTCAGGCCCGGTTTCTGGCGGCTCGCGGTTTTGCTGCGGAAGTGGTGCGTCGCGTGGTGCCGCCCGCGCCGCGCTGAAACTGCCAGTGCCCTGCGTATCGCCCCAGGACGATCAATGCGCTTTGCTGCCCAGCAGCTGGCCGTTCACGCGCAGGCCGTAGAGCGACTGCTTGGAGTTGTGAAACTTTTCCCGCGTCTCGGTCACGTCGCCGGTGAAACGCGGGTCCTGCGGCCGCTCGTGGCTGTTGATAAAGCGGGCTACGTCCCAGGAATCCTGCACGCCCAGGCTGCCGCCCTTGCCAAGAGGCATATTCGCTTGGATAAACGCGGCCGCCGTGTCCACGTTGTGCATGCCGGCGCCCCAGTTGTAAGACTGTGGACCCCAGAGCGGTGGGAATACTTGCGTGTCACCCACGCGTTGTCCCTGGCCATCGGCACCGTGGCACAGCGCGCAATGCGCTTGGAATACCGCCTGGCCGCGTGCGCCATCGGCCTCCTTTTCCGGCTCTGGCAACTTGGCAAAGCCAGCGCCGGGCAGTCCCTTGCCTGCTGGCGCGCCCTTGGACATCCAGTACGAATAGGCTTCGAGCGCCACCAGTACGTCGTCGCCGAACGGGGGCGGTGTTCCGTTCATGCTGTAGGTGAAGCAGCCACGCAGGCGCTCGGCGAAGGTGTCCACGTGCTTGGTCTTGCTGCGATACGCCGGGTACATCGGCCAGGCGCCCCACATCGGCGCAGAGTCCGCCTTGCGCCCGGCGTCCAGATGGCAGTTCACGCAGTTGAGCGAGTTGCCGACAAAGGCTGGCGCATTGACCCGCGTATTGAGAAAGATTTGCTCGCCGCGGCGCACCACCTCGCCGAAGGGTCCGGCGGGGATGGCGTCGCTCGCGGGCGGCACAACAAGTTCGGCCGCAGTGGGTGGCGGCGCCGGGTTGGTGGCTGCATCGCCGGTCTGAGCTACCTGCACCTTGCTCAGACCCGGGGTCGGCGCTTTTGCAGTGGGGGCCTTTTCGCTGGCAATCGCTGGTTCAGGGGCAGTGTCAGGCACGGGGGCGTGCGAGCGTGCCTTGACCACTCCACCGGAGGTTTTCTCCACAGTAGAGTTGGAATTGAACAGTGTATGGCTGCGCAGGTTGAATCCCGCCAGAGTCGCGACCGCGAGGCCAATGGCGACGACAACGATGGTCAACAGCACGCGTGTCTGGCGCCGCTCCTCGGCGCGGGATGGGGGCGCAACGGGTGTCTTCATGGCTGGGCCTTCGCAGTGGCGGGGGCCGCATGCAGCTTGGCGTAATAAGCGGCCACAGCCGATATGTCGTCTGCATTCAGATGTTTGGCTACCGACTCCATCAACCCCAGCGGTCCGGGTGGTCGGGTGCCGGCCTGCCAGGCTTCGACCTGGGCCTGCATGTAAGCGGCTGAGAGTCCACCGATCGGCGGAAAATTCGGCGGGACGCCCACCCCACCGGGGCCGTGGCACTGCGCGCAGGCCGGCACCCCGTCCTGCCAGCGACCGCGTGCGGCAAGCCAAGCGCCGCGGTCAGACGGCGTGGCCGGCGCTTCTTTGGTTTGTGTCAGAGGCGCGGGTAGCGCGGCAAACCAGGCGGCAACACTGGTGCGCTGGGCGGTATCCAGCGCCTGGGCGATGGGGCCCATCACAGCGTGCTTTCGGGCACCGCTGGCAAAGGCCTCGAGCTGCGCAAA